>ENA-UEPW01000244-UEPW01000244.1-human-gut-metagenome-genome-assembly--contig:-NODE-244-length-44999-cov-18.639419_pt1 | contig 44999 bp, 39 predicted proteins | sample MGYA00242935_ERZ507936 | MGnify/ENA primary metagenome ERZ507936 (study PRJEB26167, sample SAMN06115469) | human gut metagenome | host: Homo sapiens | place: China:Chongqing | collected 2016-06-23... | reverse complement strand
AACAGGGATAAACGTCCGTCCGCCAGTTTACGGTGACGTAACTTGAACGGAGATTTCTCTATTAATGATTTCTTTTTCCTTCCCATTGTATATCAATGATTTATATCCATATACAAAGGTGACAAATAATCCGAATATAAGTATCGTTTTAGGTAACAAAAACGGCGAATAATAAAGATTTTAAGGAATACAACAGAAATCATCATTACTTAATAACACATTGATAATTAATATTTATATAGATTTTATTTGTTTTTAATTTCCCTTCATTTCAATACATTGGCTAATGGGTAATGTTTCTGGTAAAAATATGTTCTTTTGTTATAATGCCACTTCAATTTTATCACAATGCTTTAAAGGTTTAAAGTAAGGAATTTACTTTATGGAAATATCTGAAAGGAAAATGAAATGTGTGAAGACCGAATCTTAGAAAAAACATGCAAAGAGGAGGAATTATCAGGCGGAAAGTATAAATAAAGGCTCTGGAAAATTAGTTTACCTAAGCTCTGCTTTGATAATGTTGTTTTGAATTTGTGTGATTACTAACTGTCTATATAAGGATTTTACTATTTAATTTAGATTTCGGATCTTACATGAATAGATGTTTTATAATGTATGAATATCGCAGAATTTATTATTTGAGTTATTGTTCTTGTATTTGTTAAAGGATAAACATTTATCAATATTCCTCAGATACATATATTGTATCTTCCATAAAATGGTATCTTTTCTTGTTCTCTATCCGCTGTGTAAGTATAATGATGTTCTGCATCAATTAAAGAAAATATTATTGGAGATATAAATACCTAGCACGGATGATAGAAGTGAAATATATCAATAGCTTTATTATTATTTGAAAAGCGATCTTCGGAGCTTTATTACTGACGGTTTAATGGCTTTCGCCGTTAAACCGTATGGTTTTCGTTTAACGAAAACACAACTTGCTGTCCCCTCCACGGGGACAACGTTTTTCAATAGGACTGTGTATTGCCCTACCCATCGGACTTTTCGACGAAAAATTTAAGGAATTAACACATTTCGTGTCCTTGTTTTCCGAGCTAAACATGGTTATACTCGGCACATTTGATTGATTTTACACATTCCCAAAAGGAGAATTTAATGATATTCCACAAGTGTACATCGGGATTTACTGTTTATACACAACTGACATATAATTAGTTATTGGTATTATGCATTCGCAAATGGAGAATATAAGTATATTCCACAGGCTTCTGGGGGCGATAATTACTTTCGGTACACAATCATTATATAATTAGTTATTGGTTCTACGCATTTGTAAATGGAGAATATAAATATATTCCACAGACATCTGGGGGCGATAGTTACTTTCGGCACACAATCATTATATTATTAGTTATTGGTTCTACACATTTGTAAATGGAGAATATAAATATATTCCATAAGCATATGGGGGGGCGGTAGTTACTTTCGGTACATTATCATTATATTATCAGTTATTGGTTCTACGCATTTGCAAATGGAGAATTTAAGTATATTCCACAAGCGTCCTTACTGTAAGAAGGGGTGACTAAAACTGACTTTCAGTGACTATAACAGACAGGATATTCTATAAGATTATTCCATACCTTTATTTTGTCTTGGAATATTATAAATAAAAGTGTCTAATTTAACACGATAGTAGTATGGAATATTTAGAAAAGAAGAAAGTTGCTCCCAGCAGTATAGACGAAAAGGACTTTATCAGTAAGGTCGCTCAAAAAAGTATGGCGGGCAGGTTTGTATCAAATGAACCTGATATGGTACCGGATGTTTCTGAAACTGAAAGAAAAGCTCCCACAGACGGAGAGGTTGAAGAATTTAAAAGAAAATATATGGTTTCCGTACCTAAAGGCACTACCTGCAAAACCATATATATTGATGGTAAGTTACATCGGGATATCGCAACTTTGGTCAAGGCTGCAGGGTGTGGCACCATTTCCGGTTTTGTCACTCAGGTGCTGAAAGATTATTTAGAAAAGAACAAGGAGCTGATTGACGCTCTAATGGGAAAAGCCTATCAGTCCTGGAAGAAAAAGTAAATGCCTATGAAAAATTCCGGGAAAAAGAAGGTAGATCCCCGTCGAATTGACAAGCAGGCTATCAGAGAGTTGGTGGGAGGCAAATCCCCGCAACGTATTGTCACCAGGCCTCCGGAAGAAACGGATACAGCAAGTATCGTTTCTGAACAACCTGCCGGACAGACAAAACAACCCGGCAGGATGCTTGATCACGAAACGACATTTCTTCATGGCATCCGGAGCGAAAAACGTAAATCCCTGCACATTGATGCCGGCCTGCATCAGCAGCTTTGCTCCCTGATATGGGCGATCGGATATGGCGATATTACTATGGAGGGACTTGTCAACAGACTTCTGACGCAACATTTCGAAGAATACAAAGACGTGCTCAATGCAATGACAGAAGACAGGTAATCTTCTGTTATTTCAGTAGCTTGTAATCATATTAATACACTCGACAAGGGTAGTTAGCCTAAGCGAAACTAAGTTAATCCATTGATAATAAAAGGTGTACGATTATGACGTATGGGAATATTGTCGTATCTTAGATGTATGAAAACAAAGGATTAATAAGCTATGAATGAAAGAGTTAGAAATATTTTAGAGCAGTCTGCGACAAAGACGAGCAAGATTCAGCAGCTGCTTCTGCTGGGATTGACCAGACGTGAAATCGCCGACCTTGTGACCAGAGGCAATTACGGCTTCGTACATAATGTGTATAAAAAAATGCTTGAGAGGGGTACTTTCGTTCCCTGCCAGGCAGGACAGGTAACCGTTCCGGTATTGGACTACAACTTCACCCGCAGGTTCGGTGTAGAAATTGAGGCTTACAACTGCACGCAGGAAAAGCTGCTCCATGAGCTTCGCGAAGCCGGTATCTGCGTCGCTATCGAAGGCTATACCCATCGCACGACGGAGCATTGGAAACTGGTCACTGACAGCAGTTTGAGCGGCAATGACACATTCGAACTGGTCAGTCCGATCCTGGTAGGTGAAGCCGGGCTGAAAGAACTTGAGACGGTTTGCTGGGTACTTGACCTCTGTAATGCCAAGGTGAACGACAGTTGCGGATTCCATGTACATATGGATGCTGCCAATTTCAGTATGGAAACCTGGAAAAATCTCGCTTTGACCTACAAACATCTGGAACCAGTCATTGACTCCTTCATGCCGGGATCACGCCGTAATAACCAATACTGCCGGAGTCTGCATGGCATTTCCGATACGGCTATCAGCAGGGCATCCACGATTACCGACCTCCAGCATGTATTTAACAACCGTCGCTATTACAAACTAAATCTGGAAGCCTATTCCCGCCATCGGACAGTTGAATTCCGGCAACATTCCGGAACGACCAACTATACAAAGATGGAAAAATGGATCAAATTTCTAAATGGTTTGGTTACCTTTGCTTCGGCTGCAAGCCTTCCCGACAGGACCACTTTGGAGAGTCTGCCTTTCCTCGGTGAAAAAGAGAAATTATTTTTTAAGTTACGGACTAAAAAATTAGCAGGATGATACAGAATTATGAATTGGCGGATGGCGGTAGGATAACCGCCTCCAGCCCCGAAGAATTCGTCCGGCTGCTCCGTGAGGGCAGCTGGTTCGACCATGATTGTACGGACGAGGAGTTTATGAACAACTTTGCCGGTCGCTATAAAGAGCTACATGGCGTAACGGTTTCTACCGATACGCCGGAGCATTTCATGGCAGATTTGCGTAAATACGGTTACATAAGACCTTAAGAGTAGAGAAATCCTTTATTGTAATGATCCCTGCCCGGCTTTCCGCTTTCGGTTTCCGGGTGGGGATTTTTTTCTTTCATCGCAATTCCGTGAGATACAAATCTTCCACTCCGGCACATACGTGCCTGATTCTTCCTCACTCGTCAGAAGGTAACGATCAATGCACATAATCGCTAATATTTTAAAGAACAAATATCAACCACCGGTTCCTTTCCTGACAATAACCGACTACGGATGACTATACATGACAGGGTATTTTATCTTATTGGCGGAATCTTTTCCTTTACACCGCAAAATATGATACCGCCTAAGGTTTCAGGTTTTTACACGATTGCATTATTATCCTTTAACAATAGAATAAAATGAAAAAAGAACCGTTATTTATTGCCTTTGCCAGCCAGAAGGGTGGTGTCGGGAAGTCGACTTTCACCGTTCTTGCCGCCAGCATCCTGCATTACCAGAAAGGCTATCGGGTGGGAGTCGTGGATTGCGACGCCCCCCAGCACAGTATCTTCAACATGCGTGAACGTGACATGGAAAGTGTGGAAAAGAGTGATTTCCTGAAAGTCGCCCTCTACCGCCAGCACGAACAGCTCCAGAAACTTGCTTATCCGGTTATCAGGAGCGATCCGGAGAAAGCGATGAAGGACATACATGATTATATGCAAAAAGAAGGAGCCGAATTTGACATTGTCCTTTTCGACCTGCCGGGAACGTTGCGATCCGAAGGAGTGATTTACACCATCTCCTCGATGGATTATATTTTCGTGCCTCTCAAAGCGGACAATATCGTCATGCAGAGTTCCCTTGAATTTGCCGAAGTTGTCGGGGAAGAATTAGTAGCCCGTCACAATTGCAATTTGAAAGGTGTCCATCTCTTTTGGAATATGATTGACCGCCGTGAGAGAAAAGAGACTTGTCAGGCATGGGATACGGTCATGCGGAAAGCGGATATGAAACTGTTGGATACACGTATTCCCGATACGAAACGCTACAACAAGGAACTCAGCCATACCCGTAACAATATCTTCCGTTCCACCCTGTTTCCACCGGACAACCGTGAGATAAAAGGTTCCGGCCTTTTGGAACTGCTGGACGAGATCAGCAGGATTGCCGGCTTGAAATCCTCTTCTACTTTATAATATATGTATAGCATGGAAAATATCAGAAAAAAGAAAAGTGCTTCCAACGGCAGGAAGAAGACGATTGAAGCTCCTGTCACCGTGGAAGAGATAGCAGCCTATGAGGAAATGTTCCTCTGTGATGACCGGTGTGCCTCAAGAAAGTCTTTGCATATCAACGCCCAATACCACCGCCGCATCTTGTCGCTAGTTTGTGCCACCGGACGAAGCGGAGTGACTGTAGCCGGTTTTGTCAACCGTCTTTTGGAACTTCATTTTGCCGAAAAAGGTAAAGTGTTTGACGCTGTACGGGATAAGCATTACCAGTCATTGAAATCATAAGGGCATGGAATACCTTTTTATTATCCTGTTCATCTACGCCTCTTACCTGAGCATTGAAAAGTATATCCATACGGGCGGCATTTTCTCCTGGAGAGGCGGAAAGGAGAAAAAGGAACATCGGGGTTCACCTACCGTCATTCATCCGGAAATATCCCCGGCAGAGGCCGAAATCATAGGCAAAAGCCGGTACCGGATGCGACAATCACTGACAATGGATGACAATAGCGGACAGTCTGAATCAGGTATTGAAAAGAGCGATACCTTTACTCCCGAAAAGGAAACAGGGCCGGTTCTTCGAGCGCACGAAACCCTTGAGAAGAATACGAAATACCCGGAAGTTCCGGCTCCCTTCCAACGGCTGAACTATCCTGAAATCGACTATATACAGGAGGATTCCCCTTCTTCCGGTGAAGAAAAAGAGGAAATTCCCGAACGCTATGAGATTACGGGATACGTACAGCGGAGCAATCCCCACCGGGCAACCGGTGTCACCTTTGACGATTTGGACATGATTGAGAAAGTGATGACATCGGACGGGTCTACGGAAACGGAACAGGAACAAGCCCGGCAGACCTTCCGAAAGCTGGAAGGCACGAACATGGAAAGGGTTCTGCAAGCGAGTGTCCTGGGAAGCAGCGATAGACTGAAACGGTATATGCGCTTGTATGTAGATAAGGGCGAGCCCCATTTATTGACAGGAAAAAACAAGGACGACATTCTCCGGGAATTTGATATAACGGAGCATGTACCTGCAACAGATAAATAAACAATGAATATGAGAAAGTATTTTGATTCCGGTTGATCCGGGTGCTGTGAGCCTTTAAAATGAAGTGTATAATTTTTAAAACGAAAAAGCATGAGAGATTTCTTTGACTCCGGTTGATCCGGGCATGGCGAGTTTTTGAAACGTAGTGTATAACCCTTAAAAAAAGAAGACATGACTGGCTTCTATGATTCAGGTTGATTCTTTCTCTTTATCAAAGCGGACATTCAAAATAAGTAATTAACCCCTTAAAAACGGAGGTACCTATGATTGGTTACTATGACTCAGGTTGATCCTAAAAAAGACATCGTGGTTGCAAGCAGTGGACCGCAGGAAGTTTCCTGCGGTTCATTTGAAAGGAGTTTTTTATTCACATTTAATTCGTAGATTGTATATGAAAAGACATTTTAAAAAGACGGTTGCGCTTATCGCATGAATAGCTGTTTCCACCCTGAGTGCCTATGCCGAGGGGGACGGAAGTGCCGGTATCACAAAGGCCACATCCATGCTTGCCAGCTATTTCGATCCGGCCACGAAGTTGATATATGCCGCAGGAGCCATTGTGGGACTGATTGGAGCAATTAAAGTGTATTCGAAGTTCAGCAGCGGCGACCCCGATACCGGAAAAACCGCCGGTTCCTGGTTTGGAGCCTGTGTTTTCCTGATTGTCGCCGCAACCGTCCTGCGTTCCTTCTTCCTGTAATATAAGCGGTTATGGAATATAATATCAACAAAGGAATCGGACGCAGCGTGGAGTTTAACGGCCTGCAGGCACAATATCTTTACTTCTTCGTAGGCGGCCTGCTTGCCATCTTCCTGCTGTTCGTCATCTTTTATATGATAGGTATTGACCGGTGGTTCTGCATCGGTTTCGGTGTCCTCTCCGCTTTCGGTCTGGTCTTCGGGGTGTTCCACTTGAACAAGAAGTACGGTCCCAATGGCTTGATGAAGCTGGCAGCAGTCAAATACCACCCGTTTTATATCATCAATCGCAAACGTATATCTTCCTTATTTAAAAAACGTATTCATGAGAAATATATTAAAAGCCGCAACGCTGGAAAGTAAGTTTCCTATCCTGTCGGTGGAAGAAGGATGTATCCTTTCCAAGGATGCGGACGTGACCATCGGCTTCAAGGTCTTCTTGCCGGAGCTGTTCACGGTCACTTCCGCAGACTATGAATCCATGCACGGCACATGAACAAAGGCAGTCAAGGTACTGCCGAATTACACGATAGTGCACCGGCAGGACTGGTTCCTGAAAGAGAATTATAAGGCCGACACGCAGAAAGACGAAATGAGCTTTCTGGACCGTTCCTTTGAGCTCCATTTCAATGAACGGCCTTTCCTGAACCATTTTGCCTATTTGTTTATCACCAAGACAACCAAAGAACGGAGCCGCAAAGAGAGCAACTTCTCCATTCTCTGCCGGGGGAACATCATCCCGAAGGAAGTCCAGAACAAGGATGCGGTCAGCCGCTTTCTGGAGAGTGTCGACCAGTTCGCACGTATCCTGAATGACTCGGCCTTCATCCGTCTGGAACGGCTGACCACCGATGAGATTGTCGGCACGCCGCAGCGGGCCGGGCTGATCGAGAAATATTTCTCCCTTTCACAACAGGACACGACCACACTGAAGGATATACAGATGAGCGTGTCAAAGATGCGCATCGGGGACAATATCCTCTGTGTACACACCCTTTCCGATGTGGACGATCTACCCGGTTCTGTCCGAACGGATATCCGGTATGAGAAATACTCCACCGACCGTAGCGACTGCCGTCTGAGTTTTGCTGCTCCAGTGGGGCTTATGCTTTCCTGTGACCATATCTACAACCAATATTTGTTCATAGACGATTCGGCGGAAATCCTGCAACGCTTCGAGAAGACAGCACGCAATATGCATTCGCTTTCCAAGTACAGCCGTGCCAACCAGCTCAACAAACAGTGGATCGACGCTTACCTGGACGAGGCGCACTCTTTCGGGCTGACAGCTATCCGTTGCCATTGTAATGTCATGTCATGGTCAGACAGCCGGGAGAAGCTCAAGGTGATAAAGAACGATACCGGTTCGGCCTTGGCACTGATGGGATGCAAGCCCCGTTACAATACCATTGACGCGCCTACCCTATATTGGGCGGGTATTCCCGGCGGTGAAGGTGATTTTCCTGCCGAGGAGTCCTTCTATACGTTCATCGAGCAGGGAGTCTGCTTCTTTACCGGGGAGACAAACTATGCGGATTCCCTGTCGCCTTTCGGCATCAAGATGGCAGACCGGACAAACGGGAAACCGCTGCATTTGGATATCTCGGACGAGCCGATGCGCCGGGGTATCATTACGAACCGTAACAAGCTGGTCATCGGTCCTTCCGGTTCGGGCAAGTCATTTTTCATGAACCACCTTGTGAGGCAGTATTGGGAACAGAATACTCATGTATTGCTGATTGATATCGGGAACAGTTACAAGGGGTTATGCGAATTGATACACCAACGCACAAACGGGGAGGACGGAATTTACTATACATATAGTGAAGAACGTCCGATAGCCTTTAATCCTTTTTTCACCGACGACAAGGTCTTTGACCTGGAGAAGAAAGAGTCCATTAAAACGCTGATTATGTCCCTTTGGAAAAGGGATACGGATGCCATTAGCCGTGCCGAGGAAGTAGCCCTTTCGATGGCGGTCAACCTGTTCATCGAAAGGATAAAAGAAGACAAGACGCTGATTCCTTCTTTCAATACTTTTTATGAGTTCGTGCAGGGGGAATTCAGACAAGTATTGGAAGAGAAACACTACCGGGAGAAAGATTTCGACCTCACCAATTTTCTTAACGTACTGGCTCCCTACTATCGTGGCGGGGAGTACGATTACCTGCTGAACTCGGACGAGCAGATCGACCTGTTAAACAAGCGTTTTGTGGTATTTGAAATCGACCAGCTGAAGGATCATAAAATCCTGTTCCCTGTCATCACCGTCATTATCATGGAGGCTTTCATCAACAAAATGAGGCGGTTGCATGGGGTTCGAAAGATGATAGTTGTGGAAGAGGCATGAAAGGCAATTGCACGAGAGGGTATGGCGGATTACATCCGCTACCTTTATAAAACCGTCCGTAAACATTTCGGAGAAGCCATCGTCGTTACGCAGGAGTTGGATGACATTGTGTCAAGTCCTATTATCAAAGATACCATCATTAACAATGCCGATTGCAAGATTTTGCTGGACCAGCGCAAGTATGTCAACAAGTTCGATTCCGTACAATCCCTGCTCGGATTGACTAACAAGGAGAAAGGACAGATTCTATCCATCAATCAGGCCAATGATCCGGCAAGAAAATATAAGGAAGTTTGAATTGGCTTGGGCGGAGTCCAGTCTGCGGTCTACGCCACGGAGACCTCGGTTGAGGAGTACCTCACTTATACCACAGAGGAAACTGAGAAACTCGAAGTCACGCAAATGACGGAGAAGCTGGGCGGCAATATGGAGCAGGCCATCCGTATGCTGGCAAGTGAGAAGAAAAAGAAAAAATAAGGTTAAAATCAAGAAGTAATGAAAAAGAAAGTTTTAAGTCTATTGTTTGTCCTGCCGGCTTTAATTGTGCCGGCAAGCGTGCAGGCGCAGTGGGTGGTGTCCGATCCGGGCAACTTGGTCCAAGGTATCGTGAACAGTGTGAATGAGATGGTGGAAACCTCACAAACGGCGCAGAATGCCCTTTCCACATGGAAGGAAACCTCGAAAATATTCGAACAGGGACGGGAGTATTACGAGAAGCTGCGCAAGGTGAACGACCTGATCAGCGGCAGCGAGAAAGTCAAGGAGTCCGTCCTGATGCTGGGCGATATTTCCGAGATTTATGTGAACAATTTCGGCAAGATGCTGACCGACAAGAATTTCAGCCAGCGGGAATTGGACGCGATAGCCTCCGGTTATAATACGATCATGAAGAAAAGCAGCCGCAGCATTGCCGAACTGAAGAATATCATCAATCCCACCGGCATGTCCATGAACGACAAGGAGCGTATAGACCTGGTAAACCGGGTATATGGAGAAATGACGCATTACAAGAAGCTTGCGAACTATTATACCCGAAAGAACCTGCATGTGTCCTACCTGCGTGCCAAACAGAAAAATGAACAACAGCAGGTATTTGATTTGTATGGCAAAGACGAGCGTTACTGGTAATCATTCAATTAAAATAAGAACAGTATGTTGCTAATGTCTATTTCATTTGAAAACTTACACCAGATTCTCCGAAATCTGTACGATACGATGACCAGGCTCTGCCAGCCGATGATGGATATGGGAATGGCACTGGCCGCACTGGGAGCCTTGTTCTACATCGCTTACCGGGTATGGCAGTCCCTTTCCCGTGCCGAGCCGATAGATGTTTTTTCGATGCTCCGACCTTTCGTACTGGGTATCTGTATCCTCTTTTTCGATATAATGGTGCTGGGAACCCTTAACGGCATCTTCAGTCCCATTGTCCAGGGAACCGGCACTCTGCTCCGGGACCAGACTTTCGATTTGCAGAAATACCAGCAGGAGAAGGACAAGCTCCGGGCGGATATGCTGGCAAAAACCATGATGACCGGAAGCGTCTTTGCCTCTAACGAGGAGCTGGATGCTGAACTGGAGAACATGGGCTGGAGCGAGGAGGAGCATACGGCTTTGCAAACAATGTATGAGGTTTCCTATTCTTTCTCCCTACAGGGGATCACCCAGATGATCATGCGCAAACTGCTGGAGATCCTTTTCCAGTCCGCTACGCTGGTCATCGACACGATCCGCACCTTCTTTTTGATTGTATTGAGTATTCTTGGGCCGATAGCTTTTGCCTTGAGTGTATTTGACGGTCTGCAGAACACGCTCGTCCAGTGGCTGGCACGCTATATCAGTGTCTACCTCTGGCTGCCGGTATCAGACCTCTTCGGGGCGATGCTCGCCAAGATACAGATGCTTATCCTGCAGGAGGAGATGAACCTGATGGCTAATCCGATGAGCATCATCGATGTGGACGGTTCCTCGGCCATCTATCTGGTTTTTATGCTCATTGGTATTATTGGATATTTCTGTGTCCCGACGGTTTCAAACTGGATCGTTCAGGCCGGAGGCATGAGTGTCTATAACCGGAATGTGAACAATACGGCATCCAAAGTGACCAATGTGGCGGGTGCCGCGGCAGGTGCTTCAACGGGTAATGTCGGAGCAGTATTATTGAAAAAGTAGGAATGTAAAAAGTATAAGAATTATGGAATTCAAGAGTTTTAAGAACATCGAATCCTCGTTCAAGCAGATACGCTTGTTCACGTTGGTCTTTCTGGGAATTTGCGCTTCGCTTACGACCTATGCCATCTGAAAGTCCTACCTGTTCGCTAACCAGCAGCGGGAGAAGGTGTATGTGCTGGATCAGGGCAAGTCATTGATGCTGGCATTGTCACAGGATGCGGCATTGAACCGTCCGGTGGAAGCCCGCGAGCATGTACGCAGGATGCATGAGCTATTCTTTACGCTGGCTCCAGACAAGGCTGCCATCGAATCCAACATCAATCGTGCCATGTATCTGGCGGACAAGAGCCTTTACGGTTATTACAGGGATTGGAACGAAAAAGGATATTATAACCGGCTGATCAGCGGCAACATCAACCAGACCGTCCTGGTGGACAGCATACAGTGTGACTTCGGTAACTATCCCTACCGGATCATCACCTTTGCCCGGCAGATGGTTGTCCGCAGCAGCAATATCACCGAGCGTTCCCTGGTCACCCGTTGTTTCCTGCAGAGTGTAACCCGGTCGGATAATAATCCGCAAGGCTTTATGGCGGAGCGTTTCGAGATTCTGGAGAACAGGGACATAAGGACCGTTGAACGCTAAAAAGAACAGGATAATGAAAAGTAAAAAGATAAAAACAGAAATTGGTGAAAAGCTGAAGGGCGTTTGTGAAAGCCTGTCGGAGAAAGAACGTAAGGGAGTGCTTGTCGGCATGCTGGTTATCAGCACGATCTTGTGTGGTGTCACGGTAGCACGTGCTTTCGGACGTTTTCTTTTTCACGGCACCCAAAAGGAGCTGCCGTTTGGCAAGCATATTCCGGTAGATTCACTCCACCGGACAGATAAAGACAGTATAATGTATCATTCTAAATCAATGGATAATGGAAGATAAAGAATTGGAAAAGCCCGAAGCGGTAGAAGAAACGGCAATACAGCCGGAAACCGGCAGAGCCTTGCAGGACGAGCCGGGGAAAGAAAAGAGGGTGCTTGCCCCGGAAGAAATTGAGAAAAGAAGGAAGTTTATTGTGATTCCGACCTTTGTACTGGTATTCCTGGGGGGCATGTACTGAATATTTGCCCCGTCCGGTAAGGAAAACGGGATGGTAGTTCCCGGCAACTCCGGGTTCAACGTGAATGTCCCGGAGCCTACCACGGCCAAGCTGTTGGATAAGAAGACCGCCGCTTACGAGAAGCAGCAGGCGGAAGTGGAGGAAAAAAGCCGGATGAAATCGTTGGAACAGCTTGCCGGGAAGTTGCTGGATGGTGGAAAAATAACACCCGATGCGAACGAAAAAGACGGGGACAGGCTGCAACAGTCAGTCAAGACCTATGAGCAAATTTCCAGCCAGCTGGATGATTTCTATGAGACTCCCGAAAAAACTGTAAACAGCGATCTGGAGAGAAAAGTGGAGGAATTGAACAAGAAGCTGGAAGAAGCGGAAAAAGAAAAGAACCGGACGGCTTCCCGTGAGGAACTGATGGAACGTTCCTACAAGATGGCGGCAAAGTATCTGAATCCGGAGAAGGATACCATAAAAGAAGAAACAACCGGAGAAGAACTGCCGGAAACTGTTCCGGTACAGCGGGCGGAGCACCAGACCACCTCCGGCCTTTCACAGCCGGTTATGGATTCCGCCTTTATCGCTTCGCTCGCCGTTGAAAGGAATTACGGTTTCAATACAGCCGTAGGCAGCAGTTACCGTATGGGAACGAATACCATTGCCGCCTGCATCTCGGAAAACCAGACTGTCGAACAGGGAGGCAGGGTAAGACTCAGGCTGCTCCAGCCCCTGCAAGCCGGAAACATCACCGTTCCTGCCAACAGCCTGGTAACGGGTGCGGCGGTGATCCGGGGGGAACGGCTGGATATCCTGATCAGCAGCATCGAATATGCGGGGAATATCATTCCCGTGCAGCTGGCGACCTATGATGTGGATGGGCAGAAAGGAATCTTTGTTCCCGGCTCCGAAACCCGCAGTGCGGCAAAGGACGCGGCGGGGACGGTCAGCGAGAGCATGGGAAACAGCGTGTCGTTTGCACGTTCCGCCGGGCAGCAGGTGGTGATGGACCTGACGCGCGGAGTCATGCAGGGCGGCACGCGGTTGATCGCCGGACGGGTTCGCGCGGTCAAGGTGACACTGAAAGCCGGATATAAGGTGCTGCTGGTCACAAAGAGACAATAACGGATTATTCACTTTAATAAAAAAGACAAGACAATGAAAATAGTTATAGCATTCTTGATGGCTGTTCTGGCCTCGGTATCCGGTTTTTCACAGGAGGAAAGGCCGGTAAATCCCGTCAGGATTCTGACGGCGGGCCAGCATATCATCCCTTATAAAATTGAGGTCACTTTCAGCAAGACGGTGCATATCCTTTTTCTTGCCGAGGTACGCTATGTAGACCTGGGCAGTAACAATATCATTGCGGGCAAGGCCGACGGGGTGGAGAATGTGGTACGTGTAAAAGCGGCGGTAAAAGAGTTTCCGGGAGAGACAAACTTCTCAGTTATTACAGGCGACGGTTCCTTCTTTTCTTTCAATGTGGTTTATAAAGAGGAGCCTTCCACGCTGAATATCAATATGGACCAATGGATAAATCCGGACGAAGGGGGAAAGAAAGGAGGCAGTTCCATCCGTGTCACGGAGCTGGGTGAGGAAGATCCGACGGTCATCGCCAGCGTAATGTATACCATTCACCGGCTGGACCGTAGGGACGTGAAGCATATCGGATGCCGCCAGTTCGGGATACAGGCCCTTTTAAAAGGCATTTATGTGCATAAGGACCTGCTCTTCTTCCACGTTTCCCTGACGAATAATTCCCATGTGCCTTTCGATGTGGATTTCGTGCGGTTTAAAATAGTGGATAAGAAGATAGCCAAACGGACGGCGCAGCAGGAAACCTATATCGAACCGGTACGTACGCTCAATGCCCTGACACGCATCGAGGGAAAAAGTACGGGGCGTATTGTATATGCTTTCCCGAAGATAATTATTCCTGACGACAAGCTGCTGGAAGTGGAAATTTACGAAAAGGCGGGAGGCCGCCACCAGCGGTTTTATGTCGAAAATAGTGACCTGGTGGATGCGCGTGTCATGAATGAATTAATCAAGGAGTAATCATGAAAAGGGTTTTATTTATTATGTTATGTATTTGTCTGCCCTTTGCGGCAGACAAATCCTTTGCCCAACGCTATTTACCGGGACAACAGGGCATCCAGCTTACGCTTGGCGGTGTAGACAACTTCGGTTCCAATGTAAAGCATTTAGGCGGTAACTTTCAGGTGGGCCTGGCTTTGAGCCGGTATAACCGGAACCATTCCCGGTGGTTGTTCGGGGTGGATTATGTGAAGAAACACTATTCCTATAAGGAGATTGCAATACCCAAAGCACAGTTTACCGGGGAAATAGGTTATTTCGTGCCGTTCTTCTCGGACCGTGACAAGAACGTGTTCTTCTCTGCCGGGCTTTCCGGACTGGCCGGCTATGAGACGACCAACTGGAATGGGAAGCTGCTCTATGACGGGGCAGCACTAAAGAATGACGGATGCTTTATCTACGGTTTTGCTCCGGCTTTCGAGATGGAGGCGTTCCTTTCGGACAGGCTGGCGCTTCTTTTCAATGTCCGCCAGAGGATATTCTTCGGTTCGTCCGTAGGACATTTCCACACGGTGGTCGCCGCCGGATTCAAGTACATTTTTAATTAGGGACAGCATGGAAGAAAATAATTGGAATATAGACCAGATGCTGCACTGGCTGGACATAAAAATAGAACGGGAAAACCGGGACATAGCCAGGCTGAAGAAACAGATGGACAGGGATTTACTGTACTATTTCGAGTGGAATGCGGAGAGCCTGTACAAATCCCACTTTATGTCAGACTGTTATAAGAAACTCCGCCAGGCGGTGGATGGAATAAAAGACATCGATGAAATCAGGAATGTCCTCAAAGAGAATGCCGCCTGCTGTGAGAAGAAACTGCTGGACGGCCAATTGGATTGCCGAAGTTCCAGCCGGGGGGCGAACATGGTCCATTCCATGAGACTAGAATGTATGCAGCAGCTAATAAAGGATTACCGGGAATTTGCGAATATTCTTTCAGTAACGCCTCCTGAAGAGAATCAGCAGCAGACACATAAAAACGGGAAGAAAGAAGGACCGCCTGAAAGGAAGATAAAACGGGGTATCAGGTGTTAGCCATGCCGCCGGATTCAAGTAAATTATCAATTTAATAATACGTAAAGTCATGAAGATAAAATTAATTGCAAGCAGTATCATACTCACATTGCTGTGCCTGCTGGGTAGCTGTGACGATAAACTGGAAGTGCAGCAGGCTTATGATTTCTCTCTTACCTCGTGGTATCTCCAGAAAACCATCTTCCCGGATGAGACCGTGGAGATTCGTCTGACACTGAACCGCAGCGGAAACTATGAGGAAGCCCGCTATCAAATCGGTTATATACAAATAGATGGTAGCGGTGAGGTATACGACAAGAAGAATGTCCGGCTAGTAAACCGGGAGATGCAACCGTTGGATTCGATTGCGGAGTTGGACGGCAGCGATCCTTGCCGGCAGGTATTCACACTCTTCTATCGTAACCGGAGCAGCAAGAATGCGGAGATTAAGTTTGTGGTGACGGATAATTTCCACCAGAAAAGAGAACTGGATGTGTCTTTTCAGAGCGAAACGGATACGAAACAATAAACGGGGCAACGATGGATAAAAGTGATTTAAGGATCGAACAGTTGCAGCAATATCTTGACAAGAAGAAAGGTGTTGTGGAAAGCAATATAAAAGAGTATAGCGCACAACTGGAAAGCAACTATCTTTATTCCTTTGGTTGGCATGCCGATGACTTGTATAAGGCTCATTATATGGATAAAAATTACAAGGCTATTCAAGAGTCGATTAATGCCGCTGAAACGCCGAAGGATATTGAAGGGATTTTGAAGCGTTGTACCCTGTATATAGAAGATGATCTCCTGCACGGTCCGCTTGTTGCAAGGAGTACCAGTCCGATGTCGAATATGGCCCATTCCCTGGAGATGGAATGCAAACAGGAATTACTCAAGGACCTACGAAAATTAAATAGAATTCTTCAGAGTGAGACTGTCAGTGAAAGAATGAGGCCGCAAGAAGCCCCGCGACAAGAGATTGTGCCCGTGAAAGAAAAAAAGAGAACGGGACCACGGTTAAGATAATATCAATTAAAAGCAATAAAAAAGCTACTGAAACAAAATTCAGTAGCTTTTCATTTATCACAGTCTTACAATTCCGGTTATACCAGATAAGACTCTAAAAGATAATGTATGAATAACCGGCCCTTTTCCGTCCAAACGGTCAACATAGCCGTTCCGGTTTCTCCTGTACGGCTTTCCCATACATGGGTCCGGGTTGCCGTATAGCCTTGATTCTGGTAGGGGGCTTTAAGTAGCCACTGGCCGGATTGGCGGAACTGGATGCCTGCCCATCGGAGCCGCTTGTTCAGCATACCGGCAGTCATTCCCAATTCTTTGGCTATCTGTGTGGTTGTGTAGGTGCTTTGGGATTGCAGGACTTTGTCGTAATACTGAACTTTTGGGGCTTGTAGCTTGAGTTTCAGGATGGCATAGTTATTCTCCTTCTCCAATGCTGAAATACGGCTGTCACGCTCTTTTATACGCTTCTGTGCGAGCAATACGGCACGCGCAAGCAGTTCATTGTCCGTTTCGCCCTTCTTCCCCAGAAGATAGCCTCCGTTCTTTAGCGTTTCAGGCACAAGTTCATCGAATATCCAGCTTTCGAATTTCTCGGCGGAAGGCAGCTTGCTGCCGGCAATCAGCCGGTATACGTTTCCTTCGCTGATGTACTTGATTTTCTGTACGGCACTGCGCGTGGGTGTGTCGTAAATCGCGACGCCCATTGGTTTACAGTGTCTTGCAACGGCATCCCTCGGATTGGCATAGCCCAGTGCGGAGGCAACGTCCGAGGCGCAGAACCATATTTTCCCGTCAATTTCCAGTGTCCGGATGCGTCCGAACTCGGGATGTTCAAATACTGATATTTTATTCATGACTGTCTGATTTATAAGTTTCTTCTATTGCTTTGAATATCTCGTAGACTACCTGGGGGACGATGGCGTTTCCGTATCCTTTGATGGACTTTTCTCTTCACTGAGAAAAGGAGATACCGTCCAACCTGGCGGAAAACCCATCATTTCGGCTACAAACAGGGGGTTGAGTTGGAAACTCTTTCCAGTCCGGGCGAAGAAATCGGGAAGGCTGTTCTTTTCCGGTATCCGGCCTCTCTTCTCGAGGCTCTCCAGGCTTGCCGCACCTTTCCAGTCCCTCGCCGTCGGCGTGGGCAGAAGTTCCGCCATCCTCCCAAGCCCTACACTCCAGACATGGCCTTTCTGATTGATCTTCCGTATCTTCCCTTTCGGTGTCACAATAATCCTGTCGTTTTTCCCCATTACAGCCCCCACACCGGCATCGCTGGCTACCGGAGTGGGCAGCATCCCGTAAAAGTCCAGAAAGTCGCTCAGGCCGTTGGGCTTCTTCTCCCCGTTGAGCTGGCTGTGCAGGGATGGCGCATGGGCCTGCTTCCATTTGTGGACTCTCTCCGGATGGTGTATTTCCGCGGCCAGCGGAGTAGGAAGAAGCATCGCACGGATGATCTCCGGCAGTCCCTGCTGGCTGCTGTTCGGTCCCCTCAGCTTGTAATCTTGGGCTGTCACGGTGGGCAATAAACCAAATCCGGTCCCTCCTGTGGGGCGCACCGACGGCGCAAGCCGGTATAAGTACCGGCTGGACGGAATATCCTTCACGTTCAAGATCACGGCAAATGGTTTCAACGACATATTGCTGCCGTCTTTTATATACAGGGTTACTCTCTCCGAACAGAGTGGGTTGACTTCCCACCTCAGTCTCCTGGCCGGGCTGTACCATCGTGAGGATGCCAGCAACGTTCTCACCAATGACCCAATCGGGCCTGATTTCATGTATGGCCCGGAGCATGTGAGGCCAGAGATAGCGGTTGTCGTCCGCTCCCTTTCTTTGGCCTGCGACGGAAAAGGGTTGACAAGGAAAACCTCCTGTAAGGACATTAATTTTTCCTCTTCACTGTTTGAAGTCTGTTTTTGTGATGTCTGTATAACTTTTCGCATCTTTAAACCAGTAATTTAAAACCATGTTACAAAAATCATCTATCTCACAATGGAAGGCGTTTCGCCATCCCATTCATTCAGCTGCCAGATCAGGGGCACCGAATCCGCTGAAAAGGGAAGCGTGCACCAAACACTTCTCTTTTTTAGTACTTTGCTTTTCTTCTTTCATTGTTATTCATTATTTAAAGGTGCAATATTCATGGCTTTCGCATCTATCTTGCGGTAGACATTTCCCATTTCCAACATGTTCTTCAGTCGGAGCAGGTCGGTGATTTCATAGACAGTCATGCCTTTGTGCGTTGTGAAGCGGATATATCCCTTCTGCCGCTGTATCTCCACTTCTTCGGGAGTCATCTGTAAAACTTCACAGATTTCCTGCAAAGTCAAGGTCAGGCTTATTTGTTTGACAGTATAGATGTAGGTCAGGATGTCCAGCATCTGGATACATTTACGGTGTGATTTGACAAGTGCCGCAAATTTGTTTCGTTCAATGACGATTACTTTACTTTGATTTTCCATATAAATTGTTATTTATGAGTTATAGAATCAGACATGAAATCCTCATTCCTGCATTCTTCCCTCAGGAATTTGTGTACGTCCGAGGCCCAGAAGTAAATCTTGCCGCTGAGTTTGAAATAGGGCAACTTGCCGGAATTGCGCCAGCGGATCAGTGTCCGATCGCATACTTTCAACATCAGGCGCATGTCCCGGCTGTCCAGCATCTGTTTGCCGTTGAAGCTGGTTACTGCCTCCAGAGCCGTTTCCAGCTTGCTTATCAGTTTTCGTTGTTCCTCAAAATTTTCCTTTATCATTGCTTTGAGTTTTTCAATATCATTGCTGTTCTCTTCCATACGGATATTCCTTTGTTTGAGTGAGTTGCTTATCTTATCTTCGGCTGCAAAGTTTAAAAAAACGGGCATAAAAAAATAGGGCTGACGGTAACCGCCAGCCCCATATTTTCTTTCTAACTCACTTAATATCAATGTGGATTTTAGAAGACTTTTTTCTTCATTGGTATAAAAGGGAAAAGACTCGGAATTTTCCTTCTTTAAAAAAGGCAAAATGATAGAGGATATTAGAAAAAAAGGGTTGACAATTTATAACCAACCCTTCTCTAAATATGTTCTGATTAACTTGTAAGCATCAAAAACATTGCTTACCTTTGTGTCAAAGAGATATTTGCAATTATGCAGAGCAATGCAATGTGTAGCTAGACTTCCACTACTATATCGTTACCTGCATCTTTATAAAAGCACTTTTAATCGCTGATTTATAAAAGATTAAAACGAACTACACTTTTTTAAAGCTTGAAACGAAATGTTTCAAACAGGGAAACTATTAGTTTCAAAGGTTGAAACAAAGTGTTTCCCTATAAGAAAGCATACTTTTGTTAAAATCTAGTGTATAACCACCTTCTATACAAAGGTTACGACATTAAGGTTGGCTATTACGGAGATAAGGAAATTGATTTTATCGGAGAGAAGAATGGAGAAAAACTATATATACAGGTCGCTTTAAAAATAGATGGCGACACAGCAGAAAGAGAATTTGGAAACTTACTAAAGATACAGGACAACTATCCCAAAATAGTGTTAACAGAAGATACATTCAGCGGAAACAGCTACGAGGGTATACGCCATTGTCCTATACGCCAGTTCTTAATGGAGTAAACCATACAATATACGAAAAATAAATGCAGTACACCATCGGGTTGCCACGAGCAATCAAATCGCCTTTGGTGTGCTGCATTTACATTTGAATCAAGTCATCTATAATACCGTGGATTCTGCTGCAAGACGGGCGGCAATGTCCATTGTTAGTTAGTAATAGACAGCTCGGTTACCTTATACGGATGTTTTACTGCTGCATGAGCAGCTTTCTGGGCAACAGTTTTCCTCGCCTCATCCAACCCTTCCGGGGCATAAGGATTCCCGACTACATTGTGTTTGAAGATGCGTTCGAACCAGGTACAGGCAGCGGTATAACGTCCAATCTTCACATCCAGATGATAGCCGTCCCGATTCAGGTGGTCGCCGATGAAAGAGGTGCGCGCATTTTGTATGGCAGTGCCCGAAGGGATGACAATCTTTATCTTATTCGCCTTAGCCGCTTTCTTCACTGCATCGGCAATAGCCTGATACATGGTGAGTTGATTGCAGTTGTAGTTTTTAAATCCACTATGCCTAGAAGTAGACGCATACGCCCAAGTTTGGTGCAGCATCAGCTTTGTTTTCTTTGGAAGGCGTACTTTTACATATTCTATGAGCTCGGGAAGAGAGGCTTCATACGTCTCATACATTCCCGAAAAAGGACTTGCCTGTTGCAGGCTGACGTAATCCCAGTCTTCATCTGCCAGCACCGCTTCCAAAGACATCTTGCCTTTTTCCCGCTTCTTTCCATCCGTACCGATTTTCCGGTAGGCATAGGCAGGAGCATTGTCACGGGCATTTTTCACATGACGTTCCAGGGAACAGCCGCCAATAAACATATTGCCGATTATGGTTGAAATGCCTTCGGCTTCGGCAAGTTCATGCAGATATTGCTCCACGGCATCTTGGGAGAAGCTGTTGCCGATGGCAAGTATCCTGACCGTTTTTTGCTGCGCATACACTCCTCCGGCAAGAAGGAGCAGTATGCACATACAAATCACTACAATCTTATATTGCTTCATCACATTCAAATATAACTAAACTTATCGGTTATTTCTCTTTTTCATGTAATAATCTCTCATCAGATACCACGCTTTCTTACGCATACCTTGGTCGGATATGAGCCCTTTACGGTTCCAGCCATCCTGATTGGTGGGGTGGAAACGGAATGGGGAACGGAAGTCGAACAGAATCCAGGGAGATACGCCACGCAGGTTCGGGATATTGTCGAACATACGGATATTATCCCTATACAGACGTGCCTGGTATTCCTCACTCCAAGAACTGACTACATTCTCATCACCGGACTGACCGTACAATGCTTCGCCGCCAAATTCCGAGATAATCAACGGTTTGTCCGTCACTACTTCCCATATAGCGTCTTTCGGTTCCACAGGCCACGGATGATACCAGCCCATATATTTATTGATAGCTACGACGTCCAGTTGGGAAGTAAAAGAATCTTCCATTACAAAACGCTGTTTTTCGCTATTGAAGTGCACAAGGTCGAAAGCGGCAACATACAGGCGGGTAGTGTCCAGTTGCTTTCCCGTTTCGAGCAGGGAAGTAAGGAATTCATTCCGTTCTTTGGAAGGCTGTGTTTCATTGGCGATACCCCAATAACCTACCGCGCAGCGGTTCTGATCACGCTTAATCATTTCAGAAAGCATCCTCTGCGCTTTCTTACGGGTATCATTGTCTGTAAAGTCAATGCCTTGCCAAATGGGAATCTCCTGCCAGAGAAGGAAGCCCATCTTTTCCGCCAGGCGTACCGTGTACTCATTCTGCGGATAATGAGCCAGGCGAATCATGTTCACGCCAAGCGCTTTCGCTTCATTCAGCAACATGGCCGCATCGGCTTCCGAGAAAGCACGTCCCATACGTTGCGGGATTTCTTCGTGAAAAGAGATACAGCACATAAATGTCGGCTTCCCGTTCAGGTAAATATCAGTTCCTTTCACGGTGATATTGCGGAAGCCGATTTGCTCTTCCACACGGTCGGCACTTGAAGATACAGTCACGCCATAGAGTTTCGGTTCTTCCGGCGACCAGCGTTGCAGCCTCTTCGCATTCAATACGGTTTCCGCCCTTCCTTCTGCGTCGGTGGTGAGCTCCGCGTTGATTTTGAGTTCGGGGATGGCAACTGTTACTTTCTCACCAGCCTTTTTATCTGAAAGATGCACGCGCGCGATGATGCGGTCTGGAGTGTTTTTATCCAATTGGATGAAATAATCTTTTATAAATGTCCGGGGAGTTTTCACCAGCAATACATCTCTTGTGATGCCGCCATAGTTCCACCAGTCGAATGCCATAGCGGGAATGGCGTCTTTGGTACGGCGGTTGTTCACTTCTACCGCCAGGAAGTTGTCACCGTCTTTCAACAGGTCTGTCACTTCCACTTGGAAAGGAGTAAAACCGCCTTCGTGCTCTGCTATCTCTTTTCCGTTCAGGTAGACTTTGCTACGATAGCTGACAGCACCGAAATAAAGGAACTGGCGTTTGTCTGCCAAGCGTTTGGCATCAAAGTGACGGGCATACCATACAGTGCCTTCGTAATACTTCAATTCGGGTGATTGAGAGTTCCAGTCTCCCGGAACATTAAGACGCAACCCGCCTTCAAACGCATATTCGTAGAAATCAATATTTCCTTCCGGTTGCCGGTTTTCATAGATTTTCATCCGTTGTCCCTGGTCGTACAGGTCGATGATGGCATTCCATTTACCATTCAGCGAATGGATGTTGCGACCATATACATTCGTTATCAGCTCCTGTGCCGCAACGCTTCCGGCAAAAGCGATTAGCAACAATAGACATAGACTTAATTTCTCACCTGTTTTCATTTAAGTATGTTGTTATAATTAGTGTATATAATAAGTTCAGGCACGGATTACACGGCTTTTAGAATAGAATAGGTAAAACAACAGTGTTAATCCGTGTAATCCGTGCCTATTTCGATTTATTTTTTAGGAAATTCATTACCCAGTTCCAGGCTGCGCTCCACTGTTCGGCATAGGCATAGTGAGCGGTCGTTTCAGCTACAAACAGTTCTTTTGGAGCATTAATCACGTTATAAGTGGAGTAAGTGGTGGTAGGCGGACAAACTCTGTCATTATATCCGAAGATATAAAATCCCGGCACTTTAACCTGACGGGCAAAGTTGACTACATCAAAATACTGAATGGTTTTAATCTTTTCCGGTGTCCGGTTCTTCTCATCCTTAAACAGATGCGGCCAACCGCCTGCACGACCGTGGGCATAACCCGCCATATCACACAAAGCAGGATAGAAAGAAACCAATCCCTTGACACGAGCATCCAGTCCGGCAATTACAATGGAAAGCGCACCGCCCTGGCTTCCTCCAAAAGTCGCCAGATTACCGTTAAATTCGGGAAGTGTGTAAATGAAATCAATGGCTCTCACACAGCCTGTATAAACCCGTTTGTAATAGTACTTGTCCCGATTGTCCATATTGAACGAGTGGTAATTCTTCAAAGCACCGTTATAAAGCCGGTGATACACATCTCCCGTCAGGTTGACCGGAATGCCGTGGATACCGATTTCCAGAATAATAAAACCTTTTCCGGCACGTTCGGCTTCTCCGTTATAGGCACGGATGCCTGCGCCCGGCACTTTCAGAATCGCCGGATATTCCCCGGAAGCCTTCGGAACACAAAGGATGCCGTACATACGGGACGCATAGTCATTGTTCGCAAAGGAGACATGATATACGTTCACCTTATCCGTGCACCTTTCTGGCAGTAAAGTCATTATCGGTTCCAGTGCCCACTTTTCAGCGGCTTCTTTGGTACTTTTCCAAAATTCCAGAAAGTCGACGGGCAACGGAGTGGTCGGTTGCAATTTCTCAGGAGAGAAGCCGACGGTAGCCACGCCTTCATACTCACGCCCTTGGCAAGTGACAAAAGCACGGCAACGCAGGAATCCTTCTTTTTTCATAGTCCCTGCGTTAATTTCAAGTTTTTCATTCTTCAAAGGCTGTTTGCCTGTCTGATGAGGTTTCATCATGTCTTCCGAAATCTCATAACGCACTTCCAGATTATTCTGCGGGATATTGCATTTCAATACCGCCACTTTGAATTTCACTTTTTCTCCCGGTTTATACAGCCAATTGGTGTGGTCGGGAGTGACCTGCACTTGAACCAGTCTTTCCTGCGGCTGTCCCCATGCAACTATCTGCATGGAGACAAATGCTATCAGGAGAAGAAGAAAACGTACACTTTTTACCATAGTTCCCTATTTTATTTCATTTGTCGTTGTTATATTAATATCCCATTTATCAGCTATTAATACTCATTGTCTCAAACTATTAATACCCATTGTCTCAACTATTAATACCTATCCGCCCAACTATTAATACCTGACAACTCAACTATTAACATCCAACAGCAGAGATATTAATGCTCCTCTTCACACATCATAACGCTCTGCAAATCAAAAGTTAACACATCATTCGTGATTAGCGTAGAATGCAGATAGCCGCCTTTTTATGGTTTTACTTCGTATTGATAGAGTGCGAAAGAGTTCTTATCATTTAGCTCGAAACTTACTCTACCCTGTGCGCCGACTTTTGCAGCAAACTTCTTGCCACTTCCCATCACAGGGATAAAATCCACTTTCTTGCCTTCAGGAAGCCAGGTGTCAATAGTCCCCCTGGCTTGCTCGTTGTCTTCACGGTAAACAACAAGATAACCTTGCGTGCCGGAGACGGTCGATTGAAATCCGGTCCACGAGCGTCCCGAGGGTTCTTCACCAATAGGCAGTATGACGCCTTGATGAAACCGGAGTTGCAAGGGTTGGTATTTCTTGAGCAGAGATGCCGTAATATAAGCCTCTTCGGGCAAGTTCGAAGCCTCCATCCAAGCCAACGGCTGTGCCGCCAAGGTGATAGCAAAGAGGTAATCGAAACTGTAACGGGTGGGGGCAAAAGGATCGGCAGCGTCATACTTGTCGGCATTACGCCATTTATTAAGAAACTCTATCTGCATCTTCTCCGCCGGTACATAGCGAGACAGCATCCAGAGATTGCGCAAGGTGCGATAAGGGTAATAGTTGCCCCAATCGGTATAGCGGTTTTCCAGGAAGATGTTGCCGTACTCGTTCATATAGTGATACCCGCCGCGACGACCGGCAGTGGCATCGAGGTTGAAAATCACTTCATAGTTGGTTTGCTCCAACACGGTATCAAACAGTCGGCGCAGATTCTGTTCGGCTGTCTTGGTAGGTATCTGCAGGCCGTCTATCTTGAAACAGCAGATGCCGTACTTCTTATAAAGTCCGATAATGGCTTGCGCATCTTTTTGCCAATCGGCAAAATCATTCTGTATGCTGGGGTTGAACCATAATCCGATGCGAATACCCAATTTCTTGCCTTTCTCTACAATAGGTTTCAGACCATGAGGGAATTTCGTGGGGTTGGGCGTCCAGTAACCGGTATTCTTCCAAATATCCTTAAAACTACCTCCGGCAGTCTTCGAGTTAGGGCTTTTTCCGCTCTGCCAGCCATCGTCCAGTTGAAAGAGGGTGATGCCCATGCGTGCGGCACGGTCCAGTTCTGCCAGGCAGAAAGCCTCATCTATTTTGGCATCCTGGCTACGGTCGCCCCAGGTATTGAGCATAATCATCTCATCCTGTACGGCGGTATGATGGCGCAGTTGTTTCTGATAGAGGCGCAAGGCAGTAAGCGCTTCTTGCTCGCCGCCGGTATAGATGCCGGTAACGCATCCATAAACGCGGGTCCAGCTATCCGGCTTTACATCATGAGACGCAACGCCCAGCCCCACTACCATAAAATCGCTAAAGTCCGCCACGAAGTCAGAACCCGGATAATGTAATTGGGTACTGCTGCTAGGAGCCTCTTTCAAAAAAAAGAAGCCTTGACGCGTAACTACGTCATGAGCAAAAAGCAAATTACCACGATACGTATTGCGACGGTAAGGAAGCCAGGTACGCCCGGTCACCAGATTGTCGTTCCAATCGGTGTAGTCGAAAAACTCTATTGTGCGGGCACTCCAATGATTGCCGGATAGTTGCAGCCTGTCGAGCGTGGGAGTTTTCACCCCCGTAGCCATATCGGCCGTGTGCTCTATATTTTTGCGGTCAGCGTTAGAGCGGTTATCCTCCTTATTCTGATAAAGTTCCACTTGCCCTTTCAGATAGGTATCGCAAGCAATGGCGGGACAGTCTGCATAAATGCGATAGCGACGCTCTATATTCAGCGAACCGATAGTGCAAGCCACGGTAGCCTGCAGATAACTGGCGTGGATGCCGTTCGTCGGTATCTCGTTCACGGTAAGCGTGGCATCCGTAGGGATACCTTTCACAATCGAGAAATCGGGTTGTTTGCCCTGTGCCGGAATGGTTTTTCCGTGTTGCTTGTCAGTAAGGCTGATGGTAACAGGCGCACCGTTATTCCACAGCATGACGCGTTCCATATAGTTATTGCCCATACGTAGCGTGTCACCTTTCAGAAAAGCGTAATACTGTTGTCCCCCCCAAAGCGGCAAGGTACATATTGCCGATAGAAATATCGTGATAATATTTTTTTTGCTCATAGTTTGTCTACGGTTTGATGTAAGCTCCCGGAACTTCCAACAATTTGTTGGGTTCGTTGAAGCGTTGGTTATCGGGCACATCGCGTTTGCCCAGACCCGCTTGCATAAGTTGCTTCAGTTCCGGCAGGTGATGATGATAGATGTCGCGCGGCTCTACACTATGCTTGTGGCAGAGTCCGGCTGCCATACCTACTACTTCACCCATCATGCCGGTAGTACGCATCACACGTACCGTACCCAAAGCTACATGGGTGCAACTCATATTACGACCTGCCATAAAGAGATTGTCCACATTGCGCGAATAGAGGCAGCGATAGGGAACGGCATAAGGATGGATCCAACGATGCACCGTAGCCGACTTGAATTCATTGCCGGGAAAGCGGACACTGTTCACACTGTCAGGGAAGTGAAGATCGATGCTCCAGGTCGTGGTAAACGAAGCATCCTCATGCGCCACATTCTTGTCTATATCGTCCTGTGACAGTACGTAGTCGCCCAAGAGACGGCGTGATTCGCGTTTGCCTGAAACATACGCCACCCAGTCGAGGGAACGGTTGGCATACTTCTTATGGTCTTTATAGTGATTCTTCAGATAGCTCCAGTTGGAATATATCACCAAAAGTCCATAGTCGCGTACACGTTCAGCTTCGCTGACTTGATTGCGGTTCATACCCGTTTCCCATTTCCACTCGCCCATAGTTACAGGCTCACAGTTTTCAGCGTCAAAGCGCACGCCATATTCAAAATGAGGGAATGAGGTTTTCTTCTTCATGTCCTTACTATACCATTGTATAGAAGCCCCCATCACCAATGAGTCGGGTTGCTCGGGAGCAAGGCTCTCGCCATATTCATCGCGACCTTCACGCCCCATAGCCCAATCGGCACCGGCTAAATAGCCTATGGTAGCATCACCTGTGCAGTCGCTAAAGAGAGGAGCGGTAAGTTCGGTTTGTTCGCCCGTCTCAATGTGTTGGATAGTGACTGACACAATGCGGTCTGCTTGCATCTTCACGGCTACCGCACGCTGAGAGGCATAAAGGGTAATGTTCTTTTCGGCCTCTATAAAGTCTTCCTTCTTCTGGTCTTCATAGTAGTCGCCCGGTTGGGCATTGCCGGAACGCTCATGGCCAAACTCACGTATCATACGACCCAATCCCTGATTAGGTCCCATTTCGATGATACCGACGAGGTGTACACGAATCTCCGACGAGTTATTACCGCCCAATACAGGACGGTCGTTCACTAATGCCACCTTACAACCTAATCGGGCAGCAGATGCGGCAGCACACATTCCAGCTATTCCCCCTCCTACTACCACAAAGTCGTATTGATGAGCGGGCACCGGCTGTTGTTGTCGCAGGCGGGTACGAAGTGCGGCTGTCTCTGCCGCATCCCAGGTAGCGGGCTGCGTATTCGCATCGGTCGTAAGGTAAATGGCATCGCAACGACCGTCGAAACCGGTGAGGTCTTTCAGGGCAAGGGTGGTAGTCCCTGCTTTCAATACTGTCTTTCCGGCAAATTGCCATTGCCAGGAATTACCGGTATGTCCTAATGTAGCTTTCAGCAATTTGCCGCCTAAAGCCAGGCGGAACTTTCCGGGGCCCTCGGCATCGGTCCAAGGTGAAGTCCAGTTGTAAGTACGGGCATATACGTAGTAAGTGCCCGCCTGGGGAATGTTGATTTCTGCCGTAGCATCCACCACAGGGATGCCCATGCCATGTGCCATGAGATAGGGCGAACCCATTTGATCCATGAACTGCTGGTCGAGCACCCAGCCGCCTCGCTGGCTGAAGCTTTCTGCTTCGATGAGCAGTTCTTCGGCTACAGCCACAAGGCTACAGGCTACGGCTATGCATGTCAATAAGATTTTTTTCATCACAGTACAGCGTTTTTATGATTATTGTCTACTATCTTCACAGAGGGAACAGATTATCTCGCCATTTTGTAAATTTCATTGCCTGCCATCAAAAAAGCACCAACTCCATAAACCTCCGTCATGTCACGAGTCACTTTCTTCGGGTCGGCACCGATTTGCTGCACATAACCCAGTTTCCCATTCGGCTCCACAGCCGAGACTAATGCATTCCAGCCTTTTATCATTACAGGAAGATAAATTTCCTTATCCAATAAACCTTCGTTTATTCCATAAGCAATGGAATAGACAATGAAAGTAGTGCAACTTGTTTCCGGTGATGGATAAGAGGCAGGATCCAAAAGACTGGCATGCCAGAAACCGTCCGGATGCTGTAATCCGGCAACACGGGTAGCCAGTTTTACAAATAATTCCTCATAGAATTTGCGGTTCTTATCTTTCTTGGGCAGTTCCTTTAATATTTCAACCAGACCACCAAGCACCCAACCGTTGCCACGTCCCCAAAAGACTTTCTTGCCATTGGCTTCGCACTTATCAAAATAACGCCAGTCACGGTAGAACAAGTTTTCTTCTTTATCGAACAGGTAATCATAAGTCGCTTTATACTCACGATTCATAAATTTGATATATTTTTTCTCTCCGGTCAGCATATACAGTTTGGCATATACAGGGGGAGCCATAAAGAGAGCATCACACCAAGTCCAACGTTCCAAGGTCTTTAAGTCTCCCTCCACCAGCTTGAAACTACCTTCGGATGGATGATTGACAATCCATTCCGTACGGGCGAGCGTAGGGATAATCATTGCTTCGTCTTTGTACTTGCGGTATAAATCCAAAAAGGACTGTGATACAGCGATGTCATCAGCATGATAAAACCGTTTGTCCGGCTGCCAGCAATTCCGTCGGCCTATACGGGTAAGCCACTTATAATATGTATCATCATTGTCTTCTTTTTCAGCCAATTCCGCCCAATCCACCATGCCGACATAAAGAGCACCTTGCGGCCAGTTCAAGTCGTCATGTTCAGGAGCGGGGTGTGGATTGGCAATCTGCCAATCCGCCACCTTTCGCATGATAGACTTTATTTCTGCTTTTTGAAAAGGAATCTCTGTTGCCATTATAAAAACGGAACATAACAGAGACGCTCCCAATAAAAGTGTTTTTTTCATTCTATATTTATTTGTTTATCATTCGGTCATTACAGTTCAACCATAGCCTTTAAAGGCAATTGACTGGAAGCAGGACCGACTAAGATCTCAAAGTCTCCTTTTTCCACTACAAAGCGGTGTTGATTCATATCGTAAAAAGAGAATGCATCCTCATCCAGCACAACAGAAACCCGCTTCTTCTCCCCTTTCTTCAAGAATACCTTTTCATATCCTTTCAGTTCTTTCAACGGACGGGGAACAGAAGACTGTACATCATGCACATACACTTGTGCCACCTCCGAAGCATCCATCTTACCTGTATTCTCTATATCAAAGCTAACGGTAACCTGATGCTCACCCGTTTTCTCCGCAGCCATATTACTATAAGCGAAAGTAGTATAGGACAAACCGTAGCCAAACGGATAGAAAGGTTCTTTTCCCGAACGGTCGTATCCACGATAACCGACAAAGACACCTTCGGAATAGTCTACACGCTTAATCTCCGCCTTTAAGTTCTCGTAATAACTGCCGTGCACTGGATTATCTTCCCATTTCCGCTCGATAGAAATCGGTAGCTTTCCGCTTGGAGAAATCTTACCGGTCAGGATTTCAGCAATTGCCTGACCGCCTTCCTGCCCCGGATACCAGGCCATAAGAATCGCTTTTGCAGCATCATACCAGTTGGTGAAATCCACACCGCCACCGGCGTTCAGTACAACCACAACATTGGGATGCATAGACGCAATCTTCTTGATAAACAATTCCTGATAGCGAAGCAAGGCAAACGGACGGTCAAAGCCTTCGCCTTCGGTATTACTATTGAAACCTGTGCAGAACACAACATTATCCACCTTTGCCAATCCTTGACGAAGTTTCGCCTCATTAAGGCTATAAGCATTAAAACGAATGATGGCCGAAGAAATATTATCAAAGAATTCAATCCGGAAACGGTATTCCTTACCACCCTCAACCGGCAGTTCAACTTCACGGCTAGAGTATGAATGATTTCCCCAATCTCCTGTAATATGCTTGTCATTCACAAACAGACGATAACCGTCATCACCACCGATATGAAGTTTCAACTGCCCGTCAGTTTGTGGCATGTAGCAGGCTGTCCAACGGACAGAGAATCCATCTGTCGGAAAGCCGTCCAAAGGTGCTCCATATCCCCAGTCATAATCAACAGAGGATTCCGTGCGTATTACTTCAGGCTGGCCCGAAAGGGTCTTGTTTTTAAAGTATTCAGCTTTGAAGCCTTTCATCTGACGATTAGCATCAGTATAAAACTCATGGACAATATCTTCATAAATCACATCATCCGTCAATAGTAACAGATTCTTTTTCTTCAATTCTTTCAAGCCTTGAGCCACTGAGACGGTAGAAAAAGGAGTGACAAAACCACTGCCGCCACCGGTAGGAATCAAATTTGCATTAGGCCCCATTACGGCTGTCTTTCCTTTCAGTGGGAGCAAGTTTCCTTCATTCTTCAACAGGACTACACCCTCGCGCGCCAGCTCTAAAGCTGTCTGGCGGGAGAAAGGATTATCCTCTGCGATGTTGCTGTCTTTCTGTTCCTTATCCAGCATACCATAAGCAATCAGAGTTTGCAGGATGTGTTGTACTTTCAGGTTGATGGTTTCTTCTGTCACTGTGCCGGCTTTGATAGCAGGCAACAGATTCTCCAAATTCATAAAACGTCCTTTCGGCATTTCGAGGTCAAGTCCGGCGTTAGCAGCGCCTACGGCGGAATATACGGAAGTCCAGTCAGACATCAGAATACCTTTGAAGCCCCAAAGATTGCGCAAGACATCAATATTCAGCCATTTATGTTCGGTGGCATGGACACCGTTCAACAGATTGTAACTGTTCATTACGGCGCCGACATTGGCTTCCTGTACAGCTTTTCGGAAAGCCGGGAAATAGATTTCCTGCAAAGTACGTTCGTCTATGTCAGAGCTGGCATGGTGGCGGCTCCATTCCTGGTTGTTGGCAGCAAAGTGTTTGATTGTAGCAATGACTCCTTCCGATTGTACTCCCAGGATATATTGTTTCGCCGTTTCACCTGTCAAGTAAGGGTCTTCACCGAAGTATTCAAAGTTACGGCCGCACAACGGAGCACGATAGATATTCACGCCCGGGCCCAACAGGATATTAACTCCTCTTGCCTTGGCGTCCTGTCCCAAGCCTTGCCCTAACTTATAAAGTAATTCCCGGTTCCAAGTAGAAGCGGAAAGTATTCCGGAAGGATATAAAGTGCTCTTGGGAGCATGATTACGAATTCCCTGCGGCCCGTCAGCCAACTTGATTTCAGGTATTCCCAAACGGGGAATGGCACGCAGAGAAAAACTGGTATATCCGGAGATATACTCTATTTTCTCTTGCAAAGTCATTTTTGATACAATGTCCTTCGCACGTTGTTCGACTTGGGGAGTGATTGTCTGTGCACAGGTTAATATGCTCCATAGCATACATAAACCTATGCCTCCTATTTTCTTTTTCATGGTGATTCTGTGTTAATATAATATGTGTAAAAAACCAACTTAGCTATCAGCTCTTCACACACTTTTGTTCTTTACATTTTTAGTCTATCAGTTCTATTTTAACGGTCTGTCCTTGTACCAGAATATGATATTCGCCGGCTTCAAGGAAGCGTTTACCATCCTCATTGACAAAACCGAAATCACGTTCCAGGTCGATGTCGAAACGGAAAGTCTTCGTTTCGCCGGCTTTGATAAGTTGTTTCTCAAAGTGTTTCAGTTCTTTCACCGGACGGGTGATAGAGCAATAAGGATCGGAGATAAACCAATGAACAGTCTCTGCTCCGTCGCGGGAACCGGTGTTGGTGACGGTCACTTCTGCTGACAGTTTATCGCCACGCTTCACCTTAGTAGCAGAAGGGGTAACAGTGCCATACTTAAATTCGGTATAACTTAATCCATGCCCGAACGGATATAACGGATCGCTTGTTATATCTTTATAAAATCCCTGATGTCCGCGTCCGCTCTTGCGGCGATTATAATAAATAGGAATTTGTCCTGTGGAGTAAGGGAACGTCATGGCTAGTTTACCGGAAGGGTTGATACGTCCGGATAAAATTCCTGCCATTGAACGCGCACCATTTATTCCCGGTTGCCATATCTCCAATATAGCATCACAAAGAGGTTCCATGCGATTTAACTCCAAGGGACGTCCATTAGAAAGCACCAATATAACAGGTTTACCAGCCTCCTTTAGTTCTTTCACCAATTCTTCCTGAATCTGTGGCAAAGCAATCGTAGAACGGGAAGCATTCTCACCACTCCAGGTAAGCATCTCGCCCAAACAAACAATGACTACATCAGACCAACGAGCAACGTCCAATGCGCCAGCAAAACCTGAACGGTCATTGCCCTGCGGTTTGCATCCCATTGCATAACGTAATTCGGCGTCTCCTCCAAACTCGGCAGTCAACCCATCATAGAGCATTTCCACATCCGTATCTTTTCCATGTCCGCACCAGGAACCCAATAAGTCCCAACCATTTTTTGCCATTGGACCTACTACGGCAATCTTTTTTTTGTTTGTAAGTGGTAATATCTGATTGTCATTTTTCAACAACACCATTGATTCTGCTGCCAGTTGAGCGGCCACAACCATACTTTGCGGACGGAAAAAACGATCCTTCTCATTAGTAACCGGAGTATAAGGACGTTCGAACAAACCCAGACGGAATTTTACACGCAATACCCGACGAACTGATTCGTCAACTTGTGCCATTGTTACCTTACCTTCCTCTACAAGCTCTTTCAGATGACGATCGTAGGCATGAGACATCATATCCATTTCAAGCCCCGCATTAAAAGCATACCGAGCAGCATCTTTCTTTGTAGCGGCTAATCCCTGATTCTTTAACTGTTCCACAGCCCCCCAGTCAGACACAATGAACCCGTCATGTTTCCAGCGTTTCTTTAATATCTCGGTCATGATATAAGGATTAGCTGACCCGGGTACTCCACTGATGTCATTGAAAGAACTCATCAAAGTGACCGCACCAGCTTTCACTCCCATCTCATAGGGCAGCAGATAAGTATCCCAAAGAGTTTGAGCTGAAATTTCGGTATAAACATAATCTCGCCCAGCCTCCGAAGCACCATAACCTACATAGTGTTTCAGACAAGCAGCCATACGGTTCTCTGCTGACATATCATCTCCCTGATACCCACGCACCGAAGCAGCGGCAAACACTCCATTTGTATAAGGATCTTCACCATATCCTTCGGCTACACGTCCCCATCGAGGATCACGTGCCACGTCGATCATGGGAGAAAAAGTCCAATCAACCCCAGACATGCGGGCTTCTTGTGCAGATACCGCACATGCCTGTTCTACCAATCCCGGATTCCATGAACATGCCTGCCCCAACGAAATAGGATATATGGTGCGAAATCCATGAATAGCATCGTAGCCAAAAATGATGGGAATACCCAAACGAGATTCTTCCATCGCTTTTTTCTGCATACTATTACGCAATTCTGGATTTATATCAAAGTATATCAAAGAACCAATCTCTGACGGTACTTTTTTCACTTCTTCGCCAACATTATTCACATTGTTATTTCGTCCCAATGTATATTGGTTTAGCTGCAAAATCTTTTCCTCCAATGTCATACGCGATATTAAATCATCAATACGTTTTTCAATTGGAGCTTTGGCATCCTTATACAAAGGAATACTCTTTTTATCTTTTGACGAAAGAGAATGTGTGACTCCCAATAGGCACAATCCCAAAATCAAAACTTTTTTTCTCATCAATGTTTTCGTCAGTTAATTATTATTTCTAGTTTTCAGATGTATATCAAGCAATACGTAAGCAAATAATTATTCCAGCCATTCCATACACTTATCATTTACCTAAGTACCAGTCACTTACAATCAGTTCATTGGAGATATATGCCCAACACGTTGGATCTATAGATCCAATATGCAGCATATATAGATCCAATACGTAGCATATATATGGCTAGCATCTTGGAAATATATCCCCAACGAACCGGAGAACTATGACCTGTCAATACACTCATTACCAACAATTAATGTATCTCGTAGCAATTGACTATGACTTACCGAGCGATAACTTCAAATAATTTCAACCAGCCGGCAGATGTTACATTGTTCTTTACAGCAAGGTGAATTCCAATCTCATTCTGCTTTGCCGTGTCAACAATCCCAACAGCCCACATGTATTTACCTGCCTCCACGCCTTCAACCCGGGTTGTAAACGTATATGATTTAGCCGTACCTTTCACCCAATCACAAGCTTCCGGTTCTCCATCAACAAATACATACTTCGGTTTATCATTCTTGGTGTCCAATAAAGCAAAAGCCACTTTATATTTATTCTTCCACTGGGGAATATTCGTCGGACAATATCCCCAACCAAAATTATTCCAACGGTGCGCTATTTCAATCTGTTTACCATTAGAGATAGTTGTAGGCAAAGAAATTCTGTCCGGAAATAAACGGTAGCTTCCTTCTGTACAGAATTGTTTAACTAATTGGAAAGCTTCATTAAACCATGAATAAGTTTCTCCATTGCGAAAGTCTGAATTATAGCGTAAATCCATCATATTGACGCAGGCTGTTTTAGCCTCATCAAACTCACCCTGACGTACTTCTGCATAATTAGCATATCCATCTCCCTGAATCGAGTTTCCATGAGAATTTTTCACCCAGCCACCTTCCATTACTACAGGAACGAGATACTTCCACTTGGCTATAAAATTGCGTTCCCAAGTAGAATAATAAGTTTTCATACCAAACGCATCGTGACGTAATGAATATCCTTTAGCTACTGCTTTTCCTATTAATCTTTCAGTATCTTTATCATAGTTATTGCCGTCCCATTCTTTACTTGTACCTATCCAACGATGATAATTTACAAACACAGGAACTTTATCAAATACTTGAGAATATAAATCTGTCACCCAATCGAAAACAGCCTCACGAGTCGGCAGCTCCGGTTTTCCCAACTCACGCACCTGATAGTACCATACACTATGATACTCTCCCCATTTTCCAAATCCTGAACCACTTACAAACTGTACTTTGTCGGGATCATTAAAATCCTTAGCCAAAGCCCTGATAAATTTCTCATAATATTTCTGGAAAATAGGATCATCCGGATAGGGAGACCATACTTTTACTGAACCTGTTTGTGTTTCATATCCTTTCGCGCCAGCCTCTTTTACAAAATTCGGAGTAAAATTATAGTGCTTATCACGGCTATCCACCACAAAAGTAAAGGCCAATTTCATATTTCTTTGCTTAGCTCCCTCTATCAACATCTTCAGTCGCTTAGCCGAAGGGGTATCACAATCGGAGTTCCATGCATATTTTCCTTCTTCAGGATTAAAATCAGCCCAGGCACCACGAAGGTATAAGGTATTTGCATAATCAGAGACCTTTACAGTGCCTTCAGATGACGGAAAATTATCATAATCCTGCCAGAATGTGGAAGATAAACCATCACCAATACCCGCATATAATACCCATCCGGAAAGAGGATTATGCAAAATGATATTTCGATTCTGCTTTACCGTGACAATGCTGTTTCCAGGAATAGAAGTATCTTCTACCAAACCATCATCACCATTACCACCTCCTTCTTCATCATTATCACTGCCGCAAGCGACTAATGATATAGCCATAGAAAAAATAAGCCCACAACTTATTTTTCTCAAACTGCACATATTTTGAAAATTAATCTTCATACCTATAGCTCTTATTTTTTTATGCTTACTTTCGACAATTTTAACCAGCCCGAATCCAATATATCCCCTTTGGCGGCAATGTCCAGCCCTATGAGATCTTTATTACTCCGGTCAACCAGGCCCACAGCCCAAACATAAGTACCCGTTTCAACTTTGGACATATCCGGCTCAAATACATATTCAGCGGGACTTCCTTTTATCCACTTGGATAAATCTGTATTCGTATCCACAAATGTATATCGCACCTCATTCGTTTCAGAATCGAGCAAAGCGAAAGCTACTTTATATTTTTGATTCCATTGCGGAATATTAGTAGGACAGTACCCCCATCCCATATTGTTCCAGCAATGTTTAATAGTCGGAGTTGTTTTTTTAGAGACTTCTAACGGTAAAGAGATCTCACTGGGGTAGAGCCTATATCCGCCTTCCCGAAGGAATCGGCGTACTAAATCAAAAGCATCTTTAAACCAAGACTCTGTATCGCCAAAACGGAAATCCATCATATTGACATGTGCCTCTTTGCTGTCATCAAACTCACCGCGTCTTACGTCCTCGTGTGAATCCTTGCGATATCCTCTAGGATCCTGCCAATAACTATGTGATTTGACAATCCAGCCACCTTCCATAATAATGGGGCAGATATTACGATATTTTTTTGCGAACCTACGCTCCCAACTGCCATAATAGGTTGTCATGCCAAATGCATCATGACGCAATGAATATCCTTTCTTGATTGCTTCTTCCAACATTTCTTCACTGTCAGCAGCAAAATGTTCATCATCTACCCAATCTTTTCCCGCACCAATCCATCTATGGTAGTTAATTACTACTGGAACTTTATCAAAAGCTTGAGAATATATATCTGTCACCCAATCAAAAACTGCTTTCTTTGGAGTATCATCACCTGTTGAATAAATCATTGTATGATATTCTCCCCATTTCCCAAGTCCGAATCCATCTATAAATTCAACTTTCGAAGGATCGTTGAAATCTTTAGCCAGGGCCTTCACAAATTTAGTATAGTACTTCTGAAAAACTGAATCGTCAGAATAAGGTGACCATTTACCTTTATTCATAAATCCTTTTGCACCGGCATCTTTTACAAATTGAGGAGTAAATTCTGTTCTCTTATCACGACTGTCAACTACAACACGAAATGCCAAACGCATATTCCGCTGATAAGCTCCTTCAATATATGCTCTTAAATTAGAATCTATTTTCCAACCATATACATCTTCCTGTGGATTAAAATCTGTCCAACTAGCGCGAATATAAAGCGTATGAGCATAATCTGTCACACTAACATTGTGTCCCAGTTCAGGAATATACATATGGTCATACTGTGCCCAAAAATCCGCAGCATCCACTCCCATACTTGCATAGAGCACCCATCCTGTAAGCGGGTTATGAAGAATACGCAAAGAATCAGGCTGAATCGTAACTATGTTATTCTCCGGTAGTTCCTTATCAAATGAAACGGCTGAAATCTCGTCTCCGAAAACAGGAGATAAAAGGAACATAAACAGACAAAGAGACACAATTACTCTATAATAACTAATCTTTCTTATAACCATACTACTAATTGTTTTTTTTAAAGAGTGCTATATCATTGTTCTCTTTATTCATATAAAAATCACGAGATTGATATAGCACTCTTAATTTTATCCTGCTTGATTATCTCTTATCAAAGAAGACTGTCAGTTCTTTAATATCTAATTCTATGTAATTAACTCCTACAGGTACACTAAAGAAGGCATAGCGGTTGTGAGATTGCCCTCCGACTACAGTCTGTTTCTGATTGTAGTCACTCTCTGCAATATCAAGGCAACCGTCATAAGATCCTCTGATGGCATCTGCTGTTGAGCCAAAGGTATAGCAACCTGCACTTTGCGGTCCGACTTTAAAGTTCAATCCACCCGGATGTGCATTTCCATCTTTGTCTTTAATGGAGTTCTTTCTGGGTAACTCCGCTCCTTTGTATATAAACAAATAAGGATTTGCCAAACTAGGTGTCATAGAATGAGCCATAGTGAATCCTGTATCACCAGTGCCATCTTTAGCCCATCCATCGTATGGTCCCCAAATAAAGACTCTTTCGATAGTGGTAGTCACCGTATTATTGTTCCATGTCCACGAAACAACCATTGGTTTAGGATCTGTTTCGGGGGAGTAAATCGTAACCTTTTTAGTATTTATATTAATCACAACACGATAGACACCTGCAGTCTTAATATTCCAATGATAAGCAAGTGCAGCTGCTTCCGGGCTCATTGTCGAGATATTCATTGCTGTACCATCTGTAAAATCGCCCGATTCTTCGGGAGCAATAGCCATATCTTTCTGTCCATTAAACAAGATCGGGAAATAAATAGTACCAGGTTGCAGTTCTGCATGGAACGCATATTGATTTTCATCTTCTATCGTGCGAGTCATCTCTACATCTGCGCTAACACAAGTTCCGGCAATATAGATTTTATCAGCTTCTATAAAATTACTAGCCAAACCTATAGTAACGGTACGTGTTTCAAAATCTACCACTACACGATACTGCCCATCTTCAGGAATCACCCAATATCCAGCATTATCTGTTCCCTTAATTTTAGCTTCCATTGCTCCATCAGTAATCTGTTGTTCTGCAGTAACTGGTGAAATGGCATTAATCTTATTTTCATCTTTCCAAACAATCGGGAAGTGAAGGTTACCTGCCTTCAAGTCACAAATGGAAACATAACGCTTCGGCTGACTTTCCATTGGCAAGATTTCAATATCTTCACCATTAACAGCTGTGCCTGACATATAAAGATGGTCTGCAACAAAGGTCTTTTCAGAATACATCTTTACTTTTATAGTAACTGTAGAAACTTCCGGTTTTACAAACTTTGGGCCTTCTATAGAACCGATAATACGGGCTTGTAACTTTACTAAATCACCAGGATGCTGCTTCCACTTTGACACCAATAAACTTTGCAATTCTTTATGAGTATAACTTTTAGAAAAATCATCATCAATATACTCTCTTATCATTGTGTTTGTTCCAAAACTGTTATTTTCCAGATCCATTTTATAAAGATAGGAGATATAATAGTCAGAGCCTATTGGATCAGCTTCCGTCCAGTTTAACGTCAATGCAACCTCATCCGGGGTATCTTCCTTGAGTTCTATTTCATAATCAGAAGGAGTCAGGACTAAACTTGTACGATTATCGAGCAAATCAGTAGTATCGTCATCATCATTACATGCTACCATGAAACACGAAGCAAGTGTCAGGAAGAAGAACCGTAAAAGGTTCTTCTTAAATATATATCCGTTTTTCATATCTATATTATAACTATTTATTGGTTTCCGACGGTCCAGTCAGGAGTTTGTACCAAATTCCAATTCTTATCAATATCGTCCTGTGGAATAGGCCACCAATAGCTTATAAATTTACGTGTCTGATATACTGTACGAGTATAATATTTATTTCTATAGTCCGCATCGGATACTTTAATATAAGCATTCATGCCATAAAAATCACCATCCAATACTTTCTCGGCTAATTTCCAGCGACGCAGATCATTAAAACGAAGTCCAGATTCACAATTCAATTCCACACGCCTTTCTTGACGAATTAACTCGCGCATTTCTACAGGATCTGATGGGGCTGTTATCTTGCCTTCTTCAGCTGAAACACTATATTCGGGAATACCCGCACGCTCACGAATCAAATTGACATATTTCAGAATCTCTTTTTGATTAGCAGTATAAGTGCCCTTCTCAATGCTATATTCATTTAACGCCTCAGCATAACTTAAATAGATCTCTGCCAAACGACATAATGCACCATGACGGTTTTTATAATCTCCACTGCCTTCTTTGGGATTTGCAGATGGGTCTACTCTCTTACGTACCAGATAGCCGCTCCATGGAGCGTCGTGAGAGGGACCACCGTCTTTACCATCCATATAAAAGTCAGTATTTCTCTTACCACCAATATGCCATTGTTCGTTATGCAGTACTGAAATATAAAAACGAGGCTCGCGATCACAATACATTTTATATGTATTGGCGTCTACAACTACATTTTCATCTTTATTACGATCTCCTTCTGAAGACCCATACTGCCACTTTGTAGAATAAGTCTCTTTTTGCGTACTAAAGCCTGTCTCTGAATAATTAGCATCTGGATTAACTTTAGGAGAGCCATCCGAATTATAGCCTATAATAGGTCTTTGACCGTTTCTCATGAAAAAAGCATCAACCAAAGATTGAGTTATTCCGATCGCTCCCACGCCATTAATACCCAAACCACGTGGGATACAGTTTTTATCATACCATCCACCGGAATCCATTGTACGAACAAACAGTAATTCTCTGTTGGCTTCATTCCATCTCTTCATCACTGCATTTTGATAAGAAAGAAAAGGATCAATATCACCGTTATCCAAATATTCATAATGCAAATGATAGCCAGATGCTTCCGCCTCATCTATAACCAGTTTACAAGCATCCACTGCCCTTTTCCATCGTTCCGGATCATGTGTAGAATTAAAGATAGGGGTTCCATCAATGTTTTTTATATTCGCCAATGCAGGATTACCATTCACCAAGTCACTTGCAGCAAATAATAAGATACGCGCACGCATTGCCAAGCACCCGACAGAAGTTACACGACCATATTTCTTATCTTCAGTTTGAGTGGCAGGTAATTGTTTTGAGGCTTCCAACATTTCTTGATCCGCCCAATCAATTACATTATAAAACGGCTCTTGTTTCAACATCAAATCATCAGCCGAAGTACTTTCACTAGCCTCGCGAATAATGGGAACTGAACCATAAGCTATAGCCATCATAGAATTATAATAAGCTATAAAGAAACGACATTCAGCTTTCATAAAGTCCACTTCTTCAGCCGGTACAGCCTCCAGCGGGTGAGCATGTTTGATAAACAAATAAGCGGAACGGATATATTTAGGATAAGTATTCCAATAAGTAATTACTCCGGGATTGTCTGCTGTCCAGTTACCTTTTTGATATTGAATGGCTTTAAATCCTTGCGCTTCCCAACCAACCGAAGGAATCAGTTCATCAGCTATGGCATCCGGACCATCATAAGTATAATATTCAGGCAGGCCGCGATAAACATATGCCAGCCAACGTTCCATATTCTTTTTATTCTCAAATACTGATTCTAAGTCCAACTGGTCATCCGGTTGCTTATCCAGATAATCAGAACAAGAAGAAAAAGCAAATGTCGTAATAATACTTAATACTATAAATTTTAATATGCTATTTTTCATATGCCCTATTATTAGAATTTAATTTCAAAACCTGCAGATAACGATTTCATAATTGGGTACGCAGCCCCTGTAGTATTCTCGACTTCCGGATCCCACAAATCAAATTTTGAGAATGTTAAAAGATTTGTTCCTCTCACGAAAAGACGAATGCCTGATATAACTGTAGTATTTCTCCACAAATTCTTTGGTAAAGAATAACCAAGTTCAATGTTTTTTAAACGTAAAAAACTCATATTCCGCAGCCACCACGTAGAGGATTGGTTATTATTACTATTTATACCATCATCCAAACGCGGATAAAATACGTTCTGACTTGGGTTGTCTACAGTCCAACGATCATTTGCATTAGTAAACATATTGCCTGTCACTCCTCTATTGGCACCCGGAATAATACTTGATCCTAATATATTCCAACTACGACCTATGCCTTGGAAGAGAGCTCCAAAATCTAAATTCTTATATTTCATATTCAGTCCAAAGCCATATACTATCTCCGGATCTTTTGTTCCTCCGATTGGAGATTTATCAAATACGTCCACTTTACCATCACCATTGACATCTCTGTATCTGATATCCCCCGGACGTAATTTACCTACAAAACTTTGAGTCGGAATTCCTTCTTTCAGTTTACCTGTACTTACGTCTTCAAAGTCGTCTGCCGTAAACAAACCTTCTGCTATATAGCCAGTTAATTGCCCTACCGGATGCCCTGTTTCAGCACGGTTAGTACCAACTACTGCACTAGGTTCATCCTTTTCTGTTATTTCATTATGAGCATAGGTAAATGTTCCCATTAAGCTGACAAATAAATCCTTGCCAAACTGTTTATTAACATTTAAAGAAACTTCTACACCCTGATTAGTCACTTTTCCAAAATTCTTCCAAGGCTGCTTCATAAATCCAGCTGTCATTGGAACAGACTCACGTGGCATAAATATATCTTTACGGCGTTCATCGAAATAGTCTAATTGCAAATCAATCATACCATTCAGGAAACCTAGCTCAACCCCCAAATTCATCTTATTAACAATCTCCCATGTCAAATCTTGTACTGCAAACTCGCCTTCTGCCATACCAGTTAAGCCATAACTGCTATCCAATCCCCATTTATACATGTTTAATGTCTCATAGTCATCGGTAATTGTAGAGAGGTATGCAAAACGGCGTCCACCTAAATTAGCATTACCTACCTGACCATAGGATGCACGCAATTTCAATTTAGATATGACTTTACGCAATGGTTGCATAAATGCCTCTTCCGATACAATCCAACCAATGGCTCCTGAAGGGAAAAAGCCATAACGCTTGCCTTTGGCAAAATTTTCAGAACCATTATAGCCAAAATTAAATTCACCTACATACTTACCCGAATAGGTATAAGATGCACGTCCTGCCAATCCCTGATTACGGTAAGGCAACTTGCTTCCATCATCATAATTACGACGATTAAACAATAACATTGCAGCAACGGAATGTTTCTCGGCGAATGTACGGTCATAAGACAAAGTAGCTTCCATATATACGCTCTTATTTCCATAATCACCGCTTTTTGAGTAATCCAGGAAATTAGTACCATTGGATTTTGATGCTATAATCAAATTACCTTCATCATCACGTCCTGTAGCAGGCACATAATAATCCGGTGTCTTTCCACGAGAAACAGTACCCGAAGAAAACCTGTCAAATGAGAATGTTCCTTTTACTTTCAATCCCGGAAGCAGGAATTTCAAATCTTGTTCTACAGAAAACAGTGTTTCAATCTTACTGTCGCTTTTTCTTTTATATCCACTTTGAGTAGCCCATGACCAAACGTTTGGCTCCTCTGTTGTCGGTATCTGCCCACTGGAATATTGTGCAGGGAAAGCATGAGGAACAGCAACGAACGCTTTCTGGAAAATTTGAGATATATCTTTCGTTGTAGAATTTCTATCTTGCAAATATCCACCAATATTAAAACGTAATTGCGTAGTAGGACTTAATTTCAAATCCACATTAGAACGAACGTTATAACGTTGCAATTTAATAGTAGGATCCCAATCATAACTTTTATCACGTTTCAAAATACCACGTTCATTATACGCAGCAGCAACAAAAGAATAACGTAATGTCTCTGTACCACCAGAAATATCTACTGTTACACGCTGATTCGAAGCATAATCATTTGCAATTGCATCCATCCAATTCACGTCCGGATATAAATCAGGATCATACCCTGCACGAGTTTTTGCAATACGATCTGTATATTTAGGCTGTTGTCCTGTATCCATCAAGATATCATCCAGAACCTGCATATAATCTGCCGCACCCAAATACTCGGGAAGTTTAACTGGCTGTGTAGCTGCAAATTCAGCCTTTACAGTCACACGAGGTTTACCAACTTGTCCGCGTTTTGTATTAATTAAAATAACACCATTAGCTCCCCGCACTCCATAAACAGCACTTGCAGCAGCATCTTTCAACACAGAAAAAGATTCTATCTCTTCAGGATCAATATTATTCAAATCGCGTTCTATACCATCAATCAAAACCAATGGGTTTTGTCCGGCATCCTGGAATGTACTAATACCACGAATCCAGAAAGAAGAGTTATCATACCCCGGTTCACCAGAACGTTGCACAGCTAATACACCGGCAACTGTACCTGCCAGATTATTACTTATTGAACGAGTAGTAGAAACCTTTAACTTAGCAGGTTCAATCGTTGTGATAGAACCAACAACAGACTCTTTCTTTTGTGCGCCATAGGCAACTACTACAACCTCATCTAATTGACCAACATCTTCTACCATTTGTACATTAACAACCTTCCGGTTATTAACAACCTCTTCTTTAGGAACAAAACCAATATAACGGAAAGAAAGCACAGATTTTCTTTCAGGAACAATAATACTATAATTACCATTCATGTCTGTCAACGCATGTACTGTAGAATCATTTTTCAAAATGATTGTTACACCAATCAAAGGCTCACCTTTTTCATCTGAAACGTTACCTGTTACCTTAATACCCTTTTGTTGTGCAGTTTGTTGTACTTTAGGAGCTTCTGGCACCGAAATAGTAATTTGTCTTCCCGACATCTTATAATTCAGTCCTGTCTCTGAGAACAACTCTTTTAATACAGCATCTATTTTCTTATTGGAAACTGAAATGGAGACTTTGTTATTCAGATTTTTCTGAACATTGGCAGAGTAAATAAAAATATACTTACTATGTTTTTCGATATAATCTAAAATATCTTTAACTGTAACATTCTCATACTGTACTGAGAATAAATCTTCTTCGGAATTCCAACTAATAGAATTAGTACCGAATGA
>ENA-UEPW01000193-UEPW01000193.1-human-gut-metagenome-genome-assembly--contig:-NODE-193-length-52709-cov-15.849996_pt1 | contig 52709 bp, 39 predicted proteins | sample MGYA00242935_ERZ507936 | MGnify/ENA primary metagenome ERZ507936 (study PRJEB26167, sample SAMN06115469) | human gut metagenome | host: Homo sapiens | place: China:Chongqing | collected 2016-06-23... | reverse complement strand
TATTTTCTGCAAATTTACGCTCTTGGAACCATATAAACAACTGTACTACAATATTTTAATTTATAGAACTCCTCTTATATTTGTTTGACGAGAATATCTTTATTTGCCGACAAAGGTACATAACTTTACGGAAAAATATGTTTCTAAAATATATAAATAGACAGCTGTGGGGAAAATGTGGGGAAAAATTAGATAATTAAAAAGGCTAAATGACTGGAAATAATCACTTAGCCTTTTAATCCGTACCCAGACCCGTACTTCGTAATTGCTGCGCCCATCATTCAAGACTGTCAAATCGGGTCTTTCCTGTCAAGCCAATGATGCCTATGCGTATGCCAAACACATGGATTACGGATTTCTCGTTCCGTGAACAAACACTTTATCCGCAACTCTGCTATGTGGTGTATTGGCTTAACTCCATTTCTATGGGCAACACTTTTGTTGCAGATTTCAAGCAGCTTTTATCGAAATACCCATCAGTAAGAACTCGTTTATTAGGCTTTCCTCATAATTGGGAACAAGAGCCTTTGTGGAGATAAAATAATTGCCCTGTTTCTTAAAAAGCACTGGGGCAAACCAGCTCCGTCTTTAATTGTTTCCAATAAATGGATTGTTTCAAGCCCCTATAGAAAGAGAACAAAAATTCCTGTGTGAAAATTAATCTACGACAAGGAGCAAGCAAGGAGCAATATCAAACAAAAATCAATACCTTTGCAGTACATATGAGATAGACCAAAACAAAAGTGGAATATCGGAAACGAATAGCAAGGAAAAGAGAAGAAACGACCCAAGTTGATGTCCTTTTTGAGTTAATAATCAATAAAAGCGTTAAATCTTCACCTTTTAGAATGTGCAATTAAAAATAACAACCATATTTCTGACTTATTATCTATAAAATATTGAGTAATAATCGGTTGTAAATACGAAAGATGTAAGGCATTGCCGTCGGTAGTGCTGCCCGCTTCGCTGGGAAGCATCGGCGAATATGGATTCCTCGGCTGCAAGGCTCTGACGTCGATAGAGCTACCCGCCGCGCTGACTGAAATCGGCGTGTCGGCGTTCAACGGATGCTCTGCGATGGCGTGTGATGTCAACATCCCTGACGGCGTGACCGTAATTCCTGATGGCGCATTCGACCAGAGCGGAATAACAGGCATTACGCTTGGCAAGAACGTGAAGACCGTAGGCCGCAAGGCATTCTACAACTGTCAGAACATATTGTCGATAACGCTCAACGAAGGCTTGACTGAAATCGGCGAGATGGGATTTTTCAATTGTAGCAAAATCAAGGAACTTGAATTGCCGGCATCGCTTACAACCATGGGCAGCAGCGCTTTCTGGAATGTTGGCATAAAGGTGGTTTGCCACAGCGCGGCTCCGCTGACGCTGCCAAAGTCGACGATGTATTCTTATCAGTTCAAAAAATGCACGGTAATCGTGCCGGTTGGAAGCGTCGCAGCGTATGTGGCGGCAACCGACAAAGGCTGGGACGAAAGCAACACGTATCTGACGTTTGCCGGATTGGCAGACGGCGTTGAGTATAGGGCAAACGATACGGAAGCGTGGGTGACAGGTGTTGCCGACGACACTGTGGTTGCCGACATCAAGGACTATCTGTCGATTGACGGCTCTCAGATGCCGGTGACTCGCATCGATGCTGCGTTCAGCGGCAAGACACAGTTGCAGAAGGTGACCGTTCCCGCAGCCGTCAAAGCGCTTCCCGAGAATATGTTCAGAGACTGCACGTCGCTCAATGCGGTGACGTTTGCGTCAGGCAGCCAGTTGCAGACCATCGGCAAGTGGGCATTCATGGCGACATCCGTTGCAGCGATAGAGATACCGGAGGGTGTCACGGAATTGCCCGACGGAGTGTTCAAAAATTGCTTGTCGCTGACAGAAATCACGCTCCCGTCAAACCTCGTCTCGGTGGGTGGCGGATGCTTCTACAACTGCAAGGCTTTGAAGACGGTAAATGTCGATGCCGACAATCTGACGATAGCCGACCGTGCATTCTATAGTTGCGAGTCGCTTGAAACGATTAATTCCGCCAATCCGTTGCAGCTGAGCAGCGATATCCGCAAACTTGGAATGGAATTTGATGGGTGCAAGAGTCTTAAAGCCGTGAGTGTGGCAGGCGGGATGATAGGCGCATTCGCTTTCGACGGCTGCGAGTCGCTCGTGTCGGTGGGTATAGCCGAAGGGGTGAAGACAATCGGTGAATATGCCTTCGACGGCTGTACGTCGTTGAAACGCATACTATTGCCGGCATCGCTCCAGGAAATTAAGCATGAGACGTTCCGGAACGTCGTGTTTGAGGAAATCACGTGTCTGGCTGTTACACCGCCATCGATACGCGACAATACATTCACCGACTATTCGGCGCATCTCTGTGTGCCGGCAGAGTCGATGGCAGCCTATGCCGCAGCCACCGGATGGAAGGAATTCTCGAATATCGGCGACCTGACAACAAGCGGCGTGTCGGCGGTGGCAGGCGACGGTTTGAGTGTGGCTGTGTGCGACGGACGCATCTGCGTTGACGGCGTAGGTGAAACAGAGATGATTAAGGTTTATTCGACGGGCGGAATGCTTGTCGGAATGGGCTTGAACCGGCAGGTTGAAGTGCCGTCGCCGGGAGTCTATATCGTGGAATTCAAGAAAGGCACCGTCAAGGTGGCAATAAGGTAAGTTTTATAAAAAATATTAGTGTAACATCATGCGCTCTCTGGTTTGTGAAAATCGGAGGGCGTTTCTTTTGTTGTAAAAAATCATCATAATCAAAAATTAGAGTAAATTTTTTAGACATAAATGTTTGGAATTTGGATATATTGCATAACTTTGCGAACAAACCGGAATAAAAAACATAAACCAAGCTAACGGATTTTAGGGAGAGTCGGACAACGGGTGTGGATTCTCCGCTTTGTTCAGGAATTTAACGCCAACGCAAAGGGACGCGTTGTGACATATAGGCAATAAGCTTTGGAATCCAGACATGGAGAAGAAGCGGCTAAGAAGAGATAGAAACCTATAAAATAAAAGAGTATGAAAAGCAAATCAAAAGTGACAATGTTGGTGGTGGCAGTGCTGCTGTCGCTGCTGTCGAGTGTAAATGTGCAGGCTTCAGAAACAGGCAAATGCGGAGACAACATCACATGGACTCTTGACGATAAAGGCAACTTGGAGTTGACCGGAAAGGGAAAGATGTATGGCTATTCCTTAATGGGCGCGCCATGGGGCACTTCGATAGTGTCGGTGACGATATCGGAAGGAATCGAGAATCTCGGAAAATATGCTTTCAGTTTCTGCGGAAAATTGACAAATGTGGTTATTCCAAACTCTGTGAAGGAAATATTAGAAGGCGTCTTTCGTGGCTGTGAAGGCTTGGAAACTGTGACTATCGGAGAGTCGGTGGCGAGCATCGGACCATCGGCCTTCAGTGGATGTCGCGGGTTGTTGAGCGTGACGATTCCAAGCGCGGTGAAGGTTATTGAAGCCAAGGCATTTTTCAATTGCGGCAAGTTGAAGAGCTTTAGTGTTGACAAGGAAAATAAAGTGTACGACAGTAGAGGCAATTGCAATGCGATAATAGAAACAGCAACCAACACGCTGATTTATGGTTGCAAGAATACGGTTATCCCTAACACGGTGACGAAAATCGGAGAAGATGCCTTCGCTTATTGTGTGGCGTTGACGAGCATAGAGATTCCTAATTCGGTGACAGACATCAAAAGCGGTGCTTTCAGTGGCTGCAGCGGCTTGACAGGCGTGGTGATTCCAAGTTCGGTGATCAACCTCGAAGGACATGTCTTCTATGGCTGTGAATCGTTGACAAGCATGGTGATTCCGAATTCAGTGAAGAGCATCGGGGGATACACCCTCTATGGATGCCGCGGGTTGAAGAGCGTCGTTGTCGGAGAGTCGGTGGCGAGTGTCGGAAATGCAGCATTCAAAGAATGCACAGGGTTGACAAGGCTTGAGATGCTGACAAAAGTGCCGCCGAAATGTGGAAAAGATGTGTTTGTCGGAATGGATAAAACAGCGTGCGAGCTTGTTGTTCCGGCAGGATGTGTTGACGCTTATAAAACAGCTGCCGAGTGGGGTGATTTCTCGAAAATCACTCCGGGTGAAAGCTCTGTCGGCGAGGTCGGCACGCAAGGCGTGACGGTGACTGCCGCCGGCGGCGAGATAGTCGTAGAAGGAGTTGCCGATGCGGTGGTTGAGGTCTACGGCATAGGTGGCTCGCTGCTTTACAGCGGAAAGTCGCACCGCGTCTCTGTGCCCGTGGACGGCATCTACGTGGTGCGCGTCAACGGCAAGCCACATAAGGTGGTGGTAAAGTAAGGTTGTGAAATAGTATAGCATCATGCGCTCTCTGGTTTGTGAAAATCGGAGGGCGTTTCTTTTTTGTTGTAAAAAATCATCATAATCAAAAATTAGAGTAAATTTTTTAGACATAAATGTTTGGAATTTGGATATATTGCATAACTTTGCGAACAAACCGGAATAAAAAACATAAACCAAGCTAACGGATTTTAGGGAGAGTCGGACAACGGGTGTGGATTCTCCGCTTTGTTCAGAAATTTAACGTCGACGCAAAGGGATGCGTTGTGACATATAGGCAATAAGCTGTGGAAACCAGACAAATGTCAGTCAAACATAGTGGATGGCAAAGCCGCATCGATTGGTGGAGCAGCGGTTGTGAAGATGAGATAGAAACCTATAAAATAAAAGAGTATGAAAAGCAAATCAAAAGTAACAATGTTGGTGGTGGCAGTGCTGCTGTCGCTGCTGTCGAGTGTAAATGTGCAGGCTTCCAAAACAGGCAAATGCGGAGACAACATCACATGGACTCTTGACGATATAGTCAAAATATGAAAAATTCTTTCAAAGGAACCAATTACCTAATTAATATTTACAAACCTCTGGGTATGTTTCGGCTGCCCAGGCAAAAAACTAAAAAAATTATGAAACACAACAAACCAACCAGACAAGTAAGCATGCGTATGTTTCTCACGCTTGTACTAATTATGATGTCGTCAGCATTCGTGATGGCGCAAGGAAAATACGGCTTCAAGGTAGCCGGCGTAGATGTGACGAACGACAACTATCTCGACCTCACCGAGATTAACGGAGTGAGCGGTAAGGTGTATTTCGACCCGAGCACCAGAACCCTGACGCTCGACAACGCCACTATTGAGGCAGATGGCAGTAACGCCATCTTAAACCAAGACTGCGACAATCTTTTGATAAAGTTGATCGGCACTAACACCATTAATGTTACCAACTCGGCTGGTATATACCTGCAAAAGGAGACGTCAATCTTGGGTACCAGCGGTTCAAAACTCACCATAACGAACGACAAAGGCGCCGTGCTTTTTGAAAACTCTCCTCTCGAGATCAACAACTGTTGGCTGGAGGTGGAAGGCAAATGGGGCATATCCGCAAGCAACAACGAGGCAGCAGAGGTGCTCACCATCCGCAACTCTCACGTTGAAGCCAAGGGCACTTCGGGCTCCATCTGCGACATCTCCGGTCTGGAGCTTGATGGATGCTACATCGACATTCCGTCCAATGCGGCATACAATGCCGATACTAAGTCGGTGGCAGTGAAAGGGGTAACCGTGACAGACAAGGTGGTGATTGAGTCTGGCTATGGCATCAAGATTGCCGACAAGTATGTGACGTCCCTTAACTGCAAGGATCTCAGCGTCATTGACGGTGTGGATGGAAAGATAAGCTACAATCCCGAGACTAAGACTCTTACTATGGAGGATGTTACTATTAACATAACTGGCGAAAATGTTGGAATTTTGAATAAAAAAGTAAAAGGCTTGAAGATTAATTTAGTCGGCAATAACACTATTACGGCAAGTGAAGCATGCATTTCGATATTAGAGCCATCCACCATTAGTGGCTCTGGTACTTTAAGATTGAAGAGCAGTGGTAATTGTGGAATATTTCTGCCCTCTTCGCTCACTGTTGAAGGCGTCAAGCTATATACGGAAGGATCATGGGGGATCGCCGGACAAACATTTATATTTCAGACATCTAGTAATGCGCTCACTGTTTGCAACGCATACGTTGAGGCAACTGGCAGCAAGGGTTCAATCATCGATGTCGATGACTTCGTGCTTGACGGCAGCTCCATCACCCAGCCCAACGGTGCTGAGTTCGATGCACAGTATCGCTCCGTGTTGCTCAACGGCGAGGTTGTTACCGATAAGGTGGTGATTGAGCCAGACAGCTATGGCTTCAAGATTGCCGGTGTGGATGTGACAAAAAAGAACTGCAAGGACCTCAGCGTCATTGACGGTGTGAAGGGAAAGATGAGCTACGATCCCGAGACTAAAACCCTTACTATGGAGGATGTTACTCTTAATCCAGCCGTCACTATTGGAATTGAGAATAAATATGTAATGGACATGAAGATTAAGTTAGTTGGCAATAACACTATTATTACGGCAAAATCTTCATGCATTGTGATAAATAAAACATCCACCATTAGTGGTCCTGGAACTTTAAGATTGAAGAGCAGTGAAAATTGTGGAATATATGTGAAATCTTCGCTCACTGTTGAAGGCGTCAAGCTATATGCGGAAGGCTATTATGGTGTTGCAGGAATAGATGGCAGGAGTGGTGAGATACTGACCTTGCGCAACGCATACGTTGAGGCAACTGGCGGAGCAGGTTCAATCATCGATGTCGAGGGCCTTCTCCTTGACGGCAGCTCCATCACCCAGCCCACTGGCGCTGCCTTTGATGCAAATGTGCACGCCGTTGCTCTCAACGGCAAGGTGGTCACCGACAAGGTCGTGATTGAGTCTGACAACAACAGCATCGGCACCATTACAGTCGACGTGCCCGCCCGCAAGCAAGGCATCTACAACCTTAACGGCATAAAGCTGACCCAGCAGTGGGACGACCTGCCTGTCGGCATCTACATCGTAGACGGCGTGAAGCGCGTGAAGAACTGATACAGCAAACGAATAACTAAAAAAATAACGGAGGGTGTGCATGGAAAAATAGAATGCACACCCTCTAAATATTCCTCATGTGTGTCAAACTAAGAATAACCTCTTCTACTGGTTGCACCTCGTATATGATACGGATTATCATCAGCCGAGGGCAATGCTACTTCAATTGGAGCAGTGGCGGTTAATGATGCCATGTGCTTCAGCGGCACCGCGTTGCGGTGCATGCCGGGCAGGAGTCACAGCCCCGGACGCGGTCCGGGGTTAACTGAAAGCGCGTCCGCGTTGCGGACGTCGGATGCAGGGTTGTTGCCGGAGTCGCTGTGCAGGAAGCGTTGCGGACGTCGGATGCAGGGTTGTTGCCGGAGTCGCTGTGCAGGAAGCGTTGCGGGGTTAACTCTTTTTTCGGGTCGGCATGAGCTTATTCTAATGGCTCCTTGTAATGAGAGATTTTGCATCGGCTTGTTTTGGATGTATGAGCAAGACAGAATCGGCGAAATCGGAAAAAGAGCAGACGCTCCGCGACAATGGTCGGCCTGGCGATGGTTCTCGGCGTTTCTACAACCGCACTTCGGCGGTAGTTGCTCGTGCCACCGGTGTCACGGGGTAGGCGAGCCAACCCCGTGCTGACATATTAAACCGTACTTCGGCAGTTTATCAATGGCAATCCGGTGATGGAGGCAACCGCCGAAGGACGGTTGTATAATCATAGCCCCAGGTTGGCAAGCCTACCTGGGGTCAGGGTGCGGAAGAATAATCTACCGCCGAAGAGCGGTTGTATAAATCACGGAAAATATTTTAGCGAGAAAAGTTGAGTCAGCGGCATCGTAACCATCCGTGGGAATCCGTCCGGCCACAAGTAGTGGCGAACCTCCGACACGCATCCGCTTCGCTCCGCGTACGGTAGCCAGCCAGCGTTTCCATTGTTTCATGGCACAAAGTTCGAAAATATTCCGTCGTTTTAACAATACCATTCTTACGTTACCTCTTTTTTCGCTTTTTCGTGAAATAGTGGTAAATATGCGAACAGAGACGGAGTATATGATATATATCATTTGTAGATATGCCCCTATGCTATATATTTGTGCCAAGATTGTCGATTGGAAGCGGGAAAATGGCGAAAATGGAGGAAAAAACGAATTTTTTGAAAAAAAGTTGCCGGAAAATTTGTGGATTCAAAAAATAGTCGTACCTTTGCAACGCTTTCGGAAACAAACGGGTGTTTAGCTCAGCTGGTTCAGAGCATCTGCCTTACAAGCAGAGGGTCGGCGGTTCGAATCCGTCAACACCCACCCAGAGGAATCGACAGAAAAGTCGGTTTCTTTTTTTGTTTATCTACTAAACTATTTTATACTCGCGATGAGACCCAACTCAATCAAGACAATCCTAATGGCGGCGTCGGTGGCTCTGGCGTCGACAGCCGTGGCTCAGACCACCACGCTGACCCTTGACGATGCTGTGCGTATAGCCCTATCCGACAACCCGACGGTGAAGGTTGCCGACAGTGAAATCACCAAGCAGGAGTATGCCAAGAAAGGCACGCTCGCCAACCTTATGCCAACCCTCGACTTCTCAGCTGGCTACAACCGCACGTTGAAGAAGCAAGTGATGTATATGGGCGACATGAAAGGATTCGGTGGTGGCTCTTCGGAAGGCACGGAGGGAGCGGAAGGCACGGAAGCCGCGTCGGCGATGCGCGACGGCATCAAGGTGGGAATGGACAATACGTGGTCGGCAGGCTTCGCGCTCTCGTTGCCACTTGTCAACGCCCAACTGTGGAAACAGCTGAGCATCTCTGCCGACGATGTTGAGCTTGCGGTGGAAAAGTCGCGACAGTCGCGCATCTCCATGGTGTCGCAGGTGAAGCAGGCATACTATGCCGTGATGCTCGCCGAGGCAAGCCGCGACGCACTCAAGGAAAACTATGACAACGCAAAGAAGAAATATGACGACATCAACCAGAAATACCAGCAGGGACTGTCGTCGGAATACGACCTTATCCGCGCCGACGTCGCGGTGAAAAATGTGGAGCCAAGTCTGTTTGACGCCGAAAATTCCATTGTGCTTGCCAAATGGCGCCTGAAAGCGCTTATCGGAGTGGATCTCGACATGAGCATCGATTGCACGGGGTCGCTCAACGACTATACCGACCGCCTTTATGACGGCTATATGAAGGTAGACACCACGATGCTTGCCCAAAACTCATCGTTGCGGCAAATCGACCTGCAGCAGCGGCAACTGCTCAAGTCGCGCGATGTGGCGAAGTCCGCTTATTATCCGACGCTCAACCTGTCGTTCGCATACCAATGGAACGCGATGGCAAACGATTTCCGCTTCAAGGACTATCGTTGGAATCCGTATTCAACGCTCGGACTGTCGCTCAACATCCCGATTTTTTCCGGCGGACGCCGCTACAACTCGTTGAAGCAGACAAAAGTGCAGATTGACCAACTTGCCCTCACGCGCCTCGACACCGAGCGCAACCTGATGGTGGGCGTGCGCCAGAGCGTCGACAAGATGCGCACAGGCATACGCCAGTATGAGTCGGCATGCAAAAGTGTCGACCAGGCGCGCAAGGGCTACGACATCGCCGTGAAGCGCTACGACACCGGCGCCGGCACGCTGCTCGAGGTCAACGACTCGCAGCTGGCGCTCACACAGTCGCAACTCAACCGCAGCCAGGCGGTCTACTCATATCTTGTGGCGCAGGCGCAGCTTGACGAGACTCTCGGCACGGAATACACTTACGAAAAATAAAACAGAACCCCAATGAATATCAAGACACTCAACAAGATTGCCATGACAATGGCTGTCGCCATCGCCGCTACGGCATGCTCCGGCGGCGACAAAGCCAAAGAGGAAAAGAAAGCCGCCGACGGCACAATGAATGTGGAGGTGGCAAAAACAGACTACCGCGAGGTGGACCAGGTCAATTCGTTCACAGGCACCGTGGAAGCCAACGTGACAAACAACATCGCCCCGCAGTCGCCTATGCGCATACGCAAGGTGTATGTGGAGGTGGGACAGCACGTGTCGGCAGGACAGAAACTTGCCGATATGGATCCGGCAAACCTCGATCAGGTGCGCCTGCAGATGGAAAACAACCATCTTGAGTTCAAGCGTGTGGACGAGCTGTTTAAAATCGGCGGATGCTCAAAGTCGGAATGGGACGCCAAAAAGATGGCATACGACATCTCGCGCCGCAACTATGAAAACCTTGCCGAGAACACGCGTCTCATCAGTCCTATCAGCGGCGTCGTGTCGCAGCGCAACTACGACAGCGGCGACATGTACAGCGGCGCCAGCCCGATTTTTGTGGTAGAGAAAATCCGCCCTGTCAAGATGAAGGTCAACGTCTCGGAGTCGCTCTTCACCAAGATAAAGAAAGGCATGAACGTAGACTTCACCCTCGATGTCTACGGCGACGAGGTGTTTACCGGCAAGGTCAATATCGTTTATCCGACCATTGACCCGTCGACCCGCACATTCACCGTCGAGCTTCTGATTGCCAATGCCGACGAGCGTGTGCGCCCGGGAATGTATGCCCGTGTCACTATCAATCACGGACGCGCCAAGCACGTTGTGGTGCCCGACCGCGCCGTGCAGAAACTTGTAGGCTCTGGCGACCGCTATGTGTATGTTGTCAAGGACGGCAAGGCGGAGTACCGCAAAGTGGAGCTCGGACAGCGTCTCGACACCGAATATGAAATCCTCAGCGGAGTGAATCCCGGCGAAACGGTTGTCGTGGCTGGGCAGTCGCGCCTGAAGAACGGCTCCAAAGTGAAGGTAGTGAAGAAATAAAAAGGATTGCACTATGAGTATATATCAGACAGCCGTCAAGCGGCCAATCACAACAATCCTGATTTTCCTCGGCATCGCCATCTTCGGACTATTCTCGTTGACGCGGTTGAGCATCGACCTCTATCCCGACATCGAGACCAACTCCATCATGGTGATGACCACCTATTCAGGTGCGAGCGCGGAGGACATAGAAACCAATGTCACGCGTCCGCTGGAAAATATGCTTAACGGCGTGAGCGACTTGAAGCACATCACGTCGCAGTCGAAGGAAAACATCTCCATCATCACGCTGACTTTTGAATACGGCATCGACATCGATGTGGCAACCAACGACGTGCGCGACAAGCTCGACCGCGTCACCACGCTCCCCGACGGAGCGCAGAAGCCTATTCTGTTCAAGTTCGGCACCGACGACATCCCTATCCTCATCCTTTCCGTGTCGGCAAAGGAGAGCATGACGGGATTGTATAAGATTCTCGACGACCAGGTGGCAACGCCGCTGGCACGCGTGTCGGGCGTTGGCTCGGTCTCGATTTCCGGTATCCCCGACCGTGAGATACAGGTGCTTTGCGACCCTTACAAACTCGATGCCTATGGCATTTCGATAGAGCAGATAAGCCAAGTGCTTGCCGCCGAGAATCTCAATGTGCCGGCGGGCACAATCGACATCGGCTCGAATGTCTACTCAATGCGTGTGCAGAAAGAGTTTGCCGACGTCAACGAGATGCTCGACCTCGTGGTGGGCACCTACAGCGGAACGCCGGTCTATCTGCGCGACGTGGCGCATATCGACGATGCGCCGCAGGAGCGCGCCCAGGAGGCGTATACCAACGGCGAGCTTGGCGGCATGATTATCGTTCAGAAGCAGTCGGGAGCCAACTCTGTCGAGATTTCCAAGGCTGTTAAAGCCCGTCTGACACAGATAGCGAAAAACCTTCCGAGCGATGTGCATATCGGCTTGATTGTCGACACGTCCGACTATATCATCAACACGATAGAATCGCTGAAGCACACCATCCTCATCACGATGCTCATTGTCAGCTTTGTGGTGCTGCTGTTCCTCGGACGCTGGCGCGCCACGTTTGTGATTGTGCTCACAATCCCAATCTCGCTGCTTTCGGCGCTCATCTATCTGCTTGCCACCGGCAACACGATGAACATCATCTCGATGAGTGCGCTCTCGATAGCCATCGGTATGGTGGTCGACAACGCTATAGTGGTGCTTGAGAACATCACCACCCACATCGAGCGCGGCAGCCGTCCGCGCCAAGCGGCGATGTTTGCCACCAACGAGGTTGCAATCTCCGTAATCGCCTCCACGCTCACCACCATTGCCGTGTTCCTGCCGCTGACCATGATCAGCGGTATGGCAGGAATCATGTTCAAGCAGTTGGGATGGATGGTGACAATCATCCTGTCGGTATCGACCATCGGCGCCATCACACTGACACCGACCCTCTGCTCGTTGATGCTGCGTCTTGACAAGAAATACAACCTGTTCCAGAAAATGGTGTCAAACCCGTTTGACGCATTCCTGAAAAAGGTGACCGACGGCTATGCCGCGCTTCTCCGCACAGCCTTGCGCCACCGCTGGGCGACGCTTGCCATCATCGTAGGCTTGTTTGTCGCGTCGATAGTGGTGCTGATGCCGCAGATAAAGACGGAGTTCTTCCCGCAGCAGGACAACTCGCGAATCGGCATCACCGTCAAGCTGCCCGCCGGCACGCGTCAGGAAACGACGCGCGCTCTTGGTTTCCGCATCTATGAGCAGCTGAAAAGCAACTGTCCGGAGGTGACTACGGTAAGTTTCTCAGAGGGACAGGCCGGCGAGGACAACATCTTCGGCAGTATGCAGGACAACGGCAACAACATCCTGCAATACAACATCAGCACCGTGCGCTCGACGGAGCGCGAGCGGTCGCTCAGCGAGATATGCGATGCTATCCGCCACGACCTGAACCAGTATCCTGAAATCCGCACGTTCAACGTTGCCGCCGGTGGCGGTGGCGGCGGAATCGGCGGCGAGGCGGCGGTGGAGATCGAAATCTATGGCTACGACTTCACTACGTCCGACCGCATTGCCTCCGACGTGTCGGCAAAGATGCTCAGCGAGGACTGCTGCTCGCAGGTGAGCATCAGCCGCGACGAGTATACTCCCGAATACCGCGTCGACTTCGACCGCCAGAAGCTCGCCCTCAACGGACTTAACATGCAGACAGCCGCTTCCTATCTCCGCAACCGCGTGACAGGCAGCGCACTGACAAACTATCGCGAGGACGGCGACGAATATAAAATCCGTGTGCGCTACGACAAGAAGTTCCGCCAGTCGGTTGAGGACATCGAGAACATAACCATCTACAACAGTCAAGGCAAGGGCATCAAAATACGCGACCTTGGCAAGGTGGTCGAGTCGCAGACACCGCCAACCATCGAGCGTCGCGACCGCGAGCGCGTAATCACGGTGAAATGCATCGTGGCCAAAGGCTACGCTCTCTCTGATGTGGTCAAGGCAGCCAACAAGGCGATGGGCGAGATAGACATGCCTGCTGACTTCACATGGCAGTTCGGCGGAACGTTTGAAGACCAGCAGGACACATTCACCGATATGATAATGCTCATGGCATTGATCATCGTACTCGTGTTCATCATCATGGCATCGCAGTTTGAGTCGTTGACCTATCCGTTTGTCATCATGTTCTCAATCCCGTTTGCGTTGACCGGCGTGCTGATGGGACTCTTTGTCACAGGCACACCGCTCAGCATCATGGCGATGCTCGGCTTGCTGATGCTTATCGGTATTGTGGTCAACAACGGTATTGTGCTTATCGACTATATCATGCTCTGCCGTGAGCGCGGCCTCGGTCTCGTCAACGCCATCGTGATTTCCGGACGCTCGCGTCTGCGCCCGATTCTTATGACCACCCTCACCACCGTCATTGGTATGATTCCTATGGCAGTGGGCAAGGGCGAAGGTTCAGAGATGTGGCGCGCCCTCGGTATGTCGGTGGCATGGGGATTGTCGTTCTCCACGCTCATCACCCTCATCATTATCCCGACGCTCTATAGCGTGTTTGCCCGCATCGGCATCAAGCGTGCACGCAAAAAAGAGTTGAAAACGTTAAAGAAATAAGACAATGAAAGCAGTATTTATAGCATACAACCAAGCGCACGAAGACGACGTGCTGACAGCGATGCGCGAACTCGACATCAAAGGATTCACCGGATGGCCGTCGCTCGTCGGGGCTGGACAGCGCGGCGGAGAGCCACACCTCGGCAGCCATGCGTGGCCAACGCTCAACGGGGCGTTGCTCACCGTGATTGACGACAGCAAGGTGGACACGTTGCTCGTCCGTTTGCGCGACATCGACGCGGCAAGCCCGCAGCTTGGACTGCGAGCCTTCACCTGGGCGGTGGAGCAGGCAATCTAAACGATTCAGAAAACAGCACGCTGAAAAGTGAACCCAAAAAAAACGGCATTCCAGACGTTCAACTTCCGGAATGCCGTTCCGCTTTTACGTCACCGGAAAATGGCAATTGGTCACGGCATTGTTTTATATTTGTGCTGGCTAAGAGGGGATTGCCAAAAACAACGCAGACATGTTGCATAACATATCTTATTTGTTTCACGTGTTCAAAAGATTACTTAATTTAGCAAAAAATAAGCAACTTTATGAGGCTGCAGAAAATATCTATTTTTTACCTTGTTGCCTTTTTCGCTTTGCTGTCTTCAATAGGCAATATTTTGTCAGGCGAGAACTCTCTCGACCTCTACGACAGCCACGCCCGCTTCTACGACTCTATGATCGGCAGGACAACATCCCAAGACCCCCTTGCTGAAAAATACTACCACCTCAGTCCCTACCTCTGGTGCGCAGCCAACCCAATAAAATTCGGAGATAAAAATGGGAAACAACCTGTAAAATACATTGACGAAAATGGGATAAAACGTATTGATTGGTCTATAGTTGTTAGATTACAATATTGTATCACAAAACAAAGGATATTATGTTTAACAAAAAAAACAAAGTAAGTGAGACCGTGATATGCAGATATATATATATCACCCTCACCTTGATAGTCGTATTGAACGTTATTGCTTTTCCTTGCCTTTCGTTATTCCCCTTCCAATGGGCGCTAATATTAGGAGCATTATTTATTAATACCTTTACAAACAAAATGCCACTAAAATGCATCACAGTGATAATCATACTACTATCGTCAGTGGCGGTGTTCTTTATGGATATAGTAGGAAGTCTGTTTTTCAATCAAAATGTTTGGTTATTATCTTCTTTATCTTTTTTTTCGATTCTGAATATGTTGGTTAGCGTGAAAATCTTGATTGATATATTGACTATTTTGTCACTAAAATAACTAAAAGCCCTCAATATAAACGAAACGATTTTCAAGCCTTATGAAAAATCATGTCACAGATATGGCCCCTATCAAAGAAACCACTCCATATATGCCCAGAACCACATTTGGAGCTATTATTTATAACAATCCTAAAGGAATAAACATAAGAAAAAATGGAAAATAAAATTTTAAGACTTACTACATATTCATTGTTTGCTCTTCAAGGAGCATTTGCGATATTTTGGTCTCTGTATATGTATTTAGAAGACAATCTGAGGCTAACAGAAGCGTTTGTGATAGGCTGCATTTTATTGCTGTTTGCCTTGTTGTTCAATTTTAGAAAACCAATAATAAAAAAACCGCCTATGCTGTATTGGTGCTTTATACTATTTTTTTTGATGTTTGTGGGATTATGTTGATAGGGGTTGCTAGTCCTGTAATTTGGATTGCATGGGTCATATTCTTTTTAATCGTTTCAAATTCGGCACTAATATTGCTTCATTACCTTTCGATACAAATGACAACACTTTTGGTTTTGTCCATGATAATACTTGCCATCAGTTCAATGCTTTGAAATCAACAGGCAAAATTTATGACATTTTTAAAAGGATATGAGATATTTGTGAACAGCCACGTCTATCAGTTAGATTGATTTGTGAGGCGGTTTGTGATTTGGAAAAGAGAAAATAGAGAGGAATTGTTTGTGTTTCTTCCGGATAAGCACTACCTTTAGGTAAAATTTAAGTCTGCTATGAAACTGCGATTGCTTTTTATTGTCATTCTGCTGTGTATTGCCGGCGGAGCGTCGGCCGACGATGCCGACCGCCTTATTGCCGACTTCGACAGAAAGGCGGATGTGGCTTCTGCCAATAAGTTTTTTGAGTTTCTTGACCGTCGGGAGTTCACCGACAGCAAAATAGTGTTTTCAAATGCAGTGCCTGCCGACTCTCTGCGTCAGCAAACGTGGTATTGGGCGGCGGAGTGGTACTATGACTGTCAGAACTATTCACTTGCCAGGGACTATGCCAAGCGGGCATTGCCGCTTATGCGCTGGCCAAACCTTGATAAGTCGTGTTGTTTGAATCTTCTCGGCATTATCCATGTGCGTCTTGGCGATTTCAAGACGGCGGTGGAGTATGCCAAGCGGTGTGTCGACATCGATATCCGCCTCAATGATCCCGACCGCGTTTCGTCGAGTCTTAACACTCTGGCGGGAGCGTATATGGCGGCAGATCAGCCTCAGGATGCCGAACGCTACATCCTGCGCGGGCTTGAATATGCCGAGCGTGCCGGCAATACTGCGCGTAAGGCTGTGCTGCTCGGGATGGCTTCCGAAATTTATTATAAACTTGGCGATTACAGCAAGTCGGTCGATTATGCCGACCGTGCCTACCGCCTTGATTCTATCGGAGGGCGCGAGGCGAAGATGGCAGTGCGACTGTCGCAGAAGGGCACCGCGCTTGTCGGTCTGAAGAAATATGCCGAGGCCGAACAGGTGCTTCTGAAAGCCATAGCCGGGCTGCGGGCCTCGGGCAACGTCCATTCGCTTGCCATCGACCTTAACCAGTTGGGATTTCTGATGCTCAGACAGGACCGTGAGCGCGAGGCAGTGGGCTATTTCAGCCAGGCAGCCTCGTTGTTTGGCAAAATGGGCGACCTCTATAATCTTGTGAATTCACATAAGGGCCTGTATGAGAGCTACTGGTCGATAAACCCCGACAGTGCGCGGATAGAGCTGGAGCATTTCAATGCGCTGCGCGACTCACTGTATTCCACCGCCACCGCCGACGCTCTCGCCCGCTACAAGACAGAGTTTGACACCGACCGTCTGCGCGAGGAGGTGGAGCGGACTTACGGTGCCCGCCGCCGCGACATCGTGGTTGGTATCAGCGTGCTTGTCGTAGTGATGCTGGCAGGCATCGTGTACCACAAGAGAAGGATGCGCCGCTATCGCGCCGAGATGCTCGCGCTGATTCGCGATGTGGAACGCCTCGACGGCACGCCCGAACCGGAAGAAGCGCCGACTGAAGCGGCAGAAAATCCGTTTGAGCGCATGGTTGTCGACGTGGTGCGGCAAGGACTGGCAAGCGGAGATGACATCAGTGTCTCCGCCATTGCCTCGCGGCTGAATCTCGGAGAGCAGACCTTCCGCCGGCGTTTTGTGGCAGAGACAGGGAAGCAGCCCAAAACATTTGTTATGGCGATACAGATGGAAATGGCAGCGCGTATGCTGACGTCGGACGCATCGTTGCCAGTCGCCGAAGTGGCTCGTGCGTGTGGCTTTGATGATGCCAGCGCGTTCTCCCACGCATTCAAGAAGGCATATTCCTGTTCGCCCACACAATTCCGTCAGAAACGTGCCTGACTGTGCTTTTTTCAAGTGTTGAAAGGTATTTACAAAAGAATGTAAGATATTTACAAGTCTCTGAAACACATACGGTTGTAAATTTGTCGTCAAGACATAAATTATAATCGTATGAATGAAAACACTAACACACACAGGAGTTCAGCAACTGCCGGAATGGAGCCGTTGCCGGAACATGTATTGAGGACACGCAAGGCATTTGTTGACCTTGTTGCCAAGATTGTCGCGGATGCCATCCCGTCGCATCGCTACGATGTGGTGGGCATAGCGGAAAGACTTGGGCTGTCGGAGCAAACCTTCCGCCGGCGGTTGTATATCTGCACCGGATATACGCCGAAACAGTTTATCACGAGCATACAGATGCGCGAGGCAGAGCGGCTGCTGTCGGAATATCCCGACGCAAAGGTAAAGGATGTGGCATTCAAGTGCGGCTTCGACGAGACAAGCCCATTCTCGAAGGCATTCAAGAAATGGAGCGGGTACGGCCCGTTGGCATTCCGCAAGCAAAAACGGATAGAGGAAAGCGAGGACTGGGTGCGCCTGCTTGAAAAATACAAATGACGCAGGCAAATTTGTAAGAATTTTACAACAATTAACCTGCTGATTGTGTGTAGATTTGCATTTTGAAGGGATATAGACTTGAATGAATCCTGGATAGAACCTAAAACATAACCAACAAAAAACTATATGAAAAAGAATTACAACCACAAACAGGCGCGATGGCTGTTGGTCGTCGCGACCCTACTGGCATTGTTTGTCGCCAGACCGGTGAAAGCCGAAGACAATGTCTACAATGGCGACGGCTATTCATTGAAGTATATCGCTATTAAGAATCCACCGGAAGGCGAGGAGAAGCGTGCGATTGTCATAGGACTGACAGACGGCACACTGGATTATGCAGGACATGTCAACATCCCATCGAAGATTGAAAATCTGCCGGTGCGCCACATCGGAGTTTATGACCGGATGTCGAACAGGGTTGGCTTCCCTAAGGTTTCGAGCATCGACATTCCATCATCGGTGCGGACAATAGGCAGGGGAAGCTTCTATGGCAACTCCAATCTGACCAATGTCAAGATTGCCCGCGGAGGATTGACAGAGATTCTCTCGGAGGCATTTCGGGGGTGTGTCGCGTTGAAAAACATAGAATTGCCCGGAACGTTGAAAAGTATCGGGACTATTGCTTTTGACCATTGTGAGAATTTGGAAAGCATCGAGTTTCCAGAGTCCGTCACCGATCTTCAAGGATGTCTTTCCAACTGCACGTCGTTGACAGAGGTGGCTTTGCCAAAATCGCTGACCACTTTCGGCGACGGAATGTTCATAGGATGCACATCGTTGAGGAGAGCCGTTGTGTGGGAAGGCGGCGCCGGCATGTCGGCGCCGGCTGCATATCTGAAAATCCCAAGCAGCACGTTCCTCGGGTGCAAAAATCTCGAAGAGGTGGTGTGGAATGCCTCTGTCACTGAAATCGGCAAGAATGCGTTCAACAGTTGCGAGAAATTGAAGAATTATCCCGACATGTCGAAGGTGAAAACAATTTTGAATGGGGCGTTTTCTTATAGTGGCATAGAGACGTTTACAACGCCGGCGTCGTTGGAGCTTATGGTCGAGTCGTTCACTCATAGCCATTGCCTGGAGTCGGTAACGATTACCCATAAAATGACCATCTATGGAAACCTTGCATTTGCCGACTGTCCAAAACTCACGTCGTTTGTTTTCCACGACGACATTGAAAACCTCAATGATGCTTGGTATATGTTCAGCGGTTGCACGGCGCTTGAGGAAATCCGTCTGCCAAAGAAATTGAAGAAAATAGACCGTTACATGTTTGATGGCTGCACAAACCTGAAGAGGCTCTACATAGGCGATGCTATTACTGAGATGGAGACAGGGTCTGTCTATGGCACGGCTCTTGAGGAGCTTCATGTAGAAGCGGCAACACCGCCAACACAGAAGGTGTCGGAAGGAGTTATCAACAATCCTCCTTTTGACAAATTTGCCTATGAAAACGCTACTGTCTACTGCCCCGATGCGAAGGCCTATTATTCCAACTACATGTGGCAGCGATTCAAAAAATACAAACTCCCGGAAGCGTTTAAGTACACCGAGGTTGAGGGCGGCTATTCCGCAACCTACAATCTCTTTGATTATGTCAAAGACCCAACAACAGGCATCGATTATGGCGAGCTGTTTAGAAACGCATATCCCGACGGTAAGCTTGTCGTGCCTGACACCTACAATGGAAAGCCCGTTGTAGAGATTGCCGACAATGCATTCTATTATAGGCTCAACAATATAACATACACATTGCAGAAAAATATCAGCGAGGTGGTTTTGCCTGAAACGATAAGAAAAGTAGGCAAAGAAGCGTTCTACTATCTTACAGATATAAAGAAGGTCAATATGCCGTCGTCGCTCACCGAAATCGGAGAAGATGCATTCTGGAGCACCGGAATTTCGGAAGTGATTCTTCCCGACGGGCTGAAGACGGTGGGCAGAAACGCGTTCCAGTATTGCAACGACCTTACAAAACTGGTGATTCCGCAGTCGGTGGAAAGCATCAGCGGGAACGCTTTCTACTGCAGCTCTTATTCAGGAAATAAGATTTTGGAAATAATCTGCCATAATCCTACTCCTATACCGCTCTCCGAGCAGTTTGCAAACACGACATACAGCAAGCTGAGGATTCCTTTCGGCAGCAAGGACGCATACTACGAAGCAGACTATTGGCGCGATTTCTTCACGAAAGGCACTGTGGTTGTGGGCGTCGGCGAGCAAACGCTTGCCGCCCTGGAAATCACCCCGACGGAAGAGATGCAGGAGGGCGAATTCACGGTGACCATCAACAACAGCAACGAGGGAGCCGTGGTGAGATACTACATCATGAAGGATTGGAAAATGTTTAAGGAGATTTCGGAATATACCGGTCCGATCACTATTTCGGAAACAGGCAACATCGACATCTATGCAATCGCTGAGAACGGCGACAAATGCTCGCCCGAGGCGCATCAGCATTATTATGTCGAGAAGAAAACCAACAGCCCTTGCAGTCTTGTGACATTCTGCGGAATGAACGTCAAAGACAAAGCGTTTGCTGCAAAGTTCGGCAAGAGTGTTGCGTATAGGGAGACAAAGGACGCCGGCGTGCTGACGTTGAGCTATGCCGACATCAACGCCGCCGACAATAAATACAACACAGGCATCAACGCTATGGACGGGACGCTGATTGTTGAACTGGTGGGCAACTCTACTATCGCAGCCGAAGCCTACGGCATCACGATGGGTACACAAGGTCCGGGCATCGGCGGCAAGGGCGGCAACCTGATTGTCCGCGGCACGACCGGCTCGGAAGTGCTGACTTTCAACATCTCCGACAAAGGTATGGGCATCTATGCATATCTTGCCGATGTGACAATCGAAAACTGTACGGTTGTTGTCAACGGCGCGCGTGATGGCATAGTCATGAAGTCGGGCCACGACGATGGCTATCTGACCGTGCGCGGCAAGAATACCGTGCTTAACCTCAACGGCAGCAATGCCGCTATGGAAAATGTGTCGGACTTGATGCTTGAAGACGGCTTGGAGATTGTAGAGCCGGAAGGCGGATATTTCAGTTATACGGGTTCTGGCGGCACGGTGTTTGACCCCAGCACCAAGGCGGTGGCCACCCATGTGGTTATCCGTTATGTCGACAATGGACTCCAAAGCCCGATGTTCTCGCATCGCGCCACAACATTTGCCGAGCCGTTTGAGCTTTACATCTACAACCCCAACGTAGACGGAAAGAAGAACGAACGTGGCACGGTGATTTATAAAGTCGTTCCGGCGGGCATAAGCGACCCAAGCCTCATAAAGGAGCAGCCGTATTACGGCAAGGGCATCCTTATTGAAGAAACGTCGACGGTATACGCTTACGTTGTCGACGGCAAGGAACAGAGTGAAACGGCAGTGGTCGAGTATGTATACGCACCCAATGTGCCGCAGATTGAGAAAGAGCAGACAACCGACTTCGGCAACGACCTCACCGACAGCGACGGCAATGCCTTGACGGTGGAAAACGTTGTGGTCAACAACGTGTACTACAACCTCCCGGCCGACAGCGGCAACGGCTACGACACTGCAGGAAAATGCGTTGTGGTCAACACACCGATGTCGGAAGACGCGTTTGTCGGCAATGACTTTCCGTCGACACCGTCGGAAGGCGACAATTTCGAATGGTTCAATGGAATGATTGTGGTTGTCGGCGGAACAGGAACCGTTGAGATTACCTGCGAGACGGTAGGCACTATGGTTCTTGCCGTGAGAAAGGGCAATGACGAGCCTGCGTATTATACGCAAAGCTCGGAAAACACCGTTGTGGTAAACTACGATAACAACACACCGGAATATCTGTATATCTACGCTGTGGATACGGCTGCGGGAAAGAAAAAGACGCGTGAGGTGTCGGCAGCCGCAGACTGCCTCAAGATTTACGGAATGAAGGTGACTCCGACCACGGTTGTGACAGGTGTTGAAAGCATCTTTGAGGATTCTGAGACACCGGGAGAACGCGTGATCTACGACCTCAACGGCCGCCGTTGCACGGAGCCGCTCGAGCCGGGCGTGTATATCGTGAACCGAAAGAAGGTGATTATAAGATAGCCTGATAAGTACAACCGATAGAAGAGATGCGCGTCAAGCGCCGGCACATCCCGGAGTTTGACGCGCATTTATTTGTTTGTTCAACAAAGTCAAGCCAAGTCGCTGTAATAGCGTATACGGCGCAGGTTGTAGTCGAGGATGATGTTGCGGTGGCAGCAAGGGAAGTCGCCCATTATGCTGCGCTGCGGCCTCACGTTGTCGTATCGGCTTTTCTGGTGGCGGTAGTCGTTGTGCGCGCGCAGGATGGCACGGGCGTTTGCAAAATCCATCTTCGCCATGAAAACGAAGAAAGCCAGAGTGTCGTACAGCCGTCTAATCAAGAGCATCCGTCGGCCTTCGCGCGGCGGCAGATTCTTGTAGAGCAGAAACAGATTGTTGCGGAAGTTGAGGTAGGTTTTCTTCGGGTTTGACGCCGGTAGGCTGCCGCCGCCAAGATGGAACACCACGCTCTGCGGAATGACCCGTATCGCCTGTCCGCGCTGGTGCAGACGCCAGCACAGGTCGATTTCTTCCATGTGGGCGAAGAAATCCTTGTCGAGACCACCAGCGGCGAGATATTCCTCCGTGCGCACCGTCAGCGCGGCACCAGTAGCCCAGAAAATGTCGGTGATGTCGTTGTATTGTCCGTTGTCGGTCTCCACGGTGTCGAATATTCGTCCGCGGCAGAAAGGATATCCATGCTTGTCGATGAATCCCCCCGACGCACCAGCATATTCAAATTTCGTGTGGTCGGCGTCGCTCAGAATCTTAGGCTGGCACGCAGCCACTTCCGGGTGTGCCTCCATATATTCGTATAGCGGACGTATCCATTCCGGTGTCGCGGCAACATCGCTGTTGAGCAGCACGCTGTAGCGGTAGCCCAGTTCGCGGATTGCACGGTTGTAGCCTTCGGCATATCCGTAGTTTTTGTCGAAGCAAAGAGTGCGCACGTCGGGAAATTCCTGCTTCAGCACGCTTAGCGACTCGTCGGTGCTGCCGTTGTCGACCACCACTACGTCGGCAATGTCGTTGCTGTTGGCAGCCACCACCGACGGCAGGTAACGGCGCAGCAGCGCCGCACCGTTCCAATTGAGTATGATTATTCCTACGGGTTTCATTTTTTATTCAGTTTGCGGCGCCAGCGGTTGTGCGACCACAGCCATGCATCCGGTTGGCGCAGTATTGTTTGTTCGAGCAGAAGGGCGTAGCGGTCGGTCACGAAATTCTCGTCGGTCTCTGCCACATTGTCGGCGATAGGCACAATCCTTGCGCGGTAGTGTCCGCGGCTGGTGCGCTCAACGTCGGTATACATAGCCGCCGCCTTCAGTTTGCGCAGCAGCATCTCCGTGCCGGAGATAAACGGAGTGTCCTGGTTGAGGAAACGTATGCTGTGGTGCCCGTCGTTATGGCTTGGCTTCTGGTCGGAGATGAATCCGGTGACAAATACACCGCCGTTGTGGCGAGCCTGCAGCAAAGCGCGCAGCACACCGTTTTTCGGGATAGAAGTGGAGTGGAAACGCTTGCGCAGATTGAACCAAAACCGGTCGAACCACTTGTTGCGCAACGGGCGGTAGACCTGTGAATACTCAACATTGTCGGCGCGGTATACCCACAGCGTTATCGATGTGATCCATTCCCAGTTGCCGAAATGCGAGCAATACAAGCCTATCGACCGTCCGTCTTTGGCGATGCGTTCCACGTGCTCAATGTCTTCAAACACCATGCGTCGTCGCATCTCGTCGTCGCTGATATGTAGCAGCTTTATCGTTTCGACAAACACGTCGGTGAAGTTGCGGTAGAAGCGCTTCACGATGTCGCGACGTTCCGCCTCCGTCTTGTCGGGGAATGCCGCGGCAATATTGGCTTCGACCAGCCGCCGGCGGTAGCGCACCACAGACGCAGCCACCCAAGCCAGCGCGTCGGACAGCGCATAGAGCGCGCCGAACGGCAACAGAGCCACAGCGTGCAGCAGCAGCCAAAGAGGAGAGTATGCTATGCGTTGCAGAGTCGTGCTCATACGATTTCAGCTTTTATAAGGTCGTCATGTCCGAGAGGCTCCACAAGGCGCACGTTTACTATTGTGTTGCTCAGCCGCGTGTCGGCAGGCACCGCCACACGCAGGTAGTTGTCGGTGAAACCTTTCATCAGTCCGTCGTCGTCGACAGCGTGCTCAAACAGCACCGGGCGCACCGTGCCGAGATATTTTTTTGTGAATGCCGCCAGTTTGCGGTCAGACAGCGCCATCATGCGCCGAGTGCGCAAATGCTTGGTGTGCTGGTCCACGACGTATGGGATTTTCAGCGCCATCGTGTCGGGACGTTCGGAGTAGGAGAACACGTGCAGGCGAGTGATGTCGAGACTGTCGACAAACGAGCGCGAATCTTCAAAAATCTCAGGAGTTTCGCCGCGCATACCCGTAATAAGGTCCACTCCGATGAAAGCGTCAGGGATAAGGCGTTTTATGGCAGCCACCTTGTCGGCAAACAGCTGACGGTCGTAGTGGCGGCGCATCAGTTTCAGCATCTCGTCGCTTCCCGACTGCAAAGGGATGTGGAAATGCGGCATGAAATGCTTTGAACTGGCGCAAAATTCAATGACATCGTCGGTCAGCAAGTCGGGCTCAATTGAAGATATGCGATAGCGCTCGATGCCCTCCACAGAGTCGAGGCAGCGCAGCAGGTCGATGAAACGTTCGCCCGTGTCATATCCGAAGTCGCCGATGTTTACTCCCGTGATTACAATCTCCTTGCCACCGTCGGCGGCAGCCCGACGAGCCTGTTCGGCAAGGTCGGCAATCCGTCCGCTGCGGCTGCGTCCGCGGGCACGGGGGATAGTGCAATAGCTGCAATAATAGTTGCAACCGTCCTGCACCTTCAAGAAAAATCTGGTGCGGTCGCCTCGCGAGCACGAAGGGATAAACTGCCTGATGTCTTTCAGCGCAGTCACTTTCACCGTCGGCTCATGGTCGGCATACCAGCGGTCGACAAAGTCGGCTATTTCTGCCTTTTGGTCGTTTCCCACCACGATGTCGACGCCTTCGATGTCGGCCACCTCCTCGCTGTTCAGCTGGGCATAGCATCCCGTCACCACCATCACGGCATCCGGGTATCGGCGCGACAGTTTTCGGATTTCCTGTCGGCATTTCTTGTTAGCCAATTCCGTCACCGAGCAAGTGTTGACCACGCAAATGTCGGGCGTCTCGCCCGCCTGCACAGGTTGTGCACCACGGTCGGCGAGAAGCTTGCCGATGGTAGAAGTCTCGGCAAAGTTAAGTTTGCATCCCAACGTATGGAATGCCACCTTCTTATTGTCAAAAGTTGTATTGTCTATCATTTGAGTACAAAGATAGTGCAAGCCGAGAGAAGAGCAAAACAAACTTGTTTGAATTTGCTCGTCCGAGGCGTAGCCTATCTTATGAAAAGATAGTGCAAGCCGAGAGAAGAGCAAAACAAACTTGTTTGATTTTGCACATCCGAGGCGCAGGCTATGTTATGTTTTCTCCGGCATTCAGCGCAGTGCGCTTCAGAAAAAGCAGGCGTTATTGTTTGTTGCGCAGTTCAGCAATCAAGTCGTTGATGATATATGTGTCGCTCATCAGGTGAAGCCCGTATTTCTCATCATGGAGCATACGGCTGGTTTCGGAATCGTAAAACAACTCCAGTGCACGTTCGTTTGAGATGTTGAGCGTGTCGGCAAGCTGCTTGACGATTCTTGCTATTTTGTTCCACAAAAGAAAGTCCTTCATAAGCTAAATGATTTTATGAGATTTAAATATCAGATGCTTGTCGGCAATGTCTTGGTTCAAGATGCATATTTGGAAGTTAGGTTTGTGGTAAATCAAAAGGCTCAAAGTCGTTTCCACAGTAGCATAACCATTGATAAACGCTTCGATAGCGTCAATCACACGGTCGTCGTCGACGCCACTCCACGATGTCGTAGCCAGCCCACGGTTGTTTGCCTTGACGGCTTTCGACAATAAACTCAAGCCATTCGCGGTTGTAAGCATCGAATTTCAGGACATTGCAATTTACAGGCTCGTCGTATTTATAAGTGTTTATGACGGCATGGTCTGCGTTGCGAATCATCTGGATACGCTTAGCCCATCTGGATGCTTGGTCATATAGATTAGTAAGATAGAATCCCGGACCAAAATCCAAGTCCTTTCTGCCAATGCTGACAATCGGCTTTTCGACCACGACAGTCGATCCGTGGTATAGAATTGATTTATCCATTCCGCCTCCTTTCCCAATTTTCCAAAGCCTCGACAACATCGTTGGCAACCGCCTCGCGGCTCTCGGTGTGCAGCGTGTCGTAGCAGTCCACGATGAGATTTTTTATAAGACCAGCCCGTTCAAGCCTCCGTCTCATTTCGGCAGGTGTTATGCCTAATTTTTTAGCGGAAGCCTCGATAGCCAATATCGTGAACGACAGGCGGTCAAGTTCAGCAGTACGTTTCATTGTCTCCATTGCCGTAGATGTTGTTTGTTTTTTGCAAAGATAGTGCAAGCCGAGAGGAAAGAAAAGAGCTTGCTCGAATTTCTTTCCCGAGGCGCCGCCTATTTTATGAAAAGATAGTGCAAGCCGAGAGGAAAATGAAGTTTACTTCAATTTTTCCGAGGCGTCGCCGGTTTTATGCAAGAGCAAAACAAACAAGGTTGAAATAATATTCATCAGGGATTCCCTTTTTTCCTTTGTAAATAACCCATCATTCGTTATCTTTGTAGAAACCGCTTGAAAACAGACTATTTACACGAAATTTGTAAACCTAAAACAATTAACGATATATGGGATCTTTTAGATACCTGACACTGCTTTTCTGCTTATGCACAATAACGTTTACACAGGCTCAACGCTATGAGGTGGACAGCCTTGTAAGCTCTGAAATAAAAGCTGTCGCAACAGACAAGCCAACGGAATTTGACGGCACCCGCACCGTACTCTATCTGCGCAACGGTACGCTCGTGAATGTGGTGGGACGCAAGGTTGCCGGAACCGACGGACAGGAAGCCTCGCATCTCAAGCAGGCTGGTGACACGCCCGATGTGAGGCAGATAAAAGCCGTGGTTGAATACGACGGCAAGCACTATCTTGCCGAGGCCCGTTGGCTGAAATTCTTTTTTGGCACAGCAGGCATTGGCAAATTCTCCAATGCGTACAAGCAAAAATGGGTGGTGCGTGACGGCAAGTTGCAAAATGTGTCAATTCTGCATCAAGGAGACCGGATTGTTGAATGATGGCTGTTACGATACGACATCAGCGGCGGCGCTCACGCGACGCATGCTGCGCCATCGGCTGTCCCTCGACGTTGTCGAGGGTTAACATCAGGCGTGACCGCTCACGCGGTCAGATTTTGCACTGTCTTTTGATAAGATAGGCTGCGGTTCGGCAAAACATTGTCAAGCAAGCTTGAATGTTTTTCACTCACCTTGCACTATCTTTGCAGAAAAATTGTGTGATGAAGAAATTTAGAATTGGGCTGTTGCCCCGAATTATCATAGCGATTGTGCTTGGTATAGGCACAGGATTTGTGATGCCGGAAGTGGTGGTGCGTTTGTTTGTCACGTTCAACGGGCTGTTCAGCCAGTTTCTCGGATTTATTATACCTCTGATTATCGTGGGTCTTGTCACGCCAGCCATCGCCGACATCGGCAAGGGCGCGGGCAAGATGCTTGTGGCAACAACGCTGCTGGCGTATGTCGCCACGGTGCTGTCTGGATTCCTGTCGTTCGGGGTGGGTGATGTGGTGTTTCCGCATCTGATCACCAAAAACATCTCGATAGAACAGATAAGCGAGGCGCATGGCATAGAGCCGTTTTTCACGGTCGCCATCCCCGAGCCGTTGAACATTATGACTGCGCTTGTGATGGCCTTCACCGTGGGACTTGGACTCGCACATCTGAAATCCACAGCGCTGCGCGACGCGTTTGTCGACTTGAAGGATATAATCGTTAAAACCATACAGGCTGTAATCTTGCCGCTGTTGCCGTTGTATATTTTCGGCATTTTTATGAATATGACGCATTCCGGCCAGGTGGTGCATGTGTTGTCGGCGTTTATGAAGGTGATAGTTGTGATTTTCATACTTCACATTTTCCTTCTCATCTTTCAATTCAGCGTCGCCGGACTTGTGGCGAAGAAGAATCCTTTCCGCCTGCTGCGCAATATGCTGCCGGCATACTTCACGGCGCTCGGCACATCGTCGTCGGCAGCGACCATCCCTGTGACGCTGCGCCAGACTATTGCCAACGGCGTGGATGAGGGTGTGGCAGGATTTGTGGTGCCGTTGTGCGCCACGATACATTTGTCGGGCAGCACGCTGAAAATCGTTGCGTGCGCGCTGGCGTTGATGATAATGCAAGGCATTCCGTACGATTTTCAGATGTTTGCAGGTTTCATCTTTATGCTTGGCGTGACGATGGTGGCCGCTCCGGGAGTGCCAGGCGGAGCGATAATGGCGGCGCTGGGCATTCTGTCGTCGATGCTCGGCTTCGACCAAAACGCCCAGGCACTGATGATAGCCCTGTATATCGCTATGGACAGCTTCGGCACGGCATGCAACGTGACCGGTGATGGCGCTCTCGCGCTCATCATCGACCGTTGTTTCCGCAAGAAATAGACGCGAGGAAATCCCTTGATGCCCTACAGTTCGTCGAGGTCGGCACCTTTGCGCTCCAGAATCGAGGCGGCAAGGCTGTCGCCGGCTTGCACGATTGACACCAAAGGATACAGCGTCTTTGCGGTGTCGTAGTTGCGCATATCCTCAAAACTTGTCATGTTGACGCCCCATGCGCCCATGTGCCAACGCATGGCGAGCATCTCGGCATCGGTAAGTTCCAGTCCGCTGAGCAGAACGAGAATCACCGATTTCTCGCCGTGTCCCATAGGAAAGTTCTTGTAGCTCACCTTGTAGCCTTCGCAGTCTTCCCACTGTCCGAGGCGGTTTTTGCGCTTCTTGATGCTACGGAAGTAAATGTCGCTTTTGCACACGTCGTGGAGCAAAGATGCTATGATTACGCTGTCGCGCGTCACCTCGGTTTCCAGCGTGGCGTCGATTTGCTTCATCCCTTCCCATACGGCAAGCGCCGCCTTGGCGGTGTTGAGCGAATGCTCCACAAGCCCGCCCTCAGTGTTCAAGTGGTGACCAGCCGACGCCGGTGCGGTGAAGAAGCCTTGCTCCTCCAGGTCTTCAATCACGCCTTCCACGCCTTCGCGGCCGGTGGAGCGCAGCAATTCCAGAAAATCTTCTTTAGCGGTTTTGGTATCTTCCATTTTATATGTCTGTTTTTATACAAAATTACAAAAAAATATGCATCTGAGCTGATGCTGTGCGGATAAAAAAGTTTCCCGCCGCAACGACCTGCGGCGGGAAACCTGTTGTTTTGTCGCGTAGGGACACTATTTCTGGAACATATCTTTTATCGAGCCGATAGACGACAGGATGCCCGAAGCCTCGTAAGGGATGTAGACCGTCTTTCCGTCCTTACCGTTGACCATCTTCTCGAGCGTCTCGATATACTTCACGGCGAGCATATATGTCGCAGGGTCGGTCTTCGTTTCCTTGATGGCGTCGGCTACGCGGCGTATAGCCTCCGCCTCGCCTTCAGCCTGCAGCATCTTGGCGCGCGATTCGCCCTCAGCTTTAAGGATCTCCGACTGCTTTGCCGCCTCCGCCTGGTTGATGCGCGACTCGCGCTCACCTTCGGAACGGAGGATGAGCGACTTCTTCTCGCCCTCGGCTTTAAGAATTTCCGCACGTCTGTTGCGTTCAGCCTGCATCTGCTTCTCCATCGCCTCCCGCACGCTTCCCGGAGGAGTGATGTCCTGCAGCTCAACGCGGTTCACCTTCACGCCCCATTTGTTTGTAGCCTCGTCGAGGATTGCCTGAAGGCGTGAGTTTATGGTGTCGCGCGAAGTCAGGGTCTCGTCGAGCTCGAGTTCGCCGATTACGTTTCGGAGCGACGTCTGCGTCAGTTTTTCAATAGCGTTCGGCAGATTGTCGATTTCGTATACTGATTTTTTAGGGTCGACAACCTGAAAATATAGCAGCGCGTTGATTTCGGTTGTTACGTTGTCCTTCGTGATCACCTGTTGTGAAGGGAAGTCGTAGACCTGTTCACGCAAGTCGATAGAAGAAGTGGCAGTCATGCGCACTATGGTGCGTCCGCCGAGTCCCGTCTCCACACGCCTGGTGTAGATTGTCTTAGGCTTGTCGATGAAAGGCCAGATGATGTTGAGTCCTGGAGGCAACACGCTGTGGAAGCGTCCGAGGCGTTCGATTACGCGTGTTTCCGATTGAGGCACGACTTTTACGCCTGCCATTACGAGAATCACCACAATTAAAATGGCGAGTCCGAGAAAAATCAATGATTCCATATAAATAAAGATTAAGAAGTTATTCCTCTTCGCGCTCCACTGTGAGAATGATGCTGTCGTAGCCAATCACACGCACCTTTGTCCCGACGTCGATTGGCGACGCGTCGGCGCTGACAGCCTGCCAGTTGTCGCCGTCGATGCGCACACGTCCGGGGGTATTGCCGCCGATTGCTTCGGTCACCGTCGTTGTCCTGCCTATCAAGGCATCCATGTTGCTGAGACAGTCGCGGTGCCTGCGCGCCTCCGCCTGGCGTTTTATCAACGGCTTGAAGGCGATGAACGACAGCACGGAGCCTATGGCTGCGGCAGTCAGCTGCGCCTCGATGCCGAAACCGATAAGCGACGTGGCGAGAGCCAGTGCGCATCCGCCCACAAGGCAGAATGCAGCGAAAGTGTTTGTAAGTAGTTCGACAATCACAAGAATGGCTGCGGCAATCAGCCACAACAACCAATTTGATAGAAATGTAAATTCTTCCATGGCTATGGTTCTTACGTTAGTAGACTACAAATTTAATGATTGGCATTCAATATAGCAATAGAAAGCTGCCGTTTTTTTTGCGGAATGGAAAATGCAAAAGCCTGTGCTTCCGCCGCATTGCGTGATGGATAAAAAAGCCTCAAATGTATAGGCTTTTTAGATGGGAGAGGTGTGGTTTTTTGTTAAGTTTCTAAAAATCAAGTATTTATCACAATAAACTGCATAAAATGGAAAGTTTTTGCCCCTTCAAACTGCACGAAATGGAAAATTTTCAGACAAAAAAAGCGGACGCCGAGATGGTGTCCGCTTTGGGGGTGATGCTGTGGTTTGTTATTTCAACAAAGATGCAGGATCGAGGTTCTTGCCTTCGATATCCTTGAAGTAGCGGTATGTGCCCACCTTCAATTCCATTGTTGCAGACTCGTCGGCAACGATGATAGCCTTCTGGTGGAGCTGGAGAGCAGTGATTGTCCACATTTGTGAAACCGCACCTTCAACGCCCTGCTGCAATGCGCGGGCCTTGTTGTATCCGTTAACGATGAGGAGCACGCTCTTGGCAGAAGTGACAGTGCCGACGCCTACAGTCAAAGCAGTTGAAGGCACCTTGTTGATGTCGCCGTCGAAGAAGCGGGAGTTTGCAATCTTCGTGTCGAGAGTCAACGTTTTCTGGCGAGTGCGAGAAGAGAGGGATGATCCCGGTTCGTTGAATGCGATGTGTCCGTCAGGACCAACGCCGCCGAGGAACAGGTCGATGCCGCCGTAGCTGGCAATCTTCTCCTCGTAGCGACGGCATTCAGCGTCGAGATCTTCGGCATTGCCGTTGAGGATGTTTACGTTCTCTTTCTTGATGTTGATGTGGCTGAAGAAGTTGTTCCACATGAAAGAATGGTAGCTTTCCGGGTGTTCTTCCGGCAGACCGCAGTACTCGTCCATGTTGAAAGTTACAACATGCTCAAATGACACTTTTCCAGCCTTGTTGAGCTCAATCAAGTGTTTGTACATTCCGAGTGGAGAGCTGCCTGTAGGGCATCCCAAAACAAAAGGTTTCTCGGCAGTAGGGTTGGCCTCGTTGATGCGTGAAGCAACATAGTTGGCAGCCCATTCAGATACCTTTGCATAATCAGGTTCGATAATTAGACGCATATCTTTAAAATTTATGTTAGAATTTTTGCACAAAAGTAGGCATTATTTTTGAGATTACGCAGAATATCACTACTTTTGTGCGGTAAAATAACCGGCATAAACCAAAAAATAAGATATTAAACGTTAATCATTATAAAAAACGTTTGTTGTTTTTGATAGAACATATACCTTTGCATCAACCGAAAACAGGTCTTAAAAAATGAAAACTAATTTAAGTTCACAAATCAAACTGGATCTCGTTCCAAAGAGATACTATGCACCGGAAAACAAGATTGAATATGCATCTTTGTGCCGGGAAGAGAAAGTGTTTACCCAAATCTCTGAAACAGCCGACGGTGGCGTGAAATCGCTTGCTGACGAGGTTGTTGAGACAATCAAAAAGAATGTCGAAAAGAAGGGCAAATGTGTTATTGCGTTAGGCACAGGCAACAGCGTGCTTCCGGTGTATACGGAGCTTATCAGCCGTTATGAGAATAAAGAGGTTGATTTCGCGGATGTCGTGGTTTTCAACCTGTTTGAGTTTTATCCTACAGAAGCAGGCGCTCCTTCGACTCTCGATCGTCTGAACAGCTTGTTCATCAGCAAAGTTAATGTAAAACCTGAGAATGTGCACTCATTCAACCAGGAAGTGGAAAAGGCTGACCTTTACGAAGGCTGCCGCGCTTATGAGGCGGAAATAGACGCATGCGGAGGTCTTGACCTCGTGCTTTGCGAAATCGGTGTTGCCGGCAACTTGGCTTTCAACGCTCCGGGTTCGCAATTCTCTTCAGCATGCCGCATGACCCTCATCGACAGCGTTATACGTCGCAGCGTGTTGAGCGCATACGACCTTGAGGTGGCCCCTGCCACAGCAATCACCCTCGGCATCGGCAACATCCTTGCAGCAAAGAAAGTGCTTGCAATGGCATGGGGCGAAAACCAGGCCAAGATTGTGAAAGCAGCCGTTGAAGACAAAGCATCCGAGACAGTGCCAGCGTCATTCCTTCAGATGCACCGCAACGCCAAAGTTGTTGTCGACTTGTCGGCAGCAGAGCGTCTCACCCGCATCTGCCACCCATGGCTTGTTACTTCGTGCGATTGGAACAACAAGATGATCCGCCGCGCCATCGCATGGCTTTGCGAGAAGACAGGCAAACCAATTTTGAAACTTACAAGCAACGACTATAACGAGTATGGCTTGAACGAACTGGCAGCACAGTTTGGCTCGGCATACAACGTGAACATCAAGGTGTTTAACGACATTCAGCACACCATCACAGGATGGCCAGGCGGCAAGCCCGACGCAGACGACACCGACCGTCCGGAGCGCGCCAAACCATATCCAAAGCGTGTGATTGTGTTCAGCCCGCACCCAGACGACGACGTAATCTCTATGGGCGGCACGCTGAAGCGTCTCGTTGACCAGAAGCACGATGTGCATGTGGCTTACGAAACTTCGGGCAACATCGCAGTGGGAGATGAGGATATGTTCCGCTACATCCTCGTTATGGATCAAATCAAGAAAGAATTCGGTCTCGACACCGAACTTTATAATCAGAAATCAGAGGAAATCAAGAAGTTCCTCGCCGCAAAACATCCTGGCGACGTTGACTCTCTCGATCTCCGTATGCTCAAGGGCCGCATCCGCCGTGCGGAGGCAAAAACAGCCTGCAACTGGATGGGTGTTAAGCCAGAGAACGTACACCACCTTGACCTGCCGTTCTACGAAACGGGTACAATCAAGAAGGGCGACCTCTCTGAGCGCGACGTGAAAATCGTGAAAGATTTGATTTCTTCAGTCAAGCCTCATCAGATTTTCGTGGCTGGCGACCTTGCCGACCCTCATGGCACTCACCGTGTCTGCACCGATGCTGTTCTCGCCGCTATTGACGAACTTCTTGACGATGGCGCAGAATGGATGAAAGAATGCCGCATCTGGATGTACCGCGGCGCATGGGCAGAATGGGAAATCGACCACATCGAGATGGCAGTGCCTATGAGTCCAGAGCAGCTCCGCTTCAAACGCAACACCATCCTCAAGCACCAGTCGCAGATGGAGAACGCTCCGTTCCTTGGCGACGACGACCGCTTGTTCTGGCAGCGTGCTGAAGACCGCAACCGTGCCACTGCTCAACTTTACAGCAGTCTTGGCCTTGCATCCTATGAGGCAATGGAGGCGTTTGTAGAATATCATCCTATCCGATAAAAAAAATTTTTATCAGCATACAATATGAACTAAATCTTTGCGTTATTGTTATTAGAAAAAGCAACAACAACAAATAAGTGAATCATAGGTTAAGGAATCCGACGGATCGAGAGATTAGTCGGATTATTTTTTTATATATGTCTGGCATTCATTGGCGCGGTCGCAGCCCTTCCAAACGATGAATCTTTCTCCAAAACGTTCGCCCGCCACACAATAATTAAGGAGTCTGCGGCTCTCCAAGTCTAAATAATTATTACAAATTGGATGAATTGTCGTACCTTTGTGGCATGGAATGGATAAACAGTGTGCTTTTTGAGCATTCGGCAATACAGGCTGTTGTCGTGATGGCTCTTATCATATTCTCAGGACTGGCGCTCGGTCGCATTCGTGTGGCTGGCATTTCGCTCGGTGTCACATTCGTGTTTTTTATGGGCATTTTCGCCGGTTATCTTGGCTTGTCGATTGACCATCAGATGCTCAACTATGCAGAAAGTTTCGGATTGGTGTTGTTTGTCTACGCCCTCGGTCTGCAAGTGGGACCGGGTTTCTTCAGCGCGTTCCAGCAAGGCGGACTGAAGATGAACCTCGCCGGACTGGTGCTGATTCTGCTCGGCACGCTCACCGCCGTGGCGATGAGCCTCGGGCTTGGATACGGCATCGGCGACATGACAGGCGTGCTGTGCGGAGCCACGACCAATACCCCCGCGCTTGCCGCTGCCCAGCAGACGCTTGTGCAGCTTGGGCTTCCGGCAGAAACGGCAGCCCTCGGTTGTGCCGTCACCTATCCGCTCGGTGTGGTGGGCGTGATTTTCGCCATCATCGTTCTGCGCAAGTTCTTCACCCGTCCCGGCGACTTGAAAGAGCGCGAGGCAAATCATTCCGACCATACGTTTATCGCCACGTTCGTAATCAAGAATCCGGCAATCTTCCACTATGCAATCGGTGATGTGCAGCGGTCGTCGACGTCGCAGTTCATCATTTCACGTCTGTGGCGCGCCAAAGAGCTGATAATGCCCACGTCGCGTGTCACCCTTGAGGAAGGCGACCGCATACTCGTTGTCACTACGGAGAAAGACGTGGAGGCACTCACAATCCTTTTCGGAGAACGCGAGAACCGCGACTGGAACCACCACGTGAATTGGAACAAGCTTGACCGTCAGTTCGTGTCGCGCCACATCATCGTGTCGCGTCCGGAAATCAACGGCAAGCGTCTTGGTTCGTTGCGTTTGCGCAACACGTTCGGCGTCACGGTGTCGCGTGTGCTGCGCAGCGGCGTGATGCTTCTTGCCACCCCCGACCTCGTGTTGCAGATGGGCGACCGGCTCACGATGGTGGGCAACGCTTCCGACATAGAGAATGCCGAGAAACTTATAGGCAACCGTGCCGGCTCGCTCAATGAGCCGAACCTTGCGGTGATTTTTGTGGGCATCTTCCTCGGACTCGCATTGGGAATGATTCCAATCAGCCTGCCGTCGACCGACGTGCCTGTGCGTCTCGGACTTGCCGGCGGACCGATTGTGGCAGGACTGCTGATGGGCCGCTACGGACCGCGTCTGCACATGGTCACCTACACCACGCGTTCTGCCAATCTGATGCTCCGCGGCATAGGCTTGTCGATGTATCTTGCCTGTCTCGGCCTTGACTCCGGCGCACATTTCTTCGACACGCTTGTCGGGCCGCAGGGACTTGCCTGGATTTCGCTCGGAGTTGTGCTTACCGTTGTGCCGACAATCATCGTAGGCATAATGGCGATGCGGTGGTTCAAATTCAACTTCGGAGAGACGTGCGGTATGCTTTGTGGTGCTATGGCGAACCCGATGGCGCTCACTTATGCCTCCGACAACATCAAGGGCGATGCACCGGCGGTGAGCTATGCCACAGTCTATCCTTTGGGAATGTTTGTGCGCGTGATTATCGCGCAGCTGCTCATTCTTATGTTGTAGAAACTTAGATGAAAAACAAATAAACGAATCTAATGACAGCTTTTTCGGAGTGAAGGCAGGTGTTACTGCCGCCGACCTGATAGCGTCGGGAGTGACCGGCATCACAGGCGAAGCGTCAAACTACAGTTACCAATCGGTGCTCTGCGTGACGCGCCAGCTTGGAATGCTTGGTAGCGTGGAGGCTTCAATCACGTTTACCGACGGCATCACATCACCGATTAAGGAGATTGAGTATGGATATTGGTACAACTACGAGAACATCGTGGGCTATGAGTTCAACAAGTCGTCTGTACCAATGATGGCGGAAGCGGTTGTATCGGTAGGACCGCAGTTTGCCAACCAGCGCGACAAGTTTATGGATGAGTTGTGCAAGAAAATCACCGGTCTTGGCTTCGTCAGCGACGGTGTCAGTGGCGACACACGCAACTTTAAACTGGCGGGGCAGGACGGCGGAGCAGGACGGTATATCACCGTTGAGCCGTCGGGCGAAGACGGAGTCAACGTGCGCTACATCTATAATTGGATTTTCTGACTGTCGGCACACGGTTTGACAGACTGAAAAAAAGACAATACGTCCCGCAGCCTGCGAGACGTATTATCTTTTTTAGCGGTGTTTAGAAAATGTTCCACATGGCATAACTTGTTAACAACTTGTCCGATAATGCGTGGAACAATGGAGTTATTAACAAAAAGGCCAAGTTATCAACAATTCCGGCAGTTTTTCAGGTTTTCGTTTTGTGGTTGAAATGAAAAGTAATTCCTTTGCATTCGTAAAACGAATAGACTATGGGTAAAATTATTGCTATCGCCAACCAGAAAGGTGGCGTCGGAAAAACAACCACATCCATCAATCTTGCAGCCTCGCTCGCCACGCTTGGCAAGCGGGTGCTCATCATCGATGCCGACCCGCAGGCCAATGCCACGTCGGGACTGGGCGTAGATCCGAAACAAATGTCTTCATCGATTTATGAGTGTCTTGTCGACGGCTATCCTCTGCGCGGCGCCGAATGCAGCACGTGCGTGGACAAACTCGACCTTGTGGGCTCGCGCATCGACCTTGTGGGCGCGGAGCTTGAACTCATCAACAAGCAGAACCGCGAGCGGGTGCTCAAGGGACTGCTCGAAGAGGTGAGAGACAACTACGACTACCTGATCATCGACTGTTCTCCGTCGCTCGGACTCATCACGGTCAACGCGCTCACGGCGTCAGACTCGGTGATAATTCCCGTGCAGGCGGAATATTTCGCATTGGAAGGCATCAGCAAACTGCTCAACACGATACGCATCATCAAATCGAAGCTCAATCCACAACTGGAAATCGAGGGCTTCCTTCTGACGATGTACGACGCGCGTCTGCGCCTCGCCAACCAGATTTTCGACGAGCTGAAAGGGCATTTCGGCGATATGGTGTTTGACACTGTGATTCCACGCAACACCCGTCTGTCGGAGGCTCCGAGCCACGGGCTTCCAGCCATCCTTTATGATTCGACAAGCCGTGGCGCCACAAGCCACATGCAGCTCGCCAAAGAATTACTCAAACGCAACAAACAGTAACCGCTATGTCAAAGAAACTTATGGGACTCGGCCGTGGACTCGACTCGCTGATTTCGATGGACAACATCCAGACCAGCGGTTCGTCGGCTATCAATGAGATTGAACTGTCGCAGATTTCTCCAAACCCCGAACAGCCGCGTGCATGGTTTGACGAGGAGTCGCTTGAAGAGCTTGCCTCTTCGATACGCGAGCTTGGAATCATACAGCCGCTCACGCTGCGCAAACTCGGAGCAGACCAATATCAGATAATTTCGGGCGAACGCCGTTACCGCGCCGCCAAGAAAGCCGGACTGACAACGGTGCCGGCATATATCCGTACGGCAAACGACAGCGAGCTGACAGAGATGGCGCTCATCGAAAACATTCAGCGCGAGGACCTGAATGCCATAGAGGTGGCGCTGACGTTTAAAAAACTCATCGACCAATATCGGCTCACACAGGAGCAGCTGTCGACGCGTATAGGCAAGAAACGCGCCACGATAGCCAACTTCCTGCGTCTGCTCAAACTGCCGGCAGAGGTGCAGCTCGGTCTGCGCGACCGCCGCGTTGACATGGGTCATGCACGTGCGCTTCTGGCAGTGGAGAACCCGAAACTGCAACTGCGCCTTTACAACGAAATCCTGAAGAAAGGATTGTCGGTGCGCCAGGTTGAGGAGCTTGCAAAGGAATACAACGAGACCTCGGCGACAGAAGCGCCGAAGAAGGCGGCTTCGGCAAGCATCTCAAAGGAGTTTGAAAGCCTGAAGAAACACCTGTCGTCGGCGTTCCAGACCAAAGTGCAGTTCTCCTGCGACAAGCAAGGCAAGGGAAAAATAGCATTTCCTTTCAAGAATGAGGAAGAACTTGCCAGATTAATTACTATCTTTGACCGCGTAAAAGGTAACTTGGATTAGAAAATTTAGTAACAAAATTGAAATTTTTGTCAAAAGCCGCGTTCACAGGCAACGAAATATTAAAAAAAAGTATAGCATTGGCGCTATGCTTGGCTTTCTCATTCTCATTTCCTATCTTTGCTGATGAAAGTCAGCCGGATGGTCAAGGGATGGCGCCCGTTGATGGGACGGATACTCCCGACGCTGTGGTTGCTGTCGACTCGATGTCGATAGCCGAGCCTCTTGTCCGCACTGACATGGCTGCTGACTCCACTCTTGTGGCAGCCGCCGACTCCGTGCCATCGCCGATAGGCGTGAAGCGCATATTCAATCCCGACCCCAACCGCGCGCTGTGGCTTTCTGTCCTTTGCCCGGGTCTGGGGCAGATTTACAACCGCCGCTATTGGAAAGTGCCGATAGTTGTGGGTGGATACGTCGGTCTGGCATATGCCACATCTTGGAACAACAGGATGCTCTCTGACTATACGAAAGCTTATAGAGACATCATGGACAGCGATCCGAACACAAAAAGTTATATGGATTTCTATCCATCCACCACAAAGGAGGAGGACATCGACAAAACGTGGCTTACGAAGGCTCTGAAGTCGAAAAAAGACTTCTATCGCCGTAACCGCGACTTGTGTATCATCGGTATGGTCGGACTTTATGCCGTCTGCATTATTGATGCCTACGTCGACGCTTCGCTGTCGCATTTCGACATTTCGCCTGACCTCTCGATGAGCATTTACCCGTCGATTGAGCAGAACGACACGAAACCTTCTTTTGGAGTGGGCTGTGCTTTCACTTTTTAAAAGTTGAACCGCTAAAACGGAAAGGAAACAGATGAATAAACAAATATTGGCATTGTGCCTGATTGCCGGCGCGGCGTTGACGTCGTTCGCCCGGCCTACCGTGCTTTCGCTGAAGGAGAACATTCAGGACAGCACTATCGTCTATCCACAAAGTTTTGAGACCGACACTCAGGAACTGATGAAAAACTGGTATCTTCAGAACTACGCAGTGGTTGACCGTTCGGGAGCCAACCTCAGCGATGTGCCTACGTCTGACAAAGATTTCATCGCACGGCTACAGAAGATGCCCACAGTAATCGAGATGCCATACAACGGGGTGGTGCGCAGTTACATCAATATGTACACGCAGCGCCGTCGCCAACTGGTGGAGGAAATGCTCGGACTGAGCCTTTATTATATGCCGTTTTTCGAGCAGGCACTCGAGAAAGAGGGTGTCCCTTTGGAACTGAAATATCTGCCGGTGATTGAGTCGGCGCTGAATCCCGACGCTGTGTCGCGCGTGGGCGCCACCGGTCTGTGGCAGTTTATGCTGACCACCGCCAAGGGCTTGGGGCTGGAGGTGAACTCCATCATCGACGAGCGCCGCGACCCTATCCGCTCATCGGAAATGGCTGCAAAATACCTTAAGCAACTTTACAACATCTATGGTGACTGGTCGCTTGCCATCGCTTCCTACAACTGCGGTCCGGGCAATGTGAACAAGGCTTTGCGCCGCGCCGGAGGAACTGCCGACAAGAAGAAGGATTTCTGGGACATATATTTCTATCTGCCGCAGGAAACGCGCGGATATGTGCCTGCGTTTATCGCGGCAAACTATGTGATGACTTATTACAAGGACCACAACCTCGGAAAATCGCTTGCACGTCGGCCTATTCTTACCGACACAATCCACGTGAACAAGCGAGTGCATTTCGAGCAGATATCGGCGGTGCTCAACATCCCGATGGAGGAGCTCCGCGTGCTTAACCCGCAATACCGCAAGGATGAGATTCCGGGCGACATCCGTCCGTATGCGCTTACACTGCCGTCGCAGCAAATCTACAGCTACATCGTCAGCGAGGACAGCATCGTGGCCCACAATGCTGCGCTCTATGCCCGCCGTGATGTGGTGGTGCCTGTCGATCCGTCGACAGTAAGCAACGACGATGGCGAGACGACAACGAAGCTTGTGGTGAAGTATCACAAGGTGAGACGCAACGAGACAATCTCGATGGTGGCGCGCAAATACGGCGTGTCGGTGTCGTCGATAAAGAAATGGAACGGTCTGCGCAGCAGCAGGCTGAAACGCGGACAGACGCTGAAAATCAACACCTACACGAAGGTGCGTGTTGAGCAGCCCGAAACCGAAGAGGAAGAAACGGTTGACGTAGAGGAAACCGTTGTGGCTGAAACAACTCCAGTGGCAGCTCCTGAGAAGAAAAAGAAAGAAACAACGACCACGACAACAGCTCCGCGCAATCCTGAGCGTCACAAGGTGCAGCGTGGCGAGACGTTGGCTTCGATTGCCGGACAGTATGGCGTGACAATCGCCGACATCCGTGAGTGGAACGACTTGAAGTCGAACAACATTATGGCTGGACAGGTGCTTGTGGTTGATGCCAAGAAGGCTGTCAAGAAGAAAAACGACACGCCTGCCGCTCCTGCAGTCCACACAGTGAAGTCGGGTGAGAATCTGTCGGCTATCGCCGATAAATATGGTGTCTCGGTTGCCAACCTTCGCGAATGGAACGACTTGAAGTCGGACAATATCCGTGTGGGCGACAAATTGAAACTCAAAGCCGACGGTAAAACCTATACATCATCGCGCAGCCGCGACAATGGTGCGGCAGAGCAGACCCACAAGGTGAAGAAAGGCGAGACACTCGGGCAGATTGCTACGAAATATGGCGTGACGGTCGACGATCTGCGCAAGTGGAACAACATCAAGGGCAACAATATTGCCGCAGGTCAGAATTTGAAGGTCTACTCCGACAAGAAAGTGGACAGAAAGACAGATAAAACCGACAAGACGAGCAAGAAAAAGCAGAAAACCCACAAGGTGAAGAGAGGCGAGACGCTCGGAGAGATTGCAGAAAAATACGGTGTCGGACTTTCAAAACTTAAAAAAGCCAACGGCATCAAGGGCAACAACATCCAGATTGGACAGTCGCTGAAGATTCCGCAGTAACAAGAAGGTTGCCGATAAAAACAACGACCGCTCCGTGTGCTGACTAACAGTATGCGGAGCGGTCGCTTTTCTATGTTATGCGGATTTTCGGCAGCCTTAGATGCAGCTTGCGCAAACTCACATCCGAATTGAAAAATCGCACCTTGGCTGCAAGCTACGGCTCTATGGCTTACCGCTTTGCGTGTGGTTTGTGGTTCAAAAGCAAAAAAAAGAGTCCTTTTATAGATAAAAACGATAATATCTTGTGAAAGTTGAAAAAATTTGCATTACCTTTACGAAATAATTGTAAAAAACAATAATTGCATGAAAAAGATTCAATACATCTTGTTGGCGTCGCTTGCGATAGGGGCTGGCGCGTCGGCTGCGAGTCTGCCCGAAGGGGCAGCGGCTATGGCAGAACAGTTTCTCTCCCAGAAAATGGGCGGAAAGACCGCCGATGGCGGCTCGCTGACGGCGGCTGTCATGTCGACATCCGACAAGGCTGTGAAAAAGACCAAATCGCTGAAAAAGGCAGAGTTCTATGCCTATAACGCTCCGCAAGGCGGTTTCGTGCTTATGTCGGCCAACGGCGACGATTTGCGGGTGATGGGCTACTCCACCGATGCCAGGCTGTCGTTCGACAATATGCCGGAAGCGTTGCAGGAATGGATGGTGGCTTACAAGGCAGCCACAGCCTCTTCTGATTTCAGCAACTCTTATCCTACGCCTACAGTGGCTCCGGTGGCTCCGTTGCTGAAGACAAAATGGGGACAGGGCGCTCCGTTCAACCGCAAATGCCCGAAATACAACGGCAATCCTATGCTCACGGGATGCACCGCCACCGCGATGGCTCAGATTCTTAACTACTACAAGTCGAACTCTAAGGGCTATGATGTGTTGGAATATGTCAACGAGGGTGTTGGCAACAAGGAAATCTCTGTTGATTTCACAAAAATAAGTTACGACTGGGCCAATATGCTCGATGTTTATGAGGAAGGCTCCTATACCGACGCACAGGCCGACGCCGTGGCGCAGCTGATGTATGAGGCAGGAGTGTCGTGCAAGGCGAAATACGATGTGACATGGTCGGGGACGGGTGCGACGAGCGCCGCTATCCCATACGTGGGCTTCAACCGCTATTACGACTACAATTGCGAGATTTGGGTGCGCGAATATGTGCCCACAAAGCTTTGGATGACTGTCATACAGGAAGAGCTTACGGCCGGACGTCCGATACTTTATTCCGGATACAACGGCGCTTCGGGCCATGCCTTCGTGATTGACGGCATCGACGCCGAGAACAATGTGCATATCAACTGGGGATGGAGCGGCGATGCCGACGGCTATTACGACGTGACCTACTGCAAGGCTCCCGACGAGACACGAGGCTATTATTGTCAGCAACAGATGCTTGTGGGGCTGCGTCCGCGCACGGCAGCCGACGCTCCGTATGCGGAGGGCATAAAGCTGATAGGCTTCAACCAGGGCAACAGCTACGGGACAGTCACGACCAACTACTATGAGTCAGACAAGAGCTATACGTTCACGATTGGACTAATGCAGAACGGCGTGACAAAATATATCCGTAAGGATTACGAATATGACAAGTTGGGTTGCTATCCTTATATGAACAGCGGTAAAGAGTACGGAGACTGGACCGACGCTGCCGGCAAGGAAAACCCGACATTTGCCGACGGCGACTATGAGCTGACGCTCTATTACAAGGAGCGCGACACGGAGAAGCCGTGGACGGCGCTGCCTGCCCGCGAGGGTATGCGCACAATAATGAATATAAATGGCGGCGAATGGACATGCACGGCTCCGATGCTTGAAAAGTATTCCGTGCAGTCGGGAAAAATTCTTTCCATAGAGCCGGCGGCAGAACTCATAGGCAAGGCTCCGCTTTATCTTACGGTAGCCGTACAGGACGATTCGCATCGTCTTCCCGGCGTAAAGAGAGCGCTTGGTTTTACATTTACCGACACGGAGACAGGAGCTGTCTACGAAGCCGGTCGCAGCATATATGCGTTTGACGGATATTATTCCGACATTCTGGAGCAGAAGACGTTTTGCATAAGTGCAACGAATGAAAAGGGCTTCATGTTGCCTGGCGGGACATATAAAGTCGGGGTAAAGAACGACAACAGCAGTGAATATACGTACGCCGAGGAGTTCCAAATTGATGTGAAGCCGGCGGTGGATTATCCGATTCTCGACAGCGCCAAGGATTTGTATTCCGAAAAGAGCACTACGTATTATTGGGGCTCTAAAGTGTGGCTGTGGAACAATGCAGCAAGAAATTCGGTCAACAAGATGGACGGCAATGTCAATATGAGCGTCTATGCAAAGTCGGTCGAGACAGGCGAGGAGGTGCGCCTCTGCACGTTTGCCGATGTGCCGGTGCCGTCTGACGATAAATATTATTTCTATGTGCCCAACAGCCTCTATCCGTTGGAGGGCGCTTACGAACTGTCGATGCGCTACGCCACTCCCGACGGCGAGCGCGGTTTGCTCAACCCGGATGCGAAGAGACAGATAATCACGATTTTGCCTACGGAATATGCCAACATACCCAAAATAGCAGCAACCGAGACGCAACTGCCAAATTCGGAATATCTGCCGAAAGGCGAGCAGCAGACGCTCAACGTGCCGATGACCAACACTGCGACGGCTGATTTCAAGGGGGCTGTCAAGGCTTCGTTCTACTGTGAGAAGAGTGGAAAATATATTGAAGTGGAGATTCCTGACGTGACAATCAAGGCAGGCGAGAGCGCGACGGTAGCGGTGCCTGTCACATTCCCCGAGAATGGTGTCTATACAATGCAGATGAACGCCACTTCGCAGCAGTCGGTAGCAGCCGAGAAGGTGGGCACAACGTATGTGACTGCGCCTAACGGCTCGCCGCTGGGCTATCGCATCGGTGTCGGAGAGTCGTCGGTGGCGGCAGTCAAGGGCGTTTCGCTCCGCGTATATCCTAATCCGGCGACAGAGTCGTTCAGAATCCTTGGATTGGAAGAGACGTCGAGCGTGACAGTGATGTCGGCTACAGGAGCAGTGGTTGTCAGCACGACAGCCGACAAAGACCAAAGCATCGACGTCAGCGGTCTGCCTACAGGAGTCTACTTCGTGAAGGCCGGACAAAATGTGATGAAGTTTGTGAAGCGATAATATCGTTGAAAACAGAAACAAAATCGGGCAGACCAAAGTCTGCCCGATTTTGTTTCTGCGGTGGGTTGTTGAGGCCGCTGCTATTCGGTTACGAACAGTGGTGTCGACAGATAGCGCTCGCCGGTGTCGGGGAGCAGCACGACGATTGTCTTTCCTTCGTTTTCGGGCTGCTTGGCGAGTTTCAAAGCTGCAGAGAATGCAGCTCCTGAAGATATGCCCACGAGCAGACCTTCCTGTTTAGCCAACTGGCGCGCACCGCTGAAAGCGTCTTCGTTTGAGACGGGGATGACGGTGTCGATGGCGTCGCTGTGATAGTTTTTGGGTTTGAAACCGGCGCCGATGCCCTGGATTTTGTGAGGGCCCGGCTTGCCGCCCGACAGCACCGGCGACGATTCAGGCTCCACAGCCACAGCTTTCACCTCCGGCTTGTGGGCTTTCAGAGCCTCTGCCACGCCGCTTACGGTGCCGCCTGTCCCTACTCCGGCAACGAAGATGTCGACCTCTCCGTCGGTGTCCGTCCAGATTTCCTCGCCCGTTGTGCGTCGGTGCGCTGCGGGGTTGGCATCGTTCTCAAATTGCTGAAGTATCACCGATCCGGGGTTGGCATTGCGCAGCTCCTCGGCTTTCTTGATGGCGCCGTTCATTCCGTCAGCGCCCGGAGTCAGCACCAGGGTTGCACCGAGGGCGCGCAGCAGCTTTTTGCGCTCGTCGCTCATCGTCTCGGGCATTGTCAGTGTCAGCCGATAACCTTTCACCGAAGCCACCCATGCCAATCCGATGCCAGTGTTGCCGCTTGTAGGCTCGATAATCTGAGCGCCAGGCTTGAGCGATCCGTCGGCCTCAGCCGCCTCGATCATAGCCAGCGCGATACGGTCTTTTACGCTGCCGCCGGGGTTGAAATATTCCACTTTAGCCACCAGACGGGCTTTCAAATTTTCCGCTTTTTCCACGTGTCCAAGTTCAACGAGGGGAGTGTGTCCCACCAACTTGGTCAAATCTTCATAAATCTTAGCCATTGAAATGGATTTTTATTGTTTCCATCGGCAAAGTTATGAATTATCATACGAAAAACGGTAGAAAATTATTCCGAAAAGGATGTGCCGGTTTAGATAAATTTTCTTGTTGAAAAAAGAGTGTTGTCAGAAATTGTATCCGATGTTTACGCTCCAAGAGCAGTTGCGCAGGCGGTAGTCGGCGCCTCCGTCGAAGTCCTTGGCATTGTTTTTAACGCTGCGTTGGTAATATACGCTGATTGTGTAGTGGCTGAAGAACGCCAGACCCGTTCCCACTTTCAAGCCGGCGTCGAAGCGGTTGACGGCAAGGAAGTCTTTCGGGTCGGCTTTGAAATATTTTTGATTGCTGATGTTGTGGTCAAACACCAGTTGCCCGTCCTCCTCGCCGAATGCAATGTAGGAGTCGGCTTTCTTTGTTCCCGACAAACCGTAGCTGAAATACGGACCTAAGTCGACCGACCATACAGCCTGTGGCAGAATGTTGAAACGCCACGACATAAGCACCGGTATGTGGATATCGTTGTAGCGCACGCGCGTGAACTGGCTTCCCATATAGTCCTCCTCGGCAGTCGCAGCCATCATCGCCGCGTCGTATCCGTGTCGTTCCCAGAACAAGCCCACCTCTATGGCAAGAAACTTTCGGATGTTTAGGTCGGCGATGGCGCCAACTTGCACGCCTGAGTGCCAATAAAAATTGCTCTGTATGAGTTCAGGCTGCTTGTCCATATAGTTGGTTGACACACCCGACGAGTTCATGCCGGCACGCAGACCGAGCGCAATCACTTTGTCGGGGCGCGACGTGTCGAAAAACGGGACAGTTCTCTCGGCGGCAGCCTGCAGGCATCCCGCTGCAATCAATATGGTGAAAATCAGTTTTCTCATATAGTGAATAATTTTCTGCGAAGTTACATAAAAAAATCCTGTGGCGGGGATTTAAAAGGTAGTCTAAAAGTAGGTTTTTATAGTTTCTCTTTCAGAAAGCGCTCCACGGCGGAGAACGACACGTCGGAAGCCACGACCTCGTGTGCGGCATCGAGCACAAAATATGCAGGGACGGTCTCAAACACCAGCGCGTCGCCTTCCATCAGTTCGTCGTAGGCGTCGCTGCAGTGTTTCCACGAGTCGGGAAATGTCGCGGCCTTGCGTTTCCAACCGTCGCCGTCTTCAAACATTGCCACGCTCACCACCTTCAGCTTTTTTGCCGTCGTCAGAGAGTTGACCGTAGCCGACTTTTCAATCTGCGCCGCACCTTTGCGGCATGCGTCGCAGTCGGAATTGTAAAGAAACACGAGTGTCAGCTCCGTTTTCACCTGTGCGATGCGGAAGTCGTCGCCGTTGAAGTCGCGCAGACGGAAATCGACAGCGTAAGCCGTTGCTCCGATGACTGTTGCCAGTAGAAATGTAATGAAAATTCTCATGTGGCAAAGGTAAGAAAAAATCGTGAAAACGGAAGCCGTATGGCCTTTTTGAATGCATAATAGGTAATGGCTGAAAAAAAATTGCTAATTTTGCATTATATTTATTAACAGTCAGCAAAATGGAAAGAAAAGTCAGAGTACGCTTTGCACCGTCCCCAACGGGTCCTCTCCACATTGGAGGAGTCCGCACGGCATTGTTCAACTACCTGTTTGCCCGCCGTCATGGCGGCGACATCATACTTCGCATCGAAGACACCGACTCCAATCGCTTTGTGCCTGGAGCGGAAGATTATATAAACGAGGCATTCGCCTGGTTGGGAATAAAATTTGACGAGGGAGTCCGCGAGGGCGGCAATTTCGGTCCCTACCGCCAGTCGGAGCGCCGCGACATCTATAGGAAGTATGTCAAGCAGCTGCTCGACGACGGCAAGGCTTATGTGGCTTTCGACACTCCGGAGGAACTGGAGGCGAAGCGTGCGGAAATCAAGAATTTCCAGTACGACGCGCACACCCGCATGCAGATGCGCAACTCGCTGACGCTGCCTGCCGAAGATGTGAAGCGCATGATTGACGGCGGAGAAAAGTATGTGGTGCGTTTCCTTGTCGAGCCAAACCGTGACGTAAAAGTCAACGACCTTGTGCGCGGCGAAGTGGTGATCAACTCTTCGATTCTTGACGACAAGGTGCTCTATAAGTCGGCGGACGATCTTCCAACCTACCATCTTGCCAATATCGTCGACGACCATCTGATGGAAATCACCCACGTGATCCGTGGTGAGGAGTGGTTGCCTTCGGCGCCGCTTCACGTGCTTCTCTACGAGGCGTTTGGATGGGCAGACACTATGCCGTCGTTCGTTCACCTTCCGCTGTTGCTCAAGCCCGACGGCAAGGGCAAACTGTCGAAGCGCGACGGCGACCGTCTCGGTTTCCCAGTGTTCCCGTTGGAATGGAAAGACCCTAAGACAGGTGAGATTTCTTCAGGCTACCGCGAGTCGGGCTATCTTCCTGAGGCAGTGATCAATTTCCTCGCTCTTCTCGGATGGAATCCGGGCAATGACCAGGAAATCCTGTTGATGGACGAGCTTATCAGCCTGTTCTCGTTCGAGCACTGCTCGAAGAGTGGCGCAAAGTTCGACTTTGAGAAAGGCAAGTGGTTCAACCATAAATACTTGCAGGAGATGAGCGACGCCGATTTGGCGAAGCTCTATATGCCAATTCTTTCCGAACACGGGTATGCCGACGCCGATGCCGCCTACGTGGCTCGTGTGGTGGCTCTCGTGAAAGGCCGCATCAACTTTGTGCGCGATTTGTGGGAGCAGTCACGTTTCTTCTTCGAGGCTCCGACAACCTATGCCGAGAAGGACGTGCGCAAACGTTGGAAAGACGGTATGGCACAATTGATGGAACAACTTATCGGCGTGCTTGAGGGAATCAGCGACTTCACATCGGCACCGTCGGAAGAGATTGTGCTTAAATGGATTACCGACAACGGCTACCATATGGGCAATGTGATGAACGCTTTCCGCCTCACGGTGGTCGGTGAATGTAAAGGTCCGCACATGTTTGACATCACAGAGCTGCTCGGCAAGGAGGAGACAATCCGCCGTATCCGTCGCGGCATAGAAAACATAAAGCAACCGGAATAAACGATTTTTCAATCAACGCCTTGTGCAGTGTTTGGCTGCGCAAGGCGTTGTCGTTATATACACACAACTTACACCAAAAGGCATGAATCTATTTTACAATCTCGGCATCTCGCTCTATTCCGCAGCCGTGGGGATTGCGGCGACGCGAAACAACAAGGCACGGCTGATGAAGGCCGGTCAGGCGCAGACCTTCGGCATCCTTGCCGAAAAGGTCGACACGTCGGCGTCCTACATCTGGATTCACGTGTCGTCGCTCGGCGAGTTCGAGCAAGGCAGACCGCTGATGGAAATGATAAAAAAGCATACGCCGGAAAAGAAGATTCTGCTCACGTTCTTCTCGCCGTCGGGCTATGAGGTGCGCAAGGACTATCCTCTCGCCGATGTGGTGTGCTATCTGCCGATGGACAAGCCGTCGCTCGTGCGCCGTTTCCTTGACGCGGTAAAGATAGAGAAGGCGTTTTTTGTGAAGTATGAGTTTTGGGGCAACTATCTCTCGGAGTTGAAGCGCCGGGGCATCCCGACATATATCATTTCAGCCATTTTCCGTCCCACCCAGGCGTTCTTCAAATGGTATGGAGCGACATTCCGCCGCATGCTTGGCTGCTACGACATGCTTTTTGTGCAGGACGAGGAGTCGCGCGCGCTGCTCGCCGGGATAGGGGTTGACAATGTGGTTGTTGCCGGCGACACGCGTTTCGACCGTGTGACCGACATCCTTGAGGACCACACCGACCTGCCGGTCGTGGAGTCGTTCTCCCGCGGTGCGTTCACGCTGTTTGTCGGAAGTTCGTGGCAGCCTGATGAGGATTTCATTATCCCATACTTCAACAAGCATCCGGAAATGAAGATGGTGCTGGCTCCGCATGAGATTTCAGAGGACCGCATATCCGGCATTCTGACTGGGTTGAAACGTCCCGCCGTGCGCTACACCAAGACCACGCCCGAAGAGGCAGCCGAAGCTGACTGCCTGATTATCGACTGCTATGGCATCTTGTCGAAGAGCTATCGTTTTGCCACGGTGGCGTATGTCGGCGGAGGATTCGGTGTGGGCATCCACAACATCAACGAGGCTGCGGTCTACGGTATTCCGGTGGTGTTCGGACCGAAGTACGGCAAGTTTAAGGAGGCACGCGATTTGATAGCCCTTGAGGGCGCGTTTACGGTGTCGGGAGGCGATGAATACGCGTTGGTGATGAACCGCCTGCTTTCCGACGGCGAATACCTTAAGAAGCATGGTGAGATTGCCGGCGGATATATCCGCGACAATCTTGGCGCCACACGCCGCATCTATGACGCTATTTTTAAATAACAACTTATAGAGCCGACTGTGTGTTGTGGTCAATGCGCGGTCTGTATAAATATTTGAGAATGAAAAAAATCTGTTGTATCGGACATATAACGCTCGACAAGATCATCACGCCGAAATCGGAGGTGGAGATGCCGGGCGGCACATCGTTTTATTTTGCCCACGGCATCCACAATCTCAACCCTGACGCCAATTTCCAACTCGTCACGGCGGTGGCGCAGTCGGAGATGAAGTCGGTCGACGACATCCGCGCTCTCGGAGTCGATGTGGTGGTGCTGCCCACTCGCCACACCGTGTTTTTTGAAAACAAATACGGCGAGAACCAAAACAACCGCACCCAGCGGGTGCTCGCCAAGGCCGACCCGTTCACGGCGCAGTCGCTTCAGGGAATAGAGGCCGACATCTATCATCTCGGCTCCTTGCTCGCCGACGACTTCTCGCTCGACGTGTTCGAGATGCTGTCGGCAAAAGGCACGCTGTCGGTCGATGCCCAGGGCTATCTGCGCGAAGTGCGCGGCGAGAAGGTGTATCCAATCGACTGGAAGAACAAGCGTGACTATCTGCGCTATGTCGACATCCTTAAAGTGAACGAGTATGAGATTGAGTCACTCACGGGGCATACCGACGTGAAGGCGGCGGCGCTCACGCTTGCGGAGTGGGGCGTGAAGGAAGTGTGCATCACGCTCGGCAGTTATGGCTCTGTGATTTATGACGGCACCGAATTTGCTATTGTTCCGGCATTCCCGACGCGGGAGGTGGTCGATGCAACCGGTTGTGGCGACACGTATTCCACAGGTTATCTCTACAAGCGTGCTTGCGGGGCTTCGATAGCCGATGCCGGATGCTTCGCAGCCGCGATGTCGTCGCTCAAATTGGAGCATTCCGGACCATTTAGCCGTACAGAGGTGGATATAGAGAATCTGTTGAAAACGAGCGGGTTGACGGCGCGGATTGAAAAATAGTTTGAAAAAACTTGCTGAAAAATTTGCACAATAGAAAAAACGGTATTACCTTTGCACTCGCAATCAGGAAACTGATTGACGTTAGAGGGAGATTCGCTAGCTCAGCTGGTAGAGCACATCCCTTTTAAGGATGGGGTCCTGGGTTCGAACCCCAGGCGGATCACTGAAAACAAAAGAAAAATCAATCAAATCCCTGATAATCAATCATTATCAGGGATTTTTATTTTCTCCAAATACTGCATTTCACCGCAAAAAACAGTGATGATCACAGGTGAAATAGGTGGACTTGACATCTACCTGAAAAAGTCCACCGAATTAGATCATATTTCATTGATTTTCCGATTTTTGCGTGGTTCGAAACCGACTCGTAAAAATTAATTTTGTAACATCATTTTTTTGAGTATGGCTATGCAGAGAAACTACTTTACGATTCTTTTCTTCATCAAGAAGTCTAAACTCCTAAAAAACGGAGAGGCACCCATTTGTATGCGTATAACGGTTAACGGGCAACGGGCCGAGATACAGATTAAAAGAAGCGTGGACATTTCCAAGTGGAATTCCCAAAAGGAATGTGCCATAGGTAAGGAAAGGAAATCTATGGAATTGAACCATTATCTGGATACGGTCCGTATGAAAGTTTTACAGATCCACAGGGAACTGGAGCAGGACGGGAAGCCGATCACGGCCGATGTCTTAAAAAGACGTTATTACGGGGAGAGAGACTCTCCGAAGATGCTGCTGGAGGTTTTCCAGGAACATAACCGAAAGTACAAGGAGTTGATGGGCAAGGATTATGTCGCCGGGACTGTCCTGCGCTATGAACGGACCGCGAGGTATCTGGGTGAACTGCTACAAAAGGAATACAGGATGAACGATATACCTTTGAAAGAGATAAACCATGAGTTCATCGCCCGGTTTGAGCACTATGTAAAAACAGAAAAATCATGTGCCCAGAATGCCACGGTAAAATATCTGAAAAACTTCAAGAAGATAATAAAAGTGGCGCTTGTGAACAAATGGATAACGGACGATCCTTTTCTGGAGATTCATTTTAAACAAACAAAAACGAACCGGGCGTTCCTTACGGAAGAGGAATTGAACATACTTCTGAAAAAGGAATTCACCATTCCCCGCCTGCAAACGGTCAGGGACATATTCGTGTTTTGTGCGCTGACCGGGCTGGCCTTTACCGATGTACAGCACTTGCGATATGAACACATAATAAAGGATATCAATGGCGAGTACTGGATAAGAAAAGCCCGGGAAAAGACGGACAACATGCGTGACATTCCACTGTTAGACATTCCACGGATGATTTTGGAGAAGTACAAGACACATCCGGAATGCCTGAAAAAAGGAGTGGTCTTGCCGGTACCCAGTAACCAGCGGATGAACAGTTATTTGAAAGAGATCGCTGACATATGCGGTATCAATAAACCACTGAGCACGCATGTTGCGAAACATTATATATTCGCTATTTAATTGAAAATCAAATAGTTACTTCTATTAAATTAATAACAGGTAACGATTTAGAAACGAGCGAATTACAATATTCTGTTTTCTTTTGCCTCTGTCAAAGA
>ENA-UEPW01000190-UEPW01000190.1-human-gut-metagenome-genome-assembly--contig:-NODE-190-length-53120-cov-11.093396_pt1 | contig 53120 bp, 33 predicted proteins | sample MGYA00242935_ERZ507936 | MGnify/ENA primary metagenome ERZ507936 (study PRJEB26167, sample SAMN06115469) | human gut metagenome | host: Homo sapiens | place: China:Chongqing | collected 2016-06-23... | reverse complement strand
GTCATCAATCGGTTAAGTCAAACCGATGAAAATTTAAAATACTTTCTTTTATTTTCCTATTTTAAAGTATATCTATAATCATTGGTAACAACCCTTATTAATTGTTGTTCTATTGTACTTGCTCCTTCTTTTTTGTTACTTATTAATAGCTTAAAGCATGCTCTAATAATCGCAATTATATCAAACCCTATATGATACCCTATACCTATGGTCTTCGGCCACAATAAGAAAACTTATTAGTCTTTCTGCTGATTCTTCTTCAAGAAAACACTCAATCTTGCTATTCTCCTTGGGTAATGCTTCTTGCAATAGTCTCCAATCTTTTCTAAGTTGAGCAATTAATTTCATATGCAATAAGTGTTTCTGCAAATAAATGAACTATTATAGCTCAATATTGAAATAACAATCAATCTACATTCTCTTCTTCTTCAAAATACTTTTCGTCAACAAGATAATAATTGGCGATTTTAGGAATAATACCAATATTATTCTTAATCAGAAGATCAATAAGTTTATCTCCATTAATAAGGGTAAGAGGCGCTGCCCCTTTTTCAATAGCCGCCTCCTTTGCTCCTTTTGCAAAGTCCGATAATGTTATTATGGTACCTTGAAATGCATCAAAACGATGAAGAGAACCACGAAGAGCATCCAAGATTGGACGAGTTACATTTGAGGTAATGTTACGTTTAACTTGAATAACTTCTTTTACCGTAGTAATTCCATTTTGGCTGATTCCAGTAACATCAACCCCTTTATCATTTGTAGGAGTTGTTACAGTAACGTCATCGTACCCCATCGCTACAAGAAGATCCTTTATTATATTCTCAAATCTATAAGGAGTAGTCTCTTCAAGATACTTTTTTAATAAATGTCTTTGTTCCTTATTAAACGACTCGACTGTCTTTATTAACTGTGTCTCCTTATTTATGGTAGAATCTGGATTAGATTGCTCTACAAATTGAAGATAATCCAACCCCTTATTCGTTATATAATAAGTATTCCCTTCACGTTTTACATATTTTCGATCAAGCAAATTTACAAGTCTTCGCCGCAAATAGTCCTTACTTACAGAATCTTGTTTTATATTTGAGTTGTATTTTATAAATTCCTTCCATTCATCCAACAAATCAGCACGTTTACCATTACCAATCAAAGATAGCTGACGAAGAATTTGGATCACTCCCTCTTCAATATCTATTCTCCTCACGACTTCACTAGTTAAACTAGAAATAAAAACTTTTCCATCTTCCGTTAATTGATAAATACCATCACTCTCTGAAATAAGATTATAACCAGAAATAAGAAATTGACAACCGCGAGTCCAACGAGGATTCACCGTTTTATTACTTTCTTGCCAAATCTTATTAGCAATCTCCCTATCTCTCCCAGATAATCGTTTATCGATCCACTCATCAGGATTAGTCCAGTCCACAGTATTTTGCGGTGTTCCTCGCAACCCCCAAACTGTGTTCCACATATTTTTAAAATCGGCAACAGGCATGCCTGCAATTATCTCCAACAGTGTAACTGTAGTACTGTAATCTGGATACAATGGAATTTTTATCATAATATTATTCAGTGTTTATATGTTTAATCAATAAAGTAAAGTTTCTATCTAAATCTAGCTATGAGCAGCAATCACCTGAGATATTTTTTCAATAACCTTTTTGTATTCATTATCTGATTTATCGGCAGGTAATTCAAAGGTAAAACTATCAGTTGCTCGCAAACTAAAGGCATTACCTTCTATTACTTCCAATTTCCATTGTTGCTCAATATATGTTTGAGTTGGGTAATAAAGAACAAAAAATAAAATACGACTATTGGATTTAGAAGCCAAATAATCTCTTAATAAGGCCAAGCGTTTATACTTGCGCCCGTCAGGACGTGGATAATAGTTTGTGAAACATTGCTCCGAGATAGGACTGGATAATGTGTGTTTTTTAAATTCAAGAATGCAAACCGCTTTATTATCTTCATTCAAAAGTAGAAGGTCTGCATCACCCGGATATAAACTATCTGTCTTAGACAAACTGCATTCTAACCTTGAGGTACCATAAATAAGTCCTTTGGAACCTATTGAAACTGGACCTCCGGAATGAGACTTTATCAGCTCTTTAAATTCTGACAAGCTATATTTTTGAGGAGAAAAGCTATAATGCCCTTCCTTGAAGAATAAAGAGACAATTAGCAACTCATTTCTGTCGTTGGACCAATCCAAATCATCATGAAACACAATAAATTGAATTTGCATATCATATTCTGTTGCGAACCGTCCTAGTCTGCATAGATAATCTTTACCAAATTCTTTTTCCATTTCAAAGTCCAACTTACCGATAAATTCATCATAAGTATAGTTAGGCAATAGTATTCTTTTAATCCAGACATAAGGAGAAATTTGATTAATCGCCCAATCAACGAAGAAATCGAAAGTCAAACCAAACGTATTAGACTTGGATAATATATCATTAGACAGCCAAGCCTCCGGTGAGCCACTCATTATATTTGTTTTAGCTAGACAAGCCCTATTGTCGCAACGTGCTAAAAATGTTTTCTGTAACATAAGCGTAGTTATCTTTATATTCAAAGTTTCAAAAATCAGACAAAGATAATCAAATCGAATATATACTCTTCGAAATATGAAATGAAAAAGATTCATTCATACCATTATTTCATATAATAAATTTGGGAGATAATCCTATTATTTCTACTTTTGACAGAAAATGACAATTTAAATATTTAATATGCAAACCATGGGTTCTACATCCAAAGATATAAAAGAGAAAGATAAACGATTGTTAGAAGGAGTCATACAAAAAAAGAAAAAACAGCAGAAAGACATCAAACCTTTTGTAAACAAAGTCATTCAGGGCGACTGTCTGAACATATTGCCATCCATTCCTGATAAATCCATAGATATGATACTTTGTGATTTACCGTATGGTACCACACAAAATAAATGGGATTCCGTGATTGATTTGCAGGCTCTTTGGGCTGAATACGAACGTATTATTAAAGATAATGGGGCAATCGTTTTAACTGCACAAGGTATTTTTACAGCCAAATTGATTTTAAGCAGGGAGAAATTATTCAAATACAAGATTACCTGGATCAAGTCAAAACCGACCAACTTTTTAAATGCCAAAAAACAACCGCTTCGTAAGCACGAAGATATTTGTATTTTCTATAAAAAACAGCCGGTGTACAATCCGCAAATGACTAAAGGGGAAGCGTATGATAAGGGGGTCAGAAAAGATCAATATACAGGAAGTTATGGGGAGTTCAAGCCACAGCATGTAAAAAGCGACGGTGAACGTTATCCCAATGATGTGGTATTCTTTGAGGAGGATCATGACGACTTTGTATATGTGAAAACGGCCGAATCGGAAGGCGAAGTTTATCATCCGACACAGAAGCCTGTTGAATTGGGTAGATATCTAATCAGAACATTCTCTAACCCGGGGGATATCATTCTGGATAATGCTTGCGGCAGCGGCAGCTTCCTGCTATCGGCCATTCTGGAAAACAGAAGTTTTATCGGAATAGAAAAAAATGAAGATGTATTATTGCACAGAATACAGCCTACTGACTATATCAAGATTTGTATGGATAGGATTTCAGAAACACTAAAAAGAGAAGAAGTGACTCCATCGACTCGCAAACTTTTCAAAAAACCAATCACAAAATATCACACCTTAAACTATTTAGAAACGGATGCCACAAATCAACTATAATGAAAGAAGTTGGGCCATTGATGTGATTAGCGAAATCAATCTTTACCTGGCTAACAAAAGTTGGCATGTAAAAAGTGCCGGAGGAGAGAATACAATCAGAAATGAAAAATCGAGTTTATTTCCGGATGTGCTTATCTTCAAAGACTCTGCTAAAAAGATAATTTTGCAGGGATGGGAACTCAAAATGCCTGATACCCCTATAACCGACACGGAATTAATAAATAACGCCAAGATAAAATCAGAGATACTGCACAATAATAGTTTTATTCTTTGGAATGTGACAAGCGCAGTTTTGTATGTTAAGAAAGGGAATACATATTCTATCTTGAAATCATGGAATAGTATCGACCTTCATTCGCGTTCAGAGGTGAAAGAAAATGAGAATCTTTGGAAAGATCTTCTACATACCATTCTGGAAGATTTAAATGATTATTTCGAGCATGGAGAAATAACTGAAAGTGGATCTTCCGAGATATTGGCAATTGATAAAATAATCGATATCGTTCTCGAAAATATAGATTCGACAGCAGAAAACATAAAAGAGAATATAAAAAGTAGTGCAGTACTCGATGCGCAAATAGATAATTGGTGGCTCTCTTCTGCAGCAGAATATGGATTTAGCTCGCAAGCCCCAAAAGACGCTAAGCATAAACTGCCCACTCTATCAAAGGTTATATTGACCGACTGGTTTTTCAAGATTATTTTTGGCAACATTATCAAACGGCATTTCAATGAGGCAAAGATTATTGAAACAATTACTTTCGATACAACTGTCAGTGAAGCCCTACAAATAATAGCCAACATCTCGGAGCACTGTAATTTTTGGAATATTTTTGGGAATAATATCGCTAATGAATTAGTATCTGATAATGCATGGAAGCAGCTAGTTCAATTAAATGTATTTCTTTCAAACCTTAATATTGAAGGGGTTGATATTCAAATCTTGCAAAACTTACTGCAATCGTCCATCGCCTATGCCAAAAGAAAAGTGGCCGGACAATTTGCGACTCCTCCTCAACTAGCCGATTTATTAACAAGGCTAACGATAGATAAAAAAGATGGAATTACCCTCGACCCTTGTTGTGGAACGGGAACTATTATTAAGCAGGCTTATTCTCTTAAAGAAGAATATGAAATTGGTCAAGAGCAAATTATTGAGAGTATCTGGGCTTCGGACAAACATTCATTTCCTATCCAGCTATCAACACTGACCTTATCCAATCCCGGCAATATTGGAAAAGTTCTGCATATCTTCAGGTCGGATGTAATTGAGTTGCACGCAGGACAAACTATTGTATTTAAAGATCCCAATAATGGAAATCAAGTAGAAAAGCAACTGCCTAAGGTAGATTATATCATATCTAATCTTCCTTTTATAAGAGAGAAAGAGATCAAAAAGCTCAATCCGAATATAAAGGAAATCAATAAATTAATCAAGGAACAGACTAAAGCGAAAAAGACACTAAGTAAAAAGAGTGATATATTTGCATATATTCCTTTCTACTTGTACGACATTATCTCAGACAATGGAAAAATTGGATTAATACTTTCTAATGCATGGCTTGGAACAGACTATGGAGAAATATTCTTAGAGTTAATTCAAAAATATTTCAATATTGACTGTGTTGTTATTTCCGGGAAAGGACGATGGTTCAATAATGCAAAGGTTGTCACCACATTATTAATAGCAACCAAGAGGGAGATTTCTGATCCGGTAAATTTAGACAGGAGAATTTCTTTCTGTACATTAAAAGAGAAACTTGAGAACATAGCAGATATTAAGAAATTAAGTAGTGAAATCATTCTTAATAAAGAGTCTGATTGGGTCAATATTCAATCTTATTCAATAAATGAAATCAAACAATTGGAAAATATCGGAATCCCATGGTCCGGATATTTTGCTAATTTGAATTGGTTGCCTACGATAGCCGAGAAGCTTATTGACTCTAAAAAGTTTTTCGATTTTATACGTGGAGAAAGAAGAGGTTGTAATCGTATGTTTTATCCTGCAAAAGGACACGGAATAGAAGATGAATATATTGAGCCTGTTCTAAAAAACTTAAAGAAAGCATCTTCATTCATTGCAACTAGTCAGACGCAGGCTTTCTGTTGTTCAAAAAGTATCGAAGAACTCGAAACTTTAAATCATACCGGGACTCTGAATTGGATAAGATCTTTTGAAAACCAAATGGATAAAACAAATAAGAAGCTATTACCTATAGCTTTACGTAAACCAAATATGTTTTGGTATGAAATGAGCACAAAAAACATGGCAGATTTTGTCGTTAATATTAATTTCGACAAAAGTTTATTTATAGCCATGCTTGATAAACGTTCTTTCTTCGATCAACGGATGATTGGCTTTTCAATAAAGGAACAGTACAAAGATGAAAACAAGATTTTCCTACTTGCATTACTGAATAATATTTTGAGTATGTTTTTCATTGAGAGTTTCGGATTTGGTAGGGGACTGGGAGCACTTGACCTTAGAGAAACTAAATTCAAGAAGGATTTCAAGATACTCAATCCGGAGTTACTGTCTGATGCGCAAAAGAAAGAAATCATAAAAGCATTTCAACCTATTTTCAATAGAGACAGATTACCTCTTGAAAAGGAATTACAACAAAAGGATAGAATCGACTTTGAGCTGATGTTATTAAAGATCTATGGATTGGACAAGTACTATGATACAATAAAGCAGACTTTATTACATCTGTATAAAACAAGATTTGCAGTCAAAGAGAAAAAACGTAAAAAGGCATAAAGAAACGAGGGTGCACTTCACTTTTGGACACCCTCGTTTTCTATACTCTTTTATCCAACAATGCTCTTTATATAATCGGACGGACATACATGATAAAAGTCTTTGAACTTCTTTCCAAAATATTTAGCATCGCAATAGCCCAGTATACTTGCAATATCCGAAATACGATACTGCTGGGAAGCCAGCAATTTAAGTGCTTTGTCCATTTTGAATGAATTGATATACTCTTCAGGAGGGTTTCCCGTAATCTCTTTTATCTTATTATAAAAAGCAGTACGGCTCATTCCTATATCAAGACTTAATTTATCTATTGTATATTTATCAGTAGAGAGATTTTTTTCCAGGATTTTATTGACTTTATCCATAAAATTCCAGTCGGCATTTTCTGTTTCTATTTCGGCTTTTGAGGGTATCATCGGAGAAATGGCATCTGACAGAAACAGCCTGATCCGTTCGCGCAAGACCATGCGGTTTTCGACAAGCATACGTATGTCTGCCCTAAGTTTACAAATACTTTCCGTACGTAATTCCAGACGGTCTGCCCTACTCTCTAAATGAGATAAATAGCTTTCGCTGTCAAAGGTTCTTAATAGAAGAATGATTGGTATGTAGCCCATCATTTTATTTTCTTTAATTTGAGTACTAAGTGTATCTCCGCTTATTCCATTCACATTGTCGTCAATAATGATCGCATCAGGATTTTGACTGATAGCTGTATTGATTAGCAGCTCCGGATTATCAAGGACTGAAATCTGAAAATAGCGTGATAAAGTTTTCTTCAAATAATCACTGAATAACTTATCTGCCATCACTAATAGGATATGAGAAGTTTCTCTCGCTTTAGTGTTTTGTTTATCGCTCTTAGGACTCTCGCAGGAATCATCTATTTGGGTCTTCGTTTTTGCAGAAGAATGTTTCAATACCGGGCATGACTGATTCTGGCAATGGCAGTCTGTCGGAATAACGATTTGGAAAGTAGCAGCTTTACCATGTCTGCATCCGGTTATTTTTCCGCCATGCAGACGGATGATTTTTCTTACCGTCCATAAATCACTATATCCATACACGGGAAATATAATAGGAATAAAGGGAAACATTTTCCCTGCTCTTTGCCCGGCTATTTCGTTATTGCTAATCTGCAACTGCCAGGAATTCATTGTGTGGGTTACGTTGATCGATATGCAACAGCCTGACTCGGAAATCAAAATCATCTTGTTGATAAGATGTTGAAGTGCTGCAGTCATTATGTTTTCGTTTATCCTGCAACTGACACAATCCGAACATTCACCGACAGTCAGCCGTATCTGGCGGGAATTGGCATGAGCCCGGCATTGATTGACAATGGAAGTAACATAAGTGGAAAGTTCCAAATTTACCGTTGACGTTTTAGGAGGAATTCTCTTATTTACTTTATTTAGAGTTGCAATATTCCGGTTACAATATATGATACATTCGGCATATCCCAATGCTTCTTCCACTTGTTGGGAAAGGGGTTCAGGAAGATTGCCTGTTTTAAGTTCTTCCAATTGATTCCGCAACAATATTAACGGTGTATGTGCAGTATGGAGCATATTCATAGCAATCTTAAATTTTTCATGTGATAACAACTGCACATTGTATTCTATTATAAGGTAGGCAAACAAAATCACAAATAGCCCAATGCCGAAACTTTCCACAGGGACCGCATATCCGAGCAACGACAAATCGGGTAAAATGATGTCAATAGTTTGTTTACTGTTTACTAAATTGGCTCCAACATCTAAAGAAAACAAAGCTCGGAAGCTTACTAAGAAATTCAGGTAACAATCATTCATACTAATATCGGATTTGATTAATATTTTACACCTTTAGTAAAACACGCCTAAGAATCTTTTAACGTGCTTAAAACCCGATGCAAGTATAAACTTTTCAATGTATACACAGGAGGTGGTTTCCGACAAAAACAATGGGTGTTTTCTATCAAAAATGGTAACAATGTCTTTTGTTACCGAAATATTAAGAGGGTATACCATCAAGCCTTCATTTTACCCAGGCAATCCTCATTAGTTAATTATTTTCATCGTAAATAATACGGTCATAATATCATAAAAGTTAATTGAATCATCAAAACAATAGAGTATATTGAATTATAAAGCTACATATATAATTAGAAAATTATATATGCAAGTGAGTATCGTTTAATCATAAGAAACATATATATCATAGAAATACCTCATCATACAATGGAATTTTCTTCGCATCGTAGACATGAGTGACTGCAAAGACATCATCTTTCTTGATTAGTAACCAGTCTCTGTCCTGGTCGTCCATATTGGTATGGATAAGAGTAAACAGGCCTTTGAGCTTATGACCATGTAATTTGAATTCAAGTATTCCGTTTTTAATGGCAGCGGATATGTTACGATTATTACCGACGTAAGCATAGGTTCCGCTATCCCATATTTCCACTGTACCTGCTCCATAGTTGCCTTCGGGTATAACTCCCTCAAAGTGTGCATAACTCAAAGGATGATCTTCTGCCTGTATAGCCAGTCTTTTATCTTTCGGATTCATGGAAGGGCCTTTAGGTACCACCCAACTTTTCAACACTCCATCCACTTCCAGACGAAAATCGAAATGAAAATGACTGGCTTCATGCTTTTGGACAACAAAAACAGGTATCCGGCTTGGAGTCTCCACGGTATCCGCCATCGGTTCCGGAGTCTCACTGAATTGTCTTTTTGCCCGGTACTCTTTGAGGTTGTTAAAAGAGGGATCTACCTGCTTTTCTACCATCTTTGTACTTTTCCCTTCATCGGGAGAATTCTTTGCCATAGTCTGTATTTTTTCAGGTGAATAAAAAAAACGAATGATTCATTGACACAACAATCAGTATATCTGTTTGTTGCCGGAATTCATCTATTTTAATAGCTTTAAAACCGTATTTACGTTTGCTTACTTATTTTTCTACTCGTTTTCACCTTTCTCCCAGAAATGTATGCCCCCAATTATCATGTATTATGTTTGTTTATAGCAAAAGCGGGTAAATATGTAACATAGTACATATTTACCCGCTTCCTGTAAGGGATCTAATTTTTTACTTGCCGGAAATTGAGTCTTTCTTGCCTTGCTTATTTACAATAGAAGGACTTCCTTTATATTCAATATCTCCACTACCACTGGCTTTTGCGTCCAACTGTTTGGAAGCGTAACAAGATATATCACCGGAACCCGAAACTGTAGCAACTACATTAGTAGCCGTCAATTTGTCGGCACTGATATCGCCGGAACCATTCACAGTCAACATAGCCGTTTGAGTGGAACCTTTCATCTTCACGTCACCAGAACCGCTAACTATCGTTTTTACAGTAGTGGCCTTCACATTCTTCACATCAATATCTCCACTACCTTTTATAAAAGCAGATAGATTGGTGTATTGTAAATTCTCGGCTTCAATATCTCCGGAACCTGTTATATTCAGATTTAAATCAGCTCCTTTGAGGGTACCTTTCAGATATACATCGGCCGAGCCTTTAATATCTACATCATCTAATGAAGGAGAAGAGGCAATCACTTTCAACCGGCGTTCTCCACTAAGAATCTTAACGCCTTTCTTTATATTTACCTGCAGCACTCCATTTACCGTAGATACTTCCAACAGGTCAACCAGGTTATCCGAACCATATATAGAAACTGTTGTTTTAGAATCACTACTCTGACGATACTCAACGTCGGGGCTACCCAGGACCCTGATTGAACTGAAATTACTCACATTATTCAGTTCTTTCGTGATATACTTCTTACTGGGAGTAATACTCTGCGCCTGCATACTTGTAATACACATGAACATCAGCATTACTAGCATAGATGTAACATTAAAATTTTTCATAACTTCTTATTATTAAATATTCTACTGACAAATATAAGAAGTATATTTCAAAGTATGGCAACTAAAAGAATTAATAAATTAATTTCTCCAACCATACATCGAGTTCCTGAAGCCATTCCTGTTTGTACACAAAGCTATCATTGTAACCAAATCCATGCCCTCCCGTAGGATATATATGCAAGGATATAGGAACACCAGATTTCTGTAATTGGGCAGCAAATTGTATTCCATTCTGGGGACTGACCACACTGTCATCTGAGGCAGCCACTATAAAAGCGACGGGTGTACTTGAAGTGACATGTTCAATCGGTGAATATTGTACCATCTTATCCGGTGAATAAGAGTGACCAAACATCCGTTCACGGCAGGGAAGATGCGTTAAACGATCATCAATACTAACTACCGGGTACATCAATATCTGAAAATCAGGCTTTTCCTTATCAGATAATATCGTAGCCGAACAAGTGGCCAAATATCCACCAATAGAAGCTCCCATTACTCCTACCCGTTTGCTAAATTCCGGGAATTTTTCTCGTATAACTGCTAATGCCAACCGGATGTCCTGTCTAGGAATATCAGGATTTTCATGAGGCATTCTATATTTGAAAAGCACATAAGTCATTCCCTTTTGGGTGAACCATTCGGCGAAATCAAGACCTTCATGTTCCAAATTGGTCTTTAAGAAGCCGCCGCCGGGACACATAATAACACTGCTACCATTTGATTTTTCACTGGTAAAAACAAATAAAGTTCCTTCAGGAGCATTTTCCACTATCCCCATCAGCTCTTTATTATTCACTTCCGACAAGTTATATACCTTTATCGATAAATTATCGTACAGGCTTACACAAATTAAATTCTTCATTTCAATTCGTTTTTAAGTTTATTTCCTAACTTATGAACAATAGACGGACCGGAATAGATGAAAGCCGAATAGATTTGTATCATGTCAGCCCCTTGAGAAATCATTCCGGCTGCATCTTCGGCTGTCATGATTCCTCCTGCTCCGATAATCAGAAAGTGCCGATCGGTATGTTCGGATAAATAACGCACTACTTCCTGCGATTTCTTTCCAATACCCCGGCCACTCACCCCGCCGTTGCCAATCTTCTCCAATTGTTTTGTTTCTGCCTGATGCAATCCTGAACGATCCATTGTAGGTCCCGTGGCTATAAAGCCCTCTATAGAGTATTTATATGCAAGCGAAATGACTGTATCCAGTGCTTTTTCATCTATATCTGCCGGAAGTTTAATGAAAATACTACATCTTTTGTTCGCCGCCTGACGAAATATTATGAGCTTTTCTAAAACCATAGCAAACAGGTCGTTATCTATACTACCCCAGTTTAGGGTAAAATAATCCACACAATCATATAAATGGATGAAAGTCGACTCAAAATCTTTGATAATTTGATCTCCTGTAGAAAACGGATTCTTATTAATATTTACTCCTAATACATAAGAATGCTTTCTATATTTCCTGATATGTTGCCGGACCGCATCTACTCCACAATTATTGAAGCCCGTACGTGAAATCAATGATTCATCATCCACCAATCTGAAAATACGTGGGGAAGGATTTCCTGATTGGCTGTCAGGAGTTACTGTACCTACTTCCAGAAAGCCGAAACCAAAGTCTGCCAACTCATCAAAAGCCTCTGCATTCTTATCAAACCCGGCAGACAGTCCAATTCGGTTCTTAAATTGCAAATGCCCATACGAAAATGGATCAGAAACTCTGCTGTAGCCTCTCACGCAAGCTCGGACCGGAAACAAATAGCGATAAAACTTCAACCAGCTTAAAAGCATCCGGTGCACTTTTTCCGGATCAATGCAAAATAATAACGGCCTAATGATTAAATTATACATATTCATATACCTGTTTAATAGTAAATACATAAGTCTATATCTGAAATTATACTTTTCAGGAGTATTTTTACAGATGCAAAGTAAGTTCTTTTTAGCCGGATATTGAAGTTCGTTTTTTTTATACCCGATAACTTTTAATTATTCCTATTTCTTATTGCTTGTGCAATGGGTACAAAAAGAACTTTCAATCGTCTCTTTTATAAAAGTATGTAAACAACAGGTTTATATAAGAATAAAAGCAATAGAAAGAAATGAATAAAAAGAGATTAATCGGATATCTGTTGGTAATAGTATCTGTAGGTTGTATTCATGCACAGGAGAAAAAGTTATCTGTACCCGAATACAAGCTATGGTATGACTGTCCCGCGCAGGTATGGACCGAGGCATTACCCCTTGGAAATGGTCGTTTGGGGGCCATGGTATATGGAACACCGGGCACAGAACAAATACAACTAAACGAAGAAACCATTTGGGCGGGACGTCCCAATAATAACGCTAATCCGAATGCACTGGAGTATATTCCCAAAGTGCGTGAACTTGTTTTTGCCGGAAAATATCTGGAAGCACAAACTCTCGCTACAGAAAAGGTGATGGCAAAGACGAATTCAGGAATGCCATATCAAAGTTTCGGAGATTTACGAATCGCTTTTCCCGGACATACACGTTATTCTAACTATTACCGGGAATTAAGTCTGGATTCCGCACGTGCAATCGTACGTTATGAAGTAGACGGAGTGCAGTATCAACGCGAAACGATTACTTCATTTACCGATCAGGTAGTAATGGTACGACTGACTGCCAATCGCCCCGGCCAAATTACTTTCAATGCACAGCTTACCTCCCCTCACCAGGATGTTATGATCGCTTCTGAAGAAGGAAACTGCGTAACTCTTTCAGGAGTATCCTCCTTGCATGAGGGATTGAAAGGGAAAGTGGAATTTCAAGGCAGATTGACTGCTAAAAATAAAGGTGGAGAAATAGCTTGTGCCGATGGGATACTTTCTGTTGAGAAAGCTGACGAAGCAATCGTCTATGTATCTATTGCAACTAATTTCAATAATTATCAAGACATCACCGGTAATCAGATAGAACGGGCAAAGAACTATTTGGAGAAAGCAATGGTTCATCCATTCATCGAATCGAAGAAGAATCACATTGATTTCTATCGGCAATACCTGACACGCGTTTCTCTCGATTTAGGAAAAGACCAATATTCAAATGTGCCAACCGATAAGCGTGTGGAAAATTTCAAGAACACCAATGATGCCCATCTGGTTGCCACTTATTTCCAATTTGGACGTTATCTGCTGATCTGTTCTTCCCAACCGGGAGGACAGCCCGCCAACCTGCAAGGAATCTGGAATGATAAATTATTCCCTTCCTGGGACAGCAAATATACTTGTAATATCAATTTGGAAATGAATTACTGGCCTTCGGAAGTAACAAATCTAAGTGAGTTGAATGAACCGTTATTCCGCTTGATAAAAGAGGTTAGCGATACAGGAAAAGAGACGGCTAAGGTTATGTATGGAGCCAACGGATGGGTATTACATCATAACACGGATATATGGCGCATCACAGGGGCGGTTGATAAAGCTCCTTCAGGTATGTGGCCCAGTGGTGGTGCATGGCTTTGCCGACATCTCTGGGAACGTTATCTATACACCGGAGATATTGAGTTCCTGCGTTCTGTTTACCCGATACTGAAAGAGTCCGGACGTTTCTTTGATGAAATCATGGTGAAAGAGCCGGTACACAACTGGTTGGTAGTCTGCCCCAGTAATTCACCGGAGAATGTACATTCGGGGAGTAATGGGAAAGCCACAACAGCTGCCGGATGCACCATGGACAACCAATTGGTCTTCGATCTTTGGACAACAATTATATCTGCTTCTCAAATACTGGATACAGATCAGGAATTTGCCACTCACCTGGCCCAACGTCTCAAAGAAATGGCTCCTATGCAAGTAGGACACTGGGGACAACTACAGGAATGGATGTTCGACTGGGATGACCCGAAGGATGTACACCGCCACATTTCTCATTTATACGGACTATTCCCCAGCAATCAGATTTCTCCTTATCGTACTCCTGAATTATTCGATGCAGCACGTACTTCTCTGATTCATCGCGGAGACCCGTCGACCGGATGGAGCATGGGATGGAAAGTTTGCCTCTGGGCACGCCTTCTTGATGGTGACCATGCTTACAAACTGATTACAGATCAGTTGACTCTTGTGCGCAATGAGAAGAAAAAAGGAGGCACCTATCCTAACCTGTTCGATGCGCATCCGCCATTCCAGATTGATGGAAACTTCGGTTGTGCCGCAGGTATTGCAGAAATGTTGATGCAAAGTTACGATGGTTTTATTTATCTGCTTCCTGCACTTCCTACCGTCTGGCAGGAAGGTTCTATCAAAGGAATTATTGCACGTGGAGGTTTCGAGCTTGATTTGAGCTGGAAAAACGGAAAAGTAAGCCGTTTGGTTGTGAAATCTCATAAGGGAGGTAACTGTCGCTTACGTTCACTCAACCCATTAACAGGCAAGGGGCTGAAGCGTGCCAAAGGTGAAAATCCGAATCCTCTTTATGCTGTTCCCACTATTCCCGAACCATTGATTAATGAAAAGGCAAACCTGAATAAGGTGGAAATTGCAGAAACTTACATCTATGATCTGCCTACCAAAGCAGGGCAAGAATATATATTGATTGGAAAATAATAACTCGACCGATATGAACAAAAACTTATTAAAACTGATGGTGGCTTGTGGAACGGTTTGTTTCCTGGCATGCACAGCACCTCAAAAAGTAGAAACGGAAAAATGGAGTGAACGCATGGCACGCTCCGAAATGAAACGTTTCCCCGAACTCTGGATGATTGAAAAAGCTAAGAAACCACGTTGGGGATATACCCACGGACTGGTAGTGAAATCCATGTTGGAAGAATGGAAACATACCGGAGATAGCACATATTATGATTATGCCAAGATCTATGCGGATAGCTTGATTGATGCCGACGGACGTATCAAAACCATGAAATATCTTTCATTCAATATTGATAACGTCAACGGCGGAAAGATTCTTTTTGATCTTTATGCACAGACCGGAGACGAACGTTACAAAATTGCCATGGATACTTTGCGCAAACAAATGACAGAGCAGCCCCGCACCAGTGAAGGAGGGTTCTGGCATAAATTGAGATACCCTCATCAAATGTGGCTGGACGGAATCTTTATGGCTTCTCCCTATCTGGTTCAATATGGAGCCACTTTCAATGAACCGGCTTTATTTGACGAAGCGAAGAAGCAGATTCTTTTAATAAATAGTAAGACTTATGATCCTGCAACAGGATTGTATTATCACGGATGGGATGAAAGCCGGGAACAGAAATGGGCAAATCCCGAAACGGGTTGCTCTCCTAATTTCTGGAGTCGCAGCATCGGATGGTACGGAGCGGCTATCGTAGATGTACTGGACTTCCTGCCACAGGAAACTGCCGGACGCGACAGTATTATACAGATTTTGCAAGGATTGGCAAAAACGATTGTTAAATATCAGGATCCTCAATCAGGAACCTGGTATCAGGTGACCGATCAGGGAGCACGGGAAGGTAATTATCTGGAGTCATCTGCTACTGCCTTGTTTGTCTACACTCTCGCCAAAGCTATCAATAAAGGATATCTTGGCAACGAATATATCGAACCGACAAAGAAAGCCTTTGATGGAATGGTAAAGACATTCACCCGTCTTGAAGAAGATGGTAGCTATACAATCACTAACTGCTGTGCAGTGGCAGGATTGGGCGGAGACTCGAAAAGATACCGTGACGGCTCATTTGAATATTATATCAGTGAACCGATCATAGAGAATGATCCGAAATCGGTCGGTTCATTTATTCTGGCTGCTATTGAATACGAGAAACTCACCACAAAGTAATAAACTAAAAACGATAAAATACAATGAGAAAATTCAAGATTCTTCCTCTCTTATTGCTGTTGCTAACTTTAGTTATCCCGGCAGCAGCACAGAAGAAAACGCAAAAGACGTACATTCCCTGGAACAACGGAAAGCTTGTAGTTTCCGAAGAGGGACGTTACCTGAAACATGAAAACGGTGCTCCTTTCTTTTGGTTAGGCGAAACGGGATGGTTATTACCCGAACGCTTGAACCGGGATGAAGCCGAATATTATCTGGAACAATGTAAACGCCGCGGATATAATGTGATTCAGGTTCAAACATTGAATAATGTTCCATCTATGAATATCTACGGACAGTATTCGATGATTGACGGATATAACTTCAAAAACATCAATCAAAAAGGTGTATACGGTTATTGGGATCACATGGATTATATTATCCGTACAGCAGCAAAGAAGGGTTTGTATATTGGTATGGTCTGTATTTGGGGAAGTCCTGTGAACCGGGGTGAAATGACTGTTGACCAGGCAAAAGCATACGGTAAGTTTCTGGCAGAACGTTATAAGGACGAACCGAACATTATCTGGTTTATCGGCGGAGACATCCGTGGCGATGTGAAAACCGCTGAATGGGAAGCTCTGGCCACTTCTATCAAAGCTATCGACAAGAATCACCTGATGACATTCCATCCGCGTGGAAGAACAACTTCTGCTACTTGGTTTAACAATGCTCCCTGGTTGGATTTCAACATGTTTCAAAGCGGACACCGCCGCTACGGACAACGTTTCGGAGACGGTGATTATCCTATCGAAGAAAATACGGAAGAAGATAACTGGCGTTTCGTAGAGCGTAGCTTGGCCATGAAGCCTATGAAACCCGTGATTGACGGTGAACCGATTTACGAAGAAATTCCTCATGGCCTGCATGATGAGAATGAATTGCTCTGGAAAGACTATGATGTACGCCGGTATGCTTACTGGTCGGTATTTGCCGGTTCTTTCGGACATACATACGGTCATAATTCTATCATGCAATTTATCAAACCGGGTGTAGGTGGTGCTTATGGCGCTAAAAAGCCTTGGTATGAAGCACTGGATGATCCGGGTTACAATCAAATGAAGTATCTGAAAAACCTGATGCTGACTTTCCCGTTCTTCGAACGCATACCCGATCAGTCTGTCATCGTAGGACAGAATGGAGAACGCTATGACCGCGCCATTGCTACACGTGGTAATGATTATCTGATGGTATACAACTACACCGGACGTCCAATGAAAGTTGATTTCAATAAAATTAGCGGTGCGAAAAAGAATGCCTGGTGGTACACTACGAAAGACGGTAAACTGGAATACATCGGAGAATTTGATAACGGAGTGCACAAATTTCAACATGACAGTGGTTATTGCAGTGGAAACGATCATATCCTGATTGTAGTGGACAGCAGTAAAAACTATATGGAAAAGGACTGGACAGAGTTACCAGACCGGCAAGGTGCCGGAGCCTAGTTTCCATTCGGTGCCAAAGTAAGCAATTACTCTTTTTATATAACTTATGCTCATGAATAAAAGAATATTTATATTATTCCTATTTTCTCTTCTGCTCTTTACCGGGTCCATATACGCAGCCATAGGTATCACTGACCTGCGAACAGAACAGTTGAAAAATCCGGCAGGTATTGATGTGCGCCAACCTCGATTGAGTTGGCGCATCGAATCGAATGAACAGAATGTGATACAAACTGCGTATCACATTCTTGTTGCATCTACCCCGGAGCTATTGGAACAAGGAAAAGGGGATATCTGGGATTCAGGAAAGATTGAATCTGACGTTTCCCAATGGATCGCTTATCAGGGAAAAACGCTAAAGCGTAATGCTCCCTACTATTGGAAAGTGAAAATCGACACCAACAAAGGGACAACAGATTGGAGTACTCCGGCTTTCTGGACTACAGGACTGTTTAATGAAGCAGATTGGCAAGGGCAATGGATCGGTTTGGATAAAGCTGCTCCCGGAGACAGCGAAACACAATGGAGCCGCTTGGCAGCTCGCTATCTCCGCAAAGAATTTGCATTGAAGAAAGAAGTGAAACGTGCCACTGTGCACATCGCCGGAATGGGATTGTATGAACTGTTTATCAACGGACAACGTATCGGCAATCAGGTTCTGGCTCCTGCTCCTACCGACTATCGGAAAACGATTCTGTACAACACCTATGATGTCACATCGTTGCTTCAAACAGAGAATGCTATTGGAGTAACTCTCGGAAATGGTCGTTTCTATACGATGCGCCAAAACTATAAACCGTATAAGATACCGACTTTCGGCTATCCTAAACTTCGGTTGAATCTGATTGTGGAATATGCAGACGGCAGCAAAGAAACGATTGCTACAAACACTACCTGGAAATTGACTACTGACGGTCCTATTCGTAGTAATAATGAATACGATGGTGAAGAGTACGACGCCCGTAAAGAGTTAGGAAACTGGACTCAAACCGGGTATGATGATAAAAGCTGGATGCCGGCACAACGTGTGAGCATTCCTTCGGGAACATTGCGTGCGCAAATGATGCCGGGTATGGAAGTCACAGAAACGTTGAAACCTGTTTCCATTAAAAAGCTCGGCAATAAATATATCTTGGATATCGGTCAGAATATGGCAGGATGGGTACGTTTCCGAGTTAAAGGACAGGCTGGTGACAGTATCCGCCTCCGTTTCGCAGAAAGTCTGCAAAGCAACGGTGAACTTTACACCAGAAATTTCAGGGATGCCCGTTCTACAGATGTGTATGTTGTCAGTGGACGTGAAACAAAAGATGCTACCTGGGCACCTCGTTTTATCTATCATGGATTTCGCTATGTAGAAGTTAGTGGTTATCCGAATGCGAAGGCTGAAGATTTCGTTGCCGAGGTAGTAGAAGATGAAATGGAACATACCGGAACTTTCAGCTGTTCTGACGAGACTCTGAATAAGATTATCCGTAATGCATTCTGGGGAATCCGGAGTAATTATAAAGGTATGCCGGTAGACTGTCCACAACGGAATGAACGCCAACCATGGTTGGGCGACCGTACCATGGGGTGTTGGGGAGAGAGTATGCTTTTCGATAATTATGCAATGTACACCAAATGGACGCGTGACATTCGCGAAGCACAACGGGAAGACGGCTGTATTCCTGATGTGGCCCCGGCATACTGGAATTATTACTCGGATAATGTGACCTGGCCTGCCGCTTTACCTATGGCCTGCGACATGCTTTTCACAAATTTTGGAGACAAACGTCCGATCGAGGAGAATTATCCGGCTATCAAAAAATGGGTATCTCATATCCGCGAATACTACATGACAGAGGAATATATCATCACCAAAGATAAATATGGTGACTGGTGCGTTCCACCCGAATCATTGGAGTTGATTCACAGTAAAGACCCATCCCGCAAGACTGATGGAGATTTGATTGCAACCGCCTATTATCTAAAAGTGTTACAACTGATGCACCGCTTTGCAAGTCTGCAAGGGCTGAAAGCTGATGCAGAAGAATGGGAAGATTTGGAACATCGCATAAAAGATGCATTCAATGCTCGTTTTTTGCATGTAAAAGAAAGTACCTCTCCCGTACCGGGGCATGCCTTATATCCGGATAGTATTTTCTATGGCAACAACACGGTTACTGCCAATATTTTGCCACTTGCTTTCGGACTGGTTCCTAAAAATCAGATCAATGCAGTAGCCCAAAATGCTGTAGCTTCTATTATTACGACCAACAAAGGACATATAAGTACTGGAGTAATCGGTGTACAATGGTTATTACGTGAATTAAGCCGCCGTGGACATGCCGATGTAGCTTATTTACTGGCTACCAATAAAACATATCCTTCCTGGGGATATATGGTTGAAAAAGGTGCTACCACTATTTGGGAATTATGGAATGGTGATACAGCCAATCCTGAAATGAACAGTGGTAATCACGTGATGCTTTTAGGCGATTTATTACCTTGGTGTTTCAATAATCTGGCAGGTATTCGTGCAGACCGCTGGAAGTCCGGTTACAAACATATCGTTTTCCAACCGGCTTTTGAAATCCAGGAATTAAGCAATGTAGATGCATCATACATGAGTATCTACGGGAAAATAACCAGTCGGTGGGCAAAGACTCCTACTCACCTGGAATGGGATATCGAGCTTCCTGCCAATACAACAGGCGAAGTACATCTACCAGATGGACGGAAGGAAAAGATCGGATCGGGAAAATATCACTTCAGTGTAGACATCCCCACCCGGAATACGGCTATTCTAAGTGATGAATTCCTGTACGAAAAAGCTTCTTTCCCCGAATGTCACGGAGCTACAATTGTAGAACTGAAGAACGGTGATCTCGTAGCCTCTTTCTTCGGAGGCACCAAAGAACGCAATCCGGATTGTTGCATCTGGGTATGTCGTAAGCCGAAAGGTTCCAAAGAATGGACTGCCCCAAAACTTGCCGCTGACGGTGTGTTCTCGATCAAAGATTCACAAGCTGTATTGGCTGGAATCGATTCAACTTGTACACCTGTGAAAGATGAGAAAGGAAAACTTATTGCCCGCAGAAAAGCTTGTTGGAATCCGGTTCTTTTCCAGATTCCCGGAGGTGACTTGATTTTATTCTATAAAATAGGTCTGAAAGTGAGTGATTGGACAGGATGGCTGGTTCGTTCACGTGACGGAGGAAAAACTTGGAGCAAACGTGAACCGCTTCCGGAAGGTTTTCTTGGACCTATTAAGAATAAACCGGAATATATCAATGGACGTATCATCTGCCCTTCCAGTACGGAAGGAAGTAACGGATGGCGTGTCCACTTCGAGATTTCCGATGACAAAGGCAAGACCTGGAAGATGGTAGGTCCATTGGATGCCGAGTTATCCGTCCCCACTCAAAACCGTAAAAAAGGTGGCATGAATGTGGACGATCAGGAAGGAGGAGAAGCGATCAGAGGAGAAGGAGCCAAACCTGTTTATGCGATACAACCTAGTATTCTGAAACATAAAGACGGAAGATTACAGGTACTCTGCCGTACACGTAACGCACAAGTAGCAACTGCATGGAGCAGCGATAATGGTGATACGTGGAGTAAAGTAACGCTGCTGGATGTTCCGAATAATAATTCCGGAACGGATGCTGTGACAATGAAAGACGGCAGACATATACTTATCTACAATAATTTCTCTACATTACCCGGAACTCCGAAAGGTCCGCGTACTCCGCTTTGTGTGGCCATATCAGAAGATGGCATCAACTGGAAGCCTGTTCTTACATTGGAAGATAGTCCGATCAGCCAGTACTCTTATCCCAGTATTATTCAGGGAAAAGACGGGAAACTGCATGCCATATACACTTGGCGTCGCCAACGAATTAAATATGCAGAGATAGATCCGACGAAGTTTTAAATTGAACCGTCATCTGAATAAAATCGACCGCTCCTTTGTCCGCAAAAGAGCGGTCGATTCTTTGTATTTATCCATTTTATATTTTACATTTGCCAAGAAATAAAAAAGAACGATGGCAGATAATTATATAGAAAGGCAACAGGAACAATATGAAGCCAGAAAGGCTGCTTGGAAACAAGCACAGAAATATGGTAAGAAGAAATCTACAACAGTTCATCCGACCGAATCGGCTTCGTGTACTCCAATGACCTCAAAATCATCTCCCTCCAAAAGAAGAGTATTTATAACAGGAGGAGCGGAAGGTATAGGCAAGGCAATAGTAGAAGCTTTTTGCCTGTCCGGCGATCAAGTCGCTTTTTGTGATATAAATGAAATAGCGGGACAAGAGACTGCAAAAGCAACCGGATCTATATTCCATAAAGTCGATGTCAGCGATAAGGATGCGCTTGAAAGTTGCATGCAACGTATTCTTTCCGAATGGAATGATATTGATATTATTGTCAACAACGTCGGTATTAGTCAATTTTCGTCTATCACCGAAACGAGCGTAGAGGATTTCGACAAAATTCTTTCTATCAACCTACGCCCTGTATTTATCACCTCCCGCCTGCTTGCCATACATCGTAAAGAACAGTCTTCTCCTAATCCATACGGCCGGATTATCAATATCTGCTCCACACGTTACCTGATGAGTGAACCAGGAAGTGAAGGTTATGCAGCTTCGAAAGGTGGTATCTATTCTTTAACTCATGCACTGGCCTTGTCGTTATCCGAATGGAATATCACCGTCAACTCTATTGCTCCGGGATGGGTACAAACTCATGATTATGACCAACTCCGGCCGGAAGATCATTCACAACATCCTTCGCGACGGGTAGGCAAACCGGAAGATATTGCCCGTATGTGTTTGTTTTTCTGTGAAGAAAACAATGATTTCATCAATGGAGAAAATATCACGATTGACGGAGGAATGACGAAAAAGATGATTTATCTGGAGTAATTTAAAGTATCATATTATTCATTGTCGAGAAATTCTTTCAACACGCTTCGGGTAACTTCCACTCCTGTCTTCACTATCGAGGCTGCATGATGAAACTCCAACATATCATAGGTATCACCGGACATCTGAATTAAGATATCCGGCTGACAACGCTCTATCTGGTAACGAGTGATTTGTTGCATCATCATTCTTGAAGATTCTGTCAATAGATTATAAGGAGATATTTTCTTTTTCTTTCCGGAATCGAGGGGTGCATTCACATCGACAGCTATCAGGATATCTCCTTCAATGCGTTTTACATGAGCCAATGGAAGAGGATTCAGAATGCCTCCGTCAATCAAAACCATACCGTCTTTTCTCAACGGACGGAAAAGCATGGGGATAGAAATAGATGCACGGATAGCTTCATGTAAGCTCCCCCTGTCAAACCTCACTTCCTGATCGCGGACAATATCCGTAGCCATTGCTACATAAGGGACAGGCAAGTCTTCAATATTCATGTCCGGAATAATCTGTTTCAGTTCTTTGATAAAACGGTCACCTTTCACCAATCCATCCCGGCTTAAAGTAATATCCGCCAATTCCCACATCTTACGTTTATCCCAACTATATAGCCACTCCTTACATTCTTCCATTTTTCCTGAAGCGTACATCGCCCCCACCATAGCTCCCATCGAGCTTCCTGCAATAGAGGTGATCTCAAAATTGTGACGGAGCAATTCTTCAATTACTCCTATATGCGCTATTCCACGTGCTCCTCCCATAGAAAGGACCAATGCTACTTTTTGCTTATCCATATCATATATATTTCTATTAGCCATCCACAAAATAACACATTTTCTGCGAAAAAGATGTTTAAATCAATTTAAGAATCTGTTAATCGAAGAAAAACACACTGTTCAAATAATAAACAAAAGAATTTAGTAACTTTGCGGCCTCAATAGGCTTATAGTTAATTATAGAGTAATCATAAAATGAAAGAAGCTTTCATCAAGCTGCATATATCCATTATTATTGCAGGCGCTACAGGAGTATTCGGGAAGTTGATAACACTCAATGAGGGATTGTTAGTCTGGTGGAGAATGATGTTTGCAACTTTGATACTGGCAGGTATTCTATACTTTGCGAAAAAGTTACCAAAACTTCCTTTGAAAGAAATACTAAAGATTAGTGGTGTCGGAGTACTGTTGGCACTGCATTGGATATTCTTCTATGGAAGTATCAAAGCCTCCAATGTTTCTATCGGGGTGGTTTGTTTCTCAATGGTGGGTTTCTTTACGGCTTTTCTGGAGCCACTGATTAATCGGCATAGAGTGTCACTGAAAGAAGTTACATTCAGCCTGCTTACCCTATTCGGAATTGTCCTGATATTCCATTTTGATACTCGTTATCGTATGGGAATAACATTAGGTATTATATCTTCTGCATTGGCGGCGCTATTTACTATAACCAATAAGAAGACGGCAAAGAATCATGCTTCAAGTGCCCTGTTACTGTATGAGATGTTTGGCGGATTTATTGGAGTTTCCTGTATTCTTCCTTTCTATTTGCATTATTTTCCGGTGTCCACTATCGTGCCCGGTATGGGAGACTTAATCAATCTACTATTACTCGCTTCTTTCTGTACTGTCGGACTATATTTATTGCAAATTCAGGTTCTGAAAAAGATTTCAGCATTTACGGTCAATTTAAGTTATAATCTGGAACCTATATATAGCATCATTCTGGCCATGATTATTTTCAATGAGGCCAAAGAACTGAATATTGCTTTTTATTCCGGGCTCGGGATGATTATCTTATCTGTTATTTTGCAGACACTAAGCGTTACATTTCAAAAGAAATTTAGTATACCACAACAATCATAAGAATTTAAAATAAGATCCCTATCCGGGATAGTTAAAACAAAAAGGTAGCAATCCTCTACATCATACGGATTGCTACCTTTTTTAGCTTCTTATATTCAAATCAAGTAATTCTATTTCTTTTCTTGAGCCTTCTTTTCTTCCTGTCGTTTATTCACATAATCCTTGAACATCTGACGCCAGTTACGACCATGCTCATTGAAATACTGTTCGCATTTGGTTTTATAAATTTCGAAGATGGCAGAGATCTGCTTCATATTCTTATAGTCAATAGCCTGTTCGCGAGCCAGCTTCAACTGTTCCAGGACGTAAGCAGTTTCCTCCTCTGTCATATTGGGCACAATGGTCTGATAACCTTTCAAGGTAAAAGCGACTTTACCTACCGTATATTTATCGAGGATTTGTTCTATCTGTTCTTCAGTCAATACTCTGCGTAACTCTTTCATTAGCCTTTCATGTACTTCTTTCGGCATAGCAGAATCTGCAATCATTTCACGGTCGAGCTTGGAAAGCGGCTTGCCTGTAAGAGGATTGATACCCTCGGGAATTGTTGTATAGGGATGCTCATTGTGCCAGTCGCGAACTTTACGAAGATGGTTATAAATAGCTGTTGCCGCAAAACCTGCCTTTTTCTCATCATCCAACTTTAAAGAAGCTACCCAGTCCATGGCTTTCTTTTCAAGAGAAGCATCTGATTTTAAATCAGCAAAGGCCTTCTTGTCAAAATAGGCGGCTACCTTGTCAAATGACCGGATTGCACCTTCGGGAAGCAAAGCTCCTTTTTCTCCAAAACTATACATAGCAGATTCCGGTTCAATGGTAACTTTGCTTTCGTCCAGCATCTTTTTGTCCAACTTGAACACGTCTGCGAAGAAATCATAAACAGCATTCCGTTTGTTCGGACCAAAGTCATGTTTCTCCTTGGGGAGATGTACATTCGTTACTTTGTCTTTCGCGTTATAGAATCCATAAATTCGTTGCAAATAAGGAAATTCAAGAGTAGGAACACTAGCCGTCCAGTCGCCACCATCAGATACCACGAGTTGTGGACGAGGGGCAAAAGTAGCAGCTAGCTCCGCATTACAGGTTCCTCCTGCAGAAAGTTGAATGGGCATTCCGCTTTCACACGGACAGCCACCGTCAAAGTGAGAAGCAAGGCTCACCACGGGAGCAGAAGCAGTAAAACGATCATCTAATACACTCAACAAAACAGTATGAGTGCCCCCTCCTGAACCACCATTTGTACCGATACGACTGGTATCAATATCCTTACGGGAAGCAAGCATAGACTCAAGAATCAACAAGCCATTCATTGCCTGAATAGTGTGCGCCGCACTACTACGATGTGCCGCACTGCCAACTTGTAAAGCCGACTCTCCCCATCCGAACAAATCATAATCCACACAAATAGCTCCCATACGTGCTAAAGTGCCCATACGTTGTTGCTGGTCCTCACGATAACGTCCGCCACCAAAATGTCCGTTAGGACAAATAATCAACGCATGTTTTCCTTTTGATTGAGGTGTGTAGATAGAACCGCAAACATATAAGCCGGGAAGTGTTTCAAGTGCAAAATTCTGCACTGTATAGCCATCAAACTTACGTATCTTCGAAAGAATAGGTTTGGATTTAACACATTGAGCTAGTAAAGTGTCGATACCCAAACGTTGACGCACTTCTTTTTTCAAAGAATCAACGCGAAGTTCAAAAGCCTGTCGATCTGCATAAAGAGTATTCAAATAAGCCAGCATCTTTTCTCCGTCTGCATCCGTACGACGTGGATATTCATACGCTTTTAGCTTATACATATTTCCTTTCTGTTTGACAAATTTATAATCGAAAGGTGCCAATACATTCGTCAGGGATTCTTCTACAGAATAAGGACGAATACGAAAGTCGGCATAAGGCAACACTTTTCCCACTGTATCAATATCATATTTCAGGCGGACTCCGAAACGGTTTTGAATATCCGTCAGTACTTCATTCAAGGGACGGGCAAATTCCGTCTCGTATGTTTGTGTCTGCGCTTCAGCCGAAAGAGATGCGGCAAGAAGCATGGTAAAAAGGATTCGTTTCATTTTTAATTATTTGATTCTAAGTAAGTCATCATAAAGACATCAGATGCAGAGCAGGATTACATTTTAATCTCTTCACCATTGACGATCACATCATCCATCGTGATACGCTCACAATTTTCAAAGATACATTTCTGTTTTCCTCCCTGAATATGAATATCACGCAAAACAATGTCAGATATCGGCGCTTCTTCCAAACCCACTATTTTGATTGGAGTCTTTACATCTGTCACAGTCATTCCACTGATATGTACGTTACGGAAGATCGGAGTGCGTTCACTCTTTGGTTCCGCAGGCATTTTACTATATTTCAAATTCAGCACGACTGCTTCCTGTTTAATATTACTCATAACAACGTTGCTAACGCGAATGTCTTCAACGACTCCTCCCCTTCCACGGGTTGACTTGATGCGGATTCCACGATCCGTTCCGTCAAATACGCAATTGGAAATAGTCACTTTACGCACACTTCCACTCATCTCACTGCCGATAACAACGCCTCCATGGCCGGAAAGCATGGTACAGTTGGTTATGGTGATATTTTCGCAAGGTACTCCCAAACGACGGGCCTGCGCATCTCTTCCGGACTTGATTGTTATGCAATCGTCCCCCACTGATATATGGCAGTCACTGATATGCACATTGCGGCAGGATTCCGGATTAACCCCGTCTGTATTTGGTGAAGGGGCATTATCAATAGTTATCCCCTTTATTATTACATTATCGCAAAATTCAGGATTCACCGTCCAGAAAGGAGAATTGATAATTTTCAATCCTTCAATCTTTACTTTCTTACAACGAACGGGCTGGATAAACGGAGGACGGAAAAAACGACGCTGCAACGTAGTTACATAATCCTTATTCGTTTCAGCATAAATCGCTGTCGTATCGTTTGCTGCATCCCACATCGGCTGATATTTATTCATATCACGCATGCCGTTATCTTTCAAATCAATCATGACACGAAAGAACTCCATCCACCATTTCTTTCCCTGTCCGTCCAAAGTTCCTTCTCCTTTGATGGTAATATTCTCGGCATCTACCGCATAGATCAAAGGCTGGAAACTTTTCATCATCACTCCTTCGTGACGAACCTCGACAAAAGGAAGATAGTCATCGAAGTTGTCAGAAAAGAGCAAAGTAGCTCCGGCTTCCAACTCCAGTGTAATGTTGCTTTTCAGATGAATACTTCCTGTCAGGTAAGTCCCGGCAGGAAAGAAAAGAGTACCTCCGCCGCCACGGTTCAAACGATCAATCGTTGAATTGATTAGCTTTGTATTAAGAGCCTTACCATTTGCTTTTGCACCGGTCTTCAACATATCCACACGCTCGGCACGGAGAATTGTGGTTGCACAGAAGCAAAGAAAGACGAGAAAAGTTGTCCGTAAATTCATAATCGATATTATTAAATTATATTTCATCATTGTCTTCTAAAAAATCATGCTAATAGAATCTTTTTTCTTCCCAATGTTTGAATACAATCATTAAAATGTTTTTTTCAAACATGCTATATGATTAAAATAAAGATGCTGCGTGGCTTTTTCTATGAATACATTGTTTTTTTAATTCTACAAATATATGCAAAAGGTTCTTTCATCTTGCACAAACCAATTGATATGTTCCACTCTGTATCTCTTTGGGTTCTTTTTCTCCCGGAAGATAAACGACAGCCGTAGTATTCACCGGAACAGATATGTTTAAAGTGAAAATTCCGTTCTGGCTAGTCCAATCTACAACAATAGTACCGTATAAAGTTTCATACGATGCTTTGACATATTTCAAATCTCCTACAGGCTGGGGAGCGATGATAAACTTTTGATAGGTAGTAGATGGGCGGATACCGACCAGCGAATTAAAGAACCATTCATCAATCTGTCCCATCATAAAGTGATTCCAGGAAGAACCTTGGCGGGGATCCCATTGCTCGGTTAAGGTGGTAGCACCGAATTTCAACTGGAAGCCATATCCTGGAGCTTCTTCGTGATTGAACATCTTATAAATAAGTTCGTGCTGACCATTACGCGCCAACGTCTGAATCAGATAGCGGTTACCCACATCACCGGTCGTTAAGCGATTGCCATGTGCTTCCACATCTTTAATCAGATTCATAAGTACTTTCTCATCCAACTTTGCATCCGGTTGATAACTGCCTTGTTCATCTGAATCCTGCGTCATCTGGAGGAATAACGGAAGTGCATTACTACATTGGCTCCCTGTACCATACTGTGCTGTCTCTTTATTGAGAAAACATTTATTAAATGAGGCAAGTATTTCATGTGCCAAAGAAGTATAATAATGAATGTCAAAGTCATTGCCAACCATTTTCGCAGCTTTTATTAAAAACATTACTGTCATATAATAATGCGCGGTAGCCACCAGGGGAACCGGTGTATTCCTAGAGAATCCGGCACGAAAATCTCCGTAATCATACCAATCTCCCAAGCCGAAAGAAAGAATACCCATCTCTGCACGAGTCTTCAGATAATCCACATAACGGCGCATATTCGGATAATATTTCTTAATCAACGAGTCATCTCCATACGTCTCATAGTACATAAATGGGAAAATAACCAGAGAACCACCCCATTCCGGAGATTCGGCAAATGCATCCATGCCCGGACCTTCAAAAACCACGTATTCCGGAGCAGTTGTCGGCATGGCACCGTTGGCATGTTGCGCATCTGCCATATTCTGCATAATCTGCGGAGCATAAGCTGTCAAATCATAGTTGTATAATAGCCCAGGACCATTCAGATGCACCTGTTCCAGCCAGCCTAGTTTTTCACGATGCGGACAATCTGTAAACACAGACTGCATATTGCTACGCACTGCTTTTTCGATCAATCGATGGGCAGCATTAAATATTCGGTTGGATGATTCGAAAGTGGAAACTTTCTTAGCTGAATTAAAGACGAAACAGGATTGAATATTCTTCAACACAGGCAATCTCTGCGGATTCTTTTGACCTTTTAAGACAGCCCCCTCGACTTGAATATATCTAAAACCGTAATAAGAGAAACGAGGATGCCAGGTTTCGTCACCTTCACCTTTCAGTGTATATTCATAATAGTGTTGACGTCCCGTTTGTCGCTGATTACAGGCACCTTCATCTGTCAATGCTTCGGCTACGAGCAGAGTTACTTTCTGTCCACGTTTACCACGTACTGTTATTTCCGGAAAGCCAGCCAGATTTTGCCCCATATCCAACACGAAAGCAGAAGGATCGACAGTTCTTTTAGTCGATTTAGAAGCTGAAGCAATCTGTTCTGCATTTAGTTTGGTTACCTTTTGAATATCATATCGTTCCATGATTTTCACCGGAGGCGCCATCTGTGGACGTAGTATTCCTTTAGGAGCTTCCTGTATAACTACCGGACGCCAATGACTATCATCAAAGCCAACCTGATTCCATCCTTTTTGCTCACGACGAGCATCGTAATCCTCACCTCCATATATGCAATTGAAAGTTACCGGACTAAAATCATATTTCCAGTCATTGTCAGAACGAAGTGTTGTAGATGTTCCATCTTCGTAATTAATAACCAGTTCAAATAAAAGTGTAGGAGGACCAAAACTTATCTGTAATTTGCGATAACGTCCTCCTTGCACATTATAGAATCCATTCCCCAATAAGATTCCCACGGCATTCTCACCATGCCGCAATTGTTCCGTTACATCATACGTGTTATAGTAAACAGTTTTATCATAATCACTCCACAGCGGAGCAAATTCACTGTTGCCTACTTTCTTGCCATTCAAAGAGAATTCATAGAATCCCAAACCACAAACGTATGCAGTTGCTTCTACTATTTTCTTGCCCGATTGGCGGTTTGTATTCCCTTCTGTCCTATCTCCCACCTGGAATGTTCTTCGCAAACAAATACTTTTCTTTGCTAAAGTGTCCACTGCTTCCCAAGCTGCCTTTACCTCCGGTTTCTTCAACTCTCCACCATGAAACTTGCGTCCTTCCGGTAAATGAGCATTCTGACGAGTGATAGCTCCAATCCATTTTCCTTCGGAAAGTCTTGAAGAAGCAGAGTGAAACTTTGCTTCACGACTCCATTCAGAGGGTGCATCTGTCTCATCCCAAACACGAACCCGCCAACTATAATTAAATTGATTATCAGGTCGTATATCTGCCCCCTCTATAGAAACCAGCTGGCTCTGTGTAGAATAGACTTTTCCACTATTCCAAACGGAACGTCCTGTAAAAGCTTCCCGGATGTCAATCTCATAAGCTGATTGTCGCGTTCCATTTTCCGGCGATTCCATCACCCATCCCAAGCGAGGTGAACCTTCGACCACTACCAGACCTTCCTGCATTTCACAGGTAAGGCGGCTGATTGTTATAGTCTTTGCCTGCATAAAACATGGCAGGCAAAGAAAAAGAAGGAGATATTTCTTTATATTCATTGTTCAGACTATCCTATCTATATTATCAGATAAATGATTATTTGAGTACATCCTTGCAAACGATTCTTGTCAATGTATCTGCATAACCGACTTCTTTACCATCCACAAAAATGCGTAAGCCTTTTCCACAATGATAACGATCGCCGTTCTTATCCCAAAGAATCGTCAGATTATGACCGTGATATAGCACATTATCCAAGCAGAACCAATCCCAGTTGTCGACAGGGATCAATGGATTTACTTCAATTGTATTATCCAGACGCGGACGAAGTCCAATCAGTCCTGTAATCATCAAATCGTTGAAAGTAGAATGATTATAGTAGCGGCTGCGCTCCTGATCCCCTTTCAACCAATAACCGGTCACTTCATCCAGATATTCGCCAATGTAAGGACGACCACGATGGTACTGTGACTCCACATACAATTCCATCTGACGGAAATATACACTGTCAGACAATACGGTCTGCGGATAATTATTCATAAAGTTAGCCATTGCTGTCAATGTCTGTGCAGAAGCAAACGGCCAGATAGCACCGTCCCACTCACACTTGCCTACTCCACGTGTACGGAATTCCGGATGACGACGTTCTGCAGTTGTCAGTCCATAAGGAGCAGAAAAGCCTTTTGCATCCATAATTTCCTTCCAGGCAATTTCATACTTTTGGGCGGTATCCGGCAGGTTGAAATACCAGGGAATATATCCGATTGCTTCACGCACATTCGCAGAAGAGTCCGTACGCATCGTTTCAAAAAACTGATGACGTGTATTCCACAATTCATTTTCTACCAGATTTTTCAAAGTATCTGCTTTCATGCCATATTTCATAGCCATCCCCTCATCACCGGAAAGAATTCCTATACATGAAAGTGCTTTAGCATTGCCATACATATAGCTATTGATTGTCGGCCGGGCATATTTCTTCTTCCGTCCTCCACTGATTGATTCTTCCATACCATCCTGTACATCACCCTGCCAATACAATCCATTTTTCAAACGGTTCGTACGTTCCCAACGCTGATATTCGGTTTCCAGATCTTTCTTCATATCCAGCAGATAGTCCTTATCACCATCTACCATGTAACGAGCCAAAACAGCATCTGCATTCCATGAGCTGAACTTATCCATTTTCTTCATCGGACCGCCATCATTGCCACGATACCATGTATGAATAATCTGATCCAAATATTTCGGATCACGCAACCAACGGCTTTCATAAATGTGATGTCCAATTGCACAAGCAATCAAATTATATTTATCTGAATAAGAACGCTGAACGAGAAACTCGGTCATGCCATAGCCTACAGGAGTCTCCTTGATATGCTTACGGATTGACCACCAACGATAATAATACATTTCTTCAAAGTTATGTTGCGGACACTCGAACAAAGGAATATTTTCCTCCATCCATTCCGAAGCCTTTGCATTGGAAATTGCCTGAACAATATTTTCGTCTTCCATACCGTTGAAATAGTCTGCATAATGACTGAAGTCAGCATACTTTAAAAAAGCAGAAGACGCATCCTTATCTGTAGAAGATGTTTTCACATTGGCAATGCCATATTCAGCCAATGGATCTTGTGCACCTGCATTCGGCAAATCATAAGTCTGGTCGGCAGGAGTATCTACAGTCGGGAATGTACGAGGTACGCCAGTACGGAATACGATTCGCTCCACAGCAGCCACGGGCGCATAGAACATACGCAACCCTACTCTCTTACCATCTACATATACTTGAATATTACGATCAACAGTAGAAAGGACTGCTTCTACATGATAAACCTTTCCTGCTTCATATTTCATCATATTTGCAAACCGGGAGCCGCCTTTCATCCGGAAAATACCATCATCAGTAAGTTCCATACGAGAACAGGCTATTCCATTCTCATCCAGAAATTCAATCTGGAGTGTACCTTTATCATTCTGACCGGCTTTCAAATCAAATGACACTTTCAATTCTTTAGAAGCCGGAATTTTACGTTCCACTTTGGCATAATCAAAAGGATCTTTATCCTGCAATTTCAGCCATTGATCCTCCAAAGAAACCGGAGCCCAAACCGGAGAATAAATATTCCAGTCAGTCAGTTCCTCAATTGACTTATTTTTTGAGAAATCATCATCCACATGTGCTGAAGCATCTATTTCCACCGGGACAGGAATACGGGAAATCCACATATCTTCCTTGTTCACACTGTAAGAAACCCACAAATCACCATCGGTAGGTACTCCATTGCCTTCCTGAATACCACGTGGATATTGAGGACCATAGGATTTATAATTTCCCCCATAGCGCATGGGAGTAATTTCACCATGCACCAAATTTAATGTCGTATATTCTAACCCGTCCTTGCTCAAAGATATAGCCAGCGGCCAACGAAATTCCGACGGATTATATACGGTAGCGTATGTACCGTCACTTAAACGCTGTCCCCAAATTTTCGCGTTGCTATTGACGAAACCTTTTGCACGAAGCACTGGTTCTGCCCAGGTATGTCCGCCATCCTCACTGATAGAAGTAAGCGCATGCTTCCAAAGACTGGCAATACGTCCATCCGGCAATGTATAACAATTGAATGCTTTATATCCTTTCTTCAGCGGGATGATAGGATCTTCACGGTCGGCTTCTTCCACCCACTGCATCATATACAGCGGATTGTCGAGAATTTCCTGGCAAGCTTTCACAAACTCACGATCCTTGTTTTTTTTAAAATGCGGATAATCGGTATTCTTTTCATTAAATCCATGATTATAATAAATAAAATAAATGGGGCCGAATGAGCCGTCTTTCTTTATCTCACGAACCACCCGACCAATACCGTTTCCATCATTGGGATCATCCTTTTTATCCAAGGCAATTCCATAATTCCCCATTGTAATCAGTTTGCCGGATTTAGAGACATAGAATCCAATACGTTGGTGCATAATGGCAATCAGATCTTTGGCCTGCACACCCGGACGAGATTCTTTGGTATATCCATCGGGCACTTTATAAGGAGGGAATACAATTTCCGGATTCGTCCAGTGATATCCATCCTTTGAAGTCATCAGAAAAGTCTGTGAAGGCGGCACGTGTTCGTCAGAAGGGTCTGCCAGGTACTGATAGAAAAACTGGCCATTCCAATAAGCGAGCATCGGCTGGTGATTATAAGTCCATCCATTGCCGTTCGAAGCATCGGGATGTTCACGATTGGCACGTACCAACTGAATGTTATGCACTCCGACTACTGGAGACAGCCCACCGTCGTGACAAGCAGGATTCGATAATTCTTTTCCTGTATAATGTATTCTATCTTGCATGGTCTGCGCTTGCAAAGTCTGCGCGTTAGCAGTCAGCCAACCGACAGCTAGTACAAAAAGAAATTTAGCAGAGTGATTCATGATTTATTTCTGATTTAATTTGTTTCCGGATTTATTTCTTTTCTTCCAGCAACGCCTTTGCTACCGTTTCGGGAGTCTTAAAAATTGTTCCGTGTTTATGCCCGAAAGGTACACTGACCTCTTTCGTCACGTCGGTGAAATTCTTAAAGTCTTTGGTACGCATCGCCCCATATATCTTCTTCCGATATACGTCAAAGTAGATTAGATAATCGTCTCCCACTTTCTCTGCTGAAGGTCCTTCTACAAAGGATTCAGTGAAAGGTTGGGATGCAGGCGAATAGGGTCCGGTCATCGAATCGGAAAAAGCGATTTTCAGATTACGTTCCGGACGGGTATTATCTTTGAGTACCATTACATAATCATTCTTTGCCCGTTTCACGATAATGGCATCAATGACGCTGAATCCCGGATCGTACAAAAGCCGGGCTTTCGAAACGGTTTTAAAATCTTTGGTAGTGATATAGTATAAACGATGATTATTGTTCTCTTCTTCTATCCCCTTTTCAAAACGTCCGGGAACACAGGAAGCCCATACTACCATAAGTTGATCGTTCTCATCGTCATAGAAAATCTCCGGTGCCCATACATTAACAGTAGTCGGTTCGTCCGCCATGACAGGAATCATCTGTTGTTCCGACCAATGAATCAAATCTTTGGAATGTGCGTAGCCAAACCCTAAATCTCCTTTCCAACTTGTCGTCCAGACCAAATGGTAGGTTCCATCCGGAGTGCGCGCCATCGAGGGGTCTCTCATGAGTTGTTGCCGTCCCAGTTCCGGCTTTAACCAAACTCCCGGAATGCTGTCCCAATGCATTCCATCCTCACTGTATAAGTACCTCAAGCCCTCATCGGCCGGTTCGTGAAACGAGGTGAACATGTAATAGTCTTTGCTTCCCCCACAAGAAGCCAAGAACAGAAGACCGATTGCGGCTAATGTATTTCTTAATTTTTTCATTTCCATTAATCTCTATAATTGTATTCTTTATAGAGATGAGACGATAAAAGTTCCAAATTGTACTCAATCAGATTTGGAAATTCGTCAGTTTTCTGATTTATATGTGTGAAAAGGGACGACTCTTCGAGCCGCCCCTTTTCCGTCTTTAAACAAACTAACCATCCGCAATGAAAAATGATTTTATCCCTATGTATATCTTCATCCGTTGAGAGATTTTTTCATCCGATGACAAATTCCGCTTTTAACCTTTCCATTACATAGAACCTCCACGGGCTTTGATACGTTTGTACCATTCTTCCCGCTCTTTCTTCAAGTCGTACCCGCGTTTCGCCAGATAGTTATTGATGCGTCCTTTATATTTTCCGAACGCAGCGTGTTTCTTATCCGAATTTTCGGCATCCAGTGCAAACTCACGGGCTTCTATCAGCCAAGCGTACATTTGAGCTTTTTCTTCTTCCTTCAACGTCGGAATCATGTCCAGATGCGAGTCGTATGTCACTTTCACCACTCCATAAGTCATGCCATCCTTCACGGCTTCTATTTGCTTTTCATCCAAGAAGAGAGATAAAGCGGCGGGGAAAGCGAAATGAGAACGATAGAGAGCCGCATCTTTTTCATTTTCCGCAGCCTTCGTCGCTTCTTTTTTAGCCTCGCCGGTCAAGTCGGACTCTTTGACCGTTTTGACTTTCGCATCTCGTATCTCATAAATATCATTCAATTCGAAGTATCGATTGGCGATGACATTACAGACATTCTCGGCTGTTTTCACGTCAGTGAGTCCCAGCTTGTCGACAATCTTTCGCGAACGGTTGATGATAGTCTCCACGTATTTCGTGTCACGGTTTTCTTTGTTCAACCCGACTGTCTGAGCAGACATCCAACCGGAAACGAGCAATAATGACAGTATCAGTATGTTTTTCATACGTAAATATTAAGCGTTCCACATTGCTGTGAGAACATTGTTTATAGTTTAAATCAATTCTTTCGAGTTTTAGACAAAAGAAAGAATAGCACTCATAGAAGTACAAGTGCAGCTATTGCCTGTTAGGAATATTACAGCTAAGAAATTAAAGTTTCATACACGTGTCTATAAATCACAATCTTTGGTGCTTAGCTGTTGAGACCAATTTCATAATCGGACTATGGTAGTTCCAGTAACAATCGGCCTTTGTATCAAGCTTCTTTAGTTGGATATAGGCACCTCCGCTTTCTTTTCCAGATTAACCGTGTATCCAAGCTTCTTTAGTTCTCCTGTAAGATATGTTTTCCGCTTTTTTTCTATCTTTTCTTGCATATATTGCGCTCCGAGTTCATGGTAAGTTGCACCAGTACTCAATATTAGATAGACTGATATTAATTGTGAGTGTCCGACAGCAATCAACGCGCGCTTTTTACCTCTTCGGGCAGCAATGCGGTGGTATCTCTCATTGAAAAAAGTATTCTTTGTACGGGTCGCTGCCCAGGCAGCCTCTGTAATGACTGCTTTCACTTGTTTGTTTCCGTGAGTGATTCTTCCGCTTTTTTTTTACCGGCGCTTTCATTATTACCCGGACACATGCCTGCCCAAGAAGCCAAATGCTTCTCTGATGGGAAATGAGACATATCCAGTCCGATCTCTGCTACTAAATCTTCTACTACCTTGGTGCTAAATCCGGGGATCTCTTTCAATAACTCAAGAACATTATCATACTGGGAGAGAATACTTTTTATGCGTTCAGAGAGTTCATTTGCCAATAGCTGTGTTTGAGAGATGTCCTTACGGATAATTTGGAGGAGATATACATGGTGATCTTCAACAAAGCCGGTACAAGCTTCCAATAATTCTTGGGGACTTGCAGCAAGCTTTTTATGATAAACACACGCGATATCCTCCAATGTGAGTTTACGACCTTCACAGAGCATATCTATCAGAGCAGTCGCTGTTACACCGGAAGTGTCGCTTACAACGCTGGAAAGCTTTATGTGGCAATCTTCCAGTATACGCATCATGCGATTCTTCTCAGAGGCAATCTGCTGGATAAGCTTATTCCTGTAGCGGGTCAGGTCTCGTAATTGACGCTGTTCTTTTGCCGGGATATAGCTGGGTTTCAATAAACCTGCTAGTAAAAGCTTGCAAATCCATTCGCTGTCCATCTTGTCTGTCTTATGCCCGGGAACATTCTTTATATGACGGGCATTGACAATCCAAACATGGGGAATAGAATCTTCAAGAACCTTATAAACTGGTTTCCAGTAAACTCCGGTACTCTCCATAGCCACATGAGTAACACCTTTGGACAATAGCCATTCTTTCAATTCTGTCAAAGAACTCGTGAAGGTTGCAAAAGAACGGGTCTCTCTTGGGATACCAACTCCGTCAATTGTTGCCACCACTACCTTCAAGTGGACGTCGATACCACAAGCACGTTGTATCAACTGAGGAAATCTTACGTCAGCCATAATGAGTCATTTGTAGGGTTATATACTACAAAGGTAACTTCAGCTTAACATTTTCATTCTCTTTGGCGAGTTTTTTTTATCATGGGGATTTCATAATTACATTAATTTTCCTTTTTCTTCCAATGTATCGTAATTGTTGCGCATGTCTCTCCAATCCACCTTATGCTTCGTGCTGATGCCGTTGATATACTTTTCAATGTTGGTATATCCGTCACCGGTGCAATCCTTGTTGGCATCGCTCGGGTCGTTCGGATTCAAGCCATTAGCAACTTCCCAAGCATCCGGCATGCCGTCACCGTCCGTATCCACGTAGGGAGTGCCGTTATATTCGGGATAGCCTCCCATTTGGCGGACATCGGTGATGATGCCTTGCTTGTAGGAATCCTTCGACAAACGACGATATTTGAACTGCCCGTCCTCACCCATCGACTTGGGTGACAGTCCGGTCAGGTCTCCATTAGCGCCCTTCGCCATCTTTTCATCATAATAGGGAATGCCGGTACGCACTTCCTCTACAATGCGCTCGTCTACAATGTCACGGCAGGGAATGTTAGCTCCCACATGTTTCAGCACGTAGTCGTAAGCATCATTGGCACCCATGATGCGGACATATGGCATTTCAAAGGGACGGTAGCTGCGCATGTTTTCGGTGAATCCATCGGTGTTGGGTTCGCCCTCTATCTGTATGCCTCCATTCCAGTTGTCCGCTGTGATTTCAGGAAATCCTTCCATGATGTTTCCGTCGGCATATACTCGTCCGTAGACATGATGATCGAGTTTGCTTCGTCCGGATTCGGGCTTCAGGATGCGGTGTCCCACGTTGGAGTTTTTCGGCGTGGCGGGTCCCGGCTTGTAGTAGTTGTTAATCATGTTAAACATGGCGGTGTAGTCGCCACCGTCGGAAGAGCGGTGTACCCAGTTGAAGACTACGTTGTTAACAAAATTAAATATGCCGTTCCAACCGATAGAAGGATTACGTCCCGAGTTGCTCGCCCAAAGGCTGCGGATGAAGGCGCAATTCTCACCTCCCAACGTGCTGCCGAAGGCATGGTTGTAAGTATCTAACGCCTTTGCGGAGATGGTGTTTTGAATCGTTACATTGACGGTGGGAAGTTTCAAGTCTTTCACCTCATACTGTCCTTCGCTGGGATCGTACATGTGACGGTAGAAAGAGATATTCTCATCCAGTCCCCACGTGCAGGAGCAGTGGTCGATCATGATGTTGCCCACCGGGTTTCCGCCAAAAGAGTCGTCACGATGAGCTACCAAGGTCTCTCCACGGCGGAAACGCATGTGACGAACTATCACGTCGTGAGTATCTACCCAAAAAGATTCTCCGGCGATGCAGATTCCGTCACCCGGAGCGGTTTGTCCGGCAATGGTGACGTAAGGAGCGCGGACGGTGATAGGCGTTTCCAGCCGGATAATGCCTGCCACGTTGAACACGATGATGCGGGCTCCACCGGTTTCACAGGCTTCACGGAAAGAACCGGGACCTTTATCATTCAGATTAGTGACTGTGATTACTTTACCGCCACGACCGCCAAAACTGTACATTCCTCCGCCTTCGGCTCCTGGAAATGAGGGGATATCGGCTTGCGGTAAATCATACGGCCGACTTGCCCAAGGTATATACGGGCGACCTTCTTTCGCTTCCTGTTCTACAATTTGCAGTGCTTTCTTCCACGCTTCCTTTTCGCGTTTCGAATCCTTCTTGGCTTCATAGTTTTTCTTGGCTTCTTCCGTAACCTGCGGATATTGCGCCCGTGTAATGGTAGGGAACAACATGGTTGCAGCGATTGCGGCTAAAAATACTCGTCTGTTCTTCATTTTTATATGTTTTTGTAAGATTGTAAGTTCAAAAATACATAAACAAGACGAAAAAAGAAAAGATTTGTAATCAGTGATAAGGGATAAAATGATTGATAAAGTACAAAAACAAGTCGACAGATCTTTACTGCTGTTCAGTATTTCTATACCTGTAAATATTTCATTCTCCACTTTAATTGAGTACATCTGTCATTATTTCAAGTCTATACAATAAAAAAACATCATAACATGAAAAATAAATACTGCCACAAAATCCTATTCTTATCGACACTTATAATATCATTATTGTCTGTGCCAACTAGAGCTCAAAACAATTACGTAAAACTATTGGTAACACCCACTCATAATAATTGGATTTATCAAGTGGGGCAACAAGCAGAAGCAAAAGTATTGGCTTATGCCGGTGGACTGCCCATAGAAAACGCTGAACTAACCTATGAATCGGGTAACGATATGATGCCCGTGGATACTAAAGGTAAAGTAAATTTCAAAGCGGGCGAAGCACTGTTCAACTTTGGTACTATGCATCAAGCTGGGTTCCGATATTGTAAGATTGATTTCGTATATGAAGGAAAAAGATACCATGAACAAATAAAAGTGGCTTTCAGTCCCGAAGCGATTCAACCCACTATAAAGATGCCTAACGACTTTATGAGTTATTGGCAGAAAACAATCAAACAAACTCGAAAGACACCTCTAAAAGCAGAACTACAACCATTGCCCGACAAATCCACAGACAAAGTTGAAGTGTCACTTCTGAAACTCACTTACGATAAAGAGGGACATAGTATATATGGGTTTCTATGTAAACCGAAAACAAATGGTAAGCATCCGGTAATATTAACGCCACCTGGGGCAGGAATAAAACGAATAGATTTCTCCACTCGCTATGCGGAACTAGGCTTTATATCATTATACATAGACGTTCATGGCTTATCACCTTTGGCTGATAGCGATGAGGTAAAGCGACTCTGTTCTGAACGAGATGATTACATATTTACAGGAATAGAAAACCACAACAATTACTATTTCAAAAATATCTTCATGGCATGTGTCAGAGCTATGGATTACCTCTGCGCACTACCCGAAGCCGATGGAAAAAATATGGGAGTCTGTGGCGGTAGTCAAGGTGGCGCCTTGAGTATTATCACAGCAGCATTAGACAGTAGAATCACTTTTTTATCAGCATTCTACCCTGCACTTTGCGATATGACTGGTTATCTGAATGGACGAGCAGGTGGATGGCCTAAACTTTTATCACCTTCGGAAATCAAGAAATTGACGGTTCCCGTGGATGTGGCATGCAAAACTCTAGCTTATTACGACGTGGTAAACTTTGCCAAACACATTAAAGTGCCTGGATTCTACTCTCATGGATACAACGACAATACTTGTCCACCTACCACTGTGACTTGTGCATTAAACCAGATCACGGCTCCAAAGACAATCGTGATTACTCCCATAGCCGCACATTGGAGATTTGAGGAGACCAATAAAAAAGCTATCGAATGGATAAAGAGTTATATCCGTTAATCTCTACTTTCATTTTCCGACCGTTGGGCAAACAAGGGGAGTTTCACTACAAGCTTCTCAATAAACCGCGCATGAAACTCTAGCGGGCTGGACGTCCGTTCAACGTCTGCATAAACCACATCAAGCGGGTATTACCATCATAAGTCATCCAACCTTGAACAATCGGATTTAGATCTGAGCTATCGGTTTCTTGCCGATGTCCGTTCGCCCACGGACGCGCCGTTGGACGTGTTGATGTATGCGGACCTGCCCACGGAGACATGTAGAATTTGCTCGTTTGATGAAATCTTCCCGTTTTCCGGTATTTCTGTTTTTCAATCTTTCAGGCTTTCTGTCTTTCATGAAATTAAAATAGTGGTTTAAAGGATTATTCATTTTGAGTAAGACGAAGTTCTTAAAAAATCGCAATCACCTAAAATAAAAAAACGCACAAACGCGAAAAGAAAAGAAAAAGGGTATGCCTGAAAAGTAGTTGGCTCTCGGCATACCCTTGCTGTTTTCCTTTTCAATTTCCACCGCTAAAGAGCCGGATCGGGGGCTTCACCTGTGCCGCTGCCTGTGCCCGGATTGGGGTCGGGAGCTTCACCGCTGCCGCCGCCTGACGTTCCTCCATTTCCGGGGGCGGTGGCTTTCTGCCCCAGCACCTGGCGTTTGTAGCGGACGATGAGGGCGTTCATCAACGTGACAAAATTGTTGTAATCCGCATCCCCTTCAATCAGCGCATAGGCGTTGACGTATTTCACAAGCATCCGGTAGGCTTCATCGACAGCGGCACGGGCCGTTTTCATGGCTCCCACCTGACGGCCGGCATCTTCCGCGTTGCGGGCGGACATGGCGGTGCGCACCTCTTCGTTGTACTCTTTCAGCTTGGTGACGAACACTCCTAAGCCGAGCGTGGCAACATGGCTCTTGGCTTTTCCTTCAAGGTCGCCGACAAGATTGGCGAGCAATCCGGTTTCCTTGTCCAGCTGCATGCTGGCGACAATCCCGTAATCCTTAAACAGCTGGTTGAGCGCCTTCACGGCTTCCTGGATGGCGGGGTCTTTCATTTTCTGATATCCCTTCACGCTTTGTTTCAGTCCCAGATACATGGCGTCGCGCTGCGCGTCGGCTTCGGCAATCTGATCGGTCGTAAAACTTTTGCCGGATATTTTCAATGCCTCATCTTCTTGTGCGATGGCGGCTTTGTAGGCTACCAGCAGAGCGGGGACTTTCGCCTTTATTTTCGTGTCGGCCTCTGCTCGGTTCATTATTTCCACATGATAGGCAAAATGGGCGCCGTTGTCCATCGCTCCGAGTGAAATTGTAGCAATTTCTTCCATAAATCTGTTGTTTAGAGAATGAATAATAGGGAATTTCGCAAATTCCCGGTTGTTTTTTTATTTGCAGGGAGAAGGATTCGGACAATCCGCCATTGATGGATTAACAATTGGAGAAGAACGGGGCAATCCTTTAACAATAAGTTAACAATGAAGCCGGAATTGCAAAAATCATCAGCCAATAAGTTAACAATGAGACAAGAATCGAACGATATTTTGACAATTCGTTAACAAACAGTCTGGATTAGCGGATTCTATTCACATTCATTATCATCTTTGATTCAGATTGTGCCATTCCTGCTTCTTTTTCTTCTCAATGGAGTCAGAATGAAGCATTCTTGCTCTCTGCAATTTCAAAGGAAACAAAAAATCATCAATTCTTACCCTCTTTTATGGAAAAAAAATCGGGAGCCGGTGATTTCCTGCCGTTTTTAACTCCTGGGCATCCTGTCTTTTCAGTCCGCCGACCTCCCTTGCTCCGGCTGGCATCTATCTTTTGTCGACAGGCACGAATTGGAAACAGGATTGACCGTTGACAATATAACATAAAAAAGGGGTATCATCACTGATACCCCCTCACCTAAAAAACAAGAATTGTTTCTCCAAAAACGATGGCCGAAACTTTATTTTTTGTCAATTGTACAAATACTTACGCGGTTCCAATCCGGTTCTTCAAACATGTTGCCAACGCCTTGACCTTCTGATTCGATACGAGCTGCAGCTACCTTGTATTTGTTCACCAGCATTGTTTTCACTGATTCCGCACGTTGTTTGGCGATGCGAGCGTTCACTTCCTCGCTGCCTTCCGGTGAAGCATATCCTTTAATCACCACTTTTGATTCCGGATGATTCTTCATATAAGTTGCGATACGTTCCACGTTCGGCTGTTGAGAAGCGTCGATGGTTGTTTTTCCCTGACGGAAAGTAACGACAGATTCCAGAGTCTGGCTGGTTTCCTTGACAGTCTGTACAATCGGCTTCTTGTTGTTGCAATCATTCAGCTGTCTCTTCAAGTCGGAGATTTCATTATTCGCGTTGTTCAGCTGACTGTCCTTGTCGCGGGCAGCGGCACGAAGGTCGTTGATTTTGCCGTTCAAGGCATCCACTTCCTGTTGGTCGTAAGGTCTGCCGTAAGACATGTAGTGCTTGCCGTTGCTATTCTTGAAGTGATAGACAACACCTGCGGTCAGTTCTACGGCAGCATTGTTGGCATTGTAGCGTACACCGATGCCTTCACCGTTGCAATCGCCTTCCATGTTATACACGATGGCCGGTTTGACAGCAATAGTCCATGCTTTCTTTTCTCCCAAGTTGAAGTTGAAGTTAAGTCCCACTTTAGAAGTCAGGTAGTTAGCGTCGCCATCTCCGTTTACATAAGCGTGTCCCCATCCGGCGCCACCGACGAGTTCCATTTCAAAAAGACGGGGAGTCCCTTTGTAACCGCCCAGCCAGTTGTTCAGATTGATTTTACCCAGCAGGCTTACATTGGAAGCGTCAATAACGGTTTTGCTGCAAGAGGTATTCACGTTGAACATGCCTTCCAATCCCATACCGAAAACGGGAGTGAATTGCTTGTCCAGCTCCAGACCGAAGTTCGGACGCATGTTTTTAATAAAGGCGTGGTGAGTAAGCGGAGTAATACCTCCTAGGTTCAAGCCGATAGACCAGTTGTCGGAAGGTTTGCTTCCTTCAATCAAATTTTGGCTTAGCCATAGATACTGCAGCGGAAAAGGCTGCCATCAAAAGAATTCTCTTTTTCATCATAATTTTCTTTTTTTTCGGGGGTGAAGGAATCACGGAAACAAGTCCGTTCTTCTTCACCCGCTAATTAATGTTCCTGTTTCTTGGTTTAAAAAAGTGCGCCAATCAGGCGTTCACAATTAATAGAGATACGGGCGGAATGTTTTTACCAAAGAAAAATGAAAAAAAATGAGTTTTTCTCCCGAAAAAAACGGAAATCAGGTTTTTACCGCCCTCCAAAGGCTAGCGAAACGGTATGCCTAAAAAAAAATGATGTCCGATGTCGCTTCACAGAGACATCGGGCATCTACAAATACTAAACTTTAAATTAAAAACGAGATATTTTATCTCGTCAGAGGATTCACATCTTTATATATATAATACCTATCAGACACCCTTTTTATTTCGCGGTGACGGAGCCGGCTTCTTCATTCACTCCGGTACGCGGGTTTTTGCTTAACGGGTCGAAAATGCCCATACCTCCGAAACGGCTCTGCCATCCAACGGTTTGAACCACACCCGGGTTGTTCAGTTGGTCTCCCGTGTTGAAGCCCATCAGATAAAGTCTGGGATCCCAGATTCCGTATAGGTTGACAACGCCTTCGTCCGACGTGGATACCATGGTTTCCACATTCTTGCGCTCCAGATTGGTCAAGTAGAACTCTGCCAGGCTTTTCACTCTATCGTTGTTGTATTCAATCACCGTTTCGTCTTCTTCTCCTCCTCCGACAACAGTCGTGGTAGCGGTCATATCCTCTGTCAGAGCCAATGCCGTAGGCTTCTGAATGCCGGATTCAGCCACAGTGAACGGGTCGTAAGTCGAAGATTCCGGTGCAGTATACACATCCGCCTTGAAGTAAAGCTCCAGCCGATGTTTGGAGATGTCGTTCAGTGGCTTCACGCCCAAATACGTGCAAGTGTTTCCGCCCCACGCGCTCAATCCCCATCCGGTGTTCAAGGTCTCTTGCCCCGCTCCTCCGTCGAACAACATCCAACGGTGGCAGTCGTCAAAGCGTTTGCCTTCATAAGCCAGTTCGATCTTGCGCTCGTAGAGAATGGCCTCAAACATCTTGGCGCGATCTGTTTGAATAATCGGGTCAAGTCCGCAGTTTCCCGTATATCCCACACGCTGGCGGATACGTATCAGCGCATTCCAAGCCTCATCCAGATGGTTCGCCCCACAAGCCGCTTCCGCGAAGTTCAACAACACTTCGGTGTAGCGGATGGCAATCAGGGGCTGACCGTTGCGCTCAAAGCCGCCGTCGTCTTGGAAAACGTAGAGAGCCGTATTCCCCAATCCCGCATCTTGCGATTTCTTACGGATATAGACCGTCTTTCCGCTGTTGCCCAACACGTCGGTGAAATAGCCGGACTGTTCCGGATTCGTCAAATCCTCTACGCTGCCATACCAGGCGAAATTATATAATTTGTAGTTCGAACCGCTCAAGTAAGGATAAGAAGACTCCGTATCAGAGGAAATGCTTCCGTCAAATTTCCATTCCACTCCCGGAAAAGCGAACGTGCGGTAAAAACGCGGGTCGCGGTTCAGGAAGAAAGCCGTTTGGTTATACACGTACGTTCCCGCTTCGGTGGGACGCTTGCCGTCCGCCATCGGAAAGTCGTCAATCATTTCAGCCGATGGAGTGACCTCCGTCGTTGTCATGTTGTCAGACCGTCCGCTGCTTCCCTTCGCGTTGCTCGGACGGATTTGTTGTTCCCAGCAGTTGTGGAGGGGCTTGTCTTCGGCCGCATTGTTACAGATGGCCATATACACCCCTTCGGAAACGGTTCCGTCGCCCGCCGTCACGGTAGTCCAGATTTTCGCCCAGTTACTGGCGTTCGTACCTGGATTTCCTTCATACGCCAATCCGAAATTTCCCTCGGCGAGTTTGTCCAAAGCCTTTTTATTCAAATTGTAGGCTTCCGTCCAGCGTTCCGCCTCGTCCGCCCGATTGAACACCGGACTGGCGTAATAGTTGGCGATGATTCCCGCCAAAGCATATCCTGTTCCGGCCACCAGACGTCCCCAGTCATTTGCTTCCTCTTCCCAACGCGCGGGCAAGTTGTCACCGGCATACACGCAGTCGTCAATCATAAACCGGAAAGTGTCTTCCGTCGAATTACGCGGAACGACTTGCGTGGTACTATCTCCCTGAATGGTACTCTGCAACGTGTTCACAATCGGGATTCCTCCATAGCGTTTCCACATGCGGTAGTAGCGGGAAGCACGGAAAAAGCGGGCTTGCGCTTCGGCCTGATGCTTCTGCTCGTCAGTCAGTGTCGTGCTCTCGTTGACACGCGTAATCACATCGTTACATTCGCGGATTTTTTTCCAAGGGCTTTCGTTGACACCATAGAAAAAGTATTTGTCGATATTCGTATTATCCCAAATGGTAGTCGGATCGTTGTAACGGCCATACTTGATATACTCATCCGTATTGGACGACAAAGCGTCCGGCAATCCCACGGGCCAAAGATCCGGATAGAAATTGTCCGTCGTATTCGAATAACCTTTATAATAAGGCAGAGACTTTTCATAAAGATAGTTCAGGCGAAGCTTGATAGAATTCCAGTCGCCATACACCAAATCCGGACCGAAGCTGCCGAACGGCTGCTTCTCCGCCAAGAATTCGTCACTACAGCCCATGGTTACCGCCAAACCGGCAGCGAGTAAAATGCCAGAGCCTATTTTATATAATTCTGTTATTTTTTTCATCGTAATATTCGTTAGTGGTTAGAATGAAACCTTCACACCCATCGTGATTTTGCGCGTCGCAGGGTAATTGCCGTAAGAGCCCGCAAAGTTATCCCAAACGCCGTTCGGTATCGGATTGTAAAAACTGAACGCGTTCTGACAAGTCAAGTTCAAACGGAGACTGCTAATGCCGAAAGGTCTGATCCATTTTTTAGGAACCGAGTAAGCTAGAGAAATGTTGCGGAGCATCACTTTCGCCGCACTCATCCGCCAGAACGTAGAAGCCTGGCTGTTCTCCTTGTAACGCAAGTTCGGCATCGAACCGTTGCGATTGGCGGCGGCCAAAATGTTGCCTTCCGAATCAACCACGTCGTTATAGATAAACATGTCCTGCCACATAGAAGAAATGTTCCGCGTCTCCATATCATCAAACGACTCGCCTCTTAATCCGCCGGGAACCATTGTGTAAGCCCCCCACTCTGCCTGACACGTGGCGTTCAGCGTAAACGACTTGTAGGTGACGTTCAGATTCATATTGACATTGTACGGGTTGTTGGCGCGATGAGAAATCTCAACCACATCTTCCTCGCTACTGATGACACCGTCCGGAGCCGTATAATTGCCGCTCTCATCCTTCGGACCGCGAATATCCTCATACATCAGCATACCCGGATGCACCTGTGATTTGGTCAGTCCTAAATAGTTCGTGATGTTATACTTATTGAAGTATTCCTCAATCTGCTGATAACTGCGGAACATGCCGAGACAGGAAAGCCCCCATGTGCCCCGATCCGAACGCTCGCCTTTCACCTGATCGCCAAATCCGGGATCGACCGGGAAAGCGGCTACCAACAACTTATTGTCATCATATCCGGTGCCCAAACCTACGTTGAACGACAAGTCCTTGTTGACCCGTTGTCTCCATTTCACCTGCAATTCCACCCCATAAGAATCCATTTCGCCCCAGTTTTCCGGTGCGGCATAGATGCCGACGGTTCCGGGCAGATTCCAAGCGGAAGGCGTGACAAACATCTCACGGGAAAGATTATAGTAACCGTCCAACGTGACAGACAAACGGCTGTCTAAGGCAGACACGTCAATACCGAAGTTCATCTGATAGTTCTTGTCCCAACGAAGATTGGGATTCGTGCCTGACTTCTCTGGCAATTTGAACGACTTGGAAGAAGTCTGCGTGACATCCGTACCGAAAATAGGACCGCCATATTCTTTATAGTCGTACAACTGACACCATCTCCAGTTTTCCACATTATCACGACCCAATATACCAAAAGACGCGCGGAACTTCAGGAAGTCGATTCCCAACTTCTCCTTGTCGAACCAATTTTCCTCCGACATCACCCAGCCGGCAGAGAAGCTGGGGAAATACCCCCAATAATTATCCGGCGAGAATTTGGTAGATGCCTGCGAACGGAACAGAAACTCGAACAAGTATTTGTCGTTGTAGGCGTAATTCAGACGACCGATATAAGCCAGACGACCTCCCTCGCTGCGTCCCCAGTTGACCGTCTTTTCCGAATCATCCGACAAAGAAGTCGACTGACCGTCGGTAAAGCTAAGAGGCGCTGTTCCTTCTGCTTCCACATCTTCCGATTCATTCTCTCCTTTTTCGATAGAGAATGTTCCGCTGACGTCATGCTTGCCGAATTTGCGACCATAAATCAACATCAAATTCATCTGATAGCTATCCGATCTCGACATGGAACGACTGATGTAGGAGCTTTGTCCCTCATTCAAAACCCGCTTTTCCAGATTGTCATACGATGTATAAGCTACCCCCTCCAATAGATCGGGGTCATATTCAATCTCCGGATAATTGTCTATCAGCTGATTCGGATCTGTCACATATAGATGCTTGCCCGATCCGCCACGATTCCGGACACGATAGACCGTGTTCTCCATACGGATATTGTTCTGCTTGTCATTATCCACGCTTTTCGAATAGGTAAGTTTCAAACGCAGACCCTTCAACGGCTTGAACCAGCCGAAGTCATGCTCCAAAGAAGCCTGCAGACTCAGACTGTTGGACGATTGCACCCGATTGTTGCGCGAACGATAGAGCGACTGGTAATTATAATAGTTGCTGAACGACGGGCTGTTCTTCATGCCCGAATGATAGATAGGATAATCTCCAATCTGATCGGGCACATAGCGAGGATTGAACAACATATAACTGTAGTCTTCGTTACTGCCGCTACCGCCGGAACTTGCCATGTGAGAATCCTTGTTCGAATAGTTTCCGGACACATTTAACGCTACCTTGAAATATTTCGCCACATTAGCGTTAATGCCGGCACGATAATTCCAACGGTCGTAATCCAATTTTCCGATATTACCATCCTGCGTGTAATAAGAGACGTTGCCGAAATAAGTCGCTTTCTCCGTACCGCCACTGATGCTTACGCTATGCTGCTGGGTCAACGAAGAAGACCAATACTTATCCAGCAGGTTATAATTCAGATTCCGCATGGCCTGCATCTCGTCATACTGGAAATAATCCAGCAATTTATCTTCCGAAGCAGACGAATTCCGATATGCGGATCCCTGAGCCGCATTGTATATCCGGGCGTAATTATAAGTGTCCAACATATCGGCATGCTTAATGGCATCTATAAATCCGAAAGTCCCGTTGTAAGAAATCTTAGGCGTACCGGCCTCACCGCGTTTCGTCTTCACCAAAATGACGCCGTATGCGCAATACGAACCATAGACAGCCGCCGAAGCATCCTTTAAAATGGTAATGGTTTCCACTTCATCAATATCCAAATTGTTGAAGTCCTCTTCCGTACTGATGAAATCATCAATAACGAACAACGGAGTAGGATCCGCCACACCACCTATCGCCTGTCCGCCCTGGTCTGTCCCTGTCGGAACAAGAGACACGGCGGCCTTTGCCTGACGAATCGTGATTGTCGCCGTTTCACCCGGACGACCGCTGCTCGGCATATCCACATGAATGGAAGGAGACAGTCCCACAAGTGCCTCGGAAAGATTACTCACCGACAGGTCTTTCAACTCCTCCGCCTTGATGACTTCCACAGAACCGGTCACGTTCTTCTGCTTACCGGAACCGTATCCCAACGCGACTACCTCATCCAGCATGTTCACATCTTCTTTCAACACAATCTTTGGATGATTCAAATTAGACACGATTTGCTTCACATAACCGATAAAGGAAACCTGCAACTTTCCTTTCACCGGAACCAGGATGGTAAATTGACCATTCAAATCGGTCATTGCTCCAACGGTAGTACCTACCGCCATAACCGTAGCGCCAATAATGGGTTCTCCATTCACATCCACTACGGTACCGGTCACAGACTTGGTATCCTTTTGAACCTGCTGCGCATCAACCGGCAAGGCCAACCATAGCATGACCAACAGGCACCAACTATAAAGAATATATTTTTTACTCATTACGAAATAATTTACTTGTTATACAATTAAACGCGTCAGCCCATACGCGTCGGCTAATATGCGGGCAGCCAACGCGGGTCTCCACCGCTGTTGGTAATGATTTCACGCTCCTGCGGAGTGAAGTTCACGCCTCCGTTTTCCTGTGAAAAGTCCAACGATTGAGTGACATCTCCGGAAAACCTCGGATCGTAAGAGGAAGCGAACGGAGCGCCGCTATTGTCTTTTTGAGTAGGATCGGCCGTGTCGGGATCCGTAAAAGCATGATAAAAATTGAAGCTGAAACTCTTTGTGCCAACAGCCGCCAATTGACGGATGCCACTGACATCATAGAAAATACAATGGCTGATAGTGGTGGTACTGACACTCCTTCTATAATTATTCGCCATCTTCTTGTTCTTAGAGAACGTTTTGCTAAACGTACAATTAGTAAAGGTCGTAGAAGAAGTACTGTGCTCACTGGTCGTATTACCAAACACTTTGGTTGGCTGAGCATTACTCTCATTATTATAACGTACCCAATATCCGCTTACATCCTCCGCGTTATAGATGGTAGAATTATTGAAGTCTATATTCTTGATACATTTACCTTTCTTTTGCAGATTGATGAACGGGTCGCCGGTACTGTTACGCGACTGTATGATGCAGTTCGTAATCGTGAAATACCAAAAAGCGCAATTGACCTCATTGTCATGAATCAACGACTTAGGCAAATCTTTGATCCAACAATTGGATATATAGATTGGGTCTTCCACTACATAGATACCCGTAATGGCACTTCCGTCGCGCTTATAGCCCAGATTTTCACTTCTAATGGCATCCGGCAATTCCGTATTACTCATATAAAGAAGTGAGCCTGCCGTACAATCCTTACAATCAAAATTAATGTATTTGAGTTTTAAACCTGAATAGGTATAAAGCGCGCCGGCACCGGTCATCTTGACAATAGCCCTTTTCAACTTATCTCCACGGAAAGTCATTTTCTGTCCGCCAAAATCAATCGGTCCGCTGCAAGTATAAACTCCATCCGACTCCAAATCAATAGCGACTTCCTCGCTACTTACTTCCGGTAACGGATTCGCCACCAGATACGTGTAGATATCCTCGCCACTCGGGATGGTAGCCACAGAGGGCACTAACGTGGAAAGAGAATGAACAATGGGCTCATCATCATCTTTATTTCCATATTCAGTATTTCCAAGAGCCCTGATTTCCAAACGGTATTTACAATCCTCGGCGACAGGAACAGTCATATTGCAGCCATCAACCAACGATTTCTCATAATTACCAATGACTACCGGATTATCCGGATCGTCCACATTATAGAAAGAGACTTCATAGCCTTTGGCTCCTACCACCAATGGCCAAGTAATGGTCGCCTTTGTTCCATCTACGCTTGTCGTAAATGTAAGAGAATCCGGAGTTATCATCTGTTGGTCTCTGACTCCTACATCAAAACCATTTGGAGAGTCGTAGCCGATAGCGCAACTTCCCCAAAGCAGAACTCCCGCTGACAACAGCAAAGCATACGCTTTCTTCCGTAAGGAAAATAAATACATGTTTTTCATGGGTTAATTGATAAATTGGGACTCCATTCATTTGTTTTTCTCCGGCTTAGTCTGTAGAGTCCTTTTAGCAGTCAAAGTCGTATCTTAGAAATCAATTCTTTTTAAACTTTCAATTAATCTAAAAAAAAGTTTAATCTTGATTGATATATTTAAGACGAATAAACTAATGTAATGTAATCACTTAAAAGAATAAAAAAATTATTTTCTTTTTAGAAACTGTTTTGAATTTATCATTTGACCCTGTTAAGCATAATTTGTATCATTGTTAGGTATATCATTGTTTGTGAAGTTTCTGGAAGTACTTCGTAGTCTTTACTTAGCCTTCTAAAACTTTCAAACCAAGAGAAAGTTCTTTCCACAATCCATCTTTTTGGGAGTACTGTGAACTTTTTGGCAGCATCAGGTCTGAGTACAATTTCTAATACCCATCCAAATATTTTTTTCACATTCTCAATCAATTCTCCCCTGTATCCTCCATCAGCCACAATTTTTCTGAGTCGAGGAAATCGCCCCTTGAGATTACTGATTACCTCAACGGCTCCTTTACTATCATGTATGTTTGCAGCGTGAATAACTACAACCAAAATTAAACCAAGCGTATCAGTGATAATATGTTGTTTACGACCTTTTGTCTTTTTACCTCCATCAATACCACGTGACTCACCGCCATTACGGGAAGTCTTTACGCTTCGACTATCAATCAGTCCCAAACTAGGGCTTTTATCCTTTCCACTCTGCTGTCGAACCATATCTCGCAGTGTTTCATGCACTTCCTCTATAAAACCATTATTTCTCCATTTACGATAATAATAGTAAACTGTATTCCAAGGAGCGAAGTCAAAAGGAAGCATACGCCATTGACATCCGGTTTTTACCAAATAAAAAATACCATTAAAAATAGAACGAAGAGAATGTTTTCGCTTGCGGTCTTTGTCATCTAAAATATTTTCGATAACTTGCCACTGTTTATCAGTTAGGTCAGTACAATATCCCATTTTATTACTCTTTAAATATGATTTGGTCGTTATATTTAAAGATAAGAAATAGATAGGAGACTGCCAACTGATAGACTTTTAAATTAAATCAAAACAGTTTCTTAACCTTTCGCATCCGGTCATCATTATCACCATTGAAGCCCTTTATCCAAGACAAAAAGAAAATGTATGAATAATAAAGTGCCTCCCAAAAGTATATTGTCTAACTTTGGGGAGGCACTTCACCGCTTCTTCGATATTTTACAGAAAATCAGTTATATTCTCATTAGTGTCCACTAAAAATTAGAGGACGAGTTAAAAATTATAATTAC
>ENA-UEPW01000189-UEPW01000189.1-human-gut-metagenome-genome-assembly--contig:-NODE-189-length-53229-cov-35.048615_pt1 | contig 53229 bp, 52 predicted proteins | sample MGYA00242935_ERZ507936 | MGnify/ENA primary metagenome ERZ507936 (study PRJEB26167, sample SAMN06115469) | human gut metagenome | host: Homo sapiens | place: China:Chongqing | collected 2016-06-23... | reverse complement strand
TGAAAACAGAATCCAGATATAAGAACAAACTTACAACTGAATCCTGTTTCCATTTACACAAAATTTTGGACAGTGTCGACAAAAAAGTTAAGTCAAATTAATCCTATATAAAAGATTTTGCAGAAAGCATTATAGTTTTTGAATGACTATTGAGGTTGTTTACTGGTATACTTATAGAGGGTTAAGTTTACCTTCCTTATTCCTTCGACAGTCTTTTTAAAATGTTTAACCCCCTGCTACAATTTTGTGGCAGGGGTAAATTTTTCCTAATATGTGGTATTAATTTATCGTTTCTTTTTAATTTTCGTGACAGGTTTCATTAATTGATGTGCCATAAGCATACATCTTCTAGCCCATTCTTTATCTTCTTCATCATCATCACGCCCCCATTTACCGGTGGTGCTACCTCCACCTCCACCAGAACTTTGAGCAAACGAAATAGCTTGGTCTAAGTATCCAGCAAATAATAGTAATGCGCACTTCATGATTTTATCTCCGTTTTCTGTCAAATCCTTTAATATCGTATCATTAAAAAACTCAGCATTGGAAACATTTAACTTCGATAATCTTTCACGGAATTCATTATAAATTTCAGGCAGTATGGAATATGAAAGTCTATAGTTAATCTGTTCCTGGATGTTTTCAACAGCCTTAGCATTTTCCCTACTTAATACTTTTCCCTCAAATCTTTTTTTGTCAATTGAGGCTTGAAGTAGTGATAGCTCATCTTCTGCAGTTTTAAGTTTATCCTTTTTATCAATGATCTTTTCTTCAATTAAGTTTAGCTCATCATTTAGATTCTTTAACTGTTCCTTTAGCTCACACATACTCTCGCTATCATTGTTAATCTGAGATAACAGTTCATCCTTTTTGTTTGATAATTCCTCATGTTTCTTTTCAAGATTATCAATCATTGTAGATAGTGATTTCTTTTTAATCCGTGCTTTATGAATGTCTTTTTGTAAAGAATCAAGTGTTGATTTATTTGTAGAAATATCTTGTTGTAGAATTGTACATTCATTGTCGAGGTCTCTTCTATATTCTTCAGTAGAGCGATGTCTGGCACCAGTTTCTATTACACTACTTCCTCTTTCTAATCCATATTTTTTGTTGATTACTGATAAGGAAGAATGTAGATCAAGCATTTTTTCACGGAACTCATTTTTTGATGAACCACCAAAGACCATTTTGTATGATATTTTGTTTTGGTCTGTGATAGGTAACACACAGCAATGTATATGCGGATTCATTTCGTCAAGATGAACATAAAAACCTACGATATTACTCTCACCCCATCTGTTGGATACAAATTTGTAAACATCTTTAGCCCAGTCTTCTATATCCTTGCATCTAACAATGGATGAATTATCGGCTCCTTTCTTCAAATCTACCGCTTGATTCCCAAATGCTAATTGGTGCATCCTTTCTCTACTGCCGCCAATAATAAATTTCCCACAAATTCTAATATTCTTGTTTTTCCTGCCGTCATTGGGATCATCCAACCCAAGAGATTTAAGTCTGAGAGCTATTTTTTCGCCCACTGTTCGACTTTTATCAATCTCCTGGACAATCCCTCCATAAGCTATTTCAAAGTTCAATTTTGACCTTGTACGGTCATAATTCCCTTCTTTTTGGCTTTTATCCCATTTCTCATCATTCCAATTACGCTGGAATTCGTTACTTTCAGCGGACGTTATTCCACTTGATGATTGTAAATCTACAACCTGCTTGTTTAATTTTCCATTCATGATAATCAAATTAAAGTATTCAACAAAATTTTTCAGCTTGCTGCCAATTTTCTTATGCTGTAAACCCACCCTTTTTTTAAAAGGGGGAATTAGGCTTCCCCTTAGAAAAGGGTGGGGGAGGGCAAGCCCTCCAAAAAATCTGATTTTTGCTAAAGATGCATAGGGAAAGTAACCAACAAATTTCCCCTTGTTATGAATGAAATTCCATTCATTTTCCCTTTATTCAGATTCCAAGTATTTCCTGCCAGTGTGATGAAAAAACCCTTTTAAAAGAACATTGCTCATTATCGATTGAGTTTGAAAGCGAAATATTAATGAGTGGGTCTGATTTTAGTGAATTAAAATATTTCTCTAATAATGACCATTCTCCCTTCATTTGAATAATGAAAATGCTATAAATAAATCTTTCAACATCTTCATTGTAATCATCAGGCCTGCTAAACTTTGGAAACGTATCAATAAACATTTGAAAAACCTGCTGACACATTCTTCTGTTCTGTTCTGTAATTTCGAGTTTGTATTTTCCTAACGGTGATTGGACTTCCGTTAGGTAATCTGCTGAGTCTGATACACAACTATCTGTCTGGTAATTTTTTTCATCATTTGTTGAGCGGAAATTCTTGTTTTTGTCTGTTACTTCAATCAGACAGTTCAGTTTGATTATAGTTGTAAGTTTATTAGATACTCTGCATATCAAATTCCGTTTCTCAAGCCCGTTAAGGAAACTTATTACTGTTTTCCTGTTCAGATGCCAACGAGCTACTAGATTGATGATGGATACTTCTACCTGACCTGGTTCAAGAGATATTTTTATTCCACGCTTAATTGTTTCCTTTCTTTCCTCTTTTGCTTGATTTATCAAGTCTATAAACAAATCATATCTGTTATATACATTAGTTGATTGTTTCAACCAAATCAAATCATCAATTTTGAGAATAAGTGAACTTTTCATGATTGAGATAGTTTATGATTTTTTTAACTTTCCAAAAATAGTCACTTATAAAAGGGGAGAATAAGGATTTTCCTATAAAGGTCTTTCAAGTTTTTCATATGAAAGAAATTAAAGAGAAGTTCTCTATATTATTTTAAAAATGGGAAGATATTTATCAGTTATAAAAACCTGTTCCTATATATGAACATTCAGGGAGATACTTACATAAAAAAGGGTATATCTGAAATTAAGCCCATAAAAAAAGGAGCAGCATTTCTGCTACTCCCAGAATGTTTCTTCGGATCATTTTTCTTTTGGGTCCGGAACAAAAGCTTCTACACTTGTGGCGACAATATAGTAATATGGTTTATCATTTACAAGATTTCCTTTTCTGAATCCTTTTACAACAAGTGGAGCACCTTTCTTAATCAGGTCGAATACATTCTTGTTCCAGGTCTCAACATTAAAGAATTCGGCAACGGATTTTTTTTCTCCCTCTTGTGTTGTCTCGTAAATATAATTTACTGCAACGCTGAATGTCGCTTTCTGCTTACCTGTGCTAAATGAATGAAGTTTTGCATCAGCAACACAATTCCCTGTAATCTCAAAATTGTTAACTCGTTTCATAATCTATAATTTTTAAGTTGAAAAATAAATTAATTTTATGACAGCTTATAAAGACAAAACAAAGGAGCGAACAAGGCTTCACAAGGAATTACGCAACATTGTAAAATGTCGGAAGAATTCTACTGTGAATATACTTCAGCCTTGATCGAGGGTACCGTCTCCATAATAAAGTTTTGTCATAACTTTGCTGGAATAAAACGATTTATTTCACTGGAAAATTAGATTGAACGAGTCAATTAGTGGTGATGGAAGGTGAATATCCTGATGAAATATTTTTTTAAGTGTTGAAAGTAAGACTGAAAGAGTATAAGGCAGTATTGTATGATACAATAGTACAAAAGGGACAGGCTGTGTTCTATAAAAGGGAAAAAGATATTTCTATAAAAGGTGGGTGGCCTGTGCTACTGAAGCAGCATGGGCTACTTCAGCAACAACGGATTGGTTCGCATTGTTTTCAGGTTGAGAAAGATACCATGATAGTTCAATATGCCTTCACGGAAGAGACTCCATAGTATAGCTGATCCCAACTGGGCAAGTGTAGAATTGATAAACAAATCCTGCTTCTTTAATGCTTCTGCAAGTGAGCAACTTGGCCCACTTTCGTTTTCATCAATCTGTGTCAAATCATACAGATCCATGATTGTAGGTAACTTACTCACGACATTATACGTGCTTTTCTTTGGCTGAGCTATTTTCTTAGGCGTTCCGAGTATCACCTGACCGCTTTTGGCAGAATTACCGAAATCGAGCCAGTAATATGGGTTTGTCAGGTAGTTTGCCGAATAGTTTGATTTTAGGCTATCATTTATCAATAGTCTGCTTTTGACGGTATCAACACAGCTGACCGTAATGTTGGCCGGTGTAGAGTGTAAATTATAAAATTCCGGTACAGCTTCCCAATCAAGACCATAAAAACGGTTGACACGTGTGGCAAGACAAACAGCCTTGTTTAATCCAATATCTGCCGGACTGAACATCTGTCGGCCGATATTGCTTTCGCTTACCGTGTCGGCATCATAGCATGTAACTGACAGTCCCGGATGGCCTAGTTTGTATAACGCTGCATCTATGCGTGCAAGTGCGTCAAGAACCTGTGAGCCTGTACCTCCAAGTCCGATAAGATTGACTGTAATTCTGTGTTGCGGATTAATTATATATTCACAGGTAAAATGTGCCTTTGGTTTTTTCATCATTTTATAAAATCTTTAAGGGTAAACGGAAGTTCTATTAATTCATTGGTTGGAAATTTCTCCTGTGATGCCTGAAGTCTCTTTGTCAGTACAGCAAGATTTGACTTTATAGGATTTTCAAGAATATGTGAAAATTCAGATTGCCAAAAGAGTTTCTCCCAATACTCAATGACATTTGTGTATGTATAATCACTTATATTTTCCAGCTTAGCATTGCCCAAGCATACATGTGTGCTTGCAACATTAAAGAAAGGTGCCATGTAAAGTTTCCCATTGGGGTATGAACCCTTGAAAGCATACATTGCAAGCTGATTACCCCTGACAACATATAAAAGTGGCGGGGTATAGAGTTCTCCGTTAGGAATACCCAAAGAGGATTTAAAATAATGCATTTTCTTCTGTGCCGGTTGATACCATACAAACTTCTCAAAGCCTGTTCTTCCGTCTGCATATATCAAATTCCGTGGAATAGCACCGTGGAGTTCCATTTTGTTTGATTTCAACTCCATAGAAAGTATATCCCTGATACAATCTTCTGATACTGGTACTCCTGCGGTCATACGTCCATTTACAATATCACGCCTTTCAAGATAGATATTGTTTTTTCTCTCGTCAGAATATACTATAAGTGCCATTCGTGGCTTCAATGCTGTATTGATAAAGTCTGTGTTCATTTTTCAACGGAAAAAACTGATAATAAATCATAAACTATATAATCTTGCCATATAAACGGATAATTTGCGTCAGGCAGCTTTGACATAGGTCTATCCAATGTAAGCAATTGCGCTATGCAAGGTTCAAAACAGCCGATTTGACTTAGATAATCTGATTTCATGTTAAACAGGTCGTCCATTAAAAGGTCATCATCAAGTCCATAATGAACCATAATTGTTTCTTTCCACATTCCTCTTTCATCATAATATACATCATCTAAAATGCCGTTGTTATCAGCGGGACAGCAATACTGCATAAGTGTATTGTCTTTCATTAACTGCAAGCCTCTCTGTAAACATTCTACCTGCATTTTTTCTTCTGTAGTCTTGTATGGAAACTTCGACAAATCTTCATACAGTTGCTCTGTAGTGATGGTTTCATAATATGATTGTATCTCCTTAAAAATAAGAAAACCTTCTCTGTCTTTTTCGGAGTACATTTTGATGACTTCTGTAAATTCAGGTGAAAAATCTTCTTCCTCGTCCTTGCGATTTTCAATATCGTCTTTCATCGTTTCAAAATCAAAGGTCTCTGAAACAAATGGAAGTTTGTTTTCAGTCATCATTAAAGCTATGAATTGAAGAAACATCTTTCGGATATCCTTGTCAAGCCTTTGGGCTGCAGCTACTGGAATAAATACAAAATCGCTCCAATACCGGTCTGAAAACTTATAAACGGAAAAGCAAATGCCTTTGTCTGAACAGGATATGTCAAGTTCCTGACAATCGGGCAGACTTTCTGAAAATCTGTTTGTCAAGCAGATGAAATCATTGCTCCAGTTCCCTGTAGGCTGGAATGAGAATTCAATACCATAGAGTGAAAGATATTTTGTTACACATTCTATTAATGTTTTCAGATTTATATCCTTATCTATAGACATCATATCAGGTTGAGATATGATGTCTATCAAACGAACAGGAGCGATAATCTCATTCAGGAATGAGTAATCTGATACCACCTTGGCAATATCCGTTCCTTTCGGACGGATATTCCGATGTGGTTGTTCTGTCTGTTCTTTTCTTTTAACAAGATGTTTCCTAGTCGTATATGTAGCGGATTTTTGCATACTTGTGTGTTCATATAAATTAACCTTTAGTTCCAATGGTTGTTTTGAATTCATACTCCAACTGACCTTCTTCGGTCAATCTCTGATGAACATTGCTTGTTGTGAGTTCAGGATATGTTCCCGAATAAAACAATAATACTTCGTCAGGTGTCATTTCCGGATTTGGATCTGCAAGCACCTTGTCATTGAACTTGAATGTTCGTACCAATCCTGTTACTTGTAATGCCATATATCAAATTATTTATTGGAACAGAGTTCCATTGTTAAGTTCTGTATTTATCTTTTCTCTCAGTCTGTTGCATTTGTCAATGTCTGCACCTTCCATAGCGGACACTTTTTTAAGCAATAATGCTGCCTCTGAATATTTCTTCTCATTGAACAGGGTCTCTACCTTTGAGAATTTCTCATTAAATGACTTTTGTTGCGCATCCTCTTTTTTCTTTGCTTCTTCGGCTTCCTTGGATTTAGCTTTCATTTCTTCTACTGATTTCTCATATTCAGCCATATTGGTCATAATGCCAATGGTCTTTTGCAAGGGTGAGCGTACTGTCTGAATAAATCCCTCTTCAAATTCTTCCGGTGTACCGCATATGACAATAGGTGTAAGTTTGTTTTTTGCTTCATCTTTCAAGCCGGATTTATTGGGAATAACCGAAACAGAAAGTTTGTCATTAATTTTGGTCAGAGTAATTGAAATCATATCTCTGTCTGACATCAATTCAAATAATTCTTTAAACATAAGCACTGTTTTTTTATTTCCCTATACTCTTACTTACAGGGAAGTTGTTTATTATTTCTGCATTAAGCGGTAGTGGCCGTTTCAAGACAAGTTTTTCGAGCAAATACTCTTTCTTCTGAAAGGAAGATTTGTGAAGAAACACAACTTGGCAAGAAATTCCGGACACTCCGAACTTCGCAGAATAATAATGAACGGCTTCCTGAGTGTAAGATATATGATAGAAATTGACTTGTATAAAAGAGAGGATTGAAGAGATATAAGTGGGGGGAAGATACGATATAAAAGGGAGGGAGTGGAGAGGCTGTGTTTAGACAGCCTGCATCCGCATATTGATATTTGATGACAAATAATCTATCAACTTGTCGAGCCACAGAAAACATTCCGGCGGAAATTCATTCTCTGACAGCAGACAGTCACCTTCGGATGTTCTCACACTGACACTTAGCTCATCATTAGCATAGGTTATACTTCGGGCAACGCCTGAATGAATATTACCTGCAATGTCCGTCCATGCCAAAGCCAATGGGCATGCGTCATCAATTTCTATAAAATTGATCTGATTACTTCCAAGCAAAGATTTCACAGTCTGTTTGGATTTTTGTCCGAGATTGGTCAGAATGTTACCAACCGTTCTGACCGGTTTTGCAATGTTCATCATGGTTATAATATATTATCAGTAAAACAATCAAAATCAACTATATAAAAACATTCTGTCGGGGTTGGCTTCAACAAACCCAGAAGGTCATTGATACCAGATACAAAATATAAAACGAAGCCGTCTGTAGTATTATTACTGTCAACCGTCATGGATATATAGGTATCGAAACTGTTACCGTCGTCCGTATAGCGAATTGTGACACTGGCAAAGCCCGGTTCATGACCATATATTCGGGTAAATTCACTCCATTTTTTCTTGATTTTCTTAGTGAGTCTTTTCCTGTTCATAATGCATACTTCTTTTATGTTTCTTTCCCTTATGTCCGTTGTTAACGGATGAAGGAATATTTTTTAATGCCCGAAATGTTGTGACGCGGTGCAGCCAAGGATGCTGAGTTGAATACTCTTTGCGTGCAAAGGAAGATTCTACTCAAGCAAGTCCACGTGCCTTGGTAACACCACAAGGAGCAACAGAAATTTGCATTGAAAAAATATCCTTTCATTATGTAACATGATGAATCAGACGATATAAAAGGGTAGATGAAAAGTATAACCAAAGGGCGGTCATCATACAGGCTCCAGGGATTGCTATATATGCTTTCCTCTTAAGGCTGATACTTTTGCAGATTGCCTTAGCACTTGTGCCAAGGCATCCTGCAAAAATGGAGTATCTGCCTCAAATGAAAAATGTTGCATACATAGCTATCCAGGGAGCTACGAGGTGATGTGTAAAAGAGGGAAAGGGTATAACTATATAAAAGGGAAGAAGATTTGGGTACAAGAAAGGGGGTCACCCGGCATGGGTTGTTTTGTCATCTTCGGAGCAGAGGCAAGTGAGGAGTGTGTCCGTTTCAGAGCAGGCATTACCTGACTTCAAGGAAGTCTGGTAATGCCGTAAGCCCTGAAACGATAAGACACTCTCTTCACCTGACGGAGAGCAGAAGTAATGACAAAGCTCTCATGCATGAGATGCTTTATAAAAGGGAAGAGCCGGCGTGAGGGGGTAAAAGAAACCCCATACCTGCGGCTATACAGATATGGGGTAAAGGCTTGGGTATCTAATCAGGCGGCCTTGGGTTCTTCGACCGCCTCGTTTTCTTTCAGGGATTCGTCAATACGTTTCTGCAACAGACTACATTCTGTTTTGAGCCTTGACAGTTCCTCTGACTTAGGCCATTCTCGTGAAAGGATGCCTTGAAGAACAGGGATTTCCGCTTTCATCCGCTCGATTTCTTTCTCTTTGCGAGCCACCAAATCCCCGATTCTGGAAAGTGTCTCAAATGGGTATTCTGCTGACTGCTTGAACCCGAGCGGTAACGCACCTGTAGTACCGCAACGGTATTTCAGACCGCTTTTTCCTTCGACATAGAAAGAATTGTGTTCAAAATTGCCTGACCAATGGAATACACTCTTTACAAACAGGTTTAGCCCCATTGCATTACCGATACATTTAAGCTCATTGCCACGGTAACGCTTAGAAATCTGATGAAGTGCCTTTCCGGTCTCTTCCTGACTGAAAGTCTGGACGCCCTCGATAGTGACTTCTCTACTGCCTGAATACTGCTTGAAGTATTCCATATCGGCATTGACACCGGCGATAAAGCGCTGTGCCTTTTCAATGTTTTCTGTGTGCTGTGCAATCGTTTTTTCGGCTTTGAAACGCTCCTTGTTGAACATGGACTGTTCTTTCTGCAACTGCATGATCTTGTTGTCGAGTTTGGTCTTGTTAAGCAAATCATTGTTGCCAGAGAGGACAGCCACGAACTCGGCAAAGTTCATACCGTTGTTTTCATCCATGCTATCCTCGTCCATTCTGCGGACTGCAACCGTGCCATTATTAATCTGACTAATAAACAACTGCTTATTTTTCAAGAGATTAAACTTGTAGGCATCAAGGGTTTTCTCTGTACCGTAAATGATTACATCGACCGTATTGTTACCCCACAACTTTACTCCGTTGCCTTTGCGGACTGCTCGTCCGTCTCGCTGCTGCAAATCTGCCGGACGCCAAGGAATATCAAGATGATGTACTGCAACCGCTCGCTGCTGGGCATTGACACCTGTTCCCAACATACTGGTTGAACCGAAAAGGACACGTACTTTTCCAGAGTTCATGTCGTTAAACAGACGGTCACGTGCAACCTCTGTCTTGACAGTCTGAATGAACCTGATTTCATCTTTGGGGATTCCATAGACATTAATCAGCTTGTCGGCAATATCCTGATAGATATTCCACTCGTCCGGCTTGTAGGTACTCAAATCACTGAATACAAACTGCGTGCCTTTCTGCTCGTTGAAACGGCAATAATACTCATAAATCTGTCGGGCGCACTGGCTGGCCTTGTTCTGCGGATCATCGGTGAACTTATCACCCAACATACGCATGTCAAGTGCCATTTTGCGTGCAATGTCTGTCGCAATAAGCATTTTGGCCTTATCCAGATTTTCCGGCTCTGGCATGTCGAGACCCAAATCATCCCAAACGCCTGTCTTGGCAAAAGAAATGAGTCTGTTAATCATTTCTTCCTGTGCGAGTGTCGGCTTGCTGTTGAGGAAACGCACATTCTTGTCGGGAATATCAAGATGCATCATTTCGGCAGTCCTGTAGTCTGTAATCTCACGCAAGAAAGCGGCGAGTTCGGGAACTTTGATATAGGTACGGAAACGCTCTTTTCTGCGGATTGAGCCTGTGACGCTCAACTCATAATCAGCACTCTTTTGTGTGAAAATTGCCGCCCATGCATCGAAGCAGTTTACACACTGGCGAGAAAGCTCATTAGGACGCAAATACTTGAACAGCACATAAAGCTCGGTAAGTGCATTTACAACAACCGTACCAGAGAGGAATGTCGCTCCCAAATCCTTACCTGTGCGCATCTGAATATCTCTGATTGCAATCAGCAGGTTCATAGCACGCTGCGAACCCTGATTGTTGCCGATACCTGCGACACGTGTATGTCGGGTCTGGAACATAAGATTCTTGAAAAAATGGTACTCGTCCACAAAAATATGGTCGATGCCCATTGAATGAAAATCTATGCAGTTGTCTTTCTTCTCATTAATGGAATGTTGCAACTTAGACAGATTGACGGTAAGGTTTTCCTTTCTCTTCTCCAAACCGTTGAGCATCCTCTTGTTTCGCCACTGCATACCTGATTCTTCCAAAGCAGAGAGAGAACGCTCAACATCGTTGAGTTCTTCCTGAATGATAGCTGCCTGTGTCTGTTCGGACTGCGGTATCTTGCCAAACTGTTCATGGGTAAGGATGATGCAATCCCAGTTGTTGTTCTTGATCTGCGAGAAGATGTTTTCTCGCTGTGCAGGCTTGAAATCATCCTTGCCGGGATATAGAATCCTTGCATTGGGGTAGGCCTGACGGAAACACTGGGCTATCTGGTGTATGTTGGCTTTCAACCCGATTATAAGCGGTTTGTTGACAAGTCCGAGGCGTTTCATTTCATAAGCGGCCACACACATAATCATCGTTTTGCCAGCACCTACATCGTGCCAACAAACACCGCCACCGTTTTGCTTTAGCATCCAGATAGCGTCCTTTTGTGACTGGTACAAATCCTTGTAATCGAACTTGTCAAAACACAGGTCAGGGAATGTCTGTGCAGAGCCGTCATAAGACGGTCTTACATAACAGTTGAATCGTTCATTATAAAGTCTGACAAGTTCGTCACGTACCGTCACAGGCTGTCTGTCGAGCCACTGGTTGTATTTCTGACGTATCTCCTGTATCTTGTTGCTTGCCTCTTGGATTGCTTCTTCATCAGGAACACGCACATCGTTACCGTTGCGTGTGATTGTCTTGGTAATCTCGGGAACGGTATCATGCAAGGCATGAACAAAGAGCGCATCGCCTGACAGATTGGCAACAGAATAAACCCTGTATGCAACAGAAGAATATCCGTGAAGCGATACAATGTATGTATCATTGACATCAAAGTAGCTTATCGATACCTCACACTCAAACAGTTCACTTGCAAAGCGTTCGTAAACACTGCACGGAACCCAACGCTCGCCAAGGTTGAAATCAAGGTCTTCATAAGGGATGACTTCGGGTGTGACATTCTCCAAGGCAAGGACAGAACGGTTAGCCCATTCTTTCTGGTCTTCCGGCAGTTCGGAAAGGAGTGTACAAATCTGCTTGTTCTTCTCAATCACATTTCCTGCAAGGAAACGGCCTTTCTCTTCCCAACATCCGTTTATAGGATTAAAGAATATTTCGCCTGTAAGCTGTTCAATGATTTCAGACTCCGACAAGGCTGTAACACGGCAAATATAGTCAAGTCTGACCTGTCCGTAATAGTTGAGACTGCTTGCAAGTGCTTCAAGAGGTTTAAGGGAAACACTCTCGTCCACGTGTGCAAATGCGACCGGCTCATTCATAATATCAGCCTTGACAATACGGTTATGACGCAATAATTCGATACCTACGACTTCGTTTCCTACCGCATCGAGGTGAATAAACTCCAAGTTGTCATTTTCATGCAGCTTGCCCCACTTCTCGGTGTATTCGTTGTAAACGGTATTAAGGATGTTGCGCAAATGCGGCTGTTCAAAACGTAACTTCTGCTCTGTTGCAGAAAGATTGAAATAGGCACTGCGAACACTGAAATAATCTCTCGCTCTATCAATATTCAGCTGATGCATCTGTAAAGGACGGAACTCTACTTCGGAAACAAAACCGGCATGTCGGGTAAAGCGAATGTTACCAATCTGGCCGTTGAACTCAACCAAAGTGCCGTCAATCATCCACGATTGTACAGGTTCGGTATAAATGATATACTGGGCTTTGGACTGTACTTGTTCCAGCTTGCTCTCTGACATGTCGAACAAATCAAAGAGTGAGTGTGCCTGAACAACCGGTGACTGCTGCAGGAACAGCGATTTGCGGAAATAGCGTGACAGGTCATCGCTGACTATAGAAGAAAGCGCTGAAAGCATATCGGCATCCGTACCTTGCCATTTGTACTTGCGTACATATTTTGAATACTGATTTTTGGCGATCTCTGTTTTGTCGCACAATGTATTTTGAGACCTTGACAAAAGACGGTTTGCATATTCGGTCTTGTCACGTGAGTTGGGCACGTTCTCCTTGAATATATCAAGAAATATCTGCTCACGTGAGGTAAGCATGGCTTTGTTGGAATGTTTTTGTAAAATGAAAAGGTCGCTGCCTATCTCTATGCCAGCCGTATTGACAAACAGATTGTCAGGCAAGCGCAATGCTGTAATGAGGTTGGTATTGTCAACAATGAACTGACGCACAAACTTGTTACTTGGAGAATCGGCTACTCCACGTGAAGTAATGAATACAAGCAAGCCGCCCTCATTGAGCAGATCGATAGCCTTTACAAAGAAATAATTGTGTATTGCCTTGGTTGACAATGCAAAACTTCCGCCACGGTCAAGAAATGACTGGTCGTACACCTTGATGTTGCCGAATGGGATATTTGAAGCAATAACATCGAACTTGTTGTCCGAAATAGAAGAACTGCAGATGCTTTCGAAGCCGTCAACGAAAACAGAAGTGTCGGGATTGAGCGAGTGAAGAACAATACCTGTGACCGTGTCTTTTTCAAACGCAAATTTGCGGATTGTATCATTCAGCAGATGCAGGAAACCGCCAGTTCCGGCCGATGGCTCTAACAGGGTATTGACCTGCAAGCCCTGTGATGAAAGTGTATGCTGAATACAGTCGCCCAAAGACCGGATAAATGTCTGTGGGGTGTAAAAAGCGGTAAGAGTGGAGTTCCTGATGCTTTTAACCAATTGCTTGTATTTGTCTGCCTGATTGTCTGCTATACGCATAAGGATGTCACGCAAACGTGAAAGAGCTGCCTGTACTTCGGGTGTCTCGTCCTTGTCATCGTCCAAAGAATACACATACGACATACCCCCGAAACCGCTGTACTGGCGAAGAATTTCTTTTTCTTCATCGGTTGCTTCTCTCTTCTGCCTCATAATATCAAAGGCAGTTTCTATGGCCTGAATATTTGCCAAAAATGATTTGAATTTGTTGTAACCCATAATAGCCTTTATTTTTTATTTCCCTTTCTTAATGGCCTTGTACAGACCTGTTGAAAGGTTATTTTGAGGCTATTCTGACAATAGGGTACAATTTGACAAGACTGAAGCGGGAAATACTCTCAAGCCTGTGAAGAGGAAGATTTTCCGCTTCATTCAGTTCAGTCTTGGCATAATTGGAACCGATGTTCTAACTTTGCCTAAAAATAAGCGGAAACGGGTTTGTGCATTAAATCAGACATGGCCGAAGGCCTGTACAAAAGGGGGAAGAGGTGGCTGATACAAAAGGGGGGGAATGAATACTATAAAAGGGGGAGGAGGAGCTTTTCATCTGAGTTCATAAAGGCAGACGGAATATGTGTTGTGCCACCAAGTGCTTTCTGATGACTTCATGGAAGCCTGAAGAATGTACTGGGCAGTGGCACATAAGAACACTCATTCCGTCAGCAAAAGATGAACAGAGTGAAAACCCTCCTGCCAATGGATGTAAGATATAAGTGGGAAGAGGGGTATATAAAAGGGAAGGGGGCAAGCACCAGGTGTAGTTACCTGGTGGCTGGAATTATAAATCATCCATGACAACCTTGTTTACCGGCTCTTTGTACCAGTAACAATCCCAGTTGAGATAAATACAGCATCCAGTGGAGTCCGGTTGGGAGAATCCGAGAATCTCAAACGGACCGATGACACATCCGTATCCATTGACAACCTTTATGAAATCTCCTTTTGACAGTCGTATAGCAGCGTCAGGCATCACGTCGGACAGGTGGTCATAAACCTGTGTGCCATTTTTCTTAATCATTGCCTCAAAATCTGACTTATAACTTCTTTTACCCATATTAACCAGCCTATCTTTATCCTGCCGGCGTGCAGTGTTACGTTAATGGTTCAATGCCCTATGCTTCTGATGCCAGGGCATGTATATTATTTGTCTGCTATATTGATTGTAGCCATTGTGGACAATGTATTGAAGTGAAATTCACTTCAAAGAAGGAAGATTTCGCTTCAATAGCATAGTGGACATTGTTCCACAAACGTTTAGCTACAATGGAACTTTGCAGATGAAATAATATACAGCATATTGAAGCTATATATCAATATAAGTGGTGAGCATGGTGTAGAAAGGGTAAGGGACTGTAGAAAAGGTACACGACCAGGTGCATCGGATAATAGTATATACCGGAAATTCTGTAAGTTTGAGCATTACATAGCACCAGGTGCTACGTGATGCCCTAACCTACAGAATGGCATCTGATATCTTTGATTATCCGATGCGGGCGGATAAAAGGGGGCGGGACAGTTCTACACATCTAAAAATTGTATTAATGTCAGGTTTCAGAGTATATAAATGTTCATCCTGTCAGAGAATGGTGAAACGCTACAAGAAATGCATTGGACAAGTATAAAAAAAGGGTGGAAAAAAGAAAAGCCCTGCTCCGAAGAGCAGAGCCGGGACATTATCAGTATCAATCATCAACCATCATAGGCATAAGCAATGAAAGGTTATCGATTTCTTTTTCATCCGTAACAGGTGTGAAGAGTGCAGCTCTTGACTTGTCACTCATGGAAATGCGGACTTCCTCACTTGTAAATGTCTCAAGAATCTGGCGGAGGTATTCTCTCTTGAAACCTATGGTAATATCGGTTCCGTTGTAGGTACAGAAGATAATCTCTTCGGCTGATGTTGAAAAATCTATATCCTCGCCTGACACAGTTACTTGAAGTCCTGAAAAACGCATGACGATACATCCGCTTGCTAAACTGGAAAAGACACCGACACGCTTGATTGCTGCAAGCAAGGCTGACCTGTCTATCACTGCAACTTTATCGTTGTTCTTGGGAATTACCGCATTATAGTTAGGGAAACGGCCTTCGAGCAACCGGAAATGCAAGGCATCATTTTCAAAAATAAATGTTGCCTCACGCTCGTTGTATAGCATCCTGACCTGTTGCTCTCCTGTGGACAGTCCTTTAATCAGTTTTGCCGGCTTCATTGGTATAATTAATGACATGTCTCCGGCACTTTCCGTATTAGCGTCCATAGGGTAAGTATTGCGAGCCAGTTTATGCCCATCGGATGCCGCGACCTGAAACTTTCCGTCTGTAACTGTAAAATAAATACCGCACATGATAGGGCGCAAATCGTCCATTGCTACTGCAAAAGAGGTCTGCGAAATAGCCATAGACAGTATGTTGCTTCCGATAACAGACTCATTGAAATCACCTTTTATTTCTGTATTAACGATATAGTCTTCGGACGACCTGCCTTGAAAATCAAATTTTCCGTTGTTATACTTGACAACAACAGAATAGTTGTCGGGATTGACTATAAAAGTGAGGGGTTGCTCTGGTATGTTCTTCATGGCATTGAGAAGAAGAGTTGACGGCATACACAATTCACCGTCTTCCGATGTGGATACTACATCGACAGTTGAACACTGGGTGCAGTCACCGTCTGACGCTGTAATCTGCAACTTTTCGCCTTTTATGCGAAACAGGAAATACCCAAGAACCGGATCTACAACTTTAGGGTTCATTACTTTTGACATTTCTGCCAATTTGCCTGATAACACTGATGATGATACTATAAAATTCATAACTGATAATGTTTTATTTCCCTATCGTAACGGATTCTTTCCATTATTGTCGGGAGGTTATTTTTTTGCTTTAAAACCGGCACTCTGCATATGGACAAAATATTCCGGACCAAATACTCTTCGCAGAAGGAAGATTTCGACCGGAATATTTGGGGAATAAGATGTCAGAGGGCCTAACTTTGCAAATAAAATACCTCGGACAATAATGTCCGGAAGAAACCAAACGGGAGATAAAAGTCATGTAAAAAGGGGAAGGGAGATATTATAAAAGGTAGAACGGAGTATATAAGTGGGGAGTGGGTAAAAAGAAAGCCAGAGCTATGGCTCCGGCTGTTATCACAGACAATATTTTCAAATTGTCGGAATGCTGCGTCCTTCTTTTTCGAGGAATCTGTCTATCTTTCTACACTCCTCAAATGAAGCCTTATTCCTGTCATCAATCGGCCGGTCTGACTTTGCCAGTTCTGTGATACATGTCCTCATGATACGATAGAATTTTTGTTGCAGGGTCGGGTGAAACCTTTTGACTGACTCCGCAAATCTTTTACCGTCAAATGAAAAACTGTTGATTTCATTTTCAATGCTCTGTGCAAGCATGAACTCCTTGCTTTCTTCCAATTTCATAACTGATTGCATTTAAGTTAAACTTTGCCCTAAAGTTGATGAATTGTATTCATCGTCTCAGGTTTTTTACGGATGCAGAAATGACATAGAGGCATAACAGGGCAGGATTTTCTGCTGAAATACTATCTGAAAGAATGGAGATTTCATCAGAAATTCATTTAATCTTGCCACGGGATATGGCTAATGTCTAAATTTGCATCGTGAAAAACGCAAAGGACGATGAACTGTGAAGACCTGGAGGTATGTTAAATAGAAATGGCTCAGGAAAAAAGCTTTATAAAAGAGGCAAAGGTATCGTCGAATCGGAATCCGAATCTTCGTTGGAGATAATTGTTCTCCTGTATGACATCATCAATCATTGTCTCTATAGAATGATAAATGGTAAGATGAACTCTATCACATATTCCTGTATCATCGGTAGAAGCGGTGATCTTCACCATATGGTCTGCCTCCGGGGTTGAGACATAACAACATGTATGGCCACACAATACTGATGGTGACGGTATCAGATGATAAAGGAACAAAAGGTTGTTTTGTTCATCAATGATTTCCATTACTTGATCCAAAGACAGTGCGTTGACGAGATAATAAGTATATTTCTCCCAACTCGGTAAAAGTTCAACTTCTTTAACCTTATTAGTGTCAAACAACTCAGGCATTGTCAACTTGTAGATGCTTTCGATCTTTCCTTTCTTAAGTTTTTGTTTCATATAAAATATTATTGATGAATGTAAAAAGGCAAGGACAGTATATGAAAATACCAGCAATGAAGTTGTTGTCCCATGCATAGACATTCAAAGGATTTGTATGAAATAGCTTTGCATGAGACACAGGTGAAACATAAGTCAGTCAATGTCATCAGTGATAATCTTCTTAATAATAGATAAAGGCATATCATTAAAATAAATGCCCTCAAATCCTGAATTACTGCAACATTTCTCAAGAACTATCGGTATAGACTTGCCGATCTGCTTAATTTCGTCTGTCTGTTCTTCAGTTCTGGCACAAACAAGCTGACGGCTGACGCAGATAAATGGAGACAACAGCAGTGATATGCACAGATCAGACTGTTCGGAAGACAAGTTGTCCGATTTGGACAGAATACTTAGTCCGTAAACAGCATTCTGTATAAGGCGATGATTTGACCGGACATACATCAATGTCATAACCTGGACTGATGGTATTCCGCATCCTGATAAATCTTTTATAAGCTTCTGGCAGACTTCGTTCGTACCGTCAATAATTGACGAGAAATCCGTAGTACCGGCATTGACACAATTTGACACGAGTGCAGTGAAGAGTTCATTCTCTTCAGTAAGGAAACGGTGAAAACCGGACATGTCAGTGACTTCAGCATTTGACCAGTCTGACAGGAAGTTACTGTAATCATTGATTAGAATTTCCCAGCTTCTGAAAGCATACGAACCGGGCTTCAGATGCTTGTAAAAATCAAGCGCCTGGCTATAGAACATGTCGGAACTCTTGTCCCGGGAGTATGAATATATAGTCTGCTGAAAAGAGGGAATATCCTCGAACGTCCATTCACAGCTGTCAGCTATTTCGCATAAACGTCCAACTACCTGACTCTGTGTGACAGAAAGAAGAGTGAACTTGTGTACATCGGACATTGTGCTGTCTCGTACAAACATAATCGCCAATGAATCTTCCAGCTCCTTATAGGATTTGACCAGGGGTGTAAATTCATCCTTGGAGACCTTGCTCTTGACTTTGAGTTCACTATTGAACTCCTGTAACATAGAAATCGGATCATCGTCTGCAGAACGATCTTTTCCTTCTCGGCCGGAGTCGCATGATATGCAACATACCGTACATGCTGCCAAAACAAGCAGTCTTAAAACACTTTTCATAGGACATCTCATATTTAAAATTCTTGAAGCAAAATAAGAGTCCTCCAGTATAGACGGTTCTTCCGTCCGTTCATATTAAGCAGTAAAAGTGTAATATCCTTAGTAAAGAAAATTACATAACTCCACATTGTATGATAAGCACCGTATAAGACTCAGACTACTTTAATTTTGACAAATGTATGAAATATGAATAATAGTGAAATATCGTACTTTAAACCTTTAAATTTATTTATATTTCATACTTCGGTAATTCTCCTATCATACTTGAATAATTATCTTGTATCCAAATGCATAAATATTTATATTTGTTTAACTATGAAAACTGAAAGAATCCTTACATTGTTAAAAGATGTAATTGTTTAAGTATGATTTTTGTCTTTACAAGAAAAATCGTACATTTGCGATTACAGTAAACTTAAATAATATGGCACGAATTGGATATTTGTTAGCCGAACCAAAATCGGTAAGAGAAGGTGAGGATTTGAAGAAACTCGATGAACAGAGATGTGACATAATCTATAAAGATGTCATAAAAAATGAAACAACGAGACCCGAATGGAAGAACATGTTCAATAATCTGAAAAGAGGTGACGAACTGTTCCTGATATCTCTGCATAATGCCGTGCGCGGCCCAAGGCAATTGTCCTTGCTGCTAGAACTATGCCGTGTACAGAGGATAAGGCTGGTCTCACTGAGGGATAACATAGACTCGTGGGATGACATGTTCAAGAGCTCGACAGCCCATGTACTGAACATTATAGGCGCTCTTCCGGGAGACACACTCGCCATGAGGATATCGGGAGAAAGATATGTATCAAACAAACGCAGGCTGAAGGCAAAGGGGCAGAAGTCGGAACGTGACAAGAGGTGCATAAAGATGTATCAGGAAGGTTATCCGATAGAAGACATACAGAAGGCCACAAACTTCAGCAGTAAGAGTTCGATTTTCAGAATTCTGAAGAAATACGGGGTGGAATTTACAAGGAGAACAGGGAAGAAAACGGCAGCATCAGGTGATGAAAAAAGACAGGAAGAAAGTACTGATGAATAAAATAAGGAAAAACAAGGCATGATTTCTGGCACTAAAGATTCCTGCACAACCGGAAAACATTCTGCAAGCACTCATAAGAAGCAGCCACAGTACACAAACTGAAACGACAAAAGTACGAGGCAACAAACCGACAATAGAGAATTCTACATACAATGAGGCACAGCCCATAAGAAGAATGGGTATATAAATGACATTCCTATATCTGAAAAAAGCATTATACCACGATCGTGGTGACTGTGAATGAAGCATGTTGACAAATTCGCAAACAAGAATGAAAGCTGCAGCTATATATACAACATAAGGCTTCGGTATTCTGGCCATTAAGGTTATCTGCACAGATGAAATGAGCAGGGTAGAAGCCAAAACGACAATGATGCTCTCGACAAAAAGCATCTGTATCCACCTGATTATGGAAGGTATCTTCAGGGTAAAGTTCCTGATAATGCGTAATGAATATACTACGGCAATCGGGAAGACGACAAATGCCGAGAACCCCAATATATGACGTACAGAGTGATTAATTTCCGAAATGACACCGGAAAATACAGTCAAAAGGAGCAAAACATTGAGCAGCACAGCTGAAATGGCTGCCTTGTAACCTGCGGCGAGGCCAAACATGACCATAGACCAGGCCGGATATGAATTGAAACGCTGCAAATAGTATAGCATAAAGCCCAATGCCGACATCAGAGACGCTGCATAAACAGCCGCTCGAAATCCCTGGATTGATACCAAGTACATGTATAAAATGTAGATGATGGGAAACAGGCCATAGTAGAGTTTCCGTCTTATACCAATATTCAATAAAATTACTGGGATACCGTAATAGGCCCATGCTATATCTCCAGTATAAAGATAGATTGCATACGAAATGCACAGACACAATAATTCTGACGGACACTGCCGCAAGAATCTGCAACAGGAATCCGTCAGTCCAGTAAAAAATGAAAATATAGTAGATACAAAACTCATTATCAGTAATATACTTTGGAAAATACTTTAGCCTTAACGTTGATTACATCTTGAAATCCGAAAAATATCAATATCTCTCAAAAGAAGCTATAGTCATGAACTACATTATCGGCCGACTTATGGGGTCGTACATCCTGTATGTAAGCTACCGGCTCAAACAAGCGGATATCCATATCACCCATAAGGAAGTGCGGAACCATAAGAGGAGGGTTCTTCTCTTCCACAGGCCGGTAGGTATAGATAAAGTCGTTGATGAGAGAATATCCCGTTCTGCCGTCATCCGTATGAAAGCAAACATAATCAGACTCCAGAGAAACAATGCTGGCCTTTGTGAAGACCAAGGGAGCTGCCTTCTCTTCAGGACGGTTGGAGATGAACCTGGCACCCGGGCTGAGCATCTTAGGGTCTGTACGCACCGGCTCTGTCATTGACCAGGTGGCATAATCTGTGAGCAGGCACAGTGACTTGCGTGCCCTTGTCAAGGCAACGTACAGGCATCTTCTTTCCTCTTCTATCTGTTCCTGACCGTTGCGTACTGCAATCATTGATGGATAATTGCCTGCTGTCACGTCAAGAATATATACATTTTCGGCCTCCAGCCCCTTGGCGGAGTGAATGGTGGAAACGGTAACAAAATCTCCTGTTTCACTGTTTTCCGTGATAGTGTCCACCAGGTATGTAGAAATGAACTCTTCAAGTGATTGGGACAATCCAATTGATGCAATCACCATGTCCAGATCTTTTTCACGCCGCTCCCAGTCGTTCGGATACCTGAGAGCCAGAACCGGGGTCATAGCCAGAGATATCGCACGAATAGAAGAGGATGCATCGTTCCTGCAAGCTGCACCCTCAAGCAGTATCTGTGAAGCCTGTTTCAGCCCGGAGGTTCCACCCATGAAGCTAATCTTGTCCACAATATCCACATTAGAAGGAAGGCGGGAGATAATAGTCTGTGCTTTAGCCTTGCCGATACCTTTCCAAAGAGAAAGGTAACGTGTCCAGGCGAGCTCATCGTCAGGGTGAACTATCAGACGTGCTGCGGCCATGACGTCACGAATATGTGATGAACGAACTATAGAATTCCCTCCAAAAAGACGATAGGGTATGCCATGAGACATGAAAACGGACTCAAGCTGTCTGGCCTGGTATGAACTGCGCACAAGAACCATATTGTCGGAATAAGTTCCCCCACGGGAAACACTCCGCCTGATTTCTGACATTATGAATTCTGCTTCTTCCTTCTGGTTGTGTACAAAAGCAAGACGCGGCTTGACACCACGCTTGCGCATGGCTACGAGGGACTTGTCGTAGTGGAGCGGCGAGTTCTCAAGGAGAGCATTAGCTACATCAAGAACCGGCTGATTACTGCGATAGTTGCGAACAAGCTTGATGACCTGCGAGTCAGGAATCCGCTGTGTAAACGAGTGAATGGAATTGAAGTCGGCACCACGGAAACCGTAGATGGACTGGGCATCGTCGCCTACACAGAACAGACTGCAGAATGGTGCGAACTGTTCAAGCAGATTCCACTGCAGGTGATTGGTATCCTGCATCTCGTCCACTAGAATATGGTCGTATCTCGAAGTAAGCTGCTGTCTGAAGGAATCATCTGAACGCAGCTTGTCCACAACAACCGTGATAAGGTCGTCGTAATCGAAATAATGATGCTCTTTCTTATAAGCGCTGTATCGTGCGAAAAGCCTCTCCAGTGCGCTAACGGGCAGCTCAGAGCAGTCTTCTGACCTGCTTACAGCCTCATGCAAGGAAATACCAGTATTGACAATATATGAACAAAGAGCTATGAGTGATGCGGTCTTGATACCAGCGAAGGATTTGTATTCCGGTTCGCTGAGAATGTGGCGGAAAACAGACTCCTGATCATCGGTATCAATGACATTCCAATTCTGCATACCGAACACGGCTGGATAGGTGCGTATAATCTCCAGGCACCAGCCATGAAAGGTCGATCCCTGAACGGTATAGCCGTAACCGGAGCCCAATAATGACTGGGCACGGGATGCGATGTCTGATGCAGACTTCTTGGTGAAGGAAATAATCTTGATACGAGATGCCTGCACACCCTGTTCAAGCAGCCATGCTACACGGGATATGATAGTGGTTGTCTTGCCTGTTCCTGCTCCAGCCAGAACGAGAAGATGCTTCCCACGGAAAGTTGCAGACTGTCTCTGTTCCTTATTCAAACTCTTGAATTCCATATATATAAACATGTTGATTTACATACAAATATACTATTTTTTTGCCAAAAATCAAAGTTTGATTTCATAAATGTATGATATTCGAATGTTAATAATCATACTTATATAAACTTAATCATCACTAACAACTTCGAGGTTAAATGTATCAATAAGAGTCTTGACAGCAGGATTGCGACGGACAAACTCGTCAAGAATCGCCTCAGGCAATGTCTTCATCAAAAGAATGTCGGCGATATCAATTCCGTCATTCCACTGAATGTCTGTAGCTCTCTCTTCAAGCAAACTGGAGATTGATATATCAAAATCCTGTTCCCGCATACGGATACACAGGAGATTCCACTCGTTGAAAGCCTTGGAATCAGGGAAAAGAATAATACGGCGATTCTTCAGAATCGGGAGGCGTGCCTGAAGACATCCGTGCTTGCCGCCACTGGCCAGCCAGAGGAGATCGCCCATATAGGCGGAAGCGACAATAGCAGTCTTCTCACTCTCTACGATTGCAACAGTCCTGTCCGGATAGATGCGCAGAAGATGTTCGCCAAAGAAACACTGGGACAAATGAAAATCAGGAATATTAAGTTCGGTATGCGCCCAGGATATACGGCTGAAGTCGTCCTTGACTCTATGTCCAGATGTCCGGTCATAAAGCATGATCTTGCCTGAACGTACATTGCCTTCGATATCCACCTGCCAGAATACGGTGGAGGAACCATTCCACTTGCGTGATGTACCCACATGGTATTCCAAAAAGACGCGCATCGTGACATTCCATCCGAGTATCAGGCCCAGATAGCCATAAAGATTGTTGTATGGATACCAAGTAACGGAACAAGACTTGAGCATAATAGCGGGGTCGATATATGAAGGTTTCTGCTCTGAATCCGTGATAATGGCAGTGCGGACCGTACTTCGTGCAGGCAGGGATGCCCCGTCATTGTCAAACAGAAGCTTGAGCATGTCGGGATTGTCACGGAAATAGCTTGACGGCGGATAATGATACCCGCAGTGATTGGTACGGTTGCACCGTCCAACATATTCGGGGAACTTGATAAGCCCCAATGTATCCACATACCGGGTGAACTCGCGGGGGTGCTTGCAGTGAGGACAAGTATATCGGTTGCGTCTGGAACGGTCGTATTTCTCCAGCGTAAATCTGTGAACTGTCATGGGTAGAAAATTTATGTATTCATGAACTGGAATCAAAGTGAGAAAATCCTGTGATAGATACCGTGCTTCTGCTTACTGAATAATTTTGTATTATCACTGATAAAACGGGAAAAAGTTCGCTCCGGCATACCAAGCGCCACTGCTATCTCTTTTCCTTGGCAAGTCTCAAACTCATCCGGAAGAGCAGAATAGACCTTCCGCTCCAGCTCGCTCAAACGGATATCGCCTTCGACAAAGAAATAGAAATAGATGCGGTGGAACACTTTCCGGAAGTATTCGACAAGCAGTATGGCCCGTTCAACCGACTCAGCGTCTATCTGCTCCATGTCGGTCTCACGGTTACGCCACCGCTCAATCTGTATAATGAGGCACAGACGGCCGAGAGCGGTGCCGAGCTTACCGAAATAGCTGGCGAGGACACCGTTGCCGCTCGAATTCATTTCATTGATCATATTGATATTATCCTTTTTCCACGACATGAAAATCCTCTTGGCTTCGCTGCTAAGGCGTATGGTCCGTGGAATGACAGTAGTCTTCTTGTCGTCAAGAATAACATCGAGGTCGATAATCTCGCGGATAAAGCCGTTCCACCAATGAATCTCATCTTCGGGTACGTCATCGTTGTCGGAAAGTTCAAGGAGCTGGTCCGTAGGATAAGCAAACAACAGACGTGACATGAAGCCATTCTCTGTCTTGTCTCCATCGATGAGATGCTTGAGCTGTTCGATCTGAGTACCCCCGATAACGGAAATAAGCGGCTCGTTGACAACAATATTATAGTCCTCGCTCTTGCGGTTGTAAATGATATCGCTGTGATTGTAACGCTCGTTCCAGAAGGTACTCTCGTCCATGCCCTTGGAATAACGCATGGAGCTCTTGGTCCAACCGCTAATCTCGTCCTGGAAAAGCAACATTCCGTTCATGGAACGGTTGAGCGCTCCAACGAGCCACTCCAGCGTGTAGTCCTGTGTGATGAAGTGAGGCTTACGGGGCTTGCGGGGCTTTTCCATTTTTTCCTTGTCCTTGGAGTTCTCATACTTCTCCAGACGCTGATAAAAAGCATCGAGTTCTTCATTGTACTTGACGGATATCTCACGATTGTAATCGAACAGAGGTTTGAGAATAAGGCGCATGGGAGGAGTCTTTCCGATAGACGGATAACCGACCATGACATAAAAAAGACCCGGATAATCGTGGAAAGTATTGTTAATCTCTATACGGTACCTTTTGCCGGCGGCCACACCAATGGCGCAGAGGATATTAATACCCAGATAATCCTTCTTGAACCGGAGATGGTCATAAACTGATGTTATGAACTGGCGTGTCCTCTTGGAAAAAGCCTCGATAGGAAAAGGATTGGTATCATGGGCAGAGCTTGCGGACAGCCTTTTGGCTTCGGCAATAATATCGGAGGAGGAGATAAGCTTATCACCAACCTTTGGCTTGTTCGTTCTCATGGAAATATAATTGATGCATGGTAATTACTAATGGTTTGTGATGGATATGTATGGTTAACCAACGGTTAGGCGAATCAATTCAGCAAATTGTCCGGTTACACGAATCAACCGTCCGGATATAGCGGAAGAATATCAAAATACAGAAATTCAGACATATATGTATCTCCGGAACAAACTGTAATGATGTGAAACAGCCTGATGACTTGCATCATCAGACTGAACCATCACTAACCAAAAGTTAACCAATTTATGAAATCATGACTAATTCTGAATAGATGCGACAAAGTCTGAGAAAATATTCTTCTCGCCTTCGATTCTATAAAGAGGAATACGGGTGTTGGATGTAATGCGTGTGGAATTGCGATACATCGCATGAATATTGCGGACCTTGAGATCGATGAGCTTGAGCAGGAACTTGAAGAGATTGATTTGTCTGTACTTCTTGAAATGACCAATCAGCTCGGCCAGATTGTGGGCGAAATGGGAAAAATCCTGTAAAGGCAGTTCGCTCGGATAAGGAATCTTGGACTGCAGTTCTACCTGACAGTTCTCATTATCGTAATAACGTGTAAGATAAAGTGCAATGGTATGAATCTGCTCCTCTGTGAAGAAAGGCTCAAGAGTGGTGGTAGTGTACTCGCTGATAAACTGTTTGACTTTTCCATGAGCCATGAAAAGTCGTCTTATCTCACGGGAAACGGTCGCATCAGTGGTGAGAATATCGTTTTCGGAAAGATGATGCGTCGTCAGGAAGGAGCGCACCAGCATGAGTTTGTCCTGATTGAACCGGGAAGGATTACGCTGATAGTCCTTATGCGCAATGAGAATAAACTTGCGCAGGTCCTGTGAATCATTGATACAAGACTCCAGATCTTCGAGAAATATCTTCAGCTTCCATGACCGAATCTCGGCAATGTGAAGACGCGCCAATCCTATCAAAGAAACGAATGAGACAAAGGGTAATAAAATCTGCAAAGGCAGGGGCAGCTCGATAAAGATTGCAGTAAGCAGAGGAAGACAACAAATGACTTCCATCACAGTAAAACCGGATGTTGTTTTCTTGTTCATAATGAATTTATTTTAAGTGAATAATAAGTCATTTGTTCAATAAAAAATGATGTATGACGACATTGAATGAGTACGGAATCATCAAGCTGTGACATGTATAGGATATCATGAAACAAACCGACAACAAGCCGTAAAGTGTCATCCCTATAAGTCGGCATAAGAAATATGCTGCAAATAACAGATGATGAAGCGGAAGAAAAAAATTATCGCTGATGATAATCGGATGATAATCGTATAAAAGGAAGGTTGACAAGGGTATAAGAGGGAGAACGCTGGGGTAAATGTGGAGTAGGTTCCAAAATGGAACCTACCCGTCAATAAAGATTGACCACATTCATCTGACGGCGCAAAGCACGACTGTAGGTGTAGAATGTACCGCCTTTGGGTTCACCGTCGAAATATGCGATGACGTGCATGGAATGTTCAAGCATATAGTCATTGCGTTGCAGATAGCAGCGGTCGGAATAATCCTCACGAAGTATAATCTGTCTGTCTGCCTTGCCAAGCAGACGGAAATAACGCTTCTTGTCTGTCTCAGAATATCGGACATACTGCCTGCGGAAAGGGACTACGGCTATGAACTGAATATCGTGACAAGTATCTTTAAGCTCCAAAACTACTTCTGCCGCAAGCATATCAAAGCCTATAGCCATGCCGCAATAATAACACGTTACACCTTGCTCGTAGAGAGAAACTACGGTCTGTCTGACTTTGGACTTCAACTGGGATTTGCTGCCCTCGAAAACCTTTCGATGCCCGGTAAAACAGGCAGAACCGGACTTTAAAATCAATTTGTTCATATATTATATTACTCTGTATGATGTTCTACCCAAAAAGAAACCTCCCAATACCTCTGCTCCGAATGCTTCAAGCTGATTGGCGAAATTTGCATAAGACAGACCTCGCGAAATGACATCATCGAAAACAAGCACTTTCTTGTCTGCAAAAAAATCCTTGTCAAACTCGATTGCCTGTGTCTTGCGGATTTCTCCTTCGGTCTTGCGATGGTCGTGAACGGTTTGCCTGTCCGCCAAGATATGGATATGCTCATAGCCGTTGGTTGCTCCTGTGAGTTCGCAAACACGTGCAGAGAACTTCTTGAAACGAAGCTCGTTCTTTTCGGCAGTGGATGCCGGAACACACGCAAACACGATGTCTTTGCGGTTGTCTCCGAAATGTTCCTTGAAATGTTGGGCGGTCTCCTGTGCCACATTCTCGAACTCTCTGCCGTCCTTGAAATCCCAAACTATCTGACGTGACTGCTTCTCTTTCTCACCGACATTCCTGATGCGTACAGGGTAATACTTCAAGAATGTAACAATAAGTTTTGTCAACTGTTTCTTAACGCTTTCTTCTATCTTTGCCATAACCATAAAGTTTTAATTCCCTTATGTCCAGGACTATCATCCTGTCAAGGGTTGTTTTTCTGCCATGACAAAGGAGAGTCACCAATAAGGCAAATCGGGTGGCAGAAATACGCTCTCAGCATGAGAGGAAGATTTCTGCCAACACTATGTGGTCTGACCGATTTGAATATTTGGTGAAGACTCTCGTTAACTTTGCAGAAAAATAACCTAAGACAAGGATGGATAATGAAATGGCCTGAAATGTAAAAAAGGCAAAGAAATGAAGTTATAAGGGGGGAGTAGAGGAATATAAGGGGAGAGTATGGGGTATAATAGTGAAGGAGCAGTCCTGATTGAACAGGACTGCCGGTAAAACAATCAAGTCATACTATCTCAATCTGATATACACAAAGGTCTTCGTCCTTCTCGTATTCGTCAGCAACGGCTTCCATATCCTCGAAAGTATCAATCTTGATACCTGTGTAGGACTCAAAATCTTCTTTCAGGGATTCAAAATCATTGTAATCATTCCTGTCATGTTCGGTGTACATGACGTAACGGGCAGGGAAAAAGATACCCTCTGAATCATTCGTCCTGTAAATTATACTGCCAGGTTCTTCTTCGTAAAATTTGATATTCACATGATATTTCTCAGCAAGAATATCAAAAAGCTCATTGCAAGCACTCCATGCTGTCTCGGTAGATATTCTGACAACACTATGTGTTTTGTCAAGCTGCTGGACGGTATCTGAAATAGATGATACGGTACCTCGGCAATCGATCTCGGTGTTCTTCACGTCAGGAAGAAGTTCGTCAACGATATATCCCAGCCAGCTTGCATCGGAATAAAATGTCGATGAATCCTGGTTTGCGCTGCGGTCTATCGCAATGACACGCTTGAAATCTGAATGCAGGCGGGAAATGTCTTCATGCTTGCCTGTAATGGCATAGTCTGTTGTACTCCAGTGTGGCATAATAATATGTGTTTAATGAATAATACATACTTCCCTTGTTTAACATAAAATCCAAAGGATTTCATGTAGGGATAGATTTTACATGCCTGATAATTCAGCCACAAGCGGAGATTGAGCAAGAAAATCGCTATAAAATTGTGTATGTACCCAAATCTATGATTTAAAGGGTACAGCCACAATTTCAAGCAGATTAGTAAAACGGTTCTTGATAAATGTCTGCAGGCTGTAACTTTGCATGGGAAAATAAAGCCCGCATGAATACGGGATATCCATTAAAAAAATAAGTATATATAACCGGCAAAACTGACAAATCGGGGAAGCATAGAAAGGGTGTAAAGGGTGTAACAAAAAGGACCGATATGAGAAAATCCCATAATCAGTCCTAATAGTAAACTGTATATATCAGTGATAAATAACTGAAACTCTCTTTAAACAACAGAAATGAACACGAGCAAAGTGACTGTTAAGCCTAAATGAAAGTCTTGTGAGGAACTGTGAGTTATCATTCTGATTGCCAGCTGTATAATTGATAATGCAAAATGGCGGAAGCGACAATGACAATATTCGGGGCAGAAAGAAAATGCCACAAATGCCACAAATGTCAGCGGTACTGACGGCCTGTTATCCGTCATCGGAGAAACGGAAACTTCCCGGTTTGGGATGATCAAGCTCGATTAGGCATTTGCCGTCCTGACGGAGTGTACGGAGAATAGTTTCGAGTGACTGGTTGCGGAGTTCTTCAGCAAACACCTGCTTGACGAATGTTGCCTTGCTGATACCGGAGTAATCGAGCCGGATACCTATATTCCAGATATAGTGCTTGAGGTCTCGCGGATGAACAGGCACTTTTGTACGCACCGGCACGACCTGTTCCGGAAACGGTGACAAGGTATAAAGGCGTATATCCTCCAGAAGGATGTGCAAATTCTCCTGATCAAGATAAGCCGACATTTTGCGGACTGTGTATGCTGACAAACAATCGTATAGCCCGTCCTTGTCGGTATGGCCAACCGCTTGTTGCTCATCGGCGACATGAGTACAGTGATGTGAAGTATCAGAAGAATGAGGCTTGTACAACAGCGAAGTAAGGACAGTGTACAATATGGACTGGCAAAGGTAGTAGGAGATATTGATAAAGAACCATACCAGAAAGAAAACAGTGACTCTGACAAAAGTGTCGTGCCCGAAATCAGCACCTACAGCAAGTGCGGCAAGTAGCGCAACAGATATAAATGGAATCTGCGGCAATCCCCAATAAATAACCAGACTACGGTTTTTTGAACTGAACATAACGGTGAATATTAGTGTTGAATGCCTAAAGTTACCTATAATAATCGAGACGGGTGGCAGAAGGATAAAAGGGGAGTAGAAGATTTAAAATAGATTAAATTATCATACTTCGGAAGTATGATTTTCAGCAAATCTGATTTTGTCAATGAATAAAAAAGCACCACTAAAAAAGATAAACTTGGGTTCGTAAGCTCCTTTTTAATGGTGCTGGCATTTCCGGCATTACCGGCAATATACCTTGTTGGTATGAAAGAATGATAGAACTGTCTCTGTCAATGGCATTTTTGGCAATTGCGGCAATTCCGGCATCCGTCACTTGTAAACTGAACGGTACGAATGACGCAGCTTGTCGCTGATAGTATCGAGTTCCGGCTGAGTAAGGTTCTTGCTGTCTGCAATCATGTTCTCTTTCAAAGCTGCATCAAGTGATCCGTTGACGGACTTGGAGTCCATAAAGACTGAATACTCCGTAAACATACGGTTACAATGGAATCCGTCGAGTGCTTCAGATTCGGTCTGATAACGTATATAAACCGTCTCCTGCATACGGGATATGAAGTTGAGACTTCGCGCCTCCGACTGGCGTGCATTCTCAAATATTACAGATATGGCCTTGCGCTTGCGCACGCTATTCAGTTTGGACCATCCATAAAACACCCTCAGACGGCGTGAATTCGTAGCCTTGCCTTCTGGCTTCAATATAAAAAGATTAGTCATACGAAGAATGATTATAATAGGTTGAACACTTGTGGCATCCGGCCTATGAGGGAATCAACAAGCCGAATGCCTGAAGCAAGATTGACTAAACAGCCAATTCAAGCGGGCCCGAATAGACTGTCCCATCGGAATAATACAAGGTATCGAGGTCATCCATCAGCACACCACGGACAGAGTTGTCGTCGTCCGCCCATAGCTGAAACTCCTCATGCCATGCACTGAACATCGAGCCGATACATTGGTCTATCAGCTGGGAATAAGTTGTCTTGAAATCGTGGGACGACAAAAATTCGATAAACGGTTTGAGAATACAGGTATCCGTCACGTCGCCTGTAAGCGGACAAACACAATTCCTGATGATACGGGAGTTGCGGCTTCTGCTTCTGCCGTTCCAATAAAACTTTCGGGTAAACAGATAGGGTACGATATTATTGTTAATATATCGCCTTAACAGCTTGCCGCTGAGTTCTTCAAGCGGAAATTCGCCAAAAACCTCTTCGCCATCTTTCCGGACATAATCAAAACAATACGCATCAATCTCATTAATCTTGTATCTGTAGGTGAAACCACAATAATCAACTTCCCAGTTGAAGACACTGGTCGAGAAAAGCTGTTCAAACTTGGCCAATGTCTTTCGGAAAGAAGAGTTGCTGATTTCCATCTGCCTGTCCATAATATTGAAGCGTTCACGGTCGATAACCTTGTTCTGAACTTCGGGTGTGAGTTCGTCAAATGTGTAAAGTGTGAGAGATACCTGTTTCATATTTTTTACTGCTTTATGTATTAATAATGATATTGTTCATTTTCCCTGCTATAGCTGACACTATAGGAGTGAGCCTGAATTTTGCTGCCTATAATGCGACATGCCTGTTCGGAAAGAAATCATCGGAGAATACTCTTCTGCCCGCAGAAGGAAGATTGTCCGAAATGATAGCCGCGCGGTTCTTGAACGAACAAGTGGCATGTTGCCAACTTTGCAGAAAAAATCAGCATACTCCGATTGTTGGCTGAAACAGATAGATATAAAAGGAGTGAAACTGAAACTAAAAGAGGGATAGAGGGTAGGGAATGGCCCCCAGAAAGAGATTCCTTTCCAAGAGCCAGGCATGTCAATAGTCGGGTATTGTCCCGGTGCGTATCTCTACACCATCCTTGAAAAGGCTTATTTGTCCGGGGATGAAACCCATCTGCTCACGTGCGACATGACGTATATACATCTTATAGTCGGAGCCTTTGATATTGACACCGGTGAGATTGTTGAAAAACATAGGAATGCTGTGCTCATCCTTGCTCTGCAAAACGCATTGGCCATTCTGTCTTATCTCGTACATAGCTTAGAAACATTAAATTGTGAGGAATATATTACTTGTGTAAAGGATTTCAGAAGCGATAGTCGAGTACGCCGCCGATATAAAGGCAATCACCTTTGGAAAGAGCTGCAACCATACGCATGAACTCGTCTGACTTGTCGGGGGTAAGGCTTGCTCCGGCCTCGTATATATAAAACAAGGCATCGGTATGAAGAGGGTTGGTAAGCTCCTTGGTAAGCTGTTCTGTTCCACCAGTCCACTCGATGATATTATCCACTGTGACAAGTTTAGCCTTTTCACGAATAGCGTTCACCCAAGTCTCTTTCCAAGCATCAATACCTCCTTCGTACCGGATAGTATCATCATCCATTAATGTAAACATGCCTTTGGGAAGGACAGATGAAACAAGAGATTTAATCCTTTTGGAGCGTTCTTCAGGTGATACCTCTGAGCAATAATCGATGGGATAGCCGTCGCCCTGGTCAAGTGAGTTTTGGCCAATGTAGTTTTCGCTTGAAACTTTCTCTCTTGTAATCTGGTAAATTGTAGAGTGCATAATTAAAAGTATTTATGTTAAACATTAAAATTCAAATTCCCTACCATATAAAGCAGGTGCTTCTCATGGAAGTGTCATTTTTGACGTGCAATCAAGACTATGTGCTTCAGGATTGAGGACAAGGAATTTGGACTGTATTTTTCGTCTTTTATCCATTCTTAAAATGGATAAAAGACGAAAAATACTGACCTAATAGCGTAGCGGTACTTGGCTGTGATATGGCACATAGTACCTTTGCATAGGATAAAAGTAACACACCATGAGTAGAAGCATAGCAGACTATGACAGGATAGAACAGGGAAAAGGCAAATAAAAAAGGGGAAAGACTGGTAAAAAAGGAAAGGGCCAACACAAGGCATCCAGTCACTCGGCTGACCGGATACCGTATCGTGTTAACTAAAGGGAAATCAGTTCCTTAAGTTTGCGTATAGAATGGAAAATATGTTCGGGGCACAATTCGGGATTATAGTCCATATTATCTTCAGGGACGTCAGAGGAACTCAATATGGTTTCGTACCAATGTTTCTCCTCATCCTCATACAGGTAGTCAACGACCTTGCGAATCAGTTCGTATAGGGGGACAGAATCGTAATACTTGTTGACCGGAATACAACCGCTACTTGCAATAAGCTGTACTTCTGAAGACGAGAGGAAAACAACCGTCGGGTCTGAGGACGCTGCCGGAAGTGAGTCCTGATACATGACTTTGGCAAGTAATGACAGGAGCATGTCGATTTTAGTTTCTTTATCCATATATAAACAAATTAGGTCAAACATAATAGCCAAGTACCGCACCGATATACAGGCAGTCACCTTCACGGAGTTCCGAAATGGAGCGCATGAAATCGGATGCATTGTCGCAATGTCTGTTTTCTCCATCTTCGCACAAATAGAACTTAACCGGCATTTCGAGAGGATTTTCAATGAACTCCTTCAGTCTGTTATATGAGGAACCGAAATATCCTCTGACCGTATCGGGAGCTATGTTGCCACTCAATTCATGCAGTTTCTCAGTCCAGCATTTGAACCACTCACGAAAGCCGCCGTTGTATCTGACAACATCGGTACCAACTAAAGTGAACATTCCGGAAGGGAGACATTCGTCAACAAACTGTCTGATAACGCGCAATCGTTCGTCCTGACTCAGGTTGTAACAGTATTCGAAAAAACGGTTATTAAAAGTCGCCAAAGCGCTCGCATCGAGTTGAAACGGCTCGAAAATTCTACTCTTGGTAATCTGAAAAACATGTGAGTCCATAAATAGTCCTGTTTACGTTTAACACTCATTTTAACTTCCCTTACATCTGAGGCTTTTTGCCTCCTATGAGGGGGTCAATTTTGACGTGCAAACAGGACTATGTGCATAAGAAATAAGGGCAAGGAATTTTCGCTGTATTTTTCAGCATCCATTTTCATAAATGGGAACATGATGGAAAATACAGTCAAAGTAGCATGGCGGTACTTGACCGGGATGCTGCACATTGTATATTTGCAAAGGATAAAATGATAACTCTCGTAGGAGATGAGATCTAATACAAAAAAGATATGAGTAAGTGTATTAGAGAATTCTATAGAAATAAAAGAGTGAAGATAGGTTATTTATCTATAATGGGAAAAAATGACGGCATCTTCACTGTAGAAAAAGACTATATAAGATATTGATAATGATTTGAATATTTCTCTAGGTCTTGCTGTGGCTAATTATAGTTGGCAGGAATATATTATTATGGACATCTCCAAAATAAATATGTCATTTCACTACCTAGATAATATACTCTTTCTTTTGTGGTGCATAGTCTCATAATATTCCACCTGGTTACATATAAGTATGGCAGTAATAATGCTACTGGAACTTTATCATCTGTATTTTCTTTAGAAAGTTAAAACTTTTTCTTGATAAAATCCACATACATCTGTTTACCGGCTATATTGCCTATGTGTTTAAGGGGACTTTTACTTCTTTTCGATCTTAGATATAAGCAGAATGAACAATAACTGTAACTCCTAAGACTATTTTCAGATATTCATCATACAAGAATATCATGCTAACTTCACGTAAGCTGAAACGTTTAATGTATTTAAACACACGTTTTTTTAAGATATTTATATTTTTCAGGTATGACTTATTTGCTTGAATTTCGTAAAATAGCATTAATCTTTATGTTAGCTATATTAATTGTTAAATTGATTGCTGTAACAACATATTTCTAAAAAAAGAAACTAGAAATGACTTTTGTCTGTGGTTTTGTAAAAATATAATTTTGACACAGGCTGGGTATTCATCTCTGCGAATGACAAGATGTTCCTTATTACTTCAAATCTGCGTTTGGCAAACAAACAGTCGAGTCAATGATTTACATATTATTGAGACATCGAAAACAGTTTTTAGATTTTTTCAAAAAGGTAGTGTTTTACTAGAGTAATTTTTATGCTTTATATATGTTGATACATAAATAAAATGTATATACAAAATATGTTAAAATATGTCCTTATATGCATAATTCCTTATATATTTGTATTAATTAAATAATTAAAAGTTAAGACTGTTATGTATCTATATAAATTAAATAGCACATAAGAATGTATGTGAGGTTAGACTTTAAGCATAATGCAACTTATTTAAATCTTTATAAATGTATAGCATAAAGTATAGAGTGTGTTTAATTAGCATATTCTATTTTAAGACCTGATGTAATATCTATTGATAAAGATTATGATAGAATCTACTTAAAGTCATTTCCATACATTCTTCCTTCATTAATTCAATTCTTGAATGAAAGGAACTTAATTGTACAATAATAACATTCATATCTAATAATACAGATTTGATTTAGAATACTAAAATACTAAAATATTATACATATGAAAATTGGTACATTTTACAAAGGGGCTAGCGTCTTATTTTTAGGGATGCTTTTTAGTTGTAACAATAATGAGTCTCCATTGATTGAACAAGAGAACACTAATTATACAGATGTGTTTGAACAAACAATCAAGTTTGATGGAAATATTTATCATGTTCATTGTGCTACTTTAAATGATTCATTAATTTTTTTGGATAAAAACTTTGAATCAATATACAGAAATCAGATTTCCAAAATGCCCGAATTAACGACTTTTGTATACAAAGATGAAAATGGTAATGATGTCATTGAATATTATTCTTCAGAAAAAGAATTATTGAAAAGTAGAAAAATAACTTTTTATGACAGTCCGGAATTATGCGTAAATGCTTCTTCCCGTGCCATTACAATGCCTGAACCTAAAGCAGGGAGAGCTATTCTATACGATGATACAGGTTTTAAAGATCGAACAGTAACCCTTGATGCGGACTACAATCAATTCCCAAGTATAGCAAACTTAAAGGCTTATGCAGGTTTTAATGATAAAACATCTGCCATTCGAGTCTTTAATTTTTTAAAGCCTGATACATATTATCGTCCATCTTACGCAGCTCCTGGATATTCTGTAAAAGGTAGTCAATTAAGAACTTGCCTTATTGGATATGAAGATTCTGATTTCAAAGGTAGTAAATTATTTTGTGTAGCAACATATTCTAGCTCGCAAGACATTAATAAACCAGAAACAGCTTCACATCAAGATTATAAACTTAAAAATATAGGATGGAACGATAAAATTTCATCATGCGTTTTTAGAATTATAACAGTTGATAATATAAATAACGGAACTATAACTCCTCATAATTAATAATTTTCTTGATAACGTTTTAATGATTCTGCCTTTCATATTCTTATCAAATGATTATGATTAGGAAGTATTAAGTATGTAAATATAAGAAATTATTGGGTATAGTGTATAAATTTAGTTTTATACACTATACCTCTTATTATATATTATGAATAAGCTCTATTGCTTTCTTTTTATGATATTTATTTTCTTTCCAATGTGTACGAAAGGAAATGAATTGATGTGTGATAGCCTTCCTCATGATACCATCCGTAATTTTTATATACATGAGATTGTCAAAACAGCACCTCGTATAGACAAACTCCGGCACCCTCAAATGGGGATGACGGTGATGGATGGCAACGCCATCCGAAACGTACCGACGCTTTTGGGAGAACCGGATATCATCAAGGCACTTCAACTGCAGCCCGGAGTGTCTGCCGGTACGGAAGGATTTGCCGGTATGTTCGTACGAGGAGGAGAGAACGATGAGAATCTGTTTCTTATAGACGGATGTCCCATTTACCAGACCAATCATTTGGGCGGATTGTTTTCGCCTTTCAATGCGGATGCTGTCAGTCACCTGACGTTTTACAAGAGTGCTTTTCCGGCACGTTACGGGGGAAGGCTCTCCAGTGTGACGGATCTTTCGATGAAAAGCGGAGATTATGAAAACTGGCATGGAAACTTAACGGTAGGATTGACATCGGCCAATGTCAGTTTCTCTGGTCCGTTGGTGAAAGACCGGACTACCCTGTTTGTCGCACTCAGACGTTCCTGGTTGGAACTGGTTTCCGTACCGGCACTAGCTATCATCAACGCCTCGAAAAAGAAATCCGGCGAGAAGGTCATTGCCGGTTACAATTTTACGGATTTCAACCTGAAACTTGACCATCGGTTGGAACGTTTCGGTACGCTTTCCCTACTGGGATATTATGGGCATGACCGCCTCAAGATGGGGGAACATCGTTTTTCGGGTGACGGGGAAGATACGGATTATTATCTTCATAAGAATGAAAACCGGCTGGGATGGGGGAATATGCTGACTTCCTTAAAATGGCATTTTCCTATCAATACCCTTTTCGTGTATGACATGAAGGCTTCTTATACACGCTATCAGTCTGATTTCAGGAAAACGGTTGAAACGGTATCGGGTCAGGAAGGTGAGAATGGCTATGAAAACAATGGGTCCCGAACCGAGAACCGAAATGCCATTCACGACCTCAGTGCAGATGCATCTTTGGCGTTTATCCCGTCTGACCGGATCATCATCCGTCTGGGAACGCAATACACACACCATCGTTATGCGCCGGAAGAGGAGATACGGAAATCCACCTCTCTACCATCTGAAAATGTGAAAAGTGAAAGCCGGGTAATTGCCAACGAGTGGAACGCTTATCTGGAGGGTGACCTTGAAGTCTTCCGCTGGTTGCGTTTCAATGCCGGATTGCATGGTTCTTTCTTTCGAGTGGAAGGAAAACAATATCAGGTTTTCGAGCCACGTATCTCGGCTGATTTCCGACTTAGTCCGATGGTTAGTCTGAAAGCCGGATATGCCCGAATGAGCCAGTTTGTGCAGCAGGTAAGCGACAATTACATTTCTTTGCCTACCGACTACTGGCTACCCATCACCCGGAATTTTTCACCGTTGACTTCCGACCAGGTTTCGGCCGGTATCTATGTGTCGCCCGGCAAAAAGTATACTTTTTCTGTCGAGGGGTATTATAAGAAGATGAACAATCTGCTGGAGTACCGGGATGATTACAAGGATTTACAGGTTGCTACTTGGGAAGACAGACTGACCAGTGGAAGCGGCAGGGCTTATGGAGCCGATTTTCAGGCAGAAGCCGATTTCGGAAAGCTGCACGGTTTCATCGGTTACGGGTTGATGTGGAGCGACCGGCTCTTTGCTGACCTGAATGGGGGAAAGCGTTTTCCGTCGAAATATGATAACCGTCATAAGGTAACCTTGTCGGCTACCTGGAAGTGTTCCGAACGGGTGGAACTGAATGCCGGATGGGTATTCATGACCGGAAACAGGGTTACGCTGTCGCTTGAGAACTATTCATATCCGGACGGTTATCCCACTGACATTGTTCCCTCTTATCCACATAAAGATGAGGAAATGCTCGATTATTACTCAGGGAAGAATAATGTACGTCTACCGGCCTATCACCGGTTGGATGTGGGCATCAATATCTATCGTCCGTTAAGACGCGGACGAACCGGAATATGGAATGTCTCACTCTATAACGCTTATTCCCGTATGAATCCCATCATGATAGAGAAGAACAACCAGAAACAGAGTATGGACGGTACACCGCTGGCTCCCCGATTCCGGCAGTTTGCCTTGTTCCCAATAATACCCTCTGTATCTTATACATATAAATTTTAACGAACATATATCTATATGAATATACATTTTAAACCCAGCATTTGGGCGGTAATGGCCGGCTTATCGCTGACAGCCTGTTACAAAGACATCGACTTGGAGAAGTATCGTCCCGAGCCGACCCTTGTGCTTAACAGTATACTTTCACCCGATACGGTTGTCCGGGTACAAATAGCCCGCACGGTGTTTTTTACAGACCATCGGGAAACAGATACCAATATAGCGGATGCTGAAGTCAAAATGTACGTGAACGGCAGGTATACTGAAACCTTGCGCTACGATGAAACAAGCCGGATGTATCTGTCGGATTATCATCCTGTATCCGGTGAACTCATCAGCATAGAGGCGGAGAGTTCTCTCGGGCATGTGTCCGGACAGGGAATCATCCCCGAAGTGGTATCCATAGAAAGTGTCAGACTGACGGCCCGTACTTTTGATGATCCGGATCAGATGTACTGGACTCCCGATGGTGTTATTTACGGGAAATCCTACGAGGTGACCTATTACATTACTTTTACCGACCCATCGGCGGAACATAACTTTTACTTCATCCGGATAGAAAGCGGTGATGGAATAGCCGCCGAAACAATTGATTATTCGTACGATGACGTCTTTCTTGCACAGCAGGAGACTATTGACGGAATCACTACGGATACCGGTATCTATGGAAATGAAGGACGTACGTTTACGGATGATTTGTTCAATGGGAATCAGTATACGCTAAAAATCGTAGAAAAGGCACCTTTGTATACTGATGACTCACGTCCCCGTAAAGTCATTCTTTATTCGTTGTCGGAAGATTATTATCATTATCTGACGGGCATCTTCAATACTGATGAAGAATCTGTCAACGGCAGTCTGACGGACCTCGGTCTGACAGAGCCTTCCCCTCATTATTCGAACATCACGGGCGGAACCGGTATTGTGGGGGGCGTGCAAAGTCGGTCGGTTCGGGTAGACTTGAAATCTGTTCTAAAATAGAAAACACTTTTTAAAAACATTATAAATAGATAAAAGCATCATGAAATTTAAATTAGTAATGGCATTATTGGCCTTGGGAATGGCAACTGTGACTTTCACCTCTTGTGGCGACGATACGCCGGACAATGGTTTAGAACTGACAAGTTATCTGGATGGTAATTATACGCCTACCGACGATACTTATCTCTTGTCGGCAACCATTAATGGGGAGAAGGTCTCAGAAAAGGCTTCAGTCACCTTTCAAACCAAGAACTTGCAGACTGGGTACATGGTCTTGAACAATGTCTTTGAGGGATATTCATCCGTCGAAATCAAGGAATTTACGTTGGTTCAGGAAACTGAAGGCGAATCTGTACGACTAACGTTTACTGGTACTCAGCAAGTAGATGAAACGCTTCGGTTCAGCTATTCCGGATATGTGGTTTATGGGAAACTGTACATCGAGTTCACTATGGAATAAAAAAAAAGAGCAGTACTAGTGCGTTTACTACTGGTTTCGTGAATGGGAATCTCAACGTTCGGACCAATTATTAGAAGAGACATTCAGTAAATAGTATACAAAAAGCCAACTAATACACAAAGCATTGCGTATTAGTTGGCTTTTTGTATCTTTAGGTATTTCCCGTAAATAAGGTTTGGCAGTCAAATGGAGGAAATACTTTGATTAAGATATGGCTCAGATACAAAATATTTCGGAAATACAGCCCACTTTGGGCTTTACAGGATTTGATGTTCTGGAAAAATATAGCAAGAGCTTCAAACATGTAAAAGAACCATTCGAAAGGCGAAAAGTCTGTTTTCGCATTGTCTGCATTGACCGTCATTATATACATCCTATTGTCAGTCATTCTTTCAGGAAAAACGACAAATTCTAATAGCTGTGAATGCTATTAAGTCGTCATTTATTACAAGTCCAACTTGCTGACAGCCGAAACAAATTCCTTGGCCGGTTTGAAGGCCGGGATGTCATGGGCAGGCACAATCAACGTTGTGTTGGCTGAAATATTTCTTGCGGTTTTGTCAGCACGATGCTTGAGAATGAAGCTGCCAAACCCACGAAGAAAAACCGGCTCATTATCTGAAAGAGATTTCTTTACTTCGGTCATGAAACTCTCGACTACGGCCAGAGCTGTCTGCTTGTCTATACCGGTCTGTTCTGAAATTCTGCTTATGATTTCTGCTTTTGTCATGATAATATATAGTTAAAAAATTAAGTAATTCCCAATAACAGGTGAACCTTCTGACATGATATCACGGAAGACTGCGGCAGGCTTCCGGAAACAAACTGCAAAATTAAGCAATTGAGTGGAGACTGTATATCCAACCCACTAATTTTAGCAGAAGGCCTCCTGTAATTTTTAAGTTTTCTCATGAAAAGAAGGTGTTCACAAGTAATACAAAATGTATGATTTATGGACTTATGAACGTATTTATTATTCATATATTGAGCCCCATATTTCATTATAAATTATTGTAACTAACTGGTTTAAAGTATGATTTATTCATATAAAGTATGATTTTGCGAATATACTGAAATATTATTAAAATCACACATAAAAACATGGTTTTTCTTTTCTGTTGGAAATATTATCTTTTTCTTTGCTGAAAATAAAGCAAAGATGATAGTAACTTTTTCAAATCAGAAGGGAGGGGTAGGGAAGTCAAGTCTGTGTGTGTCGTTGGCGAACTTCTGGTCAGCTCAGGGTATCGGACTTCAGGTACTTGATGTTGACCCCCAGCACTCCCTTATGAAATTCCGTGTACAGGAAGAAAGTTCGGACCAGCAGCATAAACCCAAGTTTGAAATCAAGGAGTTTACACTGCACAAGAACATCGGCAAGGCACGGGAGTTCATCATGGGGCTGAAACAGGAAAAGATTCATACTCTCATCGACACCAGCGGTTCCGGGCTGTCTGAACTGAACATGAACATCGTATTGTATTCGGATGTGGTAATAATCCCGTTCCAATATGAAGACTATTCGATACAGGCCACCGGTGAATACGCCACGCTGCTGAAGAACCTTGGAAATTCATTTCCGGATCTGAAACGGACGTGCATATTCGTGCCCAACATGGTAAACACCAAAATCGGAAGAGCATCGGACAGACTGAAATGGGATGCCTGGGATGCCAGTATAGACAAGGTCGCACTGCGTTCGCCCAGAGTTCCGCTGAGGGTATGCCTGCAGCGAAGAAACACGCTCTATCAGACTGATGACGAGCTGAACTGCGTAACACCCTGCTTTAGCTATATCACACAGATAGTGATGAATAAAGAAACAAAAGATAAATAATAAAATAATATGAGTCCATTCGGAATTTTTTCAATAGTGCTAATTGCACTCTACATAATTTATTATACAGTGTTGATAGCCCGTGACCTGCACTCCCAAAAGGGTAAGGGTACCGGCAGTGATGATGAATACGAAGTGACCTCGATGCAGCAAGAGGTGGATACAGTGGGTGTTGAAGAGTCTGCAGAAGGGTTTACTATCGGTGGGCAGAGGAAAGGTCCTGATAACAACAGTGTCACGGGCACAACATATAAACCCAAAAATGATGATAAAAGAGATGATGAAGGAAATGAACAAAAAAAGAATGAAAGAGACGGGGTGTCCAAAGACGCGTCGAGAGAGGAGAAACAGTCAGAGAAATCAGAAAGAATACAAAAGAAAATCGAACAGACAGAAGAAAATATGGAGGCGACCGCTCCACAAGGAAACGTAACCTTCTCTAAATCTGAACTTGAAAGACTGATAACCGAATCGGGAGTTGAAGGTTCGCTCTTCAGATAAAAGAATTATCAATATAAGATGAAAGCTACTACCAAAAGGAACATAACAGCTATTCTGATGCTGCTTCTGACGGTACAACAAGGCATGGCCCGGTGTGGCGGAGTGGATTACAGTTGGGGGGCAAACTCTCTGGCTTCGATGCATGACTATGTTGTAACCATGATGCTGTATGTGCTATACCTGGTATATGCCATTGCATCGATAGTAGTACTGATAGCTGCCACAATGATATATATGAAGATGATGAACGGAGAGCAGGGCGTGACAAAGCAGATAATGTCAACGATAGGTGCCTGCATGTATCTCGTAGGGGCTACAATCGTATTCCCGGCATTCTTCGGATATATAATATAAAAACGACTCAACTGCAGAAGAGTAAATATATTAATTAACTCAAAACAAAAATCGAAAATTAAGAAGATGATGAAAGAAAAAATCGAAACTTTTTTGAGACAATACAATTTGTCCAGAAGAGCTACGATGCTTGTGACGATGATGATTTTCGGTGTCATCACAGTGCTTGCCCAAAACGGTGCAGGTGACTATTCGGCAGGAACGGATGCTCTTACCCAAGTTACAACTGAGATTGTAAAGTATGTACCAATCGTTGTGAAACTCTGTTATGCAATAGCGGGCGTGGTTGCAGTAGTAGGTGCAATCAGCGTGTACATTGCAATGAACAACGAAGAACAAGATGTCAAGAAGAAGATTATGATGACCGTCGGTGCGTGTATCTTCCTGATCGCGGCTGCACAGGCATTGCCTCTCTTCTTCGGTATTTCGGCAACATAAAAAAGGAGGGAATACGGAACAGAAACAGGAAAGCGGATATCCCGAGTATCCAATATTCAAGGGATTGCAGCGCCCCTTAGAGTTCATGGGAATACAAGGAAGGTACATTTACTGGGCCGCCGCCACCGCTGGTATAGGGCTGGTGGGATTCGTTATCACCTACTGTCTGCTCGGATTTATCGCGGGTCTGGCGACACTGGTGACTGCTCTGGGCAGCGGCGCCCTTCTGATAATCCTTAAACAAAGAAGAGGACTGCACACAAAGAGGATAGACAAGGGAATCTTTGTCTATGCTACTTCAAAAAAATTATAAATCAAAATTGTCCTGAAGAACAAAGAACGGGATTACTTCCGAATAGTGAACGTCAACAGGCTCATTCCCAGATGGGTGTGGGCCTTTTTTTATATAATCCGAAAAATGAAAGCAATAGTTATATATCTGATAATATGTGCAATGGCAGTGACGGCCTGTGTGCAAAAGGAGAATGAGGAAGGAAAGCTCCGTGCAATCTCGGCCAACGAAAGCGTCAAGGAGAAATGGCAGAGAAGCAGAAAATCTGTGGAACTTGATGTGACAGCCAAAGGCGAGCAGATGCCAATGAGAATAGGAGTGTTTGCCGAATCAAACGAAGCGACGGAAGAGGAAAGCGAAAGCATCAATGGTATTCCGTTTATCCGCTCGAAGGAGGGGAACACATACAGGCCAGAGAACTCGGCAATATATACCGGTGACACAGCGGCAATATTCAGAATCAGCTGGCCATATACGGCAAAGCTGAAGCTCAGCGACACGATAAGTCTGGACGCACCTTTTGATGCCTGGCTGTATGGTATCGAAACAAGTCGTGAAATCACTGATGAGAAAATGAAAATCAAGATTGGCCTGCAGCACTCCACCTCGATGGTGCGACTCAGGATTGAGAGTGCTGATATGAGAAAAATCCTGTCTGAGACCAGTCTGTCGGGGAGCAACATATATACGGCCGGAGATTATGTGCCTTATACCGGGAAATGGCTGAACCTGAGAGGAGCCGGGAATCCGATCTCTCTGACAATGGACAAACGTATGAGCAGGTATCAGTATATTGACTTTGTGATACCGCCTTCCCCCCATGCCGGAGATGTAAAAATAGCCATTAAAGCAGACGGTGAGCAGTATATCGTAAAGACAACGCTTCCGAGACTGGGAAGAGGAGAAATGACACAACTGAACATGGAACTGGCAGATGACGGTCTGAGAATAAAATCGAGCTGGATAGAAGGCGAACGCGGTGTAGAAACTGAACAGGCAGCCTGCACTGACAGTATTGCCGAGGGTGACTATCTGCTATCAGACGGGAGTACAAGCAGGGTGTATGGCAAAGATGCCGTAGCAGTAGTGATAGAATCTGACGGAAGACACGGAAAAGCGGTAGCCCTGAAAGATATGGACGGGCTGATTTGCTTCGGAAAAGAAAAGTACACAAGCGGTATTCTGTTTACCACTGTGGACAAGCAGAAAATGGAAGGATATATCAACCCGACCAGAGCCACCTCCATTGATGAACAGCAGAGAATTGTATATACACCCACAATGGCATATCCAACGGACTGTGCCCTCGGCTACACAGACGGGTGCCTGCTCAGCCAGAAACTACAGTCCCAAAAGAAAGAATGGGATAAGGATGAGCTTGGGGCATACATCAACAAGACCGATGCAGCCTACGTCCCTTCGCTCGGTGAACTGGCCAAACTGTATTATATACTGAACCCGTATAAAGGTGAGACTTTTTCGCCTGAGGGATTCTCCAGACCAAGCGGCGTATATACAAGCATTAGCGAATCCACGGAAGGGAGGAACTATATAATGGATTTTGATACTGGGCTTGCAAGCGGCAATGTATCGAAAAAGACAAGACTCAGACTGAGAATGTTTTATCTATTTTAAAATCATCCGACAATGACAATATATGTAATTCTATTTATAACAGCACTGCTGATAGGAATAGTAGTGTCAATGTCAGTATTCGGGAACAGCAACAAGAAGAACAAGCTCTTCAAGGAACTGTACTTCTCGATTGAGGAGACCGAGAGACATGTCGGCATACTGTACACGAAAGGCGGTGACTATTCGGCCATTCTGAAGATTGACAACCCGGTGACACAATACTGTGCAGACATAGAGGCCTATTATGAATTTTCAAATCTGCTGACTTCTGTTGTGAGAACTCTTGGTGAAGGGTATGCCCTGCATAAACAGGACGTTTTCACACGTAAGGGATTCGAGGGAGAGGAGTCGGACAACCGTGAATACCTCTCTGAATCATATTTTAATTATTTCGAGGGAAGACCCTATACCGAGTGTCAGACCTATATAACAATTGTACAGGAGGTGAAGAAAGGAAGGTTCAACCAATATGATGAGAAAAAATGGGGAGACTTTCTGGTCAAGCTTCGTAAGGTGAAGGACATACTGGCTGACGGAGGCATACAGTCGAAGTATCTGAACAAGAAGGAAGCTTCCGAGTATGTTGACAGGATCTGTGCCATGGAGTTTGCCAAGAAAAACTTTTCGCTGACCAACTTCAAGGCTGGGGAAGATCATATCGGTATGGGTGACAGGAAAATGAAGATATTCTCTCTGGTAGATGTGGACAGCATCGGCCTGCCCAGACTGGTAAGACCGTACACGGACATAACAGTAAACAACGCTACAATGCCCGTTGACCTGATGTCTCATGTGACTAAAATTCCGGGAGCTTCGACTGTGGTGTATAATCAGATAATATATATCCCGAACCAAAGAAAGGAGCTTGCTGCGCTGGAGAAGAAGAAAAACAGACACGCCTCGATGCCTAACCCGTCGAACCTGATAGCGGTGGAAGACATCAAGCAAGTACAGGATATCATAGCAAGAGAGAACAAGATGCTCGTGTATGGACACTTCAACATGATAGTATGCTGTCCGGCCGATACCGACATGCAAAAACCTACGAACCAGCTTGAAAATGCCTTCAACAAGATAGGAATACATATCTCCAAGCGATGCTACAACCAGATGGAGCTGTTCGTGAACTCATTTCCCGGCAACTGCTTTGAAATGAACGAGGAATATGACAGGTTTCTCACGCTGTCGGATGCTGCCATGTGCCTGATGTACAAGGAGCATATGAAAAGAAGCGAGGACAGTCCTCTGAAAGTGTACTATACGGACAGACAGGGAGTGCCGGTGGCCATAGACATAACCGGGAAGGAAGGGAAGAAAAAACTGACCGATAATGCTAACTTTTTCTGCCTCGGTCCTTCGGGCTCGGGCAAATCGTTCCACATGAACTCTGTTGTCCGTCAACTCTATGAGCAGAACACAGATATCGTAATGGTCGATACAGGTAACTCGTATGAAGGACTGTGTGAATATCTGGGAGGTAAATACATATCCTACACCAATGAACGTCCGATTACAATGAATCCGTTCAAAATCGGAAGGGAAGAGCTGAATGTGGAAAAATTGGAGTTCCTGAAAAACATGATTCTATTGATATGGAAAGGTGCGCAGGGAGAAGTGACGAAGCAGGAAGCGAGAATCATCAACATGGTGATAGGTGAATATTATGATGTACACTTCAACGGTTTCAAAGGCTACTCTAAAGAGACAAGAAGAGAGATAATATCAAACATCCAGGCTGACATGCGGAAAAAACTGGATGAGAACGAAGATGAGACCAGACACCAGCAACGCATATGTGAGATATATGAATGGAAGGACAGAATGAATGAACTGCCGGAAGACGTGCTTGAAGCTGGAAGGCAGGGTAATGTATCTCCGGAACTGGCACAGGTCTTAAGAAGCGGTAAAGGGTTGAAGATAGAAGACCTTGAACTCAGCGCCGAGGAAATATACAAGGCTGAAAAGGAAAGATGGATAATGGACAACATACTGGGTCGCATGGATTCTGTGGAAGAAAGAAGGAAGAGACTGAAAGTGGATACTTTATCGTTCAACAGCTTCTATGAATATGCGACGCAACGCATCCCTGACATCTGCTGGGAAAACTCGGTTGACTTTGATTTCAAGTCTTTCAGGTTCATGATGCAGGACTTTTACCGTGGTGGTGACTATGAAAAGACACTGAACGAGGAACTTGACAGCAGTCTGTTTGACGAGACATTCATAGTATTTGAAATCGACTCGATAAAGAACCATGAGGTACTGTTCCCGCTAGTGACGCTGATCATCATGGATGTGTTCCAGCAGAAAATGTACCTGAAGAAGAAGCGCAAGACACTGATAATAGAGGAAGCATGGAAAGCAATCGCTTCGCCTCTGATGGCAGGGTATATACAATACCTGTTCAAGACAGCACGAAAGCACTGGGCTAACGTGGGAGTAGTGACACAGGAGATACAGGATATTGTGGATTCGCCAGTGGTGAAGCAGGCCATAATCAATAACTCGGACGTGGTGATACTGCTCGACCAGTCCAAGTTCAAGGAAAGATATGACGAGATTAAGGCCATACTCGGTCTGACCGATATCGAAGTAAAAAAAATATTTACAATCAACCGACTGGAGAACAAGGAAGGACGTCCATACTTCCGGGAAGTGTATATACGCAGAGGAACCGTGGGTGATGTGTTCGGAGTTGAAGAACCGAGAGAATGCTATATGACCTATACGACCGAACGTGCAGAAAAAGAGGCATTGAAGCTGTATAAAAAGGAACTGCAATGCAATATCCACGATGCGCTGACCGCATATTGCCGTGACTGGAATCTGTCCGGAGTGGACAACTCTCTGGAGTTTGCACGTCTTGTACACAAGACAGGACATGTCTTGAACCTTGGGAAATAAGAATAACATAACAGACAAACAAGCGAAATGATGAAAAGAATAATCCTGACATTATTAACGGCCGTTTATCTTTCGGTATATGCATGTATGGCACAGACATACATGAAGGTAAACTATGACACCAAGACTGTTGCAGCCATGTCTGCCGAATATGCTGCTGCTGCCGTGGCTGAAGGATACTATGACGAGCAGGTAAAAGACATACTTGCAAAGTACGGTGTAGCGGAAGTGGCAGCAGCAGGAATATTCACATCAAAATTCCTGGAGAGAAAATCGCTTACAGATCTCGGGATATGGGACAGCTACACGGAGAACTATTACTACAGGAGGGTGTACGGACTTGTAACGGCAAAACTGATACCCATGATGTGGGATGTAGCAGGTGATCTGGTAAAATATCCTCACAAATCTCTGTACTGGGGCTCATATCTGATAAAAATATGCTCGGAAGTAAAATCGCTCTGCAAGCAATTCGAGACGGTAGTGACAAACAGTTCACTTACCTTCTCGGATGTTCAGTTTCTGGAGATAACGCCTGCCCTGCACAGCTTCATGAGAGTGACTGAGTTCGGTGGTGTGGACTGGAATACCCTGATGGACGATTTCGGCAGTGTAACATCCAACATGACACTGGACAACCTGAAAAGTGATATCGGAACGCTGTATAATCTCGGTACTCAACTGGCATCGGCAGGTCTGGGTAATCTTGTGACCAACATTACAGACAAATCGAGCTTTGACGGAACTTTCGGCCAAAAGGCTCTTGCTGCAGCTCAGATGGCTAAAAACGTATATGACATTTATGGAGAATGTGACGGCAAGATTGAAGGACTCTTCCGTAATTATCTCGGTGAAGACCCTACAGCTGCCGACCTGTTCAGTCTGTCATCATATAATCTGACCGGATGGATTGACGACTATGTGAATGAAGCTGCCAATATGTATTATACCCAGAGATGGTATATAGAATGGACCGACCGGGGAAGCGAGACTGTTGCCGAGTACATACCACCAACGGATGACAACAGTATACTGAACGGGGGCCAATGGGTCAGATTCGAGACTTCAGATCCGGGATTCTACCCCAATTCGGCCCAACTGGAAACCGTACTGTCGAACTCGGAGAGATATGCCGGATGGTCGAGAAGCAAGATAGATGAGCTGAACTCGCGTAATGACGGCAACACATACAGAATGAGCAAGTACCTGCAGGCATACAAGATATCGAAAGGAGACAAACAGACAAAAAAGGCATATGCTTATAAGATAACTGTTACCAGATCGTGGAGCAGGAGTGAAGTGGTGTATGAAGAAAATTTTGACTCATATACTATGGATCTGAATACGTTCAAGATGAAGATGCAGGATATGCTTAACGAGTTCAACGAGAACGAGGACGGGAAAGTATATCAGCTGAGGAGCGGTCCTAAAAGCTACTATGAGGTTGCGGATGAGGTAAAGCTGAAGGGTTGTGAAAGTGTGGTAATCACGATGACCTGTACTGACGATGTAAATCTGGGCGAAGGTGCCACTCAGTACAAATGTAGCAAATGCGGAAGTTCGCTGAACGCACACTCAAAAGAATGTGCCATGGTAACTTCGCTGGACGAAGATGACCTGCTTGACACGTCGGAATTGGAGAATGCCGCAAATGAGTACAGGAATAAAATAAAGGTTCTGGAAAATGAGATTGCGGCACTGGAAGAAGACAACAGAAGGCTTGCCGGACTGATAGCTTCGGCAGCTGAAGAGGAGATTCCAGCCTACCGGGAACAGATGGAAGCAAACAACAACGCCATAGCGAGCAAGCGGAATGAAATAAACAGTCTGAATACTGACCTGGCCGAAATAGAGGCAGCCATATCGGAAGCAGAAAGCGAAAATGAGGAAAATACGGATGACCATTACAGAATTCCGGCTATAATGGAGGAACTGAGACAGTCATACAAGCTGACGTGGCAGGGTGACGGATGGTGGAGCGGATATACATATTACAGATATGCCACAACCCCCAATATCAACGGTACCATAACCTTCAAGGCTACACTCTCTATAGCAAAAAAACCGAAATATTTCCTCGGAATAAAGATACACCGTGCCATACTGAAAATAACATGGGGGCTTGGGGCATCGTACTCGGACAGTCAGGTAGTCGCTAACATAGAACTTGATCCTGACATGAACGAAAGGGATAAAAAGGCGATTGTGGACGCAAAACTGTCGGAACTCGCCAATGAATTTCCTTCGTGCAGATTCACAACCGAATACATTAAGTCCGAACCCATAGAAGAAGACAATACAGATGACACGTATCACCTATTGTGGGCCTCGGACCGACTGGCCATAGCCCGACAGATAGAGACAAGGCTGATGAACATATATGCAGACCTGGTCTCACTGAAGAAGATGATGCATTACAAGCTGAGCATCATTGATGTATTGAAAGACATTGCTCCGTATATCAATACGGATAAAGGGAAGAAACAGACCATAGCGGAAAAATGCAGAAAACGCTGGCTGCATAACGCTGCGGAAGAAATGCACTCAAACGGATATAACGGCAAATATGATGATGAGGATGAACAAGGATAAACGGTCGGCCAACCTGATTGCAGTCATGCTACTGACAATAATGCTTTCGTTTCCAAAAGAGATGAAAGCCCAGTTTGCATTTGACTACACGTCAATAGAGGCATACATAAGTGACCACAAGAGCGTCCGCTCACTGCTGATGACACGCGCCACCCTGGAATACGGGAACCAGCTGCTGCATGAATACAGCCAGGAAAAAACGGAAGGCTACAAAGACCTGAACTTCGAGCTTGACAGATACACCAGGGCCTTTGACATAATAGATATAATGTACCAGTCGCTCAGGCTCGGACTGAACATCTACTCAACATACGACAAGGTATCGGAAAGACTGTCCGGATATGGTGATATGCTTGACCGGTACAATGAACTCGTACTGAAGAGAGGCAAACCCGAACTTGCAGATACCCGGTTGCTGACAATAAACTACGAGGCAATAAAAAAAATTAGTGCCGAATGTGACGATCTGTACAAGTCGGTCTATGACCTGATACTGTATGCGACTGGTGCGGCAGCCTGTTCGACATCGGACCTGATGACTGTAATGGAAAGAATAAACACTTCGCTCGACCGCATAAGGGAGATGGTAAACAGTGCGTATCTGAGTACATGGAACTACATACAGGTTCGAACCGGCTACTGGAAATCGAAAATATACAGAACAAGGACAATCGAAGAGATGGTTGAAGGTGCATTTGAGCGCTGGAGAGCATCCGGACATAAAATAAAAGTAAACTGATGATGGGAAAAAGAATGATGATGACGGTCATGCTGCTGGCAGGCATGATGCGGATGTATGCTCAGGGAGTAAGAGTTACCTATGAGCATGATGATGCCAAAATGAACCAGATAACGGTGATGGAATCCGGGAACGGAATACTGACACCCCCGTTCTACTATAACCTGCTTCACAGCAGATACAGCAAGAATGCGGCCTCCAAGAACAAGACACTGTATCGTACCACTGCCGGCATAAACCTGTATAACCAGAAAGATGAAGCGGAAAAAATAGACTCGGCACTGGTAAAGCGAGCAGCCATAGAAGCACTGAATGTAGCCGACCGTTCGGGTGGGGCACTCGACCTGGCATGGCAGGCTGAAGGAGGAAAGCTGACGAAAAAGCTGAACGAATACCTGAAGCATGTTGAGATGATCCGTACGCAGGGTGGGACGGAAGAGGAGTACCAGTACTGGATGCAATACTACAACATGTATTCGAGTGCGATAAAGATAACCCAGCAGGCATATCAGCCCAATGCCCAACGCAAACGCGAATATCTGAGAATATATGAAGACGTGCGGAAAAAGGATGAAATGCTGGTGTATTACCTTGTCCGTCTGTTCAACAAAGGCAAGGTAGAACAAATGCTAGCACAGGCATACGAAAAGCCTCCTACTGACAAGGCAGGAATCATTAGAACAGCCATGTCAAGATGGAAAGGCGCAGGAATGACAGTAATAGACAAACCAATAACAGAATAACGATATGGCAGATATACTATCCGACCTTGGTATCGGTATCCTCGAAGAGGAAATCGATGACGTAATCTTTCAAACCAACGAATTCCTGTGTGACGCAACCTTTACCGGTTCGCAAGGCCCCTTCTGGTGGATATTGCAGATGAGTATGGCGCTTGCCGCACTCTTCTCTCTGATTGTAGCAGGAGGCATGGCATATAAAATGATGGTGAAGAACGAGCCGCTTGATGTGATGAAACTGTTCAGACCTCTGGCAATCTCGATAATCATGTGCTGGTGGTATCCTCCTGCTGATACGGGAATGACCCGTGGCGGTGACTGGTGCGTACTTGACTTCTTGTCCTACATACCAAACTGTATCGGCTCCTATACTCATGACCTGTATGAGGCAGAAGCGACGCAGATTTCGGACAGGTTCGAGAAAATCCAGGAACTGATATTTGTCCGTGACACCATGTACAACAGACTGCAGGCGCAGGCAGATGTGGCACACAGTGGTACGACCGAGAGTACGCTTGTCGAAGCCGCAGTGGAACAGACCGGTGTGGAAAGTGTGACACAAATGGAGCAGGACGCTTCGCAACTGTGGTTCACTTCACTTGTGGGAGGAGTGACCGTGTGCATTGACAAGATTGTAATGGTCATCGCACTGATTGTATTCAGAATAGGCTGGTGGGCTACAAGATATATAATTTTATAATAAACTGATTTACTACATTTTATGATATATATAAAAGAATAGTTTTGCAATTTAGT
>ENA-UEPW01000178-UEPW01000178.1-human-gut-metagenome-genome-assembly--contig:-NODE-178-length-54886-cov-449.909248_pt1 | contig 54886 bp, 39 predicted proteins | sample MGYA00242935_ERZ507936 | MGnify/ENA primary metagenome ERZ507936 (study PRJEB26167, sample SAMN06115469) | human gut metagenome | host: Homo sapiens | place: China:Chongqing | collected 2016-06-23... | reverse complement strand
TCGTAAGATAATGAACAAGTTGCTACACATATTAATCGCCACACTCCTCATCGCAGCCACGCCCAACATGGCTACCAGTGCCGACGCACAACAGCAGAAGCGCACCACCACTGCGAAGAAACACACCACGCAGCGCAAGACAACAACCACTGCAAAAAAGAAAACCACTGCGAAGAAGAAGACCACAACTACGCAGCGCAAGAAGCGGGGCACAGCAAAGCAGAACAACGCAAAGTACTCTACAGCCGAGATACGCGGACTGCAGAGCAAGCGTTCGGGCATACAGAAGGAGATAAAGAAGCAGGAAGAGGCTCTGCGCCTCAACAAGGCTGACGTAAAGAAACGCCTCAACGACCTGCTTATACTCAACAGCGAAATCGACCGCCACAAGCAGAACATCGACGGCATACAGCGCGACATCACGCACCTCGACGGCAACATCGGACTGCTCAACGCCCAGCTCGCCACACTGCAGCAGCAGCTGAAGGAGCGCAAAGCGAAGTACGTGAAGTCGATGCGCTACATATCGCGAAAGCACACCATGCAAGACCGCCTCATGTTCATCTTCTCGGCGAAGAGTTTCACCGAGATGTACCGCCGTCTGCGCTTCGTGCGCGAATATGCTTCGTGGCAGAAAGCGCAGGGCGAGATGGTGAAAGCCAAGCAGGAGCAGGTGAACGAGAAGCAGAAGCAGCTGCAGCAGGTGCGCGGACAGAAAAACGTGATGCTCGACAAGGGCAGACAGGAGCACCGCGCGCTCGAGAGCAAGCAGAGTGAACAGCAGACTATGGTCAACTCGCTGCAGAAGCAGCAGAAGACTATACAGAGCGTAATAGCGAAGCAGCGTAAGGACGCCAGCGCCCTCAATGCGCAAATCGACCGACTCATAGCCATAGAGGTGGAGAAGGCACGCAAGCGCGCTGAGGAGGAGGCACGTCGCAAGGCTGCAGAGGCAGCCGCAGCAAAGAAGCGTCGCGAGGCAGAATTGGCACGCAAACGTGCCGAGGCAGAGCGAGCACGCGCCGAGAACGAACGCCGTCTGCGTGAGGCACGCGAGGCTGAGGAGCGCGCTAAGCAGCGTGCACGCGAGGCTACCGCACAGCAGAAGGAGCGCGCCGAGCAACAGGCACGCGAAGCTGAAGCACAGCGCGAGGCAATAGAGCGCAAAGCAAAAGCCGACGAGCGACGCTCATCGAAGGAGTTGGCAGAGGCTAAGCGCGACGTAGAGCAGACCTACACCGTGTCGTCGGTAGACCGCATGATGTCGGGAGGCTTCGAGGCTAACCGCGGACGCCTGCCGATACCGCTCACCGGCGGTTGTCGCATCGTGTCGCACTACGGACAGAACACCATCGAGGGTCTGCGCGGCGTGACACTCGACAACAAAGGCATCAACATAAAGGGACAACCTGGCTGTCAGGCACGCGCCGTGTACGACGGTGTGGTAAGTGCAGTGTACGGCATCGGCGGACAATGGCTCGTCATGGTGCGCCACGGCGTGTACATCTCCGTATACTGCAACCTCACATCGGTGAGCGTGCATCGCGACCAGAAGGTGTCTACCGGCCAGGCACTCGGAGCAGTCGGCGGCGAGAACATACTGCAGTTCCAGCTGCACAAGAACAGCACCCGACTCAACCCGGAGCCGTGGCTTAGACGATAAAACGCCCGAAACAGCATAGAAAATTCAGTAAATATTTGCTTACGTTGCAGAAAATTAGTAATTTTGCATCGTTCAGTGGAATGAGGGGCTCCGAGAGAGCTCCTCATTTTTATTTATAATTGAAATATATGATAAACAAAGACACCGTAAGAAGTATCGTAGAAGAGTGGCTTGACGGCAAGGAGTACTTCCTTGTTGACATCGAGATAAGCCCCGACGACCGTATCGTAGTAGAAATTGACCATGCCGACGGCGTGTGGATTGAAGACTGCGTAGAATTGAGCCGTTTCATCGAAGACCACCTCAGCCGCGACGAAGAGGACTATGAACTTGAAGTAGGCTCAGCCGGACTGGGACAGCCGTTCAAAGTGGCTCAACAGTACCACTGCTTCGTAGGCAAGGACGTAGAAGTGCTCGACGCAGACGGAAAGAAGTACAAAGGCGTACTCAAAGCCGTAGAGGGCAACGACTTCACTGTGACGGTGCAGGAGAAGCAGAAAGTGGAAGGCAAGAAGCGCCCACAACTCGTGGAGACCGACTACACCTTCCAGATGGACAAAGTGAAATATACAAAATACTTAATAAATTTCAAATAAGCTATGGCAGCAGTAAAAAAAGACGACGTGGTGAGCATGTTCGACTCTTTCAAGGAGTTTAAAGAGACAAAGAACATCGACCGCACCACATTGGTAAGCGTGTTGGAGGAGAGCTTCCGCAACGTTCTCGCAAAGATCTTCGGAAGCGATGAGAACTTCGACGTTATCGTGAACCCAGACAAAGGCGACTTCGAGATTTACCGCAACCGCGTGGTAGTGGCTGATGGCGAGGTAGAGGACGAGAACAAGCAGGTGTCGCTCACCGAGGCACGCAAGATAGAGCCCGACTACGAGGTGGGCGAGGACGTTTCAGAACGTGTCGACTTCGCTAAGTTCGGTCGCCGCGCCATCCTCAACTTGCGCCAGACCCTTGCTTCGAAGATATTGGAGCTCGAGCACGACTCGCTCTACAACAAATATAAAGACCGCGTAGGTCAGGTAATCGCAGCCGAGGTATATCAGGTATGGAAGCGCGAGGTGCTCGTAGTTGACGACGAGAACAACGAGCTCATCCTCCCGAAGGCAGAGCAGATTCCGGCAGACGTATATCGCAAGGGCGAGACAATACGCGCCGTCATCGAGCGCGTTGACAACGAGAACAACAACCCGAAGATTATCCTCTCGCGCACCAGTCCGATGTTCCTCCAGCGCCTTCTTGAGGCAGAGGTGCCCGAGATAGCAGAAGGCCTCATCGCCATCCGTCGCATTGCACGCATCCCTGGCGAGCGCGCCAAGATAGCAGTAGAGAGCTTCGACGACCGCATCGACCCGGTAGGCGCATGTGTAGGCGTAAAGGGTAGCCGTGTGCACGGCATCGTGCGCGAGCTCTGCAACGAGAACATCGACGTAATCTGCTACACCGGCAACACAAAACTCTTCATCCAGCGTGCGCTCTCACCGGCTAAGGTGTCGAGCATCAAGATTGACGAGGAGAACAAGAAGGCAGAGGTATATCTGAAGCCAGAGGAAGTGAGCCTCGCCATCGGTCGCAGCGGCTTGAACATCAAGCTCGCATCGCTGCTCACAGAGTACACCATCGACGTGTTCCGCGAAGTGTCGGAGGAGGACGCAGACGAGGATATCTACCTCGACGAGTTCGCTGACGAAATCGACCAGTGGGTTATCGATGCCATCAAGGGCATCGGTCTTGACACAGCAAAGGCAGTGCTCAACGCTCCGCGCGATATGCTCGTTGAGAAGGCAGACCTCGAAGAGGAGACTGTCGACAACGTGCTGAAGGTGTTGCGCGCCGAGTTCGAGTAAACAAGATACATATAAGGGAGTCTCAAAACCGCATGGTGTTTGAAGCTCCCTTAGCGAGTATCTAAACACTCATTTAAGTTTCGCAAGCGAAAGTAGTTAAGAAGTTAAGGAGTTGTCGCGCCCTACGGTCGCTAAGGAGTTAAGCCATTAGTTTTTTTGCTTGATATAGCATTATAAGCATTTGGCTTAACTTCTTAACTCCTTTAACTACTGAATTCTCTGAACTTGCGAAAGTTCAGACACTAACATATTTATAATCATAATTATTAAGGAAAAGGAAAGACGTAAAGCGGGTAGCTTTCTCCACGCTACGCCCCGAAAAAGGGCACGAGGCAGAAGCAGAGGTAGGCAGACGTTTTACTTTTTTACTCCTTTACTCTTTTACTTTTAAAACATCAAAATATGAGCATCAGGTTAAACAAAGCATTACGAGAGTTGAACATCGGGCTCCAGACGGCAGTGGAGTTCCTTGAGAAGAGAAGTGACCTTGGAGAAGTAAAGGCAGAGCCAAGCTTCAAGCTGAGCGACGCACAGTACGACGCACTCGCTGGAGCCTTCCAGCAGGACAAGGAGGTTCGTTCTCAAGCCGAGAAGCTCTTGCAGAAGAAGCCGAAAGAGAAGAAACGCAGCGAGGAGCCACAGGCTGAGCCACTCCTCAAGTCGTCTACTCAGCAGCAGTACAAGCCGCTGGGCAAAATAGACCTTGACAGTCTGAACAAGAAGCCAGCGCAGACAAAGCCAGCAACACCTGAGACTCATAAAGAGCCGCAGGCGAAGACTAATGCCGTAAGTCAGAAGCCGGCAACAAACGAAGCACCACAGAAAGCAAGCACAGAGGCTAACGTGGATAATCACAACAAAAATCAGAACACTGTGGGTCAGAACAAAGAGCACAAACAAGAAAAGAAGCAGGAGGTAAAGACTGCTACAAGCAACACAGCAAGCACCCCGAAGAAGGTGGAGGCTACAAACAATCAGGCTGAGACAGCAAAGACAGAAACAGACATCTTCACAACCAAGAGCGAGAAGAAGATGCTCAACGCACCAAAGGTGAACGTGTTGGGCAAGATAGACCTCTCTGCTCTCAACCAGAGCACCCGTCCGAAGAAGAAGTCGAAGGAGGAGAAGCGCAAGGAGCGTGAGGACAAGGCTCAGCAGCAGCGCGGCGACAAGAAGAAACGCGAACGCATCAACAAGGTGCGCGTGGACATCAACGCTGCGTCGAACCAGCCCAACGGAGGCAATGGTGGCAAGCAGAACGGTGGCGGCAATGCCGGCACAAGCAACAAGAACAAGAAGAAGAACCGCAACCGCGGCGGACAGCAGAAGCCCGCTGAGGTGAACGACGAGGACGTAGCACGCCAGGTAAAGGAGACACTCGCACGCCTCACAAACAAGCAGAACCAGAACAAGAAGGGCGCGAAGTATCGTAAGGAGAAGCGCGAGGCTGCTCAGGAGAAGATAAACGAGGAGCTGCGCGAGGAGAAGAAGGAGAGCAAGACACTGAAGCTGACCGAGTTCGTTACCGTATCGGAGCTCGCTACGATGATGAACGTGAGCGTGAACCAGGTGATTGGTACGCTCATGAGCGTGGGCATCATGGTGTCTATAAACCAGCGTCTCGATGCCGAGACCATCAACCTCGTGGCTGAGGAGTTCGACTTCAAGACAGAATACGTAAGTGCAGAGGTGCAGGAGGCTATCACCGAGGTGGAGGACGACGAGAACGACCTCGTTCCGCGCGCTCCGATCGTAACCGTGATGGGCCACGTAGACCACGGTAAGACCTCTTTGCTCGACTATATACGCAAGACAAACGTCATCGCCGGCGAGGCTGGCGGCATCACACAGCACATCGGTGCATACAACGTGCAGTTGGAGGACGGACGTAAGATTACGTTCCTCGACACTCCGGGTCACGAGGCGTTCACCGCTATGCGTGCCCGTGGTGCTCAGGTGACGGATATCGCCATCATCATCATCGCTGCCGACGACGCTGTGATGCCTACCACCAAGGAGGCTATCGCACACGCTCAGGCTGCCAACGTGCCGATGGTGTTCGCAATCAACAAGATTGACAAGCCGGGTGCCAACCCCGACCGCGTTCGCGAGGAGCTAGCAGGCATGAACCTCCTCGTCGAGGAATGGGGCGGCAAGTACCAGTGCCAGGAGATAAGCGCCAAGAAGGGCGTAGGCATTAGCGAACTCATGGAGAAGGTGCTCCTCGAAGCCGAGATGCTCGACCTCAAGGCTAACCCTAACCGCAAGGCAACGGGCTCTATCATCGAGTCGTCGCTCGACAAGGGTCGTGGCTACGTGTCGACAGTGCTCGTAAGCAACGGCACACTGCGCGTGGGCGACAACATCATCGCCGGCACATCATGGGGCCGCATCAAAGCCATGTTCAACGAGCGCAACCAGCGCATACAGTCGGCAGGTCCGGCTGAGCCAGCTATCATCCTCGGCTTGAACGGTGCGCCGACAGCCGGCGACTCGTTCCACGTGCTCGACACCGAGCAGGAGACACGCGACATCGCCAACAAGCGCTTGCAGCTGCAGCGCGAGCAGGGCTTGCGCACACAGAAGCGTCTCACCCTCTCGGATATCTCTCACCGCATCGCCCTCGGTTCGTTCAAGGAGCTTAACATCATCGTCAAGGGTGACACCGACGGCTCTATCGAGGCTCTCTCCGACTCGTTCATCAAGATGTCTACAGAGAAGATCAAGGTGGACGTTATCTACAAGGCAGTAGGTCAGATCTCGGAGAGCGACGTAACGCTCGCCGATGCTTCCGACGCTATCATCGTGGGCTTCCAGGTGCGCCCGTCTGCCGCAGCACGCAAACTGGCTGAGCAGGAAGGCGTAGAAATCAACACCTACTCTGTCATCTACGACGCTATCGACGACGTCAAGTCGGCTATGATCGGTATGCTCGACAAGGTGAAGAAGGAGGTTATCACCGGTCAGGTGGAGGTGCGCGAGGTGTACAAGATCTCGAAGGTGGGCACCGTTGCCGGTTGCTACGTCACAGAAGGCAAGGTACACCGTGGCGACCGTGCTCGTGTCATCCGCGACGGTATCGTGGTACACACCGCCGACATCGCTGCCCTCAAGCGCTACAAGGACGACGTTAAGGAGGTGGCTACCAACTTCGAGTGCGGTATCTCGCTCGTCAACTTCAACGACATACAGCAGGGCGACGTGCTCGAGACCTTCACCGAGATTGAGGTTAAACAGACACTGTAATACTGGAATTAGTTATAATCATAGATATAATGAACTTACTTGAACACATTGTTGCTCGTGCAAAGAGCAACAAACAACGTATTGTGCTTCCTGAAGCAACAGAGGAGCGCACACTGAAGGCTGCCGACCGCGTCCTCGCTGACGAGTTGGCTGACCTCATCCTCATCGGCAACCCCGACGAGCTGAAGACTCTCGCCGCAAAGTGGGATCTTCACAACATCGACAAGGCTACTATCGTAGACCCGTTGAACAACCCGAAGGCAGAGGAGTACGCAGAGCTCCTCGCCGAGCTTCGCAAGAAGAAGGGCATGACTATCGAGCAGGCTCGCGAACTCGTAAAGAACCCGCTCTACCTCGGCTGCATGATTATCAAGACCGAGGGTGCTGACGGTCAGATCTCTGGTGCGCTGAGCACCACCGGCGACACTCTGCGCCCTGCATTGCAGATCATCAAGTGCGCTCCCGGCGTGACCTGCGTGAGCGGTGCTATGCTCATGCTCACCCACGAGCACCAGTACGGCGACGACGGCATCATCGTCATGGGCGACGTAGCCGTTACACCGGTTCCGACAGCAGAGCAGCTGGCTCAGATTGCTGTTTGCACAGCGCAGACAGCACGCTCGGTGGCTGGCATCCAGGACCCACGCGTAGCTATGCTGAGCTTCTCTACAAAGGGCTCTGCAAAGCATGAGGTGGTAGACAAGGTGGTTGAGGCTACACGCCTCGCTCACGAGCTGGCTCCAGAGCTGAAGCTCGACGGCGAGCTGCAGGCTGACGCAGCCCTCGTTCCGGCTGTTGGCGAGAAGAAGGCTCCGGGTTCTCCTATCGCCGGCCACGCCAACGTTCTCGTTGTGCCGTGCCTCGAGGTGGGCAACATCTCGTACAAGCTCGTTCAGCGCTTGGGCGATGCGCTCGCTATCGGTCCGATCCTTCAGGGCATCGCACGCCCAGTGAACGACCTCTCGCGCGGTTGCTCTGTAGAGGACATCTACTACATGGTGGCTATCACAGCTTGCCAGGCAATGGACGCTAAGTAACAACTCAAAAATCAAAAATCAAAGTAATGAAGATATTGGTTCTTAATTGTGGCAGCTCTTCAATCAAGTACAAGCTGTACAATATGGACGACAACTCAGTGCTGGCAGCAGGCGGCGTTGAGCGTATCGGTCTTGATGAGGCATTCATCAAAATCACTCTGCCTAACGGCGAGAAGAAGAAAATCATGCACGACATGCCCGACCACAAGGAAGGTGTCAACTTCGTGTTCCAGTGCTTGCTCGACCCTGAGTTCGGCGCAATCAAGTCGCTCAGTGAGATCGACGCCGTAGGCCATCGCATCGTGCAGGGTGGCGACCTCTTCGAGAAGAGCGTCATCGTCGACAAGTCGGTAGAGGACGGCATCGAGAGCCTCTGCGACCTCGCACCGGTACACAACGCCGGCCACCTGAAGGGCTTGCGCGCCGTAGACAAACTGATGCCGGAGGTGCCGCAGGTATGCGTGTTCGACAACGCCTTCCACAGCACCATGCCCGACTACGCTTACCTCTACGCTGTGCCTTACGAGCTCTACGAGAAGTATCACGTACGCCGCTACGGCTTCCACGGCACCAGCCACCGCTACGTATCGCAGCGCGTGTGCGAGTTCCTTGGCCGCGACATCAAGACACAGCGCATCATCACCTGCCACATCGGCAACGGTGCGTCGGTGTCAGCCGTTAAGTTCGGCAAGTGCGTCGACACATCTATGGGTCTCACTCCGCTCGCTGGCGTAATGATGGGCAGCCGTTCTGGCGATATTGACCCGTCTGCCGTTACCTTCCTCATGGAGAAACTCGGCAAGAAGCCGCAGGAGATGGCAGACTTCCTCAACAAGGAGAGCGGTGTGCTCGGCATCACAGGCATCTCTTCGGACATGCGCGAGGTAGAGAGCGCTGCTGCTGAGGGCAACGAGCGCGCACAGCTCGCTCTGAAGATGTACAACTACCGCATCAAGAAGTACATCGGTGCTTACGCTGCCGCTATGGGTGGTGTGGACATCATCGTATGGACAGCCGGTGTAGGCGAGAACCAGGTGGGCACTCGCCTTGAGGCTTGCTCAGGTCTTGAGTTCCTCGGCGTAGAGATGGATGCCGAGGCTAACAAGGTACGTGGCGAAGAGGCTATCATCTCTACTCCTGAGTCTAAGGTAACGGTTTGCGTTATCCCGACCGACGAGGAGCTGATGATTGCTAAGGACACCATGGCACTGCTTCAGAAGTAATCAGTTGTCTTTTGCCGCGGCGTGTGGCTTCGCAGCCTCAGCTTCGACGGCATAAGCCATAAACATAAACCCAAATCGGTCATTAGAAAAAACTTCTTGTCATTTTCTAATGACCGATTTGGGGTTAATGCTCATTGTGATATTTTTGTTTTACCTTTGCAAAAAATAAATAGCTATGAAATTAAAAACTTTATTATTCTGTTCATTGTTGGCACTAGGATTTGTATCTTGCGGTGGTGATGACAATGATGACAATGAAAATGGATCCGGCAGCACATCTACCGAAGTTATCAATGGACACAAATTTGTAAACCTTGGTTTACCTTCAGGAACCTTATGGGCTGAAACAAATGTTGGTGCAAAATCTAAATCAGACATTGGCGATTACTATGCATGGGGAGAAATTGAAACAAAAGATTCATATAAAGAATCTAATTATAAGTGGTCAGAAGGATATCATGGTAGTGTTCTGTTACCAGAAGATGATGTTGCCACACAAAAATGGGGTGCTGGCGTGCATATACCAACCAAGGAGCAAGCACAAGAGCTTGTAGATAACTGTAAATTCGTTTGGACATCTGTAAAAGGACAAAATGGATACAAGGTTGTAGGTAAAAATGGTAATTCTATTTTCCTGCCAGCAGGAGGGTACTATTCTCCCAATCCTTCTCACACTAAGCTTGTATGTATTTACTGGCTAAATTATCATGGCGGGCGTTTGTTCTTAGATTATACCTGTGCTGGTACAGATGACGAACTGTGTGTAGAATTCAACAATAATTATAATGGTCAGTTAGTTCGTCCCGTTGCTTCTATATAAAAACAAATAACCAGATAAATCTATTGTAATAAGGGATGCTCTATAATAGGGCATCCCTTATTATTTTCTTATTTTACAATATCATTCAGTGTCTCCAAGCTATCTACCTTACCGTACTTTACATGGCAGCTCACTCAGAAAATAGAATTGAGGTGCATATATAGTTTGGCTACCAAATTGTGTTAATTGGTAGCCAAATATATTGCTGTTTCAATTAAAAATCGTATCTTTGTGCCATAAACAAATAGTATTGATTATGGTTGTAGTTAGCACAAGAGACTTTCGTACTAATCAGACTAAGTATCTGAATTTGGCAAAAGCAGGAGAGCACGTAGTCCTAAAATCGCGTGCTGGCAGTTTCCGCATCTTCCCCGATGACGGAAATGATACCATTGACGCACCGCGCGACTTAATGAAAGAACTCAAAAACGCTTTGACGGAGGTAAGGGAAGCCATTGCCGGAAAGCGTGAACTCCAATCTGCTGATAGTTTGCTCGATGAGTTGTAATATTACAGTATCGGTTTCTGACGACTTTGCAAAAGAAGCAAAACGTCTCGCTAAGAAATATCCAAGTTTTAAACAAGACTACAAGGATTTTCTCGATAGTATTAAAGAGAACCCTCTGCAAGGCGATGAGATTACAAAAAACATACGCAAAATCCGTATGGCTATCAAATCAAAAGGCAAAGGTAAATCTGGTGGAGCAAGAGTCATCACGTTCAATGTTCTTACCAATGTCGAAAATGGTCAGGTTGTTTTCCTTCTTCTCTATGATAAAGAGGAGGCGTCTACTGTCAAGACCGATGTCGTAAAGCAAATGGTGCGCGACATGGGATTTGAAATGTAACGAAATTCTACAAATCCTTTACAATGGGTGGAGTATTTTGAACTAAAATAATCCTTTTATAATTTGATTTGTACCCCAGAACCAAGTCTTTTCGTTCTGTGCCAATCTGTGCATTCTGTGGGAGAATCTTATCAGCAAGGCACCATTCTATTATAAAATGATATTCAGCAAACACTATAAAAAAATGTTTTGCGAAAATATCTACCATATCTGCCAGCATCACTACAACTCTCTGAATACCAACAACATAAAGACTGACAGATACACCCAAAAACGGAAATATCTACCAGTCTATCTGCCATACCCTCCACCACAACCGGAACATCATTCCACCACAACCGGAACATTATTCCACCGCAACCGGAACATTATTCCACCGCAACCGGAACATCATTTTAGCACTACCGGAGCCACCTTCTCTCGCCACAAGCATTAGGCATTAAGGTTGAATACCTTGGGAGTATCGTTACAAAACATATTGGCAGGGTCAATATGGCGACTAAAAAACTTGGTTTTTCGGATTATTCTCGCTAACTTTGTCATCTAAAATGGTTGCGTTTGTCGCCGACTTGCAAAACCTAAATAAAATCATTTTAAGCAATCAACATTATGAAAAAGACTCTACTCTTACTGGGCTTCGTGCTCGCTACAATAGCAGCCAACGCACAAACCCTCTTGGGCACCCCCTTATCAAACAATACCACGCAGAAGGAGCGCGTGCTGAAGGCTCCCAGCAAGGCTGCGCTGCACAGGCTGAGCGTGCCTAAGGACGAGAAACCCACCTACAACCCCGAGGGCGAGGACGAGGCGTACATCATGGCGTACACCGAGAACAACGGCTTCTACGAGAAGCAGTACACCAACGGTAAGGTGACGGTGCGCCAGGACGGCACCACCTACTACTTCAACGGACTCACACCGGGCGGCAACCGCGACTACCGCGGTGCCGAAGAGAGCTGGCTGAAGGGCGAGAAGGTGGGTAACGAGATTGTCATCAAGGCAGGACAGGTGCTCGTGCAGAACGATGCCAAGACGCTCTACTTGGAGATAGTGCACGCCGACGAGGAGGGCAACGTGACGAGCTTCGAGAAGGAGGCACGCCTCGCCATCGGCGAACAGGGCGAGCTGACCACACAGAACGGCGACATCTTCGCCATATACGAGGACGCAGAGACGGAGGACGAGGCTGGTTTCTTCGGCTTCTTCTACACGATGAAGCTGCAACCTCTGGGCGAGTTCGTGCGCTTCGAGTTCCCGAAGGGCGTGAAGCCGCAGACCTACGTGTTCAGCGGCACGGATGCCTACGGCGCGAAGGCGTCGCGCCTGGTGAAGGTGGCGTTCAGCGACGGCAAGTTCTTCATCAGCGGACTCGCCTCAAAGTCGCCCGAGGAGGTGTACGAGGGCACATACAGCGGCACAACGGCTTCCATCCCGTCGTTCCAGATCGTGAAGGATGCCGACCTCTTCTTCTACCGCATTGCGCCGGTGAGCGTGGACAAGGATATGAACTACGAGTATCTCCGCACCATCAACTTCAACTTCTCTGCCGACCGCAAGCAGCTCACAATGGCTCCTGCCGAGGCTTACCTCTGCGAGACAACCTACGACCTGAAGGAGTTCGTGACGACCGCCACGGGCGTGACGATGAAGTACTACGCCGGCGACCACGCCACGAAGCCTGCCATGCCGACCAACCTTGATTGGGACGAGCTGAACTCGGCACTCGTGTTCAACATACCGACCGAGGACGTGAACGGCGAGTATATCAACGCCGAGAAGCTGAGCTACCGCATCTATGTCGACGGCAAACGCTACACGTTCACCACCGACCTCTACGACCACCTCACGCAGGACATGGACGAGATTCCGTTCGGCTTCACCGACAACTACGACATCGTGAACAACGGTACACTGAAGATTGTCTACTTCCACAACCTGCAGGCGAAGAAGCTGCACGTGGAGAGCGTGTACACCGTAGACGGCACGGCAACCACTTCCGACCGCGCACTCTACGACTTCGACCCGACGGGCATCAGCCTCAACACCGCCGACATGAAGATAGCTGACACGCGCTACTACTCGATAGAGGGTGCGCAGATTGCTACACCTGCCAAGGGCACCATCGTGCTCAAAGCCGTGACCTACACCGACGGCAAGTGCAAGGTTACAAAGGAAATAGTGAAATAACATATAAAATGGATATACAGCAATTCAACAATACAAAATGGAGCCGCAACATAATCCTCGTAGACGGCGATTATGTCGACTCCGTAGCCTTCAACCTCTCGGTCAACTTCGAGCGTATGCTCGGCAGACGCATCCCGAAAGCTGACCTCGCACGCTGGATCGACTGCGTGGCACTCGACGGCGGAATGCGCGAGAGTCGCGACAGCGAGGGCGAGACGCAGGTTATCTTCATCCACTCTAAGGAGAAAGCTGCGCTCGAGAACTTCGCGCCCGGCAACTACGAAACCGACCTAAACGCAAAGGCGTTCAAGGACGGTCTGGGCGAGTTCATCCTCAGCTCATACCCCGTTGAAGAGGTGGTGAAGCACAACGACTTCTTCCTCGACATCCTCAAGACCGTGGTCAACCACAAGGACGTGCATCGCGTGATGGCTATCCCCAACGCCGAGCACCCCGCGCTCTGGGACGCTCTGCGCCACGCCCTTCGCGACGTTGACGACGAGGAAAAGCGCGTGACGCTCTTCGCCATGCAGCCCCTCGAAGGTGGCAACTTCAAGCAGGAAATCTTAGGCTACTCGCTCATGAACTCCCTCGGGATAAAGGGCAACGAGCTGTAAAGCGGTGGGCTGGGAAGCTAGGTGTTCTAGGCTTGCTAGGTGTTCTAGAAGAACTAGTTAATCTAGAAAATCTAGAAAATCTAGAAAGCCTAGAAAACCCAAGAAGCCCATAGTAAAACCAAAAAACAACAAACTAAAAAATAGAAACAATGGGAAAAGTACTTATGATCGGCGCCGGTGGCGTCGCTACAGTTGCAGCGTTCAAGATTGCGCAGAACGCTGACGTTTTCACCGACTTCATGATTGCAAGCCGCACAAAGTCAAAGTGTGACCGCATTGTCGAGGCAATCGGCAACCCCAACATCAAGACCGCTCAGGTGGACGCCGACGATGTGGAGCAGCTCAAGGCTCTCTTCAACGACTACAAGCCGGAACTGGTCATCAACCTCGCCCTGCCCTATCAGGACCTCACCATCATGGAGGCTTGTCTGGCTTGCGGATGCTCGTACCTCGACACCGCCAACTACGAGCCGAAGGACGAGGCTCACTTCGAGTACTCTTGGCAGTGGGCTTACAAGAAGCGTTTCGAGGAGGCTGGTCTGACAGCTATTCTCGGCTGCGGCTTCGACCCGGGCGTGACAAGCATCTTCACCGCTTATGCTGCTAAGCACCACTTCGACGAGATACAGTATCTCGACATCGTAGACTGCAACGCCGGCAACCACCACAAGGCGTTCGCTACCAACTTCAACCCCGAAATCAACATCCGCGAGATCACTCAGAAGGGTCTCTACTGGGAGGACGGCAAATGGGTGGAGACTGCTCCGCTCGAGATTCACAAGCCGCTCACATACCCGGAGGTGGGTCCGAAGGAGAGCTACCTGCTCCACCACGAGGAGATAGAGTCGCTCGTGAAGAACTACCCGACCATCAAGCGCGCTCGCTTCTGGATGACTTTCGGTCAGCAGTACCTCACATACCTCGACTGTATCCAGAACCTCGGCATGTCGCGCATCGACGAGATAACATACGAGGCTCCGCTCGCCGACAATCCTTCGGAGAAGGTGAAGGTGAAGATCGTGCCGCTGCAGTTCCTCAAGGCCGTGCTGCCTAACCCACAGGATCTCGGCGAGAACTACGACGGACAGACCTCTATCGGCTGCCGCATCCGTGGCATCAAGGACGGCAAGGAGCAGACCTACTACGTCTACAACAACTGCTCGCACGAGGCTGCCTACAAGGAGACGGGTATGCAGGGCGTAAGCTACACAACGGGTGTTCCGGCTATGATCGGCGCAATGATGTTCTTCAAGGGTCTGTGGCGCAAGCCTGGCGTTTGGAACGTAGAGGAGTTCGATCCGGATCCGTTCATGGAGCAGCTCAACAAGCAGGGTCTGCCTTGGCACGAGTTGTTCAATGTAGACATTGAATTATAATTCAAAATTCAAAACTCAAAAAGAAATGGCAAAAGAAGAAATGAACATCGACCAGGCGGGCAAGCTCAAAGCCCTCCAGGCTGCGATGTCAAAGATAGAGAAGGACTTCGGCAAAGGCTCCATCATGAAACTCGGCGACGAGCAGGTGGAGAACGTCGAGGTAATCCCTACCGGTAGCATCGGTCTTGACGCCGCACTCGGTGTCGGCGGCTACCCGAAGGGCAGAATTATCGAGATATACGGTCCCGAGTCGTCAGGTAAGACAACGCTTGCCATACACGCCATCGCCGAGGCACAGAAGGCAGGCGGCATCGCAGCGTTCATCGACGCCGAGCACGCCTTCGACCGTTTCTACGCAGCAAAGCTCGGCGTAGACGTAGACAACCTCTGGATATCGCAGCCCGACAACGGCGAGCAGGCACTCGAGATTGCCGACCAGCTCATCCGCTCATCGGCTATCGACATCATCGTTATCGACTCTGTGGCTGCGCTCACTCCGAAGGCGGAGATAGAGGGCGACATGGGCGACAACAAGGTGGGTCTGCAGGCTCGACTCATGTCGCAGGCGCTGCGCAAGCTCACCTCTACAATCTCGAAGACCAAGACAACGTGTATCTTCATCAACCAGTTGCGCGAGAAGATCGGCGTGATGTTCGGCAACCCCGAGACAACCACCGGCGGTAACGCCCTGAAGTTCTACGCTTCGGTGCGCCTCGACATCCGCAAGGTGACGGGCATCAAGGACGGCGACCAGATCATCGGCAACCAGGTGCGCGTGAAGGTGATCAAGAACAAGGTGGCGCCTCCGTTCCGCAAGACCGAGTTCGAGATTATGTTCGGCGAGGGCATCTCAAAGGTTGGCGAGATGGTAGACCTCGGCGTAGAGTACGGCATCATCCAGAAGTCGGGCTCGTGGTACAGCTACAACGGCTCGAAACTGGCGCAGGGTCGCGACGCTACAAAGACTCTGCTGAAGGACAACCCCGAACTCTGCGAGGAGCTCGAAATGCTCATCAAGAAGGCTATCGCCGAGCACCGCGAGGCGTAGCGTCATAGGAGGGTATGGCATCCTGCCATACCCACGCACCCACATTCTTGAAATTGCCTCCCACAGATGGCACAGATCAACACAGATGTTTAGGGGGTGCAGCAGTCTCTGCTGCACCAACAAAGCAAACGGTGTCCTTCCACAGAACGCACGGAACGCACAGAATCTTCTTGCAGAGAAGAGCCTCCCACAGATGGCACAGATCAACACAGAAGTTTTGTAGGAGGGTATGGCATCCTGCCATACCCACGCACCCACATTCATGAAATTGCCTCCCACAGATGGCACAGATCAACACAGATGCACCCCCTGGGAGAAGCTCTGTGAGAGAATACATCACAGCAAATAACGACTGACAGAAAGGCTGGTAGATAGGCTGGAAGATTTCGCATTTTCCAGTCTATCTACCAGCCTTTATTATTCTTATACAGTGAGAGTTACGGCGATACTGGAAGATATGGCAGATTTTTTCGCCAAACAATTCAAAACAACATATCTCACCACATCACCATCTCATCATCTCAACACCTCACCATCACTCGGTCTTGATGCTCTCCACGGGGTTCTGCGTCGCTACACGCCACGACTGCGCCACGACCGTTGCAATGACAACGGCAGAGACACCGACAAAACTGAGCGGGAAGAGCCACCAGTGGAGCGGCGTGTGCTCGGCGAAGCTCTGCAGCCACTGCATACTGAGCCACCAGCCCACGGGAGCTGCAACGACGAACGACACCACGAGCGGCACGGTGTAGCGCATGGCGAAGAGGCGCACGATAGAACCTACCGACGAACCCATCACCTTGCGTATACCTATCTCCTTGCGGCGATACTCGGTCTCGAACATCGTCAGCGAGAACACGCCGATAACGGTGATGATGATGCAGATGATGGCGAAGAACTTCACCTGCGATATGAAGCGGAACTCGTCGACGTAGGTCTGCTGAAGGTCGTTGTCGAGGAAGTTCATCTCATACTTCTGCGACGCGTCGAGACGGTTGAGCACGTCGGTTATGCGACGCTTTGCCTCCACCTTGTCCTGACCCTTAGCGACGCGCACGAACACCTGGTTGCAGCGGTCGCCCCACTGCTCCATGTCCGGTCCGAAGATGATGAACGCAATAGCCACACGACTGTTGTCGTTGCGCATCGACTTCAGCTTGAAGTTGTTGCAGACGCCCACGATGAGATAGTTTGACGTAGGTCCCCATTCGTTCTGACGACCGATAGAGTCGCCCACGGCGAGCCATTTGTACTGCTGCATGGCAGCCTTGTTGAGCACGTAGGCACCCGTCTTCATGTCAGCCTCGTTGAAGTTGCGACCCTCCAGAATCTTCAGTCCCATAGTTTGCGGATACTCATAGTCGCACGGCAGCACCTGGAGCGACATCTGATGCTCGCCACTTCCATGTCCCCAGCCCATATACTGATCACCAGAACCGATAGCCTTTTGTGCAAAGCCGACATTCTCTACGAACGGCAACTTCTTCAGTTCGGTGCGTATCGTCTCGCGCTTAGCCTTTGCCTCATCAGAGAGCCATGTGTAGAACACCTCGTTCTTGTTGAAGCCATAGTCGCAGTTGAAGATGTAGCTCGACTGGCTCGACATGACACCTATATATATAGCGAGTACGAAAGCCACGCAGAACTGCACCGCCATTATCGCCAGGCGCAGCTGTCTGCCGCGCGGCGAGAGTCCGAACGAACCTTTCAGCACCAGAGCCGGGGCGAACGACGTGCTGTAGAACGCCGGCACAACAGCCGCCAACGCTCCCACAACAAGTGCCGACGCAGCCATGACGGCGACAAGAAGCCAATGTGCGGAGAAGCTGATGTCGCCCGAAACGAGCTTCATGCACGCCTCGCTGCGCTGGAACGCCACGACAAGCAGAACGCCGACAACCAATCCGACAAAAGCGAACAGCACGCTCTCCATTATCATCTTAAGGCGCAGACCGCCTACAGAGGCTCCCATCACACGGCGTGTGTTGATGCCGCGCATACGCATCGGCACCTCGGAGAGCGAGAAGTTGAGCAGATTGAGCAGGGCGATAAACAGCACGAAGACAGAAGCCACGGTGAGCACGTCGACAAGGCTGCGGTTGCCCTTGTCCTGCAGTCCGATGCCAGAGAAGTAGATATCGTCCACGGGAGTGATGCGGAAATTCATTTTCACCTCCTTGTCAAACTCCTTCTCGCTTATGTCGTTGGCTTTCATAAATGCGAACTTTATGGCACGCTCCACCTTTTTAGGGTTTGTGCCCTCGGCAAGTCGCAGAAAGATGCAGTAGCTCCACTCGCTCCAGTCGGTCATTCCGCTCTCGTTATCGCAGATATACAAGCCGTTGGACACAGTGCAGTTGTCGGGCATATCCTCGCTCACGCCCACCACGGTGACGGGTATCGTTCCGCCATCATTGTTGTTTATAGCTTCGAACGTCTTGCCCACAGCATTCGCCGTACCGAACATCTTCTCGGCATTGCTGCGGTTAACGATGGCAGTAGCTCCGGTGCCCCATGACTTGCTTGAGCCGGAGATGAGTTTGCCGGTAAAGAACTCAATGCCAGGCTTGCTCATGTACACAACAGGCACGGTTATGGTGCGGTTGTTCACCTTAACATCGGTCTGATTGACATACGGACTGTAATAGACAGCACTCTTAACCTGCGGAATATCCCTAAGCATAGTGGCGAACGGACGGCATATGCTGCAACCCCAGTTGTCGCCGAACAGATTGCCGTAGATTTCGAGGCGGTACATGTGCTCGTAGTCGTTGAGGTTGTGGTTGTACGTGCGGTTGTATATCACCTGTGTCATGAACAGGTAGAACGTCGCTACAGCCACACTCAAGCCGAAGAGGTTGAGCAGCGTGGCTATGCGGTAGCGGCGGAACATATATAGGAATGTCTTCATTATCGTTTCGTTTTAGTTAAAGAATTCTCTCGCTGCCCTCCACAACCTGACCGTCGAAGAGGTTGATGATGCGGCTTGCCATCTGCGCGTCGTGCAGCGAGTGGGTCACCATTACGATTGTGGTGCCCTCGGCATTGAGCTGCGAGAGCAGTTCCATGACAGCCAGACCGCTCTTCGAGTCGAGATTACCCGTAGGCTCGTCGGCGAGGATGAGTTTCGGCTTGCCCACCACGGCGCGAGCTATCGCCACACGCTGCTGCTGACCGCCCGAGAGCTGCTGCGGATAGTGCTTTGCGCGATGGCTCAAGCCCACCTTGCGCAGTATCTCTGTCACACGCTCGAGGCGCTCCTTCGACGGTACACCCATATAGCGCAGCTGTAGGTCGACATTCTCCTCAACGGTAAGCTCGTCGATGAGGTTGAAGCTCTGGAACACGAAGCCTATACGTCCGCGACGGTAGCGTGTGCGGTCCTTCTCCTTGAGGTTTGCCACGGGTTCGCCGTCGAGCAGATAATCGCCCGAGTCGGGATTGTCGAGGAGTCCGAGGATGTTCAGCAGCGTCGACTTGCCGCAGCCGCTCGGTCCCATTATGGCGACGAACTCGCCGTCTTCTACATTTATACTAACGCCGTTGAGGGCTACTGTCTCCACTTCTTCCGTGCGGAAGATCTTGGTAAGGTTTTGAGTCTTTATCATAATTTTTGCTATTTAATTACTAATACCTCGTTATCCTTGAACGCTTCGTATCCGCTGGTGATGACGCGCTCGCCAGGCTCCAGTCCGTCTGTCACCTCGTAGTATTGCGGGTTCTGGCGGGCTATGCTGATGTTGCGGCGGTAAGCCTTGCGTCCCGACTTGTCGAGCACGAATATCCAGTTGCCGCCGGTGGTCTGGAAGAACGTGCCGCGCGGTATGAGCGTAGCCTGCTGCGACTTGCCGAGAGCCAGCTCCACGTAGAAGGTCTGTCCGCTGCGCATCTGCGCCAGGCGTTCGCCGACGAAGACAAAGTCGGTGCGGAACGTTCCGTTGCGTACTTCGGGATATACCTTGCGCACACGCAGGAGGTAGGTCTTGCCGTCGCGACTGAACGAAGCCGAGAGGCCGGGACGCACGCGGTCGATGTAATGCTCGTCAATCTGCGCCTGCACCTTGAAGTCGGAGAGGTCGTTTATCTGTCCGATGTTCTGTCCGGCAGCGATGTTCTGCCCCAACTCAACGTCGAGCAGTCCGAGTTCGCCGTCGATAGCCGAGCGCACCTCGAGCTTGTTCTTGCGGTCGCGCACTAAGAGCACGTTCTTGCGCATGTTGTCGAGGTTGTCTTCCATCTGCGCCATCTGCACGTGACGGTAGATGCTGTCCTGCTTCAGTCGCTGCGAGATAAGACTCTGCTTGCGACGTGCGAGGTTATAGTCCTCACGACTCTGCAGATACACCTCCTTACTGATGAGGCGTTCCTTGTAGAGGCGTGCGTTCTGTTCGTAGGCGCGGCGCTTGCGGTCGCAGTCGGTGTCGAGCGTAGCCTGCTCGGTGCGGTTGTTGAGGCGGTCCTGCTGCATAGCCACCTGCGTGTTGCGCAGCAGGTTCTGCTTCTCGGCGAGTTCAGCCTCAGCGTTGAGAATCTGCAGGTCGAGGTTGCTGTTGCTGAGTCGGAGTATCACGTCTCCCTTTCTGACACGTGTGCCCTCCTCCACAACTTTCTCGCGCACTATGCCACCCTCCTCGGGCGAGATCTGTACCACCTGGATAGGCAGTACCTGTCCGTTGAGACGCACATAGTCGTCGAACTTGCCGCGCGTTACGTCGCTGATGGTGATGTCAGAGGCATCTATGGTCATCGTATTGGCAGTTGTGCCGAGCACTATCCACACGAGGAGCGCAGCGAGTGCGGCAGCCGCAACGATATACCATGCGTAGCGGCGGAGGAATGATTTCTTTTCTATTTGTCGGTCCATAATGGTTTGTTTTTTTTTAAGGCGGCGCTTAAGCCGAACTAAGCCTCTTTAAGCCTTTCTAAGTCTTGGGAAACTAAGCCTTTTTAAGCCTTGGGTAACTAAGCCTTTCTAAGCCTTGGGTAACTAAGCCCTCCCCGACGGGGAGGGTTGGGAGGGGCTTTTTACTTTTCATAGTATGCCAGTACTTGGCGATTGTACATCATTGTGAGTTGGCTCTGCAGCAGTCTGACCCTCGACTGCAGGAGCGTGACGGCAGCCGTGCGCACGTCGATAGACGATGCCATGCCCTCCTCGAACTTGCGTGTGGTGAGATGGGCGGCTAAGCTGTCAGCCTCAACCTGATCCTGCATCTTCTGCACCTCCTTGGTGCTGTTCTCAACGTCGGCGACAGCTTCGGCAATGATGCGCTGCAGTTCGGAGCGCTCGTAGTTGAGCGATTCGCGTGCCCGGTCGAGAGCTATGCGGCGCGAGCGAACGGAGGAGACAGAGCCGAGTCGGTTGAAGATAGGGATGCTCAGCGAGAGAGTCACGTATTCGCCGGCATTATTCTTGAACTGCTGACCGAACGGTGCGTGTCCACCCACGTCCATATTACGATAGAACGAGGTGGAGACACCGCCGGAGAGAGAGAGCTTGGGTAGGAATGCACCACGGGCAGCGCACAGGGCGTAGCGTGCTGCAGCCACATTGCCCGCAGCCTGCGCTATGCGCGGATTGGTTGTGAGCGCCACATTATATATATTATAGGCATTGTCGGTAGGCAGAAGCGAGGCATCTACCGAGGGCTTTTCCACAACGAGCGTGTCGGCAATGGGGAAGTTCATCTGCTGCTTCAGTGCGAGCAGTGCCTTCGTGGTCTGACTCTGCATATGCGTCAGCTCGTAGTCGTCGGCAGCAAGTGTGGCTCGCATCTGCGCCACATCGGCTTCGCTCTTCTGCCCCACCTCAGCCATCACCTCGGTCTGGTGGAGCAGCGCACGACTCTCGTCGCGTTTGCGCTGCGTGTGCTCCACGGCACCCTCGCAGTAGAGCAGATCCATGCACGCCTTGTACACCCTCAGACGCACGGCATCTTTCTCCGCCTGCAACGCCGAGCGACCCATAGCCACATTGGCGCGAGCCATACGCAGCTCGTTGTATCGCTGAAGTCCGTCGAAGACAACGAGCGATGCCTGCAAGCCGTAGCCGTTATAGAAGGTGTTGACATCGGTGTAGGTGTTGGTCTCGGGGTCGATGGCGCGTCCGAAGTTCATCTGTGCGCCCACCGAGCCGTACACTTCGGGCAGGAAGGCACCGATGGCACGTGTGCGTTCGGTGCGACTTGCGTCGAGGTCGTACTGCTGCAGGCGCACCGTGTGACTGTGCTCGGCGGCGTACTCCATGCAACGCTCCACGCTCCACGGTTCGGCTGCCTGAGCCGACAGGGCGGCAAGCAGGGCGAATAGGGTTATGAATGGTCGGTTCATTGTATCTGTTTGCTTTATTTCTACGACAAAATTACACCATTAAGCAAGCAACGGGAAGTGTTTGGTGCGGAAAAACAGCGGTTGTATGATAATCATACAGCAGAGTGTATGAAAATGATACACATGTGTCAGTGGCTTGCACTTTTTTTTGTACTTTTGCATTAGAAACATAAAGTGCTTAATATGAGCAACTATTACAACACGATACTCATCGTCGACGACAACCCGGCGATACTCACCGCTTTGAAGATTTGCCTTGCAGGGGTGTTCACGCGCATCGTGACACTCAGCAGTACGGACCGGCTCGTAGCCACTATGAGCGAAGAGCAGGTGGACGTGGTGCTGCTCGACATGAACTTCTCATTAGGCGTGAACACGGGGCAGGACGGACTGTTCTGGCTGCGCACGCTGAAGAAGCTGCATCCCGACACGCCGGTGGTACTGATGACGGCGTATGCCGACGTGCAGTTGGCGGTAAAGGGACTGAAGAACGGGGCTGCCGACTTCGTGACGAAGCCGTGGGACAACGACGAACTGGTGCGCACGCTGCGCGACGCGGTGGAGAAGAGTCGCGAAGTGGTGACGCTCGACAAGCTCGAACAGCAGCATGTGCATCGCGTGGTAGAACAGTGCCACGGCAATATGAGCAAGGCAGCGGAACTGTTAGGAATAACAAGGCAGACGCTGTATAGGAAGTTGAGGTGAGGTTGAGAGTTGATGTTGTAATGGTGAGATGTTGAGGTGGTGACAATAGTGAGAAATCTTAACATCTCAACAAAACAACACCTCAACATCATATCTCAACACCTCAACACCTCACCACAACAACATCATACCTCAACATGGCACCATATATAATTGCCCTTCTCACCGCACTCCTCGTAGTGCTCTTCGTACTTGAGTGGCGCCACCAGCGTCGCCTCTCCACTCGCGTGCGCCTCATGCGCGAGGCACTGCACAACCGCGACTTCATGTTCCGCCTGCCTACGGACAGCATCATGCCCGGCGAGCGCGAACTGCAGAAGATGCTCAACGAGATGGGCGGAGAGATAAACCAGCTGATGGCGCGCAGCGAGGTGGAGTCGTGGCAGCGGCTGACACGCGTGTTGACGCACGAGATAATGAACGCCGTGACACCGATACAGAGCATCACGCATGCGTACATAGGCAGCAAGATGGTGAAGGGAACGCCGCTCGAAGAGGGCATCCAGGCGATATACGACACGAGTCGCAGTCTGTCGGCGTTCGTGGAGAGCTACCGCAATATGACGCAACTGCAGACGGTGAACATCGAGGAGATAGACCTGCAACGACTCGTTACCAATCTGCAAACGCTCTACCCCAACCTCACATGGCACGTAGACCTCGTCAACGTACAGACGCTGCGTGCCGACGCAAGCATGATACACCAGGTGCTTACCAACATCGTGAAGAATGCGGCGGAGGCTGGCGCTCACAACATAGACATCTGCGCACGCCGCGCTGACCAGTGCACGCAGCTGCGCATCAGCAACGACGGCACGCCGATAGCGGCGGAGGTGGCGCGCGAGGTGTTCGTGCCGTTCTTCACCACGAAGCGCACGGGGTCGGGCATCGGGCTATCGCTCTCGCGCCAGATGATGATGGCGCAGGGCGGCAACCTCGCTCTCGCCGAACGCGCACAAGCAGGATACCACACCACGTTCGTCGTAACGCTGTAGCGAATGGGATACATATGGGAGAACATCAATATTTCCACAGAATGCACGGAAACTTCTTGAAGAGGAGGGTCTCCCACAGATTGCACGGATTTTCACGGATTAGGAGGGTATGGCATCCTGCCATACCCACGCAACCACTAACGCAACCTAACTTCTGTGACTTCTGTGGATTCCGTGGGAGAACATGCGCAACCAACATCTGTGTCAATCCGTGAGATCTGTGGGAGAACATCAATATTCCCACAGAATGCACAGAACACACAGAAACTTTCTTGCTGGAAAGAGCATTCCACAGAACGCACGGATTTTCACGAAGACAGCTTCAGGGGGTGCAGCTGTCTCAGCTGCACCAATAAACAAAATGGTGCTATTAACAAGGATGGTGCACTTATACTATGATGGTGCACTTGAGACAAGTGCACCCCCTGAGTGCACCCTCCTAAAAAACAAACAAAAGTTCTCGAATGAAAAAGATTAGTTTCACAAGCGACATATTACCAATGAAGGATATCCTCTACCGCCTCGCGCTACGCATCACGCTGAGCCGCGAGGAGGCAGAGGACATCGTGCAGGACACGCTCATACGTGTCTGGAACCGTCGCGACTCGTGGGATACCATCGAGAACATCGAGGCGTTCGCACTCACCGTCTGCCGCAACATGTCACTCGACCGACTGCGGCTGCACGAGAACCAGAATGCGTCGCTCGACGACACGCCTGTGGAGAGCAACCCCACGGCGACGGCTAACCCCTACGAGCGCACCGTGCAGCGCGAGAAAGTGCAGATTGTGCGGCAGCTCATTGATGCTCTGCCCGAGAAGCAGCGCGCATGTATGCAGCTGCGCGACATGGAGGGCAAGACGCACAAGGAGATTGCAGCGGTGCTCGGAATCACGGAGGAGCAAGTGAGGGTGAACATCTTCCGCGCACGACAAACCATCAAGCAGCAGTTTGAACGTTACGAGAACTACGGACTGAATTAAATGCGTGCCGTGCCCTAAGAACCTCCCACAGATGCACGGAACGCACAGAAGTTTTGTAGGAGGGTATGGCATCCTGCCATACCCACGCAACCACATTCTTGAAATAACCTCCCACAGATGGCACGGATCAACACTGATATTTAGGTCGGTGCAGCAGAGACTGCTGCACCCCCTGCAAGAACTTCTGTGTATTCCGCGTGTTCTGTGGGAGAATACTGCGCACCCTAAACATCTGTGAAAATTTGAAATCCGTGAGAGAACAATCATAACACAAAAAGGTCTGCCTCCCGCAAGGGAAGCAGACCTTTTATTTATTTGGTCTTTATCGTAATGTCTACGAATGTCGTAAGCTCTCGCGCTGAAGCGTGAAGAGCTTACGCCGTGAGACCCATACTTGCGTATGGATTAGAGCTGAGGACCAGCAGCAACGAGAGCCTTACCAGCCTCGTTGTTTGTGTACTTAGCGAAGTTCTTGATGAAGCGAGCAGCGAGGTCCTTAGCCTTCTCCTCCCACTGAGCAGCCTCAGCGTAAGTGTCGCGCGGATCAAGAATCTCAGTAGCTACACCAGGAAGCTCTGTCGGAACCTTGAAGTCGAACATCGGGATCTGCTTTGTAGGAGCCTTGTCGATGTCACCGCTGAGGATAGCGTCGATGATACCGCGTGTGTCGCGAATAGAGATACGCTTGCCTGTGCCGTTCCAACCAGTGTTTACGAGGTAAGCCTTAGCGTTGTTCTTCTCCATCTTCTTAACGAGCTCCTGAGCGTACTTAGTTGGGTGCAGCTCGAGGAATGCCTGACCGAAGCAAGCAGAGAATGTCGGAGTCGGCTCTGTGATGCCGCGCTCTGTACCTGCCAACTTAGCTGTGAAGCCAGAGAGGAAGTAGTACTGAGTCTGTGCCGGTGTCAGGATAGATACTGGAGGCAGTACGCCGAATGCGTCAGCTGAGAGGAAGATAACCTGCTTAGCAGCTGGTGCAGAAGAACCCGGCTGGATGTTATTGATGTGGAAGATCGGGTAAGAAACACGTGTGTTCTCAGTAACGCTCTTGTCAGCGAAGTCGATCTTGCCGTCAGCAGCAACTGTTACGTTCTCGAGGAGAGCGTCGCGGCGGATAGCGTTGTAGATGTCCGGCTCTGACTCCTTGTCGAGGTTGATAACCTTAGCGTAGCAGCCACCCTCGAAGTTGAACACGCCGTTGTCGTCCCATCCGTGCTCGTCGTCACCGATGAGGAGACGCTTCGGGTCGGTAGACAGAGTAGTCTTACCTGTACCAGAGAGACCGAAGAAGATTGCTGTGTTCTGACCGTTCTTGTCGCAGTTAGCAGAGCAGTGCATAGAAGCGATGCCCTTCAACGGGAGGTAGTAGTTCATCATAGAGAACATACCCTTCTTCATCTCACCGCCGTACCATGTGTTGATGATAACCTGCTCGCGGCTTGTTGTGTTGAATGCTACACAAGTCTCAGAGTGGAGGCCGAGCTCCTTGTAGTCAGCAACCTTTGCCTTAGAAGCGTTGTATACAACAAAGTCAGGCTCGAACTGCTCGAGTTCCTCTGCTGTCGGACGGATGAACATGTTTGTTACGAAGTGAGCCTGCCAAGCAACCTCAACGATGAAACGAACAGCCATACGTGTATCCTTGTTAGCACCGCAGAAACCGTCTACTACATAGAGGTTCTTGTTGCAGAGCTCTTCCTTAGCGATAGCCTTAACCTTGTGCCAAACTTCCTCAGACATCGGGTGGTTATCGTTCTTGTACTCCTCTGAAGTCCACCATACAGTGTCCTTAGAGTTCTCGTCCATTACGATGTACTTGTCCTTAGGAGAACGACCGGTGTAGATACCTGTCATTACGTTTACTGCACCAAGCTCTGTCTGCTGGCCTACCTCGAAGCCCTCAAGACCTGCCTTTGTCTCCTCTTCGAACAACTGCTCGTAAGAAGGATTGTGAGCGATTACTGTAGAACCAGTAATGCCGTACTGTGTCAAATCTAACTTTGCCATTTTTAAAAAATAATTATTTAGATGTGAATTGAATTATCCTTTAATTTCCACCGCAAAGGTATTAAAAATCTTCAATAAACCCACGTTTCACACGTACAAAATTTGCATCGCATTATCTTATTTTTGTTAAATAATCAGAAATTGCGGCGTACGCATGGCGTATTGCAATACGCAGTTTGCAATTAAGCCCTGTATCGAAGGCGTTCTATGAGATAATATTCGTAACTTTGCACTCAACTTCCTACATTATATATAATCTACAAGTAACAGGTTGTGTATAATGTGATATGACAGCGAATAAAAATACAACGAAACAATGACAATAGAACAGCAGATTATCAACGCTGCCCAGGCGGCAGTGAAAGAGCTTTACGGTCAGGAAGTGGCAGAGAAGATGGTGCAGCTTCAGAAGACCAAGAAGGAGTTTGAGGGCAACCTCACGCTCGTAGTGTTCCCGTTCCTTAAGATTTCGCGCAAGAAGCCCGACGAGACGGCGCGCGAGATCGGCGAGTACATCAAGCAGAACTGCGAGGCTATCGCCGACTTCAACGCTGTGGGCGGCTTCCTCAACCTCGTCATCGACAAGAAGGCGTGGCTCGCGCTGCTCAACGAGATGAACCTGAACGAGAAGTTCGGCGAGAAACCCGTCACCGAGGCTTCGCCGCTGGTGATGATCGAGTACTCGTCGCCCAACACCAACAAACCGCTCCACCTCGGACACGTGCGCAACAACCTGCTCGGCTGGTCGCTGGCGCAGATCATGGAGGCTAACGGCAACCGCGTGGTGAAGACCAACATCGTGAACGACCGCGGCATCCACATCTGCAAGTCGATGCTGGCTTGGCTGAAGTTCGGCAACGGCGAAACACCTGAGACTTCGGGCAAGAAAGGCGACCACCTCATCGGCGACTACTACGTGGCGTTCGACAAGCACTACCGCGCTGAGGTGGCTGAGCTGAAGGCTAAATACGTGGCTGAGGGCATGGACGAGGAGCAGGCTGAGAAGAAGGCGAAGGAAGAGTCGCCGCTCATCAAGGAGGCTCACGAGATGCTCGTGAAGTGGGAGCAGAACGACCCCGAGGTGCGCGCGCTCTGGAAGAAGATGAACGACTGGGTATATGCCGGATTCGACGAGACATACAAGGCACTCGGCGTGGGCTTCGACAAGATCTACTACGAGTCGAACACCTACCTCGTAGGCAAGAAGAAGGTGGAAGAGGGATTGGCTAAGGGCTTGTTCTTCCGCAAGGACGACAACTCCGTATGGGCTGACCTCACCGACGAGGGTCTCGACCAGAAGTTGCTGCTGCGCAGCGACGGCACCAGCGTGTACATGACTCAGGACATCGGCACAGCCGAGATGCGCTTCAACGACTTCCCAATCGACAAGATGATTTACGTCGTGGGCAACGAGCAGAACTACCACTTCCAGGTGCTCTCTATCCTACTCGACCGCCTCGGCTTCAAGTGGGGCAAGGAGCTCGTACACTTCTCTTACGGTATGGTGGAGCTGCCTAACGGCAAGATGAAGAGCCGCGAGGGTACGGTGGTAGATGCCGACGACTTGATTGCAGCTATGGTGGCTGACGCCAAGCAGACAAGCGAGGAGCTGGGCAAGTTCAAGGACATGAGCGAGGAGGAACGCAACGAGATTGCTCGCATCGTGGGCCTCGGCGCGCTGAAGTACTTCATCCTTAAGGTTGACGCTCGCAAGAACATGCTCTTCAACCCAGAGGAGTCGATCGACTTCAACGGCAACACTGGTCCGTTCATACAGTACACATACGCACGCATCCGCTCTATCCTGCGCAAGGCTCAGGCTGAGGGCATCAGCATCCCCGCCACTCTCGCCGACACAATGCCGCTCAACGAGAAGGAGATTGAGCTTATACAGAAGCTCAACGAGTTCGGTGCGGCTGTAGAGCAAGCTGGCAAAGACTACTCTCCGAGCGGCATCGCCAACTACTGCTACGAGCTGACAAAGGCGTTCAACCAGTTCTACCACGACTACTCTATCCTCGGTGCCGATACCGAAGAGGAGAAGGTGGTGCGCCTCGTTCTCGCACAGAACGTTGGCAAGACGCTGAAGAACGGCATGGCACTGCTCGGCATCGAGGTGCCGGAGCGCATGTAAAGTAAAAGAAAAGCCATCCGCGTCGGTCGGTGCGGATGTCCGCGTCGGTCGATGCGGATGTCTGCGTCGGTCGGTACGGATGTCTGCGTCGGTCGGTGCGGATGACACACATAGCACAAACACACATAAAAAAAGCCACGCTTCCCATCGAGAAGCGTGGCTTTTTCGTAGGAGGGTATGGCATCCTGCCATACCCACGCAATTAGCATGTTTAAAGAGTAACGCTAACCATAGGCAGCGTGATACATAACGCTAACCAGAGGCAGCGGATACATAAGGCTAACCAGAGGCAGCGTGATACATAACGCAAACCAGAGGCAGCGTGGGTATGGCAGGATGCCATACCCTCCTATATTACTTAACGACAACCTTGCGTGCTGTGCCGTCAGACATGCGAACGATGTTCACACCCTTCTGCGGAGCAGCGAGCTGTGTGCCGTCCACCGCGTAGCGAGCTACCTCTACGGCAGCGGCATCTGCAGCAGCATCATTGATAGCTGTCTCTGAAGCCTCGTGGATGAGCTGGAGCTCAGACGGACCACTGTACCAGTTGTACTCGCGGTCGGGGAACAACGACTTGTGGTTGTTCACTGCCACTACGCGCTGATAGATGTTCTTCTTAGCATAGTCGGCTGGCAATGTGACACTTGCCTTAGCATCCAACAAACCAGGCTGACACTCGATACAAGTAGCGAAGGCATCGCCCTTCTTCAGCTGCTGTGTCACCTTGAGGTTGTCGATGTAGAGAACGCCCGGACCGTCGGTTGCGTAGATAACAATCTTCGCGTCCTCGTAACCCTTGCTAAACTCGCACTCCACGTCCTTCCAAGCCTTCTTGTCGAGGTCGAAGTGCTTACGCTCCACCTCCTCGTACAGACCTGTTTCGGGGTTGAACGCAACGATGGCTGCGATGGCATTCACCTGATACTCTGGATAGTTGTTCACATTATCCTGATTATCAGCTGTGTAATCACCCCAAAGCGATACCTTGAGCTTCACGCTGCTGTCGGCAGAGAAGTTTAGTACAGGAGTCTCAAGCTTTGCATAGAGCTTGATATCCTCGCCTTCTTCGGTGTCCTTATAATCGCGTTTAACATCATAGAAGTAGTTCCATCCGTCAACCATTACATATCCACCTGTGAGCGGAGCCCAAAATGTAGCAAAGCAGCCATTAAGTTTTGTACCCTTAGGATAGCCTTTGGCTTGAGACAGAAGATTCTCAGGCTCGTTGCCCGGAGTCCAGTCCATTTTCGAGCCGTTCGCGTCGGTTACGCTGTTGAAGTCTTCGTCGATGAGTGTGAACTCACCATCGTTCTCAGCGACGCGGTCCTCGTACACATAATAGTTGTAGAAGAGTGCGTTTGGAATCTTTTCCCATGTAGCGGTGTAGCTACCATCAGCAGCTATCTCTACGTCGTCTGGTGTGGGCGACTGCAGCTCGTTGAGCACTACGTAGCGCGAAGGCTGCGACTTGCTTGTGCCGTCAGAAGCCGTTACGTTGTAGCGATAGATTACGCCTGGTACGATATTGCGCACGGTGCAAATAGTGTCGGTGGTCTCGAAGTCTGTTACAACCTGCTCACCTATCTTACCCTCTTCGTCCGATTTGTACACGTTGACATAATACTTTGTTGCGCCTTCAACCTTGTTCCAGCGTGGACGGAAGCTTGTACCTGTATAATAGAGGTGGCGCAGCACATTAGGTGAGCCAACAGTAGTCTGCTCGCGATACACCTTAAAATCTTTGAGCAGCACCTTCACGCCATACTCTTCACGGAAGATAACGCGTGTTTTCTGCTTACCCTGCTCAAAGCGCAACGTGAACTTCTTCCACTCGTTGGTCATGCCAGACACATTGCCATATTCTATGACATTATTATTTGCTGCATCCTGTGTATTATAGCCAAGACCTTTGTAGTCTGGTGTATTCTCAACAAGACGTGCATAGAACGACACAAAGAAGATACCATTCTCAGCAGAAGCGTCGAACACAGGAGTATAAAAGAAAGCTGCTTTTTCATCAGGATCCGGGTTTTGGAAACAAATCATACCACCAGCAGGGTAAACATAACCAGCTCCCCATCCTGGAGTCTGAGTGTAGTCAGGATTTACGTTTTCGCCCGATGAGTTGATGTTTACAGAGAGGTCGGGGTTGTTTTCCGAGCCTGCAGTCATCTTCGAGAAGTCCTCGCTGAGGATGATCATCTGTTGGGCATTTGCCTTTGCCGCTTCCTGCACGGTCTGCGCATTAGCGGTCTGCGTTGCTACTGCCGTCGGAGCGGCGAGCAGGACAGCAAGAGCTGCTGTCAAGCAATGAGTTTTGTTCATGTTCTATTTATTTATGGAGTTGTTATTCTGTTCAGTATCTGCTTGCGCAAGCGTCGTGCTGGTATCCACGACGCTGCCCAGCCTATCAGTATCACGGTGATGAAGACAACAAGCACATCCCAATAGTGAACGCTTACGGGGTAGGCGTTGACGATGAATGTGCCCGAGCTCTCGCCCATCTTCACGAAGCCGAACGCCTGCTGCAATCCGCATAACGCCAGCCCTAAGCCGATGCCGATGAGTGCGCCGACAGCCGATATGATGCGACCCTCGTAGAGGAAGATGCTCTGTATCTGACGGTCGTTGGCTCCGAGGTTGTGCAGCGTGTTGATGTCGTCCTTCTTGTCGATGATGAGCATCGAGAGCGAGGAGATGATGTTGAAGCACGCCACGATGAGTATGAACGTGAGGAACACGTAGGCGAGCACCTTCTCTATCTGCATGATGCGGAACGTGTCCGCCTGCTGCTCGAAACGGTCGAGCACGCGGAACTTCTCGCCTGCTGCTGCCTTTATCTCGCGCTTCGCCGTGCGGAGGTCGGTGCCTGGCTTCAATCGGAGTTGCAGGGAGGAGAGCATACCATCCTGATCGAACAGCTGGCGAGCGAAGTAGATTGACGTGATGATGCGGTCGCGGTCGTACTTGTTCTGGTTCACAGCGTAGACAACGCCTGGCGAGAGCAGCGAGTCGACCACGAAGCCGTCAGTCGGCGTGTCGAGGTCGGTGAGTTGTCCACGGCGCACGGGGGCGTATATCTTCAGATAGTCTGCCCAACGAGCGCCGAGCCCCAAGTCCTGCGCGAGGCGTATGCCTGGCACACCGAAGTAGAGGTTGGCAACACGCAGCGTGAAATCGCCGTCGCCATAGAGAATATCGCTGATATTGGTGAGCTGGTCGAAGTTCTCGTCCACGCCCATCACGGTCACCATGCGTTGGCGGTCGCCGTAGACGGCTATCGCCTGATCCTCCACCACGTCGGTAGCCACGTCCACGAAGTCGAGATGACGTATTCGGTCGAGCTCCGGCGCGTCAGCATTAATGGTCTTGCCTTTCACCGGCACCACCTCTATCTGCGGGTCGAAGTTGGTGAAGAGCGACGCCACGAGGTCGTGGAAGCCGTTGAACACGCTCAGCACAATCACCAGTGCCATCGTGCCTACCGCTACGCCTGCCACAGATATGAAGCTGATGACATTGATGGCACCCACGCTTTTCTTCGAGAACATGTAGCGGCGTGCTACGTAGAATGAAAAGTTTCGTTTCATGATTTTATGTGTTGTTATGGTGAAGTGTTGAGGGGTTGAGATGGTGTTATGTTGAGATGTTGAGATGTTGAGATTAGTTTATAGCTAAATGACAAATCTCACCACATCACCACATCAACATCTCACCACACCAACATCTCACCACACCAACCTTATTTTTTCAACAGTTCATCAATACGTTCGATGTAGTCGAGCGAGTCGTCTACGAAGAAGCGCAGCTCGGGAATGATGCGTAGCTGGTTGCGCACGCGTGTGCCTAACTCGTAGCGGATAGACTTCTCGTTGGCAGCCACGTTCTTCAGCAGTTCGTCCGACTTCTCCGAGGGGAAGATGCTGAGATAGGCGGTGCAGATGCTGAGGTCGGGCGACACACGACAGCGTGTAACGCTGACCATTACGCCGTGCATGGCGCGGGTCTGGCTCTGGAATATGAGGCTTAGCTCCTTCTGCAGGAGACGTGCTATACGGTTTTGTCTTGTTTCTTGCATAGTTCTTTTTGTCTGTATTATGTTAATTATCCTACTCTTTTTCTGTTATTTATCCAATTTATGCAAAGTTACTGTAAATATAATAATGTACAAAAGTTTTTTAGTTTTTTTGTGTATTATAGGAGGGTATGGCATCTGCCATACCCACGCAGCCACCCACAACAGAGATAAAGAAGCAAGAAGGCGTAAGGATAGCAGAGAGGAAGACGGCGTGGGTATGGCAGGATGCCATACCCTCCTAAATAAGAAGCGCCAGAACTCGAACAAGTTCTGGCGCCTTACTGTATATGCCGTAAGCGTGCTTAGAGCACAATCTTCTTCACGAATGTCTGCTTGCCCTTGGTCAGGCGCACGATGTACATGCCTGGCTTGAGGTTGGTGTTCGCTACAGCCTTGCCGTCCACGGTGTAGACGCTGATCTTGCCGTCGAAGTCCAGCGCGTCGATGTAGCCGTTGAGGAAGGTGATGGTAGGTGTCTCCACGTTGTTGATGTCGCGGATGGCAGTCTCTGTGGGCTGCATCTCCTTGATAGGCACCTCTACCACGTTCTCAACGTACTTCGAGTTGCGGTCGATGACGAAGGCGATGAGCTTCAGGTTCTTGTAGCTCTGAATGTTATTAGGCAGGTTCAGTTCAATGGTGTGGCTGAACGCGTCGCCGCTGTTTATCTGCTTCGGGAACACGTCGCTGATGCCCTCGTTTGTTTCGTAACCCAAGCGAGCCACGTGCTGAAGGTCTAACGCAACAAGTCCGCCCTTCTTCTCCCAGCCGTAGTACGACTTCACCGAACCGGCATAACCGTTCTTCTGCTTGTAGCCCTTCACGTCGTTCTCTATAACGGCGAAAGCCAAGCCGTAGTTGGCGTTGGGCTGCTCGCGGTTGAACTTCACAACAGCCGTTGCAGTAATCTTCGAATGGTTGTCATCGGTGAAGTTGGCGATAGCGTCGATGCCGAGCACAGAGCCGCTGTTGATGAACGCCTTCACATAGAGTTCGTTTTTATCTTCAGGGTTAAGATTGTTTATACGGCGACGGTCGTAAGAACCTCTCGGGAAGCCATTACCTGCGCTGTATGCATATGAAGGACACTCCAACTCGGTAGGTGTGCCGCTGAAGCAATGCTTCGCCATAGCCACAAACTGTCCTGGGAACTTGGTGTGGTTCTGCGAAATCTCCTCGATACCGCGCACGCACCACGAACACTTAAGACCTGTGTACTCCTCCATATATACACGTTTTACGTCCTGCACGTTGGCAGTGACGATAGTAGATGTGTACGTGTTATTGGCAGCATAAGCATCCTCTGCACCGTTCACCTTCACAAGGCGCACCTTCAAGTTCTCGCTACCCTTGAAGTCGGGAGCGTTGCAGGTGATGGCGAACTCGTCCTCGGCGCGCGCAGCGACGGTCTGCTCGATGTCTGCGAACTGCTCTTCTGTGTTGCCGATGGTATAACCAATGCGTAGCGATGTTATCTTTGCAGCTGCGAAGTTGAGCAGCTTGCCCTTTATCTCGTAGGTGCTACCAACGTTTGTCACCACCTTTTTCACGCCACAGATAGCCACGTCAACTGGTAGTTCTGTGCCTTCTACGCGCATTTGCAGAGCCAGTGCGGGTGCATTGTCAGGAGCCTGTTTGGTATTGTCTGTCCATCCTTTGCCAAAGTCGGTGAAGTTGCCACCTTCGCAGTATTCATCCGTAACACCCACGACGTTGATGTCGCTTGTGAACTCATAGCCCAAGTAGAACGGTTCGCCAGTGATGGTGTATGCCTCGTCGAAGAGCACTGAGTTGAGACCCTTGTTGCCCATGTCCGCCATCTTCTCCGTAGCATACGCACCGTTGAGGTCTTCTGCCACGAACGCCTTCACGGTCTCAGCCTTGTCGGTGAGCGAGAAGCGCATACCGGTCACCTTCAGACCCTTGTACATCTGTGCCACTTCTGCAGGAATGTATATGGCAGCCTTGCCCTGACGTGTGCCGATGCTACCATACGGAAGGTCGACTGCCGTCTTTCCGGCGTATCCCCAGTAGGTGTTTTTTGCGTTAGCCGCTGTCACAGCGAACAGCAGCATAAGCAATAGTGAGGTTATCTTCTTCATAACTTTTTCGGTTTTTTAATTAGTACTGGTTTTGTCTTGATTGATTAGAGCGAAATCTTCTTCACGAAGCTCTGCTTGCCGTTGGTGCCACGCACGATGTACATGCCACGAGCGAGCGAAGCGTTCTTCACGAGCTGTCCGCCTACAGTGTACACCTGCAGTGTACCGTCGAAGCCGTCGGCAACGATGCTGCCGTTGCGCAGACTGAGGTCGGGTGCCGGTGTAGAGGTGATGTCGGCGATAGATGTCTCGCCAGCCTCAAGCACGGGCACCTCTACGGCATTCTCCACGTAGCCGTGGTCGCCACGGTTGATGAGGAATGCCACTACCTTAATATTTTTGCGGTTCTGCACGTTAGACGGAACGTTGAGCACGGTGTTGTGGTTGTAGATAGTAGTGCTGTACACATCGTTCACGGGGATACTGTTCTCGATGCCGCCTACGATGCCGAAACCAGCACGAGCCACGTGGTTGAGCGTTACGGTGGCCATCGACGGCTTGTTCTCCCATCCGTCGAGCTCGCCGTATTTGCCGCCTGCGTAGCCGTTGTTTTGCTGATAGCCTGTCACGCCGTCCTCGATGATGGCGTATGCTATGCCAAAGCTGCAGTTGGTCATATCCTTCACGAACTGCACATTGGTGTTCACATTGATGTGTGTATAGTCGCCTGCCACGTAGTTAGCCTGGGTCTCGATGCCGGCAATGGCTGGACACTTCTCAAGGATGGCATCCATGTACTGGTATGTTGTAGAGGGAACAGGGTCGAACTTAGCGCGGCGGTCGAGTGCTGCCTGCGGATATACGCCCCAGTTGGCATATTCGTACGACGGGCAGAGCAGCTCCGACGGTGTGCCATCGTAGGCGTGCTTAGCGATAGCGATGAAGTTGTCGGGATACTTCTCCTTGCACTTCTCGATAGAGACGATGCCGCGCGGACAGTTGCCGCAATAGATGCCGGTAGCCTCCTCCATGAGCACGCGCTTTGTGGTGGCGATAGATGTCATCAGCACGTTGCACTCTGTAGCATCGTTGGTTGGATTCACGTCTTCATCAGCTACAACGCGCACCTTCAGCTTGTGTGTGCCCTTGGTCTTGATGCCTGGGTGAGTGAAGCTGAATACGTTCTCGCTGCGGTCGCCGAGTGTCTCCTCGAAGTCTACGAACTGCTCCTCGCCGCCGTCCACGCTGTAGCCGATGCGGTAGCTGTAGAGCTTCGTAGCCGAGAGATTCACCACCTTAGCCGAAACGTTGAACGGCTCGTTCTCCTTTGTAGCGATGTCGCGCAGCCCCATCACGCTGAGGTCAACGGGCAGGTTGTCTGCCTCGATGCGTGCGGTGAGCGAGAGAGCGTTGGCTCCGTTGGCTGCGTTGTCTACCCATCCGTTGCCGAAATCAGTGTAGTTAGAATGTGCAGCCTTGTTGGCTACGTAACCGATACATGCGTCCAATCCGCTCACTTCGTAGCCGATGTAGAAGCCTTCGCCGGTGATGGTATATGCTGCGTCGAACTTCACGATGTTGTTGCCCTTGTTAGCCTTGTCGCTCACTTTCTGTGCGAACGGCGCTGCGTTGAGGTCGGTAGTAGCGAACACGCTCAGCTTGCTTGCCTGGGCAGCTAAGCCGACACGCACGCCTGTGAGCTGACAGCCCTTGTACAGCTGCGCCACCTCAGCAGGGATGTAGATGGCTGCCTTGCCATAGGCAGAGGAGCCATAAGCACCTACGATGTCTTTGTCGCAATAGCCCCAATAGGCGAACTTTGCGTTTACTGCTGTCGCAACGAGCAACAGCATGAGCAGTAGTGTAGTGATTTTCTTCATATTACGGATGTTTATAGTTATTTCTTAAGGATGTGTATTGCTATTCTTTACGGATGTTTATAGCTCTCTCGATGCGCAACAAAATTACTACTAATTTTAGAAAAAACGACGTTTTTTATATGTATTCTTTTGACATTTCGCAAATTTATAGTACTTTTGGCAGTACAGATGCAATTAATGCTGATTTGTATAACCTAAATATATACTAAGATAACAGTTACTATGGAAAAGAAGATAACGCAAGAAAACTTTGAAGATACTTATGTCGACAGTATCGAATTGGAGCGCATAGACAAGTTCGTGTGCGACGAGATGGCGCGACAGATTCACCGCTATATCAAGGCGATGAAGGGCTCGAAGGCTATCATGCTGAAGTTTGAGGAGCAGTTGGCTACACTCACCGTGCCCGAGAAGGAGAAGGCTATCGCCCGCTACATCGACCTGAACCGCAAGGTGATATCAGGTCTCGACTTCAAGGTGGTGCTCGCACGTGCCATGGCTAACTACTCCGACACGTTCGCCTACCTCGTGGAGCTGGTGAACAACAAGCGCAAGATGGTGTTCTACCTCAACCGCATACGCGAGAAGTACGAGCAGTATCACGAGGTGTACGAGGAAAACGGCAAGTTCGGCATCAAGGATCATCAGGGCAACGTACTCGTGCCTGCTCACTACGACTTCCTCCGCACACCGTATGTCTACGTCGACGACCTCCGCTCGCTGCCGGTCATTGCGCAGCGCGACGGAAAGATGGGCTTGGTGATGCCCGACGGCAAGGAGACCGTGGTGCTCGACTTCATATACGACGACATCGAGCTGCGCGACGAACCGCCATACTTCGAGGCGTACGCAGGAGAGGAAAAGACATTGTTTGACCTTTAATTAGTTATGGACCAACTTTACATGCGCCGCTGCCTTCAGCTCGCTGCCAACGGACGACAGAATGCTAAGCCCAACCCCATGGTGGGTGCTGTTATAGTGGCTGCCGACGGACGCATCATCGGCGAAGGCTACCACGTGCGCTGTGGCGAAGGACATGCCGAGGTGAACGCGTTCGCATCGGTGCGCCCCGAGGACGAGGTGCTGCTCAGCGAAGCTACGATATACGTCAGTCTGGAGCCATGCTCCCACTACGGCAAGACGCCGCCATGCGCCGACCTTATTATAAAGAAAGGTGTGCGCCGCTGCGTCGTGGGCTGCGTCGACCCGTTCGCAGCCGTACAGGGTCGTGGCATACAGAAGCTACGCGATGCCGGCATAGAGGTGACGGTGGGTGTGCTCGAAGAGGAGTGTCGCGAGCTGAACCGCCGCTTCATCACGTTCAACGAAAAGCGCAGACCGTACATCATACTGAAGTGGGCGCAAACCGCCAACGCCTTTCTCGACGACAACGGCGTGGCGTGCGCCATATCAACTCCGTTCACAAAGACGCTTGTTCACAAACTGCGCGCCGAGAACGATGCCATTCTCGTGGGACGCATCACCAACGAACGTGAACAGCCGCGTCTCGACGTGCGCCACTGGGCGGGCAAGGCACCGCGCCGCATAGTGATCGACCGCCGTCAGCCTGCCTTCGAGGGTTTGGACTTCTCGAAGCCTGTCATTCCGCAACTGCTCGAATGGCTGCACCGGGAGAAGTGCCAGTCGCTCATCGTGGAGGGCGGAGCACGCACGCTGCAGTCGTTCATCGACGCTGATGCGTGGGACGAAATACGCGTGGAGACGGCTCCGTTCTGCGTTAGTGGTGGCACCGCGGCTCCTAAACTGCCCACCAACGTGCGCCTTGTGAGCCACAAGGTGTACGACCATAACACTATCGCCACATTCCACCGCCAATGAACGAAGAACTCTCCATAGAACTCTGCCACCTCACCGTTGGTTACTCAAAAAAGGGGGTGCACTTGTCCCAAGTGCACCAACAAAGCAACAACACCAATCAGGGGGTGCACTTGTCTCAAGTACACCAGCAAAGCAATGAATCCCAGCGGTTGGTGCAGCTGAGACAGCTGCACCCCTTTGGTGCGTGCTGCGTAGCTTCCGACCTCAACGCTACGGCTCTGCCCGGCACACTCACTTGCCTTATCGGCCATAACGGCACGGGCAAGTCGACGCTGCTGCGCACCATAGCACGCCTGCAACCGTCGATTGACGGCAGGGTGCTGATAGGCGACAACGATATCAGCACACTGAAGCCTACCCACCTCTCGCGTATGCTCTCCATCGTGCTCACCTCGCGCCCCGACGTGCGCAACATGACCGTCGAGGAACTCGTGGCACTCGGACGCGCCCCCTACACCGGCTTCTGGGGCCGTCTCTCCGCTGACGACCGCCGCATCGTGCGCCACTCTATCGAGAGCGTGGGCATAACAGCGATGGCTGAACGCCGCGTGTGCACCCTCAGCGACGGCGAGATGCAGAAGGTGATGATAGCGAAGTCGCTCGCGCAACAGACACCTGTAATACTGCTCGACGAGCCTACAGCCTTTCTCGACTTCCCTGGCAAGATTGACTTGATGTTGCTATTGCAACGTCTTGCCCACGAGGAGCGCAAAACAATTCTTCTTTCTACACACGACCTTGAGACTGCCCTGCAGACTGCCGACCGTCTGTGGCTAATCGCCGACGGTGCATTGCACGACGGCACGCCGCACGAACTGGCAGACCAAGGCTTCATTGACAGTTATATAGGCAGAAAGAACGTTAAGTTCGATAAGCAAACGCTCAGCATACAGATTATTTAGGGGGTGCACTTGTCTCAAGTGCACCTACAAAACAAAAAGTGCACTTGTCCTAACTGCACCAACAAAGCAAAAACTGCACCAACATAAAAATAAGTGCACATTTGCTATGTTGGTGCACTTGAGACAAGTGCACCCCCTATTTTTTACCTTTTTACTTTTCTAAGCCGTGTGCTGGCGTGTGCCCATACGAGCCTCAACCACATTCACCACATAGTCGCCAAGCTTCTCGCACTCCGACACGATGTCCATATACATTGTGCCGATGGCGTAAGTGTACTTGTGGTCGTTGATGTCGTTGATGTTCTGCGAGCGGAGCTGGTTGCGGTAGTTGTTTATCTCGTTCTCCACGTTGAAAGAGCGGTTGACGTCGAGCGAGTCGCGACGGCCGGTGAGCATCACGTTCATCTGTGTGAGCGCATCGTCGGTGAGCTCCAACATCTGGTGCAGGTGCTCGTACTGCTTCTCGGTGAAGTCTTCCTTACCCTTCAACTTGCGGCTGAGTGTGCGTGCCACGTTGTAGCATGAGTCGCCGATTGACTCTATCTCCGAAATCTCGCGGAGCATGGCGCGTATCTTCGCCTTGGTGTCGTCAGAGAGGTGTGCATCGCTGACATTGTTGAGGTAGTTGGCAATCTCTATCTCCATATTGTCCGAGATACTCTCGTACTTCTCAATGCGTGTATAGAGTTTGTTGAACTTTGCCTCGTCCTTCACGCCGAGAAGCTCGCGTACCATACCGAACATGCGCTGTATGCGTTCAGCGAACGACTGTATCTCCTTCTGTGCCTCAAGCACCGAGAGCTCCGGTGTCTTCATGATTGAAGTGCCACCGATATAGCGCAGACGGAAGTCGTCCTCGTCCTTGCGGTTAGAAGGTTTGATGACGTAGCACACAAAACGTTCCATCTGCGGGATGAACCAGATAAGCACGGCTGTGTTGCATACGTTGAACGTAGTGTGGAAGGCAGCGAGCACTACCGAGAGGCGTGCTGCGTCGATATGGTCGGCATGTGGGTTGACACCTACGAAGCTGCACACCATGTCGATGAACGGATAGAAACCGCAGAGCACCCATATCACACCGAACACGTTGAACGTGAGATGGGCGAAGGCAGCGCGGCGTGCCTGTGTGTTGGCACCCATGGCTGCGATGTTGGAGGTGATGGTGGTGCCGATGTTCTCGCCCAACACAAGCGCAATGCCCATGTAGATGGGTAGCACACCCGACGAACAGAGCACCATGGTGATAGCCATGAGGGCTGCCGACGACTGCATACAGAACGTCAGTATGGTGCCAAGACCGAGGAACGAGAATATGGTGAGATAGCTCTCCTTGTCGAAGGAAGCGAAGAAGTCAATCACTGTTTGGTTATGGCTGAGGTCCATCTCCTTACCCGTTGCGCCGAGCGTAGAGATAGCGAAGAACATGAATGCCACACCGAAGAGGAAGTCGCCGATATAACGGTGGCGCTTGCTGTATATGAGCAGCAGGGCTATGAAGAACGCGGGGAACACGAGGTTCGCCATGTTGAAAGAGAAGCCAAGCGTCATAATCCACGCCGTGAACGTAGTGCCGATATTGGCACCCATAATAACAGAGATGGCTTGAGCAAGGGTTAGCAGTCCGGCGTTGACAAACGAAACGGTCATCACCGTGGTAGCCGTAGACGACTGTACCGAGGTTGTTACAAACATACCGGTCAGCAGTCCGGTGAAACGGTTGGTGGTCATTGCGCCAAGAATATGGCGGAGCTGTGAGCCTGCCATCTTCTGCAGAGCCTCGCTCATCACCTTCATACCGTAGATGAGGAGCGCCAATGAACCGATGATCTTAAAAATAATCCAAATCGACATATTATTTTAATATAATTTATGTGGCATTTATGCGCGTTGTGTCGAAAAAACAGAGTACCTTTGTTATTGGCAAGTACTTAATAGGTAGTTCAAAGCCTCTTTTGATAGATTTCTATGTAAAACCCTTAAAAGCTTTAGCCAAATGAAACAGATGATACAAATCCGTTGCAAAAATAATAAAAAAACTTTGAAAGTAGCAACTGGAAGTACACTTTCTGACATTTTTTCTCAGCTTGATGTGCAGATGCCTTACCCTCCGGTGAGCGCAAAGGTGAACAACAAGGTCGAAGGACTGCATTATCGTGTGTACAACCCGAAGGACATTGAGTATTTGGACGTAACGTCGTCGTCGGGCATCCGCGCCTATACACGCACGCTCTTCTTCGTGCTCTGCAAGGCGGTGCACAAGCTGTTTCCGGAGAGCAACGTCGTCATCGACATTCCTGTGAGCAACGGCTACTACTGCGACCTGCGCTTGGGTCGCCCCGTTACCACGGCTGACGTAGACAAGATACGCCGCGAGATGCAAAGCCTCGTCGACCGCCGTCTGAAGATACGTCGCCACCAGGTACCTACCGACGAGGCGATACGCCTCTTCGAGGGGCTCGGCTATAAGTCGAAGGCGATGCTGCTGCGCACTACGGGTAAGCTCTACACTACATATTATGATATAGAGGGCTTCGTCGACTACTTCTACGGCACGATGCTCATCAACACGGCGCAGCTCACACTCTTCGGTGTAGAGAAGTACTACGACGGTCTGCTGCTGCGCATACCCTCGCGCGAGGACCCGACGCAGCTCGGAGCGTTAGTGCGTCAGGACAAGATGTTCGACATCTTCCAGGAGCATCACCGCTGGCAGAACCTGCTTGGCATGTCTACCGTAGGCACGTTCAACGAGGCTGTGAGCCAGGGGCACACCATCGATATCATCAATCTGTCGGAGGCATTGCAGGAGAAGAAGATCGCGAAGATTGCGGAGAACATCGCACACGAGTCGCGTGTGAAGATGGTGCTCATCGCTGGTCCGTCGTCGTCGGGCAAGACCACAACGTGCAAGCGTCTCTCCATACAGCTGCTCTGCAACGGTGTCCGCCCCGTGCCTATCTCGCTCGACGACTACTTCGTCGACCGCGACAAGACTCCACTCGACGCTCAGGACGACTACGACTACGAGTCGCTCTACGCGCTCAACCTCGAACTGTTCAACAAACAGCTGCTGCAGCTCTTCGCCGGCGAGGAGGTGGAGCTGCCGCGTTACAATTTTCAGACCGGTCGCAGCGAGATGAGTGGCAAGCTGATGCGCATGGAGCCGAACGACGTGCTCGTGGTGGAGGGCATCCACGCGCTCAACCCCGAACTGACGGCACAGATCGACGAGAAACTGAAGTATCGTGTGTACGCCTCGGCACTCACCACCATACTGCTCGACGAGCACAACTACATCCCTACCACCGACAACCGACTGCTCCGCCGCATCGTGCGCGACTATAAGTATCGTGGTTGTTCGGCTCGCGACACCATACGCCGTTGGCCCAGTGTGCGTGCCGGCGAAAACAAGTGGATATTCCCTTATCAGGAGAACGCCGACACCATGTTCAACACGGCGATGATATACGAATTAGCTGCCATCAAGACACAGGCAGAACCGCTGCTCGAACAAGTGCCGGAGAACTGCGAGGAGTATGCCGAAGCGTACCGCTTGCGCAAGTTCCTCAGCTACTTCAACGCCATCGACCACTCCGTGCTCCCACCGACCTCGCTCCTGAGAGAGTTCCTCGGAGGCAGCTCGTTCACGTACTAAAGCCCCTCCCCACCCTCCCCGTCGGGGAGGGAGCGCAGACTGAACGTGGATATTATTACACACCCTCTACCCCCTCCCCGATGGGGAGGGACGGGGAGGGCTTCATTTTTTGATTAACACACCCTCTACCCCCTCCCCGACGGGGAGGGACGGGGAGGGGCTAATTTATATACAAAATGAAAAAAATCTTCCTATCACTCCTCGTGTGCATCGTGGCGCTCACAGCCTCTGCACAAGTAGCTCGTCCGAAGCTCGTTGTCGGTCTTGTTATCGACCAGATGCGTTGGGACTACATGTATTATTACTACGACAAGTTCGGCGAAGGCGGCATGAAGCGCCTCATGGCTGAAGGCTTCTCGTGCGACAACCAGATGCTCAACTACGTGCCTACCATCACCGGCGTAGGACACTCCTCCATCTACACAGGCGCCGTGCCTGCTGCCAACGGCATCCCGGGAAACGACTTCTATCTCGACGGTAAGCGCATCTACTGCACCGATGACCCCACAGTGAAGGGCGTGGGCACCGACTCAAAGGCTGGCAACATGTCGCCGAAAAACCTGCTCGGCACCACCATCGGCGATATGCTGCGCTGCGCTACCGACTTCCGCTCGAAGGTTATCGGCATCGCACTGAAGGATCGCGCTTCCATCCTTCCTGCCGGACACTCTGCCAACGCTGCCTACTGGTACGACAAGTCGGTGGCTGGCTTCATCACAAGTTCCTACTACATGGAGAAGCTGCCCGACTGGGTGAAGAAGTTCAACCGCGAGGCTGGCATGAAGAAGGGCTACGACCCGAAGTCGGGTGCCGACGGCGTAACGCTCACATTCAACATGGCGGAGGCTGCGCTGAAGAACGAACAGTTAGGTAAGGGCGAAACACCCGACATGCTCTGCATCAGCATCTCATCTACCGATGCCATTAGCCACAAGACGGGCACATGGCTCTCGCCTGGTAAGGAGAACGAAGAGGTGTTCCTCACGCTCGACCGCGACATGAAGAAGTTCCTCGAAGCACTCGACGCGCAGGTGGGCAAGGGCAACTACCTGCTGTTCCTCACCGCTGACCACGGCGGAAGTCACAACCCGAACACGCTGAAGGAGCACAAGCTGCCTGGTGGCGGTTGCGACATGGGCGCAAAGATGCGCGACCTCAATGAGAAGCTGAAGGCAGAGTTCGGTCTCGACATCAAGTATGCCAAGGATGTTATCGGCGAGGGCCTGTATCTCGACCACGAACTGTTAGCGCAGAACAAGCTCTGCCTTGAGAAGGTGAAGGCTGCGGCTATACGCATACTGAAGACCGACCCCGACCTGCAGTGGGTCATCGACTACGAGAAGGCGGCTTATGCGTCGGTTCCGCAGTGGGTTCGCGAGCGCGTCATCAACGGCTACTACCATGGCCGCTCGGGCGACATCATCCTCATGCCGCGCATCAACTACTTCGAGTGGCCCGTAGCTAAGGACTTCCTCGGCTCGTCGCACGGCACATGGACTCCGGCTGACACACACATTCCGCTCATCTTCATGGGTTGGAACATCAAGCCTGGATATACCAATCGCCAGACTCACATGGACGACACCGCACCTACAGTATGCTCGCTGCTGCACATACAGATGCCGGATGCTTGCACCGGCAACCCGATAGTAGAGGTTACGGACAAGTAAACCGGCGTATAAACACATTAAAAGTGGCACTTGTACTGGGTACAGGTGCCACTTTTCTTTTATACTAATAAATATGTAAAGTCCGAACTACTCAGCGTACTCGTTGAAGCACGGGGTTGTAGCGAGCACGGCTTGCACGTCTTCGATAGTGCCTTCAAACGGTCCGCTGTGCTCGAGCTTGCGTGTACACATAGCAGCAGCGAAGCGTCCCGATTCCTCTACGTCCATGCCTTGCGCACGACACCACAGATATCCTGCCGAATAGGTGTCGCCGCAGCCCGTAGCGTCCACAATCTCCTTCGGCTCGTAAGCCGGTATCTCGTGGAACTCACCATCGACAAGGATGATTGAACCGTAGCTGCCGAGCGTCACGCACACCTCCTTCACACCCCACTCCGCCAAGCGGAGGGCTGCCATGCGTGGGTTGCGCAGTCCGGTGATGACCTCCATCTCGTGCTCGTTCACCTTTATGATATCGGTGTTTGCGAGTATCTCGCGCTTGTCAGCCCAGTCGATAGCAAACACCTGCTGATTGCGCACCTCGCGCAGATATCCCTGCGCGTCGATGGATATCTTGCCCTTTGTAGAGAGATACTTCACAAGCTCTGGCGAGATATCGTCGTTGAGCAGTGTGCCGAGGTGATAGACACGTGCGTCTACGCTCTTCATCTCCTCGATGGTGAACGGGTCGGCACGTTCGAGCACACGCTGTGTGCGGTCGTTTTGGTTCTCGCCATACTTGTTCTCGAAGTAAACGGTGTGGCGACTGGGGTATGTGAGCACGTCGATGCCCACGTTGCGCATGTCGTCAACGGCTTTCATCTCGCCCTCGCCCAACTTTGTCACAAGCTGGAACGACACGTTGTCGGGCAGATGGTTGATAGCATAAGAGAAGTAAAAAGACGTACCACCTGCCATATATACTGTCTGGCGTGGGGTGATAATCTTGTCTTTTGTGATGTGTCCTATGCAACAAATATCTTTCATACTTATATGTTTTTATTTTATTATGCTTATATCGTCAAGCCACACGTTGTTCACGCCTTTCTGAAGCTGCACTACGCGCATCAGCATACCGCTGAGCGAGTAGATGCCTACCTGCTGCGCCTGCTGCATGTGGAGCGTTACCCACTGCTTGCCGGCTGCCTTCACGGGGAGCGTGGTGTGGAGGTCGGCGGTGTCGGTAATGCCATCGACCGGAGCATCGGGCAGGTCGGCAACAACGTTATTGAACTTGGTCCAGAAACCCGTAGCACGATATGCAGCCTCGCTCGAAGCCGGCACGTGCAACGTAACGTTCTGCGGACGACACTGTGCGAAGGGATAGCTGTCGGTGTTGCTGCCTTCGGGCGGTGTCATCGCGTAGCAGTAGATGTCGGTAAGATACTGGCAGCCGCAGAATGCGTTGTCGCCAAGTGTTTCGATGCTTGCCGGCAGTGTAATCTGCTTGAGCATCGGACAGTTGCGGAAGCACTCGCTGTCGATATGGCGTAGCGTAGAGGGCAGCTGCAGGTGCTCAAGACTGGTGCAGCCCATGAAGAGCATTGCACGCAGACGCTCGATGTTCAGTTCGAGTGTGAGCGATGTAATTAACGGATTGCCCACAAACGGCGACATGCCGTCGGTGTTGTCGAAACCACGCACGGTGTATTCGAGCCCCTCGTAGTTGATGGTGGCAGGGATAGTGATTGCACCTTTATACATCTCGCCACTCGGGAAGGTGACCTCGGCGAAGTTGCCGTCGCCGTCGTATATGGCTTTATAGTCGACACCGCCATAGGTGAAACGCTGTGGCAGTGCGGGCAGGTCGTCAACGAAGCGTGCGAACATGCTCCACTTGCTGCTCTGCTGGAACGCGCCAGCCAAGCCTTGCTGCACGTGTATGGTGACCTTGCTCGGGGTGCTCAGTCCTTCAAACGCATCGGCAGCAACGCAGTCGGGCGACGACGGATGAGCATAGATGTCGGTGAGTGCCTGGCAGCCGCTGAACAGCTTGCTGCCGGTAGCCTGCAAGCATACGGGCAGCGAAATGGAGTGCAGCACGTAGCAGTTCTTGAACGTCTCGCTGCCTATCTGCTTCAACGAGCGTGGCAGAACGCAGTTGGTGAGTCGGCTAAAGTCTTTGAACGTAGCACCGAACAAACCTTGCGGTGTTGTGGCGTTTTCGAGGTTCAGCTGCTGCAGCGACTGCAGCGAAGAGAGGTACTGCAGGTCGGTGTTGTTCAGAGTGCCTGTTACGGTGAGTGCCTCCACTGCATCGGCATCAGCCACAGCCTTCTGCATAGCTGCCTCCAACTGTCCTGCCTTCTCCACGTCTACGCTGCACTGAGCCACGAGCTCTGCTGCCGTGTAGCCTTTCGCCTTGATGTATAGCGTGTCGGAGGTGAGCACCACGGCGTCGGCGGTGTGTGCCTCGAACGCCCCACCTGCGAGTCGCAGCATGTCGATGCTCTTCTCAACAGAGCTGTTGAAGTCCACATTATATATATATGATGAGCCGAGCAACGGCTTTCCGTTGAATGTCTTATTGCCTGGGTTGCTGCTGTTGATGGTGACGTTCTTCACGTCGCTCACCACCTCTACCACGGGCACCTTGCGCTCGTAGGCTTCTACAATCACTTCCTTGCCCAACGCATTGAGCACTGGCAGCCACTTCGCTGAGCCGTCTGTGCACGCCACGAGCCGCAGATAGTCGCCCTTGGCAGCGTTATTGGCAGCAGCGAACTCGAAGTCGAGACTCTGCGTGCTGCCTCCGTTCATCTGCACCTGCTTGCTGCCCAACGCCTCAACCACAGAACCGTCGGCATGGCACAGGTTCCACTGCATTTTGCCTTGCCATGTGGTGAGTGCAGAAAGGTCTGAGAGGTGTACGCTCTGCTTCTCGCCAGCCTTCAGCGTGGTGAGCGTGGTGTAGAAGCCCTCGTACTTGCCTTGGCAGTCGAGCTGGAGCGGTGCGCAGTTCTCTGCCTTGAGCGGAGTGATGCCTATCACTGCCTGCTGCTTGTTGGCGAACTCGAACGAGCGGTCGGTGGATGTTATGGCCGAGATGGCGAAGTAGCCGTTGCCGCTGCCGTTCCATCCGAAGTTGAAGTGGAAGAGATTGTCGCGGTAGCCATCGAGCACGAAGCCGTGTGCACCGCGACCCTGTATCGACTCGCCGGTGTAGATGACCGGGCGGTTGCTGTCAATCTCCTTGCGCATCATGCGGTCCCACGTAGCGGCATCGTAGTCGCTGGCGGTGAGCAGACGCGCTGTCGAGCCATAGCGGAAGTACTGCGCAAGAGCCTGCGGCACTAATGTCTGGCGTGCACCACTGCTCTCGGCTGCGTAGTACATCTCCACCGATATGCCCAAATGGCGCATGAGCAGAGCCACAGCGGTGGCTTGCGTGTCGTTGAACTTCTCGTAGCTCATCGGCATGTTCGCCCAGTCGTAGTGGGTCTCACCGAATTTGGCTGTCATCACTGAGTCGGTCCAGATGTGTGTCTTGCTGCCGTTGCCTACGTCGGGCCACTGGTGATAGCGCATCACGATAGCCATCGCTGTCGCTGCGCATCCCGTGGGGTACGCCTGTGGTGTCATGCGGTTGAACGGATCCCATTGTCCCCATGCTGCGGTCTGCAGCTGACGCTCGCCTTTGTAGAGGGCGGAGCGTGCAGGGGCGTTGGATGCTGATGTGGGCACGGCTCCGAGTGCTGCGTACTGTGCTGCGTAGCCTTCGAGCAGGTCGGCAAGTCCGTCGGGGATGGCATTGCCTACAAGAGCGTGGTCGGTGTAGCCGAGGATGCGCTGCATACGCTCGTCGCCCGACACTACGAGCAATCGGTTATTGTCCTCGTTGGCGAACAGATAGTAAGCATCTGCAGCCTCTTGAGTAGCACTGGCAGCACGCTTAAGCAGCTTGCGACCGCACTTACTGTTGACACGTAAAGCACAGACCTTGGCGTTGTTGTCCTTCGACTGAAAGAAATCGGCTGCCACTTTCTGTGCGTCAGCAAAGGTTCGCTTCTGTGCCAGACCTGGGAGAGCCACAGATAACAAAACAAAAATTGTTGTTAATAGTTGAGTTCGCATAAATTGTATTTTGAAAGTTGTCATGTCGTAGACTGATTTCATACGGCAATATGTATGAAAAGATGCGATAATTATCGCTTGCAAAGTTAGACAAAACTTTTGAAAATCAGCCGTTTTTTATGCGTTTATTAAAAAAGAACTTGCCACACGACACCTCCAAGAGGGTCGTGTGGCAAGCCAATCATTAGTATGTTATGAAAAATTTAAGAGAGTCAAAGGCTTCACAGCCTCGAACTTTTGGTGTTTTAACTAAACATGATTTTATTGAGAAAGCATAGAAATTTCGTTGTTACCTTTACTTGAGCATGGAGATGTCGTGCTGCTCCATCTGCTGCGGCACAGCCTCCATGGCAGCCTTTTTCATCGAGTCGAGGTGGGCAGAATCGTTCAGCGCAACCGACACGCCCTGCACTGGGCGCGAAGAGTAGTTGCCTGGCATTGCGGTGTTGCCCGCATCGTGGCTCTGGAACGAGAACTGGGCTGCCTGCGTCAGCGTGAGCACGATAGCCACCATTGCTGCTGCCTTGAAGAGCGGTGCGAAACGCTGGCTGATATGTATCGGCTGCGCCTTCACCTTTATCTCCTGTGGCTCGTCAATCATGGACATGATACGCTCGTCGAAGTCGTCGCCGAGGCGGTCGGTCTTCGTTTCGGTCTGCTCGTAGTTGAAGAGCGGACGGTACTTGGCGAGTTCCTCCGGCACGCATATCTGACTGAAGAACGAGCGCAGTATCTGCTCCTCCTCAAGCGATGTCTCGCCATTCCAGTAGCGTTCCAAAAGTTGGTTTATATATTTATAGTCCATATTATTCGTTATTATTGAGGGTGTATGTTTGGGTGTTTCTATATTGACGACGAACGAAAAGGGAAAATGTTACAAGCAAACTCCACTTTTTGCATCCTTTAACACATCTTCTGCTCTACATATCTTCATCTTCTCCGTCTCGTATCGACCGACGCGGATGTCTGCGCCGACCGATGCGGATGTCTGCGCCGACCGATGCGGATGTCTGCGCCGACCGACGCGGATGTCTGCACCGACCGATGCGGATGGCATGAGTTGATGTTTTGCACTTATAGGGGGGCACTTATAGGGGGTGCACTTGTCTCAAGTGCACCAACCAACCAAGAACTGCACCAACCAATCAAGAACTGCACCAACCAATCAAGAACTGCACCAATCAGCCAAGAACTACACAAACCTACCAAGAACTACACAAACCTACCAAGAACTACACAAACCTACCAAGAACTACACAACACCTACCTCTGTTGGTGCACTTGAGACAAGTGCACCCCCTAAACAACTGCACCCCCAAAACAAGTGCACCCCCTAAACAAGTGCACCCCTCAAGCAAGAACACAAAAAAGGGGTGCAGTTGTATAAACTGCACCCCTAACTACTTATATTAATTAACGATTTGCGTATGCATCCAAGCCTGCGTTGAGGAAGTCCATGTATTCAGAGATGTCCTCGTCGTAAGAGCGGCTGCCGGTGAGCGGCTTGCCCTCGTTGTCGATGAGGATGTACATCGGCTGGGTGTTGGAACCGAACTTGTAGCGCTGGAGGTAGCTCCACTTATCACCTACGGTGCGCAGCGTGCGCTTTGAGCCGTCGGTGTCGGTCACCTCAATCTGCTCCGGCAGCGGTGTCTTATCGTCTACGAAGAGCGAGATGAGCACGTACTTCTGGTTGAGCAGGTCAGCCACCTTGGCATCTGTCCATACCGCAGCCTCCATCTTACGGCAGTTGACACAACCGAAGCCTGTGAAGTCGACCATTACCGGTTTGCCCTCAAGGCGTGCGGCTGCCATACCTGCTTCGTAGTCGGTGAAGCGTGGGTGCACCTCGTTCTTGTAGAGGTTGAAGTCCTGGGTGTTCATTGGCGGTGCGAAGGCTGATACTGCCTTCAGCGGAGCACCCCACAGACCCGGAATCATATAGAACGCGAATGCGAGCGAAGCCAGTGCGAGGAAGAACTGCGGCACGTTGGTGCGGCGTCCCTCGTCGTCGTGCGGGAAGTTGAACAGTCCGAGCAGATAGAGACCGAGCAGCGTGAAGAGTGCAATCCAGAGGGCGAGGAATGTCTCGCGGTCGAGGATGTGCCAGCCGTAAGCGAGGTCGGCTACCGAGAGGAACTTCAGGGCGAATGCCAACTCTACGAAGCCGAGTGTCACCTTCAGCACGTTCATCCAACCGCCCGACTTAGGTGCCGACTTGAGCAGTGTCGGGAACATGGCGAACAGCGCGAACGGCACTGCTAAGGCGATAGCAAAGCCGAGCATACCGATTGTCGGTGCTACGATGCTGCCTTCAGAGGCTACGGCTACGAGGAGGAAACCGATGATAGGACCGGTGCATGAGAAACTCACGAGCGAGAGTGTGAACGCCATGAGGAAGATGCTGAGCAAGCCGCTTGTCTCCTCCGACTTCTGGTCCATCTTGTTACTCCATGACGACGGCAGTGTTATCTCGAATGCTCCGAAGAACGAAGCGGCGAACACTACGAGCATCAGGCAGAACGCTATGTTGAAGACGGCGTTGGTAGAGAGCGCGTTGAGCGCACTCGCGCCGAAGAGCATCGAGACGACGAGTCCGAGTGCGACGTAGATAACTACGATAGACACACCATAGATGATAGCCTCACGGATTGCCTTCTTGCGACTCTTGTTGCGCTTGAGGAAGAAGCTGACGGTCATCGGGATGATAGGCCATACGCATGGTGTGAAGAGGGCAACGAGGCCGCCCACGATACCTGCGAGGAAGATGTAGAAGAGCGAGTTGCTTACGGGCTGATCGTAGTCGTTAAGCTCGTCGATGACTGGTGTCCAGAGCTTCTTCACCTCTGCGGTGTCGAGTGCTGCGGGGGCTGCTGCGGCTGCACTGTCTGTGGCTGCTACGGCTGCAGTGTCGGCGATAGCGACTGCCTCTTCCTTTGCCTCCTCTTCCTTAGCAGCCTCGCCGTCTACGGCTGGCGACTTGCCCTGCTTGTTCAGCTCCACCTGTGTGGGCGGCATACACATTTCTTCGTTGCATGCGCCAAACTCGAGGTAGCACTTGATTGAGTATGTCGGTTTGGTGAACTTCACCTTCTGTACGAACTGCACCGAGTGCTCGAAGTAGCGCAGCTTCATGCCGAACATCGGATCCATCTCCGATATCTCCTTGCCGCGCGGTGTGAGTTTGCCAACAAGCTCTACGCCGTCTTTCTTGTCTACATGGAACGATGCCTCGATAGGACCATCGCTGCCGAGATTAGTGGAATAGACATGCCATCCCTTCTGAATTTTACCACTGAAGACAATCTCGCCCTCTGCGGTGTTGCCCGTCTTAAGCTGCGCTGTGAACTTAACCGGGTCTTGCATCTGTGCGCTGCAGAACATTGCAACGAGCAACAGAAGCATCATCGTCATCGATTTCTTCATAAAATAATGATTTCTGAATGTTGTTGAATAAATGGTACTCCCACCGGGAATCGAACCCGGATCAAAGGTTTAGGAAACCTCCGTTCTATCCATTTAACTATGGGAGCGGCATTGGGTTTCGCATTTAGGTCGACACACGAAACATTAACACCTTATAATATATGCACAATATAGGCGTGCAAATTTATTTATTTTTTTCTAAACAGGAAAATAAAACACCTTACTTTTATGTTTTATTATTACTCGTCCGCTTGTCCACTAATCCATTCGTACAATTTCTTATAGAACGGATGTGCGGTCATCGTGGCAGCCGATCCAAGTATGATGAGCTTCATGCGGGCACGGGTGATGGCTACATTCATGCGACGCAGGTCGCGCAGGAAACCGATCTCCTTGCCGTCGTTGTTGCGTACGAGCGAGATGACGATTATGTCGCGCTCCTGTCCTTGAAAACCGTCGACGGTGTTCACGCTGATGGCGCGGCGGTACGGGCGGAAGAATTCGCTCTGCCGTATCATCTTGTGCAGCAGCTGCACCTGCGCACGATAGGGCGATATGATGCCCACGTCGATATGCTCGTCGAGGATGCGCTGCTTGCCAATCTTCTCGAAGTATTGCTGTAGCGTCTGCAGCGTCAGCTCAGCCTCGGTGCGGTTGATGCGTCCGAAGTTCTCGCCCACGAATTCCTCCTTGCCTTCAGCCTCCGACGTGTCCACCCACATCATCGGGCGGTCGTAGTCGAGTATGCTGCGGCGCTCTATTCCTGGCGCGGTCTGCACCTCGCCGCCGTAGAACCAGTCGCTTGAGAAGCGCATTATCTGCTCGTTCATGCGATACTGCACCTTCAAGAGCGTCACCACGTCGGGCTTCGCCTTCACGATGCGCTCCATGAGTGTGATGCCGAGTCCGCCTTTCAGTGCCATAATGCTCTTCACAGTGGGCGGCAGCTGACAGTGGTCGCCGGCGAAGATGACGCGACCGGCGCGGCGTATGGCTATCCAGCAGGCTGCTTCGAGCGCCTGCGCTGCCTCGTCAATAAATAGTGTTGAGAACTTCTCGCCTTCCAAAACGCGGTTGGCGGCACCGGTGAGTGTGCAGGCGATGACACGCGCTTCGCCAAACAGCGAGGCACGTATGCGCAGTTCTATCTCCGTGGCGCGACTCTTCAGGCGGTCCATCTTCTGATGCCACGCATCGGAGCGGCGGCGTTCGCCACGCAACTCGCGTATCGCTTTGCGTATGCTCCAGAGTTGCGGATAGTCGGGGTGTGCTTCGAAGCGGCGTTCGTAGGTGAACGAGAGCATCTTGTCGTTGACACGTGTCGGGTTGCCAATGCGCAACACGTTCACACCACGGTCGACAAGTTTCTCCGCTATCCAGTCGACAGCCATATTGCTCTGCGCACATACCAGCACCTGACTCTCTCTGCGTAGCGTCTCGTAGATAGCCTCCACGAGTGTCGTTGTCTTGCCAGTGCCAGGAGGGCCGTGCACCACTGCCACGTCCTTGGCACGCAGCACTTCGTTCACAGCCTGTTGCTGCGAGGCGTTGAGCCACGGCAGAGACATAGCGCCGAACGTCAGCTTCTGCGCCGGAGCGTTCGTGTAGAATATGTCGCGTAATGCAGCAAGACGACCCGTCTTGGCGTTCATCACGCGGTCGAGGGCTTCGAACATGAGCCTGTAGCTTGTCTCGTCGAAGAACAGCTGCAAGCCTATCGGTTCGCTGCGCTGCAGGTCGGCGATGCGTCCGCTATTAGGCAGCGCCACCACGATACGGTCGTGCTCGGCGTAGCTCACGGTAGCGGTGAACGACATGTACTGTATGCGCTCCTTGCGCGCCTTCTCGTCGCGTCGCACGGTGAAGAAGCACACGGGGCGACCCGGCTCAAAGTTATGCTCTATGTCCGAGTCCTTGGTGCGCGTCACCTCCACCACTGCTTGATTGAGCGAGTTGTAGTAGCAGCTGCCTATCTTTACGGGGAACCAGGCATCGCCACGCCTCACCTTACGCTCCACGCCCATCGTCTCGGTCTGCTTTCTGAACTCCTCCTTCTCGTGGTTGTACTCAATCTCAAGAAGCATTCGCTGTTGCTGTAATGTCGTCATATCATTATTCTTTTATATTCTCCCACAGATTTCACTGCTTGGGGTTTTCTCCCACAGATTTCACTCTAAGTTTGCAGAAGAAAGCAATTAGGCTAAATAATCAAGGTAAAACTATGATTGCTAAA
>ENA-UEPW01000173-UEPW01000173.1-human-gut-metagenome-genome-assembly--contig:-NODE-173-length-55985-cov-19.565500_pt1 | contig 55985 bp, 62 predicted proteins | sample MGYA00242935_ERZ507936 | MGnify/ENA primary metagenome ERZ507936 (study PRJEB26167, sample SAMN06115469) | human gut metagenome | host: Homo sapiens | place: China:Chongqing | collected 2016-06-23... | reverse complement strand
GCGGGAGTAGCTCAGTTGGTAGAGCGCAACCTTGCCAAGGTTGAGGTCGCGAGTTCGAGACTCGTCTCCCGCTCCAGGTTTCAGAGGAAAGGGGAAGCGTGATGCCTCCCCTTTTTTCATGCGCATCCGAAACGCACATCAAAAAAAATGCGTTAGACAGATGCCAACCTTCGGCGAATTTGGTAAAATTCGCCACTTTCCACGATGGGATACGGTTTCGACTGAACTGCCGCCACGGGTGGTTGGTTGTGCCGGCCCCTTCAAACGGTTGATTGCCAACGGTTTGAAAGCGTCCCGACGCGGAGATTTTTCCGGAAGTCTGCAGGTTAGTTATCGAGTGCCGTCCTGCAGACCACTCGTAATGTCACTCGTTTTGTATACGTGGGGTTTGCCATGGCTGTTCAGCAGAACAAGAAATCCACCAACAAGCGCGGTAATCATCGTGCTCACGACTTTTTGACCAACCCGCCCACCGCGATCGAAGCTACGACCGGTGAAGTGCATCGCCGTCACCACATCAGCCCGACCGGTTTCTACCGCGGCAAGAAGGTGATTGCGACGAAGGCTGACGAATAATTAGCGTCTGCCGGTCTTTTCGACAAAGAAGCTTCCTTCCGAAGCCGTTGGCAGCGCCATGCCGTCCGGCAAGTCTTTGCGCGCAGGATGCAACGCGCGAACCCCACGGTGAGTGACAGATCAAGCTGACTCGCGTGAAGGTTTCAAGGATTAGGCTCCACTGCAGCTTGCATCGGAAGACGTTGAAAAGATCGTCGAAGTCATAGAAAGAGGGATCCGTCAAGACGGGTCCCTTTTTTTATGTCCCTTGCCCCCATACGGCTCCGTCGCACCGATGCGTCCATGGCGTATGATCGCCTCATGCGCGGGCCGACGAGAGGCCCGTGACTCCAGATACGCACGAAAGGACACGCAACATGGACCTCGCATCGATTGTTCGCAGCAAGGCGGACTTCCTGATCGGCATGCGCCGCCGCATTCACGCTCATCCCGAGCTGAGCGGCCGCGAGTTTGAAACCGCAGCCCTCGTTCAGGAGGAGCTCACGAAGGCGGGCATCGAATGGAGGCCTTGCGGGCTTCAAACGGGCACGCTTGCCGAGATCCGGGCCGCGAAGCCCGGCAGGACCGTTCTTCTTCGTGCCGACATGGATGCGCTTCCCGTCACAGAGACGACGGGAGCCTCTTTCGCAAGCTGCAATCCCGGCGTCATGCACGCCTGCGGACACGACTGCCACACGGCGATGCTGCTCACCGCCGCACTCGTGCTGCAGGAGACGCGGGAGGAATGGGGCGGCGTTGTCAGGCTCGCCTTCCAGCCTGCAGAGGAGTCGGGTGAGGGCGCACTCTCCATGATCGCCCAAGGGGCGCTCGAGGGCGTCTACGCCTGCTTCGCGATGCACGTCTGGTCGGACGTCCCCGCAGGACGGATCGGTCTCATTTCTGGTCCCTGCATGGCGGGCACCGACAGGTTCGAGATAGACGTCAAGGGCGTGGGCGGTCATGCCGCGCAGCCCGAGCACTGCGTGGACGCGCTGGTGGCGGGCGCCGCGATCGTCGACGGACTGCAGACCCTCGTGAGTCGCGAGGTTTCGCCCGTCGACACGGCCGTCGTGACGATCGGTACGTTCAATTCAGGCACCCGCTGGAACGTGATTGCGGGCGAGGCCAGACTCACGGGTACCGTCAGGACGCTGAGGCCTGAGACTGCAGCGCGCATGCCCGAGGCCGTTGCTCGCATTGCCGCAACGATCGCCGCCTCCCGTCGCGCCGAGGCCGTCGTGCGCTATGAGCAGAAGGCGCTTCCCACGGTGAACGATCCCGCCGTGACGCAGGTTGCCCGCGGGGCCGCCCTCAAGGTGCTCGGCCCCGACGCCCTCTACGAGATAGGACCCTCGATGGTAGGCGAGGACTTCTGTCACTTTGCGGCAGGCGCGCCCGGCTGCATGGGGCTTCTCGGCGTGAGGAACGAGGCCTGCGGCGCCGTCTACGGACAGCACCACTCGTCCTACACGGTCGACGAGAACGCACTTTCGGGCGGCGTCGCCATGTACGTGCAGACTGCCATCGACCTTGCGGCCCGCTGAGGGGCAAGGCGCCTCCTGTGCGCAGGGAGGTAGAATTGATGCTTCCATTGAGGTAATTCCGAGGAGACGTCCCATGACCATGATGAACCGCCGCAGCCTGCTCGCCGCAGGCTGTGCAGCCGCCGCACTTTCCTGCGCTCCCGCCGCTCTGCTTGCCGCGGCTCCCGCCTACCAGGTGATCCGTCCCGAGGAGGCCCGCAGGATGATGGAGCGCGGAGGCGTCGTGGTGCTCGACGTCCGTACGCCCGAGGAGTTCGCCACGGGGCACATCAAGGGCGCCGTCAACGTGCCCGTCGATGCGATCCGCCCGGGCATGCGCCTGCCGTTCTCGCCCAATCCCGACACGCCCGTCCTCATTTACTGCCGCACGGGCCGCAGGGCCGAATATGCGGGCGAGGCGCTTGTAGCCTCGGGCTATCGCCACGTCTACAACTTCCTCGGGGTCACGCAGTGGCCCTATGAGCTCGTCCGCTAAGTCCTGCGGGCGTTTTGCGTCTTATTACAAATGCCGGGGGAGCGCACCGCGTGCGCTCCCCTTTCTTCGTTATGATTTCGGGGTTTTCACGAATAGAGAAGGAAAGCCTCCATGTACTCACGCGTTTTAGGCACGGGCAGTGCGCTTCCGAAGCGCATCGTCACCAACGGGGAATTTGCGGCCATGCTCGCCCGCGACGGCATTGAGACGAGCGACGAGTGGATTCGCACGCGCACCGGCATCGAGAGCCGCCATTTCGCCGACGAGGCCGAGGGCGAGACGACGTCGTCTCTGGCCGTGGCCGCCGCCCGCAGGGCGCTTGAGGCCGCGAACGTCGAGACCTCCGAAATCGACCTGATCATCGTGGCCACCACGACGCCCGACATGGTGTTTCCGTCCGTCGCCTGCCGCGTGCAGGCTGCGCTCGGCGCCAGGGGATGCGCGGCCTTCGACGTGCAGGCGGTCTGTGCGGGCTTCATCTATGCGCTCAACGCCGCCGACGCCATGCTGCGCGCTGGTCCCTACCGCGCCGCGATCGTGATCGGCGCCGAGGTGATGTCCCGAGTGCTCGACATGAAGGACCGCTCCACCTGCGTGCTCTTCGGCGACGGCGCGGGCGCTGTCGTGCTCAAGGCCTCGTCCGATCCCGGCATTCTCGCCGCCCGCATGTACGCTGACGGCGACTACGGCGAAAAGGTGCTGAGCCTCACGGCCTCCCTCAACCACGGTGTCATCTCGGGCGATCCATACATCCGCATGGACGGTCGTCAGGTCTTCCGTCTTGCCGTCGAGGGCCTTGTCGGCAGCGCGCGTGAAGTGGCTGACCTCGCCTGCGTGCATACCGAGGACGTCGCGCTCTTCGTGCCGCACCAGGCCAACCTCAGGATCATGACGATGGTGGCGGCCAAGCTCGGCATTCCCGAGGAGAGGATGGTGAGGACCGTTGCCGAGCACGGCAACACGTCGGCCGCGAGCGTGCCGCTTGCGCTCGACCGCGCCGTGCGCGCGGGCATGGTGAAGCCCGGCGAGCTCGTCCTGCTTCAGGGCGTCGGCGCCGGCATGGCCTGGGGGTCGGCGCTCATCCGCTGGTAAGCGGGGCTCAAAAGCCCGAAAACCCCGCCAACACGGGAGGGGAAATCCTGTTTTCGGTCGATCCCCCACCTGCTAAACTCCTACCGATTCAATTCACCCCATAGGACCAGTTCCATGCGCATTGCATTCGTGTTTCCCGGCCAGGGCAGCCAGAGCGTCGGTATGCTGTCGGGCTTTGCCGGCAACGAGACCGTCGCCGGCGTGATGGCCCGCGCCGACGAGGCGCTCGGCTTTTCGCTCACCGGCCTCATTGCCGAAGGCCCCGCCGAAACGCTTTCGCTCACGGTCAATACCCAGCCTGCGATGCTCGCCTCGTCGGTCGCCTTCTATGAAGCGTGGCTCGCCGCCGGCGGCCGCACGCCTGAAATGATGGCGGGCCATTCGCTCGGCGAATATTCGGCTCTTTGCGCCGCAGGCGCGATGTCCCTTGAGACGGCCGTGCGTCTCGTGCGCTTCCGCGCCGAGGCCATGCAGAGCGCCGTGCCCGTCGGCGTCGGCGGCATGGCCGCCGTCATCGGTCTTGCCGACGACGACGTCGAGGCCGCCGTCGCCGAGGCCCGCGAGACGGGCCGCGTCGAGGCCGTCAACTTCAACGCGCCCGGTCAGGTCGTGATCGCTGGTGAAAAGGCCGCCGTCGCACGCGCCATCGAGTGCGCCAAGGCCCTCGGCTGCCGCCGCGCCATCGAGCTGCCCGTGTCCGCACCCTTCCACTCGAGCCTTATGCAGCCCGCCGCCGACAAGCTTGCGGCCCGTCTGGTCGAGACCGAGATTCAGGTGCCCGCCATTCCCGTCATCGCCAACATCGACGTCGAGGTGCACGAGACGCCCGACGCCATCCGCGAGGCGCTCGCCCGCCAGGCTGCGGGCGCGGTCCAGTGGGTGCGCACGATCGAGCGCATGAAGGCCGCCGGCATCACCGACATCGTCGAGTGCGGTCCCGGCAAGGTCCTCACGGGCCTGCTTCGCCGCACTGCGCCTGAAATCAACGGTCACAACATCTTCGACGCCGCCTCGCTCGCCGCGGTGCTCGAAAAGCTGAACTGATATTTGGAGAAAGACATATGACGACGTTTTCCGCCAATGCGCTCGAGGGCCGCGTCGCGCTCGTGACCGGCACGAGCCGAGGCATCGGCGCTGCCATTCTTGAAGCCTTCGTGAAGGCCGGCGCCACCGTGGTCGGCACGGCCACGAGCGAAGCCGGCGCCGAACGCATCACGGCCCGCATCGCCGAACTCGGCGGCAAGGGCCGCGGCATCGTGCTTAACGTCTGCGACGGTGAGGCCTCCGCCAAGGCCGTGGTCGACACGGTCGCCGAATTCGGCCGCATCGACGTTCTCGTCAACAACGCCGGCATCACCCGCGACACGCTCGTGATGCGCATGAAGGACGACGCCTGGAACGACGTCGTCGAGACCGACCTCACCGCCGCCTTCCGTCTCGCCCGCGCCTGCGTGCGCCCGATGATGAAGCAGCGCTCCGGCCGCATCATCTCCATCACGTCCGTCGTGGGCGCCATGGGCAACGCCGGCCAGGTCAACTATGCCGCCGCCAAGGCGGGCCTCATGGGCATGACCAAGGCCCTCGCCCGCGAGATCGGCTCTCGCGGCATCACGGTCAACTGCGTCGCTCCGGGCTTCATCGACACGGACATGACGGCCGGTCTTCCCGAAGAGCACAAGGCCGCGCTCCTCGCCCAGATCCCGCTCGGCCGCCTCGGCGACGCTCAGGAGATCGCCGACGCCTGCCTCTTCCTCGCAAGCGATGCGGGCGCCTACGTGACGGGTACGACCCTGCACGTCAACGGCGGCATGTTCATGGGCTGACGCCCTTTCTGCCGGGCATGAGGCGCTCCGGAGGGTGCCTCCCTTCACACAAAGCGCCTCTTGCTTGGTAAAATATCCAATCACCTAAACCCCGAAGGGAGTTGTCCCTTCACTTTTTCCCCGCGCCTGCGGGGTCCTACCCCATTAAAGCGGAGTTAAAGAAATGGAAGATATCGAACTGAAGGTTAAGAAGATTGTTGCTGAACAGCTCGGCATCAAGGAAGAGGACATCAAGAACGAGTCCTCCTTCATCGAAGACCTCGGCGCCGACAGCCTCACGACGGTTGAAATGTCCCTCGCCCTCGAAGACGCCTTCGGCATCGAAATTCCAGACACGGAACAGGAAAACCTCCGTACCGTCCAGCAGGCCATCGACTACGTCAAGTCTGCCGTCAACAAGTAATTTCGCCTCGAGAGAACTCGATGTGAACGGCGTCCTCAGGGGCGCCCGAATTGTGGGATCCGCCTCCGCGGGTCCCACAGTTGTTTTAAGGGGAAGGCAGATAACGCCGACCCGCTAGTCCCTAAGGCCGAAAGTCGTATCAGATTGTTCGGCTTCCCAGAACACCCACAGCAAGGAATACCACCATGATGAACCGTCGTGTTGTCGTTACCGGTCTCGGTATGGTTTCGCCGATCGGCAACGACGTCGCCTCGAGCTGGCAGGCCGCCCTCGAAGGCAAGTCCGGCATCGACCGCATCACCGCTTTCGACGCCTCCGCCTTCGGCTGCCAGATCGCCGGCGAAGTGAAGGACTTCGATGCGGGCAAGTACCTCGGCGTCAAGGAAGTGCGCCGCTTCGACCGCTTCGTTCACTTCGGCGTCTCCGCCGGCATCATGGCGCTTGAAGACTCCGGCCTCGAGATCACCGACGAGTTCGCGCCTGAATGCGGCTGCGCCATCGGTTCGGGCATCGGCGGCCTTCCGCTCATCTGCACGAACAACGAGGCCTGCAACGAGCGCGGTCCGCGCCGCATCTCGCCCTTCCTCATTCCGGGCTGCATCATCAACATGACCTCGGGCCAGCTCGCGATCATGAAGAACCTCAAGGGCCCGAACATCGCCCACGTGACCGCCTGCTCGACGGGCCTTCACGCCATCGGCGAGGCCATGCACATCATCGCCCGCGGCGACGCGACCGTGATGGTGGCGGGCGGCTGCGAGTCCACGATTCATCCCGTGGGCGTCGGCGGCTTCGACAACATGCATGCGCTCTCCCGTCGCAACGACGATCCGAAGACCGCCTCCCGTCCCTTCGACAAGGACCGCGACGGCTTCGTGATGGGCGAAGGCGCCGGCGTCCTCGTTCTCGAGGAGCTTGAGCACGCCCGCGCCCGCGGCGCCCACATCTACGCCGAAATCGTCGGCTACGGCCTCTCGGGCGACGCCTTCCACATCACGACCCCGTCGACCGACGGTCCCGCCCGCTGCATGCGCATGGCGCTCCGCCACGCCGGCATCGCCCCCGAGGACATCCAGTACCTCAACGCGCACGGCACGTCCACAAACGTCGGCGACGTCAACGAAGTGAAGGCCATCAAGGAAGTCTTCGGCGAACACGCCGGGAAGCTCGTCGTCAACTCCACGAAGTCCATGACGGGCCACCTTCTCGGCGGCGCCGGCGGCGTCGAGTCCGTCTTCACGATCAAGGCGCTCGAGGAGCAGGTCTCGCCCCCGACGATCAACGTCTTCGAGCAGGATCCCGAATGCGACATCGACTGCTGCCCCAACGAGGCCCGCAGGATGGAGATCAACTACGCCATGAAGAACTCCTTCGGCTTCGGCGGCACGAACTCCACGGTGATCTACAAGCGTTGGACTGAATAAGGCGGCTTGTTCCTGCGCAGTCCGCAGGACCATCCGCATGCGCAAAAGGGCACTCTCCTCACGTTGAGGCGGGTGCCTTTTTTATGCCACTCCTCCCGCGGTCTCAAAAGAGGAGGAAAATGTCTGCATGACATTCTTTCCAATCAAAGGAGAACGACATGCAGGACTGCGCCAGGTACGTCGAGGAGATGACGAGGCTTCGCCGTGAAATCCACCGCCGCCCCGAAGAGGGCTGGACCGAATTCGAGACCCAGTGGAAGGTCTTCCGTGCGCTTGAGGCGCTCGGCTGGACGATCCGCATGGGGCTGGACGTGATCAGGCCCGAGGCCGTCATGGGCCGCAATGCGGAGCTCGTCGAGAAGGCGATGGTCCGTGCGGCCGAACACGGCGTGCCCGAATCCTTCCTCAAGGCCACGGGCGGCTACACGGGGCTCACGGCCGACTTTGACACGGGCTGCGAAGGCCCCGTCACGGGCTTTCGCTTCGACATGGACTGCGTGCTCGTCGAGGAGCTTCACGACGCCTCGCACCTGCCCGCGGCCGAAGGGTTCGACTCCGAGATCCCGGGCCACATGCACGCCTGCGGCCATGACGCCCATACGGCGACGGGCGTGACGCTCGCGCACTGGATCACGGACCACAAGGACGAGCTCAAGGGGCGCTTCCGCCTCATCTTCCAGCCCGCCGAAGAAGGAACGCGCGGCGCGGCGCCCATGGCCGCCGCAGGCGTCGTGGACGATCTCAACTGGTTCTTCGGCGCCCATGTGGGCTGCAACTGCAGGATCGGCGAGGCGTCCGTCGTGAAGAAGGGCTTCCTGGCCACGACCAAGATCGACATTGAGTTCACGGGCGTGCCCTCGCATGCGGGTTCGGATCCCGAAAAGGGCAGGAGCGCGCTCATGGCCGCAGCGGCCGCCGCCGTGATGATGCAGGGCATTCCGCGCCACGGCGAGGGCGACACGCGCATCGCCGTCGGCAGGCTCGTGGCGGGCGAGGGCAGGAACGTCACGCCCGTGCACGCCTTCATGCAGTGCGAGACCCGCGGCTCTACGCAGGAGATCAACGAATACATGTTCGAGAGCGTCAGGCGCATCGTCGAGGGCTGCGCCGCCTCCTACGGCGTCGAATGCCGCGTGACGAAGGCGGGCGAAGCCACGAACTTCGAGGCGACGCCTGCCGCCTGCGACCTGGCGGTCGAGGCCTGCGTGGAGGTGTTCGGGGGCGATCACGTGACCAGTCTTGAAACGGCGGGCGGCAGCGAGGACTGCTCGATTCTTGCGCGCCGCGCCATCGAGCACGGCGCCGAGGCGACCTTCCTCTTCTACGGCTGCAACCATCACGGCCATCATCGCGCCGACTTCGAGATCCAGGACACGCAGAGCCTGCCCGCCGCACTTGCCGTGCTCTCGGGCATCTGCCGCCGCACCAACGGCCTCTGATCCCGATATCCGATCACGGGAGCTCCGCCTGCGGGCGGCTCCCGTCCGGCGCCGCGAGGCTTCCCGCACGTCCTCCGTGCAGGAACCCGCGGCGCTTCCTTATTGGCAAAGCGGACGGCATTCGCCCGAATCCGCTGCGGTGCAAAAGATTCGGGGAAATTCAATGTGTAATGGCGCCTGAATGGTACAATAACAGGTCCTAGAAAGGCCCGATGACGGCCATGTTTTGCAAGAGCCGCCCGTTCCCGTCGAGCATTGCGCTCCGGTTGGCGGCCCGTACAAATTCCGACCCATTCAGTCTCTTCAATGCAGAAAATCCGCAACTTCTCGATCATCGCCCACATTGACCACGGCAAGTCGACGCTCGCCGACCGCCTGATCCAGCGCTGCGGCGGTCTTTCCGACCGCGAAATGAGCGCCCAGGTGCTCGACAGCATGGACCTCGAGCGTGAACGCGGCATCACGATCAAGGCGCAGACCGCCTCCCTCAAGTACAAGGCCAAGGACGGCGAGGTCTACGAACTCAACCTCATCGACACCCCGGGGCACGTCGACTTCTCCTATGAAGTGAGCCGTTCGCTCTCCGCGTGCGAAGGCGCGCTGCTCGTCGTCGACGCTACGCAGGGCGTCGAGGCCCAGACGGTTGCGAACTGCTACACCGCCATCGACCTCGGCGTGACCGTGCTCCCCGTCCTCAACAAGATGGACCTTCAGAGCGCGAACCCCGATGCGGCCGCCGAGGAAATCGAGGACGTGATCGGCATCGACGCGACGGACGCGATTCCCTGCTCGGCCAAGACCGGCATGGGCATCGACGACATCCTCGAGCGCGTCGTGCGCGACGTTCCGCCTCCGAAGGGCGATCCGGACGCCAAGCTCCAGGCCCTCGTCATCGACTCCTGGTTCGACAACTACGTCGGCGTGGTGATGCTCGTGCGCGTCGTCAACGGCACGCTCCGTCCGAAGGACAAGATCCGCCTGATGGCCACCGGCGCCAATCATCTCGTCGAGCAGCTCGGCGTCTTCACGCCGAAGTCCCAGAGTCGCACCTCGCTCTCCGCGGGTGAAGTGGGCTTCGTGATTGCCGGCATCAAGGAGCTCAAGGACGCTCGCGTGGGCGACACCGTGACGAGCGCCCAGAATCCTGCCGATGAGGCCGTGCCCGGCTTCAAGGAAGTGAAGCCGCAGGTGTTCGCGGGCCTCTATCCCGTCGAGTCCAACCAGTACGATGCGCTTCGCGACGCCCTCACGAAGCTCCAGCTCAACGACGCCGCGCTCCAGTTCGAGCCCGAAGTCTCTCAGGCGCTCGGCTTCGGCTTCCGCGCCGGCTTCCTCGGCCTCCTGCACATGGACATCGTCCAGGAGCGCCTTGAACGCGAATACAACATGGACCTCATCACGACGGCCCCGTCCGTGGTGTACGAGGTTCTGCAGACGGACGGCACGGTGGTGCACGTCGAGAACCCGTCCAAGCTCCCGCCCGTCGACAAGATCGACGAGATCCGTGAGCCGATCGACACGGTCACGATCTTCGTACCCGACGAATACGTGGGCGCCGTCATGAAGCTCTGCCAGGACAAGCGCGGCATCCAGACGAACCTTGCCTACCACGGCCGCCAGGTGCATCTCACCTACGAGCTGCCGCTCGCCGAGATCGTGCTCGACTTCTTCGACCGCATGAAGTCGATGACCCGCGGCTACGCCTCGATGGACTACGAGTTCAAGGAATACCGCGCCTCCGACGTGGTGCGCGTGGACATGCTGATCAACGGCGACCGCGTGGACGCCCTGAGCTCCATCCTTCACCGCAGCAACGCGATCTTCCGCGGCCGCGAAATCGCACAGCGCCTGCGCTCGCTGATTCCGCGCCAGATGTACGAGGTCTCGATTCAGGCCGCCATCGGCGCGAACATCATCGCCCGAGAGAACGTCAAGGCCCTGCGCAAGAACGTGCTCGCCAAGTGCTACGGCGGCGACATTACGCGAAAGCGCAAGCTCCTTGAAAAGCAGAAGGCCGGCAAGAAGCGCATGAAGCAGGTGGGCTCGGTGGAGATTCCGCAGGAAGCCTTCCTTGCAATCCTTCAGCAGGACGAACAGTAATCCCGCCGCAAAGCGGAGGTTCGACGACGGACCTCCGCTTCGCCGCATGAACGAAACGGAAGACATCGATGAACTTTCCTCTGATCCTTCTCATTCTCACGGTCGTCACGGGCATCTTCTGGGTGCTTGAGCGCCGCAGCTTCCTGCCCGCCCGCAAGGCCCGCGCCGAAGAGGCCGCCCGCCGCTTCGAGGCGGACAACCGCGAGGCGATCGATCGCGGCGAAAAGGCCGTGATCGACGCGCGCAACGACCTCTACGCCCGCGAGATCCGCCAGCCCTGGTGGCTCGAGTACACGGCGGGCCTCTTCCCCGTGATCGCGATCGTCTTCTTCGTGCGCAGCTTCCTCTTCGAGCCGTTCCGCATTCCGTCGGGCTCGATGCTCCCGACGCTGCACGTGGGCGACTTCATCCTCGTCAACAAGTACGAGTACGGCATCAGGCTCCCCGTCACCAACTGGAAGATCATTCCGCTCGGCAGCCCGCAGCGCGGCGACGTCGTGGTCTTCAAGTACCCGATGGACGAGTCGGTCGACTACATCAAGCGCGTCGTCGGCGTTCCGGGCGACACGATCGAATACCGCAACAAGGTCGTCTACGTCAACGGCGTCGAGCAGAAGCAGGCCGGCCACGTCGACTTCATCGACACGCACTCCCACGTCACGCTCGACCAGCGCGAGGAGAACCTTTCGGGCGTCGAGCACATGATCGCCGTCGACGGCCGCCGTCCGTCCTGGGTTCCGGCGCAGGCCATTCTGAAGAAGGTCCCCGAGTGCACGTACACGAACACGGGCTTCATCTGCAAGGTCCCCGAAGGCAAGTACTTCATGATGGGCGACAACCGCGACAACTCCGAGGACAGCCGCTACTGGGGCTTCGTTGATGACTCGAGCCTCGTCGGCCGCGCCACGTTCATCTGGGCGAACTTTGGCGACATGTCCCGCATCGGCTCCTTCCGCTGAGCGGACCCGGTCTGACAGACACCGTTTGGAATAAAAATGCAAGATCTTTCGATTCTTGAGGAGCGCATCGGCTACAAGTTCGCCGACCGCAAGCTTCTCGAACGTGCGGTGACGCACCGCAGCTTCGCGGCGCAGCACAACGAGCGCCTCGAATTCCTGGGCGACTCGGTTCTCAACTGCGTCGTGGGCTACGCGCTCTTCCAGCGCGACAAGCACTTCACCGAAGGCGACCTTTCGCGCGTGCGCGCCAACCTCGTCTGCGAGAGGACCCTCGCGGTCATCGCCAAACAGATCGACGTCTCGGCCTTCCTTCGCATGGGCGAAGGCGAGATGAAGACGGGCGGTGCGCATCGTCCCTCGATCACGGCCGATGCCATGGAGGCCATCTTCGGCGCCGTGTTCGCCGAAAGCGGCTTTGAGGCTGCCCAGAAGGTGATCCTCGGCCTCTTCGAGCCGATCCTCGCCGCGCCCACGGCCGAACAGCTCGGCAAGGACTCCAAGACGCGCCTGCAGGAGTACCTGCAGGGCCGCCACCTGCCGCTGCCGCAGTACGTCGTCGTCAGCGTGACGGGTGCCGCGCACGCCCAGCACTTCAACTGCGAGTGCCGCATTCCGTCGCTTGAAATCACGACGCAGGGCCATGCTGCGAGCCGACGCTCGGCCGAGCAGGAGGCCGCCACCGCCGCGCTTGAGATTCTGAAGAACCGCGAGTCCACCAACGGGAGGTCCAGACATGAGTGAAGAAAAGACCGTGCCGGCAATGTCCGACGCCGAACTTGAACGCATGCTCGCGCAGGCGGGCGCCGCCTCCGTGCAGGTGCCCGAGGGCTTCCGCTGCGGCTATGTGGCCGTCATCGGCCGTCCGAACGTCGGCAAGTCGACCCTGATCAACCACCTGATCGGCGAGAAGGTCTCGATCACCTCGAAGAAGCCGCAGACGACGCGCGACCGCGTGCTCGGCGTCGTGACCGAACCCGACGCCCAGATCGTCTTCATGGACACCCCGGGGTTCCAGACGAAGGTCGGCAACCAGCTCATCCGCCGCATGAACCGCACCGTGCGCTCCACGCTCGGCGAGGTCGATGCGATCGTCTTCGTGATCGAGTCCCTCGGCTGGAAGCCCGCCGACCTCGAAGTCCTCAAGCTTCTGCCCAAGGATGCGTCGAACGTCATCCTCGCCATCAACAAGACGGACCTCAACAAGTCGAAGGACTCGCTCCTTCCGCTCATGGCCGCCTCGATGGAGAAGTTCCCGTTTGCGGCCATCGTGCCCGTGTCCGCTGAAAAGGGCCGCCAGCTCGGCGACCTGCTCGGCGAGATCAAGAAGTTCCTCCCCGAGAGCGTCCCGTTCTTCGATCCCGACACCTACACGGACCGCTCGCCGCGCTTCCTCGCGGCCGAGACGATCCGCGAGAAGGCCTTCCGCCTGCTCGGCGACGAGCTTCCGTACGGCATTGCCGTGACGATCGACAAGTGGCAGGAGGACGAGGAGAGCGCCGAGATCGTCGCGACCCTCATCGTCGAGCGTGAAAGCCACAAGCCGATCGTGATCGGCGAGGGCGGCGCCAAGCTTCGCGAGATTGGCCGTCTGGCTCGCACCGACGTCGCCGCGATGCTTGGCAAGCGCGTGCACCTCGAGGTCTGGGTCCGCGTGCGCCGCGGCTGGTCCGACGACGTGAAGGCCCTCAAGACCCTGGGCTATGAATAAGGACGCCCTGGAGGCGGGGGTGCCGCACCGCAGGGTGCGCAACCGTTCCGAGGGGCCCCGCTCCTCACGGTCTCCCGTCTCCTCGCTCAAGGGGCCCGCAGCGCAGCGCGCCTCGACCCTCTCGGGCATTCTCGAACGCCGCCGCGCTGCAGAGCGGCAGATGGCGGACGTCTTCTCCGCGCTCCCGGAACCAGCGGAGCGCATCCCCGCCCGTGTCACGGGCGAGCTCGGCTTCATCCTCCACGCGTGGGACTGGAGCGAGACGAGCCTTCTTCTCGACGTGCTGACCGTACGATACGGCCGCGTCTTTCTCGTCGCGCGCGGCGCCCGCCGCGCGTCCTCCCAGTACAGGGGCCTTCTCACCGCGTTCTGTCCGCTCCGCTTCTCATGGACGGGCAGCAAGGAGGCCAAGATGCTCGTGCGCGCCGAGTGGCAGGGGACGATGGTGCCCCTCACGGGCGAGGCGCTGCTCTCGGGCTTCTACGTCAACGAACTCATCCTCAAGCTCACCGTCCGCGAGGAGCGCCATCCGGGGCTCTTCGAGGCCTACGTCAAGGCGATCCATGCGTTGGCGCTCGACGAGCGCGACGCCATGCAGCCCGCGCTTCGCGAATTCGAGATGGCGGTCCTCAAGGCCGCAGGCTGGGCGCCCGCCTTCTCCGACGACGGCCGCTCGCCCTGGTACTGCGTCAGGGACGGCGCCCTCGAGGGGCTCGCCGGCGTCGAAGGGTTGCCCGAGGGCGTGCGCGCCTGGCCGGGGGCCCTCGTGCGCGAAATGCTTTCGGGAGAGCCGATGAGTCCTGCGGCGCTTCGCGCCTCGCGTGATATTCTTCGTACGTTGATCGACTTTCATCTCGACGGGCGCAGCATCCATTCCCGTCGCATCCTCGCCGAGCTCAACGGCCTGCAGAAGACCTGACGCCCGCCAAGCCGATCGAACCGGACAAACAGGGGGCGCTGCGGCGTCCCGAACACCAGGAGTGCATCGCAATGCTTCGTACCAAGCTTTCCGTCAATCTGAACAAGGTGGCGCTTCTTCGCAACTCCCGCGAAGGCAACTGGCCCGACCCGGTCTTCTTCGGCCGCATCGCGCTTGAGGCGGGCGCCGCCGGCCTGACGGTTCATCCGCGTCCCGACGAGCGCCACGTCCGCGCGACGGATGTCCCCGCGATTGCCGCACTCGTGAGCGAATATCCCGACCGCGAATACAACATCGAGGGCAACCCCTTCCACAATCTGATGGGCCACCTTGAGGCCGTGCGTCCCGATCAGGCGACGTTCGTGCCCGACAGCCTCGGCCAGAAAACGTCCGACCACGGGTTCGATCTTTCGGATCCCGCCGTCTGCGACGCCGTCCGCCCGCTCATCGCGCAGGCGAAGGCTTGGGGCTGCCGCGTGAGCCTCTTCATGGATCCCGACCCCGCCCTGATGGCGAAGGCCGCCGAACTCGGCGCCGACCGCGTCGAACTCTACACGGAGGGCTGGGCTCAGGCGCACGGCACCGAAGTCCAGGACAAGGTCCTCGAGCAGTACGCCGCCAGCGTGAAGGCCGCCCGCGAGGCCGGACTTGACGTCAACGCCGGGCACGACCTCTCGCTCGACAATCTCGAGGTCTTCCTCAAGGCCTGCCGCGAGGTGAGCGAGGTCTCGATCGGCCATGCGCTCACCGCCGAGGCGCTCCAGTTCGGCTTTGCCGAAACGGTCAGGCGCTACGAGGAGATCCTCGACCGCGTCGCCGCGTCCGAAGACTGAAGGGAGGAGCTGGGCATGATCGAAGTACTGAAGCCGGGTCCCGTCTGCGTCGACGTTGAGGGCCTTTCACTCACCGAGCATGAGCGTGGGCGCCTGCGTCATCCGATGACGGGCATGGTGATCCTTTTCACCCGCAACTACAGGGACCGGGAACAGCTCAGGGCGCTGTGCGACGAAATCCACGCCGTGCGTCCGGGCATCTTCATCAGCGTCGACCATGAGGGCGGCCGCGTGCAGCGCTTCCGCTCCGAATTCACCGATGTGCCCGCCATGTCCGAGATCGCGGCGCACGAGGACGCCGAGGCGCGCTTCGAGGCGGCCGGTCTCGTGCTTGCCGCCGAGCTTCGCGCCTGCGGCGTCGACTTCACCTTCGCGCCCGTGCTCGACGTCGACTACGGCCGATCGGCCGTGATCGGCTCGCGCAGCCTTGGCACGACGCCCGAGCTCGTGACGGCGCATGCCGCCGCGCTCATTCGCGGGCTTCGCAGGGGCGGCATGGCCTCCTGCGGCAAGCATTTTCCGGGGCACGGCTGGGCCGAGGCCGACAGCCATACGGCCCTTCCCGAGGACGAAAGGGATGCGGAGAGTCTGATGCGGGACATGCTCCCCTACGGCAAACTGCCTGAACTTGCATCCGTCATGACGGCCCATGTGACTTATCATGCCTTTGAGGGGGAGGTCGCCACCTTCTCGAGGCGCCTCCTGCAGGACGAGCTTCGAGAACGGCTGGGCTTTCGCGGCCTCGTCTTCTCGGACGACCTCAGCATGAAGGGCGCCGCGGGCGGCAGCGTGACGGAGCAGGCCGAGAAGGCGCTTGCGGCGGGCTGCGACATGGTGCTCGTATGCAATCGTCCCGACATGGCTGACGAGCTTCTCGCGAACCTGCGTTGGACTCGAACGCCCGAATTCGACGCGCGCCTTGCGGGGCTCGCGCCCGCCGCGGCTTGCGGCGGTGCGGAGCTTGAAGAGGCCCGCTCCCTTCTGGCGGCCTGACGGCCGGCCCCGAAGGCGTCAATCATTCCACGTATAGGAAGGCTGTCTTGATCATCGAATCACTGCTCGACACGGACCTCTACAAATTCACGATGCAGCAGTGCGTGCTGCACCAGTTCCCGGGGGCCGACGCCGAATACCGCTTCAAGTGCCGCACGCCCGGCATCGATCTTTCGCCCTTCGTCGACGAGATCAACGCCGAGCTCGACCATCTCTGCAGCCTCTACTTCAGGGAGGACGAGCTCGCCTACCTCGACAGCCTGCGCTTCATCAAGTCGGACTACGTCGAGTTTCTGAGCCTCTTCCATCTGAAGCGCAAGTACATCTCCGTGACGAAGTCTCAGGACTATCCCTGCGGCATCGACATCACCGCGAAGGGCCCGTGGCTGCACACGATCCTCTTTGAGATTCCCGTGCTTGCGATCGTCAACGAGGTCTACTTCAGGAACACGTATCCAGATCTTGACGAGACGGAGGGGGTCGCACGCCTTGAGCGCAAGATCGAGCTTCTGCGCAACGAGCCCGACAACGGCGGGCTGCGGATCTCCGACTACGGTACGAGGCGCCGCTTCTCCAAGGCCTGGCAGAAGAAGGTTCTCCTCAACATGAAGGAGCGTCTCGGCGGCATCTTCACTGGCACGTCGAACGTCATGTACGCCAAGGAGCTCGGCCTCACGCCCCACGGCACGATGGCCCACGAGTTCCTGCAGGCCTGCCAGGCGTTGGGCCCAAGGCTGCGCGACACGCAGGTCTTCGCCTTCGAGATGTGGGCCAAGGAGTACAGGGGCGACCTCGGCATCGCACTCTCCGACGTCTACGGGATGGATCCCTTCCTGCGCGACTTCGACATGTTCTTCTGCAAGCTCTTCGACGGCGTCAGGCACGACTCGGGCGATCCCTTCGTCTGGGGCGAGCGCATGATCGAGCACTGGAAGGCCAACCGCTGCGACCCGAGGACGAAGTCCCTCATCTTCAGCGACAGCCTGACGGTCCCGAAGGCCATAGAGCTCTACGAGCGCTTCCACGGCAGGGTCAAGGTCGCCTTCGGCATCGGCACGAACCTGATGAACGACAGGGGGCCGCAGCCGCTCAACGTCGTCATGAAGATGGTCAAGGCCAATGGGCAGCCCGTCGCCAAGATCTCCGACGCGCCCGAGAAGGGCATGTGCGAGGACGAGGGCTATCTGCGTTACCTCAGGCAGGTCTTCGGACTGCCGCCCGTGGCATAGGAGTCTCACGGGCACGATGAAAGGCGCGGACCTAGGGCCTGCGCCTTTCATTTTCCAGTCCTTTCGGCTTAAGGGGGCCCTCATTTGTAAAGAAACCTCGGAAAGGTCTGCAGGGATCAGAAAATCCGTGTATGGTTGCATTCTGAGATATTTTGTAACGCGGTGCACATTGGAAAGTACAGTTGGCGCCTCCGCTCCCGGGAAGCGCTTTCGACCGCACCTTCCAACGTACGCCATTTTCAACCGGCGGCCGGCGCTCAGGCGGTCGCCCCAGGGAGTCTCCATCGTGACTTTGTCCATTAAAAGCGTTGCGGCTGCAACTGCAACCCTTCTGCTGCCTGCTGCCGCCATGGCGAGCGACATGAACGGCGCCGAGCTCGGCCTTGCGTGGGCCGTGCCGTTTGCCGGCATTCTGCTTTCCATCGCGCTTTTCCCGCTGTTCGCCCCGCACATCTGGCACCATCATTTCGGCAAGATCTCCGTCTTCTGGGCCCTGTGCTGCATCATTCCGCTTGCGACCGTCTTCGGTCCTGACACGGCCTTCCACGAGATCGCCCACGTGCTTCTCGCCGACTACGTGCCGTTCATCATCTTCGTTGGCTCGCTCTTCATCGTTGCCGGCGGCATTCACGTCCGCGGCAGCTTCGTCGGTCGTCCGATCGTGAACACCGCGATCCTCGCGCTCGGCGCCGTGCTTGCCAACTTCATGGGCACGACGGGCGCTGCCATGCTTCTCATCCGCCCGCTCATCGGCGCCAACGAGAACCGCAGGCGCAAGGTCCACACCTTCATCTTCTTCATTTTCCTCGTCGCCAACGTGGGGGGCGCGCTGACCCCGCTCGGCGATCCTCCGCTCTTCCTCGGCTTCCTCAAGGGCGTGAGCTTCTTCTGGACGCTTGAGCACCTGATGCTTCCGTGGCTCGTGACCTGCGCCATCCTGCTTGCGGTCTACTTCGCGATCGACAGCTTCATGTTCTCCCGCGACGTCAAGGATGGCTTCAAGGCGCCCGAGGAAAAGCAGGCCATCGGCGTCGACGGCGGCATCAACATCCTGTTTCTCGCCGCCATCGTCGGCACGGTCCTGATGTCCGGCTTCTGGCGCTCGGGCGTGGACTTCACGTTCCTCGGCGTGCACTTCTCGCTCGAGGGCGTGCTCCGCGACGCGCTCTTCATCGTGATCTCCGGCGCTTCCCTGCTGCTCACCACGAAGGCCACCCGCGAAGCCAACCACTTCAGCTGGGATCCGATCCTTGAGGTCGCCAAGCTCTTCTTCGGCATCTTCTGCTGCATCGTGCCGGTGCTCGCCATGCTCCGCGCGGGCCACGACGGCCACTTCGCGCCGCTCGTCGCCCTCGTGACGAACGCCGACGGCAGCTTCAACAACACGTTCTTCTTCTGGCTGACGGGCATGCTCTCCGCGTTCCTTGACAACGCGCCGACGTACTTGGCATTCTTCAACCTCGCTGGCGGCGATCCGACCGTGCTGATGGGCGAGGGCGCCAAGACCCTGATGGCCATCTCGATGGGCTCCGTGTTCATGGGCGCCGTGACCTACATCGGCAACGCCCCGAACTTCATGACGGTCTCCATCTGCAACGAGCGCGGCATCAAGATGCCGACGTTCTTCGGCTACATGCTCTGGTCGGTGACGCTCCTCTTCCCGACCTTCTTCCTGATGGACATGCTCTTCCTCATCTGAGAGCCGTCCTGACGAAAACAGGCTGAAACAAGGCTGAAAAACAGGCGCCCCGAAGCGAAGGCTTCGGGGCGTTTTCTTCATTCGCCAAGCCTGAACCGCAGGGAAAAAGCAGAGGATAGTTGTCTTTACACAACACTTGGGCTCGTGAAGGCCGGCATTTTCCTGCATTGAACTGTCGTACTAGTGACTTTGCGGAAAAGATGCGTTAAAGTGACACCTGTACCCGCACGCGGGCGCATCAGCACATGCGCCCGCGTGCTTTTTTGCATTCTTCGAATAAAGGAACCAAGGGACCCTTCACGCCATGCAGCTTACCGTCGAACCCAAGGACGTCTCCGACGCCTACAGCACGCCCATCGTTCAGCAGACCTCCTTCTGGTCCCGCGTCAAGGCGAATCTGGGCATGCGTTCCAAGGCCTTCGAGTTTTCCGTGCGCAACAGCGACCTCTACACCGACGTGGGCGGCTGGTCGCGCACCAATGCGGACCTCCTGATGTTTGCGCAGTACTGCAGCAGTGACGAATACGTGGCCTATCTTCCGTACGGTCCCGAGATCGAGCCGTCGGAGGAGAACCAGGGGCGCTTCCTCGAGGAGCTTTCCGAGTGCCTGAGGAGCTACCTGCCCAAGGGGTGCCTGGCGATCCGCTACGACCTCAACTGGCAGTCCCACTGGTGCAAGGAGGGCGACTTCGACGCCGAGGGCAACTGGCGCGGTTGTCCGCGCAAGGAGTTCCAGGAGATGCACATGAACTACGGCACGGCCACCTGGAACCTCTTCAAGGCGAACATGAACGTGCTCCCCTCCGACACGATCGTGGTCGATCTGTGCGGGACCGAGGAGCAGATCCTCGCCTCGATGAAGCCCAAGACTCGCTACAACATCGGCCTTGCCCGCAGGAAGGGCGTCGAAGTCCGCGAGATGGGGCCCGAGGCGCTCGGCCTCTGGTACGACCTCTACTCGCAGACGGCTCACCGCAACGGCCTGCACGTCAACGACAGGCGCTACTTCGAGAGCGTCATCGCGAGCCGCATGCAGTGTTCCGATCCCGAGGTGAGCGTGAAGCTCCTGATGGCCTTCCATGAAGAGAAGCCCCTCGCCGCGATGTTCCTGATCCTCTCGGCTCACCGCGCCACATATCTCTACGGCGCCAGTGCCACCAAGGGCCGCCACCTGATGCCCACCTATGCGCTCCAGTGGTGCGCCATGCAGACCGCCAGGCGCGCGGGCTGCAGTGAGTACGACCTCTTCGGTGTCGCGCCCAACGCGGATCCTTCGCATCCGATGCACGGCCTCTACCGCTTCAAGACGGGCTTTGGCGGCCAGATGTACCACCAGATGGGCTGCTGGGACTATCCGCTCGACATGGACGGCTACAGGCAGTTCGCGGCGCGCGAGATGAGCATGCCCGGCTACTACGCCTGATCGTCACCGACAGGAACAAAAACGGCGGATCCGCTTCGGAGTCCGCCGTTTTGTTCATCTCGGGTTCACGCCCGGCTCAATGCCCGTGGTGATGATCATGTGAATGGGCGTGCTCATGAGCATGTTCGTGCGTGTCGTCGGGCGTCACGGGGATGAGGTTGAGGCGTCCGTGGCGCACGCCGGGTTCGGCCGAAAGGCGGCGGGAGAGCGTGACGACGTCCTCGGCGCGGCCGCGGATCACGACGCTCTCGACGCACTCTTCGTGCGTGGCGTGCACGTGCATGGTGGAGATGACCTCGCCCGCATGCTCGTGCTGGTACTCGGTCATACGCATGGCGAGCTGGCGCTCGTGGTGGTTGTAGGCGTAGCTGAGCACGCCGACGCATTCGGCCGAGGGATTGTCCTTCACGTCCTCACTGGTGAAGTGATTGCGGAGAATGTCGCGGAAGCATTCGGAGCGGTTGGCGTAGCCGTGTTCGGTCAGGTACGCGTCGAAGCGCTCGGCAAGCTCGTCGTCGATGGAAAGCGTGAATCGCTGCATGAGTGTGTCCCCCTGAGAATGCCTTCCATTTTAGCGGGGGGCGCGGTGGATCAGGGCTCCGGCACGGAAAACCTCGGAGACGGCGTTCCGGGCGAGAGCCTCGCCGTCGTCCGTGACGGGATCGCGCAGGACGATGAAGTCGGCCCTCATGCCGGGCGCGAGCCTTCCTACGCCTTCGAATGGCAGGACCTTCATCGGGCGGGAGGTGTAGAGCGAGACGGCCTCTTCGCAGGAGACGGCTTCGGACCTGTTGAAGACGGTGCCGTCCCAGGCTGTGCGCGTGACCGCAGCGCCCATCGAGACGAAGGGATCGTCGGGATCGGCCCAGGCGGTGGCGGGCGCGTCGGAGGAGAGCGCGAAGGCGTCGAGCGCCGAGGAGACGGTCCTCACGGGATAGACGCGCTCAAGGTCCTTCGGGGCGAGCACGGCTCTGTAGCCTTCGATTTCGGCGTACGGGAAGATCACCTGGGTTGTCACTCCGAAGCGCATGGCCGAGGCGTTCATGCGGGCGAGCTGAGCCTCGTTGAGGAAGGTGGCGTGCTCGATGCGCACGGACGGGCGGTCCTCAAGCCAGGGCGTCTGATCCTCGAAGAAGTCGATGATGCGCCCGACGGCCCTGTCACCCATGGCGTGGACGGAGAGCTGGATTTTGTTGGTGCGGGCGTACTCGGCCGCGGCCTCAAGCGCGCCGTCGTCGAGCGTGACCATCCCGGTCGAGCCGTTGAGAAAGGGCGTCGTCACGGCCGCCGTGGCGCCCGAGACGCTTCCGTCGGCAAAGAGCTTGACGCCCGCGATGAAGTGGTCTCCCGTCCTGTCCTCGTCCGTGAGCGCGGGCATGCCCCGAGGGTCGCGTCCGCCCTTCCAGACGAGGTAGAGCCCTGCCCTGACGGGAAAGCCGCGGCGCGCCGCCTCGCGGTAGACGGCGAGCTGGCGGTAGTCGGCCATCATTTCGGTGAAGGCGAGAATGCCGCGCGCAAGAAAGTGTTCGCCCGAGGCCGTCATCATCTCCACTTCGCTCTCGAACGTGGGCTCGCCCATCAGGCGCTCGACGACCTGTGCGGCATTGAATTCGGTGAGAACGCCGTTGGGGCGACCGTCGGGAAAGCGTCCGAAGCGCCCGCCGGCGGGATCGGGCGTACCTGCCTCAATGCCAGCGAGGCGCAGGGCGACGCTGTTGCAGATCGCAGAGTGGCAGTCGGAGCGCTTCACGAACACGGGCTGCGTCGTGCTGACGCGGTCGAGGTCCTCGATGGTGGGGGTGCGGTGTTCGGCGAGCTTGCCTTCGTCATAGCCGAAGCCCGTGATCCAGGCCTCGGGCCCTCGGCCGGCGAGCGGATGGCGCCTGAGCGCCTCAATCATCTCCTCGATCGTGTTGACGATCGGGGAGACGCAGGGCACGGACCTCACCGTGGCCGCAATCCAGCTCGGATGGGTGTGAACGTCGCAGAGCGCGGGCAGAACCGTGCGGCCCTCGAGGTCGACGGACGGCACGCCGTCGTGCGCGGGTGCGCAGGCGCCGGGACCGATCCAGGAGATGCGGCCCGCCTTGACGAGAAGGGCGTCCGCGTCGGTGAAGCGTTCGCCGTCGTGAATGACGGCATTGTGAATGAAGACGTCGTGCATGGCTCTCCGGCCTTGAAGTTGAAGGGGATTCAGAAAGGATACGACTCGCGGAGGAGGACGTCGCCCGAAATCTGGCGGGCTCTTGTGCGCCGTCATGCGGTATCGGGAAAAGAGAGGAGGCGGCGTGAGGGAAAGGGGAAGGAAAAGGCAAAAAAAATGGACGTTCCGAAGAACGTCCATTTTCTCGATGACTTGGCAGGGGTAGTAGGATTCGAACCTACGAATGTCGGATTCAGAATCCGATGCCTTAACCGGACTTGGCGATACCCCAGTACATCTGGTGCGGTCGGAGAGACTCGAACTCTCATGGCTCTCACCACAGCGACCTCAACGCTGCGCGTCTACCAATTTCGCCACGACCGCGGCCCGAACTGTTCCCCACTGATGTGCATCCGAAGAAGCGAGGTCACCAGCAGAGGAGGTGTATTTTACCTCGGAATTTCGTTCGTGGGGGCCTTATTAGGGTTTTCACTACCAGGCATACCATATTCATGGGATGCCGGCTGTTCGACCGTTGACAAAACACCACCCGCTGGCTGAGCGGAACGCTTGTTGAAGGCGCCGGAAGCGAGCGTCAGGGCGATCGTGGAGCAGAAGAAGACCGTGGCGGCGATGGCCGTGGAACGGGAGAGGAAGTTTGCGCTGCCCGTAGCGCCGAAGACAGAGCCGGAGGCGCCGGAACCGAAGGCGGCACCGAGGTCGGCACCCTTGCCGTGCTGCATGAGCACGAGCACGATCACGACGACGGCAGAGATGATCTGCAGAACGAGAGCGATGCTAAGAAGAAAATGCATGGCGGTTAAACCTTAGAGTGAAAAATCAATCGACGCGGGCAGCCGCGCAGACGGAATGGAAATCTTCAGCCTTGAGGGCGGCGCCGCCGATGAGGCCGCCGTCGATGTCGGGCTGGGAGAGGAGTTCATGGGCATTGTCCGGCTTGACGCTGCCGCCGTAGAGCAGCGGCGTCTTCGCGGCGGCTTCGGCGTCGGCCTCGGTGAGGCAGGCGCGCAGAGCCGCGTGAACGTGCTGGGCGGCCTGCGGAGTCGCCGTGCGTCCCGTGCCGATGGCCCAGACGGGTTCATAGGCGACGGCGCCGAGCTTGGCAACGGGCACTCGCGTGAGCACGGTTCGAAGCTGGCGCAGCACGACGGCCTCGGTGAGGCCTGCCTCGCGCTCGGCGAGCGTCTCGCCCACGCAGACGACGGGGGCGATGCCGTGAGCAACGAGGTTTTCAGCTTGGACGGCCACGGATTCGTCGTCCTCACCCCAGAGGGTGCGGCGTTCCGAATGGCCGACGAGGCAGAGGCTCATGCCGATGTCGGCGAGCATGGCGGCGGACACTTCGCCCGTGAAGGCGCCCTGATCCCTGGGCGAAACCGTCTGGGCGCCGACAGCGACCCCCGTGTCCTTGAAGAGGCGGACGAGTTCGGACAGATAGACGAAGGGCGCGCACACGGCGGTCCTGCAGTTGAGATCGCCGAGTTTGGCAAGGAATTCCTCCGCCCAGAGGCGGTTGGCCTCGGCGGAGCCGTTCATTTTCCAGTTGGCGATGACAATCTTTTCACGCACGCTGAGTTTCTCCAACAATGCCGGTGAAGGATGCGGATGGTCCGTTTTTGACGCGGACAATGCATAACCCTCGCATTTTATACGGTTTCCCTCAAGTCTTCAAAGCACTCGGGGAAAAAACGATGGGGTTTTGAAACAAGAAGCCCTGCTCTCCTCGCGGAGAGCAGGGCTCGTGTCTTCAAGCCCGGAAGGGCTCAGGGATTAGGCCTGGGCGGCTTCGTCCTTGAGAAGAGCCTTCATGGAAAGGCGCACGCGGCCCTTTTCGTCGGCTTCGATGACCTTGACGCGGACCTGCTGGCCTTCCTTGAGGTAGTCGGAGACCTGGTTGACGCGTTCGTTGGCGATCTGGCTGATGTGAAGGAGGCCGTCCTTGCCCGGCAGGAGCTGGACGATGGCGCCGAAGTCGAGCAGGCGCTGGACCGTGCCTTCGTAGATCTGGCCGACTTCGATCTTGGCCGTGATGATCTCGATGCGGCGGCGGGCTTCTTCAACGCGGGCCGTGTCCGGGCTGGCGATGGTGACCGTGCCGTCGTCTTCGATGTTGATCGTCGTGCCGGTTTCTTCGGTGAGGGCGCGGATGGTGGCGCCGCCCTTGCCGATGACTTCACGGATCTTGTCCTGATCGATCTTGAAGGAGATCATGCGCGGGGCGAAGTTGGAGAGTTCCTTGGCGCCGCCGCCGGCCATTTCATGCATCTTGCCGAGGATGTGCTGGCGGCCTTCGTGGGCCTGAGCCAGGGCGGCCTGCATGATTTCGGCCGTGATGCCTTCGATCTTGATGTCCATCTGGAGGGCGGTCACGCCTTCGGCGGTGCCGGCCACCTTGAAGTCCATGTCGCCGAGATGGTCTTCGTCACCGAGAATGTCGGTGAGGACGGCGAACTTGTTGCCTTCCTTGATGAGGCCCATGGCCACGCCGGCGACGTAGTCCTTGAGCGGAACGCCGGCGTCGAGCATGGAGAGGCAGCCGCCGCAGACGGAGGCCATCGAGGAGGAGCCGTTGGATTCGGTGATTTCAGAAACGACGCGGATCGTGTACTGGAATTCCTCGGCGGTCGGGAGAACGGCCTTCAGGGCGCGCTTGGCGAGACGGCCGTGGCCGATCTCGCGGCGCTTCGGGCTGCCGACGCGGCCCGTTTCGCCCGTGGCGAACGGGGGCATGTTGTAGTGCAGCATGAAGCGGTCGTGCGTTTCTTCGCAGAGACCGTCGATGATCTGTTCGTCCTGCTTCGTGCCGAGCGTCGTAAGCACGAGGGCCTGCGTTTCGCCGCGGGTGAAGAGGGCGGAGCCGTGGGTGCGCGGAAGCACGCTCTGGCGGATTTCGATCGGGCGGACCGTGCGGGTGTCGCGGCCGTCGATGCGGGGTTCGCCGTTGAGGATGTTGGAGCGAACGAGCTTGGCTTCGAGTTCGAAGAGGATGCCGTGGACTTCGTTCATGTCCGGAGCTTCGGTGCCGGCGGCTTCGGCGTCGGCGACGAGCTGGGCTTCGCAGGCGGCATAGACTTCGCGGAGCTTTTCCGTACGGGCCTGCTTGGAGCGGATGCCGTAGGCTTCCTTGAGGCCGGCGTCGCAGAGTTCGACGATGCGGGCGACGAGGGCTTCGTTCTTCGGGGCGGGCTGCCAGTCCCAGGCCGGCTTGCCGGCTTCGGCGACGAGCTCGTTGATGGCCTGGATGCAGACCTGCATGGCCTTGTGGCCGGCCATCACGGCTTCGAGCATCGTCTTTTCCGGAAGGATGTCGGCCTCGGATTCAACCATGAGGACGGCGCGTTCCGTACCGGCGACGACGAGGTCGAGGCGGGAGCTCTTGAGTTCTTCCGTGGTCGGGTTGATGACGATTTCGTCATTGATGTAGCCGACGCGGCAGGCGCCGATCGGGCCGCGGAACGGGATGCCGGAGATGGCGAGGGCGGCGGAGGCGCCGATCATGGCCGGAATGTCCGGATCAACGGCGGGGTCGGCGGAGAGGACGTGGATGATAACCTGGACTTCGTTGAAGAAGCCGTCCGGGAAGAGCGGGCGGATCGGACGGTCGATCAGGCGGGAGGTGAGCGTTTCCTTTTCGGACGGACGGCCTTCGCGCTTGAAGAAGCCGCCGGGGATCTTGCCGGCAGCGTAGGTCTTTTCGATGTAGTCGACGGTGAGCGGGAAGAAGTCCTGGCCGGGCTTCGTTTCCTTCTTGGCTACGACCGTGGCGAGCACCACCGTGTCGTCCATCTGGCAGATGCAGGCGCCGGTGGCCTGACGGGCGATCTCACCGGTGGTGAGGGTCACGTCGTGATTGCCGAAGCGGAAGGACTTGGACACTTTGTTGAACATCGTCATGATGTATTCCTCTGTGCATGGTTGTCGTCGCTGACGTTTCTCATCAACTTTCCGGGCGCAAGAGCAATTCGAGTTCGAAGCTCTTTGGCACGCTGCGGCATCGGCTCCCTTTCCCCTTTTTCCTTGTGCCGTAGGGGGAGGGAGCTCATGTCGCAACGCGGTAGCTTCGCGTGGAAAGAAAGTGTGCCGTCAACGAACGACGTGGGTTTTAGATGCGACGACGGCCTGTCGTCGTTCGGCAGGCCGTTGTCAGGGAGAAATGTTCCGTCTTACTTACGGAGATTGAGGGCTTCAATCAGGGCGCGGTAAGCATTGAGGTCGGTGCGCTTGAGGTAGTCAAGCAGCTTGCGGCGGCGGGAGACCATACGGAGAAGGCCACGACGGGAGTGGTGATCCTTGGTGTGAACCTTGAAGTGGTCCGTAAGGTGGTTGATGCGGGCGGTGAGAAGAGCAACCTGCACTTCGGGAGAGCCGGTGTCGCCTTCAGCGCGCTGGAACTTGGCAACGATCTCAGACTTGTTCATTTCAACGGACATTTGTTTTCCTGAATAAAGAAAAAGGTATGGAAACTTGCGGACACGAGCGTTGAGACTCGAGCCGTGAAAGCGGAGATTGTACCTACTGCATGGGCGCCGTGCAAGTGCAAAGCGAGGAAATTTTCACACAAGGCGGCGCGGGCTCCGAAACGGCCTCCGCGGGTTGACTGTCAAGGGCCCCGGAAGCCCTGAAAAAGGCATGAAAAACGCCGCGCTCCCGTGGGGATGCGCGGCGTTCGGAAGGCTCTTGGGATGTCAGCGCTCGTCGCTCAGACGGTAGCGCTTTTCAAGCCAGCCGACGAGCTGGCTGATGGTGAGCGTCATGACAAGGTAGAGGATCGCGACGCAGGTCCAGATCTCCATCGTGCCGTAGGTTTCGGCAATGACGAGCTGGCCGGAGCGGGTCAGTTCCTCGAAGCCGATCACGGAGACGAGGGAGGAGTCCTTCAGCATGGCGATGAACTCGTTGCCGAGCGGCGGGATGATGCGCTTGACGGCCTGCGGCAGCACGATGTAGCGCATCGTCTGCGGGTAGGTCATGCCGAGCGAGAGGCCGGCGCGCATCTGGCCGAGCGAGATGGACTGGATGCCCGCACGGAAGATTTCGGCGATGTAGGCGCCCGAGTTGAGCGAGCAGGCCGCGACGGCGGCAATGTAGGGGTCGATGCGCTCACCGATGATGTTCGGCAGGGCGAAGTAGATGATGAAGATCTGGATCAGAAGCGGCGTGCCGCGGATCACGTCGACGTAGACTTTGGCGGGCCAACGGAAGATGGGATTCTTCGAAAGCTGGGCAAGACCGAGGAAAAGGCCGATGATCAGGCCGAGACCCACGGCGAGCGCCGTGATTTCAAGCGTCAGGCCCGCGCCCTTGAGAAGCAGGGGAAGGCTGTTGACGATCAGGGATAAATCAAATTCCATGACGGGTGACCTCTAAGCAGATTGTGGTTTGCGTCCGCTTCCGGATGAAGGGCGGGGGGATGCTCTTCGAAGGGGGAGGGCCCGGGGCGCGGCGCAATGATAAAAGTGTAAGGCAAAATTTGCTGAATTTTACAGACACGGATCAAGGTTGTCTAACCGTACAGGGCAAACCTTGAGGCGTCTCAAAGAAAAAGCCGGCGCGCTCCCTTGCGGGAGAGGCCGGACTCCTGTGTCGTCAGATCCCGGATTTGCGAAAAATCAGTTCTTGCCGAACCACTTGTTGTAGATCTTGTCGTATTCGCCGTTCGACTTCAGCTTGGCGAGCGCAGCGTTGACCTCGTCCTTGAGTGCGGACTGGTCCTTGCGGAAGACGAAGGCGAAGTCGTCGGCGGAGTAGGTCTCGGGCTGGTGCACGAGCTGGGCGCCGAGCTTGGGCTGCTGCGTCATGATGTAGGCCGTCACGGGACGGTCGTTGATCACGGCGTCGCTGCCGCCGATGGAGAGGTCGAGAATGGCCTCGCCCGCAGTGTTGAACGTCACGATCTTGGCGCCCTTGACCTTCTTGGCGGCGTTGTGACTCGTCGTGCCGATCTGCACGCCGATCGTCTTGCCCTCAAGGTCCTTCATGCTTTTGACGGCGCCGGCCTTGGCCGTCGTGGTGACGAGGGAGAGGCCGGAGGTGTAGAACGGGTCGGAGTAGAGGACGCGCTTCTTGCGTTCCTCGGTGATGGAGAAGCCGGCGGCGCCCATCTCGACGGTGCCCGAAAGCATGGCGGGGATGATGGCGTCGAAGCTGAGGACCTGGAATTCGATTTTGGCGCCGAGTTCCTTGCCGACGGCCCGCACGAGGTCCATTTCGAAGCCGGAGACTTCGCCCGTCTGGGTGTTGACGAATTCAAAGGGCGGGAACGTCGGTTCCGTGGCCACCTTGATGAGGCGTTCCGCAAACGCGTTGGCGGACATGCCGCCGAGAACGGCGGCGCTCATGATGACGCCGGCGAACGTCTTGACGCCGGCACGTGCGAGCTTGAATTGCATTTGTAAGGCCCTCCTGGGCTTGTAGCGGGAGCGTGGGGGCTCCCTGTTTTAATACCGTTCGCGTGAACGGCCCGAGAGTTCCTGGGCTGCAGGGGGATGCGGCTTCGGACGTTGGAAATTCTTTTCAGGCGGCCTGTTTCAGGTTGTCGGACTGCGGGTGATGTGCTGTTTTTGGTCAGTCCGGCCCGCGCGCCGCGCGGCTGGCGCGGCACGGGGACTTTGGTGAGGAGAGGTTACTTGGCGAACCACTTGTCCTCGATCTTGGCGAATTCGCCGGACTTCTTGAGCTCTTCAAGGGCGGCGTTGAGCTTCTGGAGGAGCTCGGCGTTGCCCTTCTTCACGGCGAAGCCGAAGTGTTCGGCATCGGCGATCTCGGTGGAGAGCTGGAGGTTCTTGGCAACGCGCGGCTTCGTCTTCAGGAAGTAGGCGAGCACCGGACGGTCAAGCACGACGGCGTCGGCGTTCTTGACGTTGAGGTCCATGAAGGCCTCGCTCGTCGTGTTGAAGGCGGAGACGCGGGCGCCCTCGACGTTCTTGGCATAGGCGGCGCCCGTCGTGCCGATCTGCACGGCGAGGGTCTTGCCCTTGAGGTCGGCGAAGGTCTTGATCTTTTCAGCATCGGCCTTTCGGACGAGATAGGAGAGGCCGGACTGGTAGTAGGGGGAGGTGAAGTCGACCTTCTTCTGACGTTCTTCGGTGATGGAGATGCCCGAGGCGATCACGTCGATCGTGTTGGCGGAGAGCGCCGGGATGAGGGCGTCAAAGCCCATGTTCATGACCTTGACGTCGTAGCCGGCCTTGTCGGCGACGGCCTTGATGAGGTCGATGTCGAAGCCGGAGAACTCCTGGGTCTTCGTGTCGAGGAATTCGAACGGCGCGAACGTGGGTTCGGTGCCGACGCGCAGCGTGTCGCGGGCCATGGCGTTGCCGGCGAAGGCGGCGATGGCAAGGGCGGAGGCGGCAGCGGCGAAAACTTTCTTGAACATCATGGTAAGGCGGTCCTTTGAGATTCTGTCTGTTCGTTTTGCGGATCCGGAGCGCCTCCTGCAAGGCGCTTCGTCCGTAGGATGCAATATAGCCGAAGTGTTCGGCCCCCTGCGAGACGAATCGCCCAAGTTTGTACGCTGCTCAGACCATATAGGTCCTATACCCCAATATTCGCGCGCCTTCGTATCAAAGCCGCCCAATTGTCGGCAAAAGGTGGGGCGGCGGAAGAAGCCTCAAGGGTGCCTCAAAGCTTCCATGCGTTCACGAGCCATCCGTTCTCGCGGGCGGCTTCGAGTAGCACGGGGTCGGGGTTGACCGCCACGCAGTCGCCCGAGGCGAGCGCGAGCGGCAGGTCGTTGCGGCTGTCGGTGTAGAAGACCGTCTCGGCGGGGCGCAGTCCCCTGTGCTCGAGTGCGGCGCAAAGGCGCACGACCTTGCCCTCGCGGAAGGTGGGCGTGCCCGAGAGCTCGGGCGTGATGCGGCCGTTCCTGACGACGAGCTCGGTGCCGAGTGCGACGTCGACGCCGAAGACGCGTTCGGCGATGGGCTTCACGAAGAAGGCGTTGGAGGCGGAGATGATGAGCGTGAGCATGCCCGCGGCCTTCGCGGCGCGGATCGTCTCAAGGCCCTGAGGATAGGCGATGGGACGGATCTTCTCCTCGATGAAGTCGGCGACGAGTGAATTGCGCTCGGCTTCGTCAAGTCCCGAGTAGGCGGGAACCGCCTCGCGCAGCCAAGCGGCGATGTCGAGCGTGCCCGCGTGGTAGGAGGCCTTCATGCGCTCGTTGATCTCGCGGAAGACGGGATCGGTCACAACGCCCCTTTCATAGAGATACTCGGTCCAGCCGATCGTCGCGTCGCCCGCGATGAGCGTGTGGTCGAGGTCGAACACGGCGGCAAGCGGCATGAAGCCGGTGGCGGGAACGGGGCGGAAGGCGGTCATGGCGGGGAGAGTCCTTGGAGTTCTTGCAGGGATCGTCATTCTAGTCGTTCTCATCAAATGTGATAAAGCCGCACCGGGCTTTTCTCGTCAGGTGCGGCTTTTTCATAAGTCGACTTGTGCTAGACGCACGGTCGTTCGGGCGTCTTGTGCGGATCAGGCCTTGACCACGCGGGCGACGTCGGCGGCGAAGGCCTCCTCGCCCTGAGCCGACAGAATGCCGTAGAGGCGCATGGCGGTCAGGTTGCAGAGCACGTAGTTGCGCAACGCGTTGAAGGTCTTTTCATCGCGCACGCCCCACTTCTTCTCGGCGAGGTTGCGAAGGGCCTTGACGACCCACTGGCAGGCGGGCACGGAGATGACCCAGTCGTGGTCGGCGAGGTGCACGACCCAGCCCTCGATGCGGCGCGGCAGCGGCAGGGTCTTGCCGCCGGCGGCGATGAGGCCGGCCTTGACGGGATCGACGCCCGCGATGATCGCGGCGGCGCGCAGCCAGCCGACGACCTGGGCTTCGCCGGAGGCGCTGCCCGGATGTTCGTGGGCGCAGGCCTGGGCGACGACGAATTCGGCGGGAAGGCCGCGCTTGATGGACTCGGCGATGCTGAGCACGTGGTGTTCGCCCGTGCCTGCGAGGGCCTCCTCCTTGCGGCAGGCGTTGTCGGCCTCCCACTGGAAGACCCAGGGCTTGTGCAGGTCGTGCAGGATTTCACCGCCGACGGCGTGGTCGAAGTCGAGCTTGAGGCCGTCGATGTTGTCGTAGGCGGCGACGAGGGATTCGGCGGAGACGACGTTGAGGGCGACGTGGGTGCAGAGGCCGCCCGGATAGGCGTGGTGGCTGCCGTAGCCGGAGCCCGGTGCGCTCCAGGTGGGCTGCGGCGAGCGGGTGGTGTCGGAGAACTTCGGGAAGACGGACGTGCGGCCGGCGGCGATCAGGCCCTCCTTCTTGAGGGCGGCGAGCACGGCGCCCTGGTCGGCGGAGGCGATCGTCGGAGCCGGGTTCTCGATGATGGAGAGGACGGACTTCTTGAGTTCGGGATCGCGCAGACGGCCGGCGGCCGCGCGGATGATTTCGTACGAGGTCTGGACGACGTCGCTCTCGCGGGCCATGTCGACCGGGGACATGGCGGCGATTTCGGCAATGGTGCGGGCCTTCTTGGGCGCGGCGGCAGCGGCTGCGATCGGGCTGAAGGCGGCGAGGCCGCCCGCGACGGGGAGAATGGAGGCCGCAGCGGCGGCGCCGAAGAGCGAGCGGCGGGAGATCTGAGTCATGATTTTCCTTTCACAAAACAACATCTGCATGAACTGTGCAGAGCAGGCCCTGTTCAACGACGGTCCCGATCCGGGACTTCAGGGCTTCGGGTCTGAGCTTTTCCCCTGATTCCCTTGGGCCTGCAGGACGGATTCTTTCAGAGCCGCATGACGGCGCCGTGACCGCGCGCTGACATCTTGAAGACGCTTGCGTGAAGTTTCGATGACGGATTTTCTTCGGAGGCCCGAAGCGACGAGCGCCCGTCTCTCTGAAGGAGACGGGCGCTCTGAGAAGGGTTCGGAGAGCGGCGCTTACCGGATGGGACGCCTCCCCGCGAGCCATGCGGGAATGAGGGCGCAGAACGAACCCGCAAGGAGCGTGGCCGCGGCGGCGAGAAGCTCGGGCGAGCCCATGGCGGGCGACATGGCAACGCCCGTTTCGGCGGCAAGCAGATGCGCGGCCGCCTCCGCGCCGATGGAGCCGAGGACGAGGCCGCCTGCGGTCCCCGCCGCGACGACCGTCATGACGATGCACCAGACGAGGCTCATGATGTAGCGCTGCGGGGCGCCGAGTACGCGGAGCTGCTCGAGGGCGGGCCTGCGGAGCTCGCCCAGCAGTACGCCCATGATGAGCGTGGCGGCGAGCGCCGTGAGGAGCGTGAGGCGGGCCGTGATCGTCACGGCCTCGCGCGCGCCGCCCAGAAGCGAGTGGAGCGAGACGAGCACCTCGCCCGAGAAGACGCCCATCAGGTTGACCGACGCGCCGTCGGGGCCGGAGAGCGTGCGCTGCGACTGCTGTTGGCGCAGCCTGTAGGCGTCGGCGAACGAGGCGGGCTTGACGACGACGGCGGAGACGCCGGGAAGCGTCTCGAAGTCGTGTTCGGAGAAGACGCCGAGCAGTCGGCCGTGCCCGTCTTCGTGTCCTTCCTCATGCGCATCTTCATGCTCCGTTCCGTCCTCTTCCTCGTGGTCGTGATCGTGGGCGCGCTCGAGTTCGTCGTGCACCGTCATCGAGTGCGTGGCCCAGACGGCCTCGATCGGAATCATGATGGCGCGGTCCCAGGGCGTGCCGCTTTCAGGCATTCTGCCCACGACCTTGAGGCGTCCGTGGTCGTGCGCGTGTCCCGCGCCGGGCGTCCTGCCGTGCATGGGCACGATTTCGTCGCCGATGCGGTAGGGGGCCGAAGCGCCGACGACGGCCTCGAAGGGCGCCTTGAAGAGGCGTCCCTCGGCGGGCCTGACGGTGCCGCCGAAGGTGACGAGCGACGTTGTCGTGCCGACGATGGGAGAGTCTCCCGCCCTGTCGCCGAATGCGACGGGGGCGGCCCACTTGACGCCGTGCCTTTCGTCAAGGTCCTTCATGACGGAGAGCGGCACGAGGGGAAGAGGTTCGTCACGCAGGAAGACGGCGCCGAGCAGAAGGGACGAGGGGCTGGCCTTGGCCCCGATGAGAAGATCGAACCGGTCGGCGGCCTGGGCCGAGGCGTGCTTCAGCATCCTGTCGGTCATGCCGGTCGCAATCGAGATCGAGAGCGAGAGTGCGAGGACGGCGGCGATGCCTGCGAGCACGGCGGCGCTTCTGCGCAGCTCGCTCCTGAGAAGCATGAGGACGTTCATGGATCAGATCCTTGGAGTGAGTCGGCCGTCAGCGAGCGTGAGGTGGCGCTCGAAGTGGCTGAGCACGCGCTCGTCGTGGCTCACGAGCACGAGGGAGGCGCCGAGCGAGCCTGCGGCGGCGATGAGTGCGTCGACCGCATGACCTGCACGGTCGGCGTCGAGGCTGGCGGTGGGTTCGTCCGCGAGGATGATCGAGGGAGACTGCATCAGTACGCGCACGAGCGCGGTGCGCTGCATCTCGCCTCTCGAGAGGAGTTCGGAGCGCGTGTCGGGATTGACCCCGTGCAGCTTGAGGAGGTCCGTCGCGTCGCGGTGCTGGGCGTTGGAGACGGTGCGCGAGTGGAACGTGAAGGGAAGCAGGACGTTTTCGAGGGCCGTGAGGCCGTCGAAGAGGCGGAAGTCCTGGAAGAGGAAGCCGACGTGCCGGCCGCGCCAGCGGTCGCGTCTGGGTTCGGACAGTGCGGAGACCTCGGTGTCGCCGTAGAGCACTCGGCCCCTCGTCGGGAGAAGAATGCCCGAGACGAGCTTGAGGAAGGTGGTCTTGCCCGCGCCGCTTGCGCCGCGCACGGCGATCATTTCACCGGGTTCAAGGCGGAACTCGTCGATCTCGAGGAGCGTGCGCAGGGAGGCGCCGTCGCGAACGTCGAGTCCGACGCCTTCAAGCTTGAGCGTGTCCGTCATCAGATCACCTCATACTTTGCGTCGGCGAGCCGCACGAGGCTCACGAATCCCGTTTCGGGATCGGTCTCGCTGCCCGTTTCGAGTCGTCCCGTCACCTCGATGAGGCGGTTGTTCTGCACGAAGGCCTGCTCGCTTGCAAGTCTCACGAGGATGATGCTGTCGGGCCAGTCCTGGTCGGAGTTGCAGAAGGGGCACAGGCTCACGGGCTCCTTCGTGAGGATGAGGAAGGCGGCTTCGGCCTTGAGCGGCGGAGCCATGAAGCCGCGGATGCGGATCCGCTTGCCCGAGAGCGACTTGAGCTTTTCGGAGAACTGAAGGCCGAGGACGGAGTTGCCCGCGTACATCTCCTCGAACCTGAGTTCGGGGACGGCGGCGAAGGCGGGGGCGGCCGCAAGGAGCGGCGTTCCAAGAAGGCATTTGACGAATCGGCGGCGCTGCATGATGGGTGGCGTCTCGTTTCTGAAAATTGAAAAGGCCGGAGGCGGACTCCCGTGGGAGCCGCGCCTCCGGCGCGGGGCCCTGCGAGGGGCCTTGTGACCGTTACTTGCCGAGGGCAAGCGCTTCGGCCATCACGCGGAAGACTTCCGTGGAGTTCATGAAGCCGCGGATCTGTTCGGCGTTCGGACCCTGGGCGGTCACGACCAGATCGTCGACCGTGTGCACGCCCTGGCTTTCGTTGCGCGGGAGGTTGCCTTCGACGAAGTGGCCGCCCTCGACGTCCTTGTACCTGGCGTCGGCGACGTATTCGCCCTTTTCGTTCTTGACGGCCGGGTTGAAGGTGGCGTCAGGATAGGAGCGGTACGTTTCGTAGTAGTCGGGGTGTGCACCGAAGAAGACGGCAAGGCGCTTGGAGGGCTGGAAGTTGTCGGGGAAGCCGTCCTTGTCCTTGTCCTCGTAGTTCGGGTAGCCGGCGTCGGCATAGACGCCCACCTTTTCGCGCATGTCCTTGCCCGGCTTGTTGTCGTCCACCGTGCCGGCGACGGAGATCGAGTGCGTGTGGTCGCCCGTCACGATGAGCAGCGTGTCGGGGTTCTTGGCGCAGTAGGCCTTGGCGCGTTCGACCACCTTGTCGAAGGCGATCGTGTCGCCCACGGAGCGGGTCCAGTCGAGCGGGTGAGAGTACTTGTCCACGAGGCCCGCCTCGAGCATCAGGAAGAAGCCGTCCTTGTTCTTCTCGAGCACCTTGACGGCGGCGTCGAAGGATTCGGTCAGATCAGGCTGGTTCGGGAACTTCTTGACGGTGTTGCCCTTCCACTGGTGGCGGTCGACCCAGCCGTCCATGTTGCCGGTGTGGAAGAGGCCGAGCAGGCGGTCGGGCGTCTGGCCGGAGACGGCGCTGAGCATTTCCGTGCGGTTTGTGACGAGCTTGTAGCCGGCGTCGCCGAACTTCTGGATGTAGTTGATGCTGTCCTTGCGCTTGGAGCCGGCGGTTTCCTTCGGGAGGAAGTAGGCGGAGCCGCCGCCGAGGATGACCTCGGGCTTGACGTTGTAGAACATCCCGACGATGTCGGCCTTGTCGGCACGGCGGCGGGTGTGGGAGACGACGGAGGCGGGCGTGGCGTCCTCGATCTCGGCGTCGCTCACGACGCCGATGGCCTTGTTGGTCTTGCGGCGCAGAAGCTCGGCGATCGTCTCCTGCTTCGGATCGTCCTGACTGGCCTTGGTGCGGTCGGCGTAGACGCCGAGGGCGTTGACGCTCGACTTGTGGCCCGTCATGTAGGCGGAGGCGGTGTTGGCGCTGTCGGCGGCGATCGTATCGACGGAGCTCGTGCCGAGAAGAGCCATGTGCGGCATGTCGTCCATGGCGAGCGGAGCGTTGTACATGCCGTTCGTCACGCCCTTGGAGAGGATGCGGGCGGCGGTGCGGTGACCGACGGAGAGGCCGTCGGCAAGAAGAATGATGACGTTCTTGGCAACCGGCTTTTCTGGCGTCGTGTAGATGTCCCAGTTGGCGCGCATTTCGCCTTCGGGGCTCTTGACGACGACTTCGTAGCGGCCGGGCTTCTTGATCTCGACGTCGCGGACGACGAGAGCGGAACCGTGGACGTTGTCCTCCTTCTCCATCCAGACTTCCTTGCCGGAGAGCGTCTTGGAGTAGTCGGCGCCGTTGATCTGAACGGTGACGTCCTTGCGGGCGACGCTCTTGTCAAGCTCGATCTTGAAGTCGAAGCGGGCGTTCGTCATGAAGCGGGCCTGATCGACGGGATAGATCTGGGCGGCGTCGGCCTGGCCGGCGGCAATGAGGGAGAGAAGCGCTGCGGAGACGGCAGCGGTCGCGGTCTTGATTTTCACAATGAATTCCTTCAACAAACAATGGTCCGAAGGCGCCGGGCCTTCGGATGGAGCAGAGTCTAGGAATTCGGTTTGACGATCCCGTGTCGGCTTCGTGAAATGTTGATGACCGCGAGGAGGAAATGATGACGGAACCGTGTCGGACGGGACTCAGTCGGCGAGAAGGCTCCAGATGCCCGCAAGACAGAGGCCGATGAAGGCGAGGAGCGCGATGCGCTTGAGAAGCACGACGGCGGACTCGAGACCGCTGGGCGCACGGGCGGGCGCCTCGGGCGCGGCGGCGCTTTCCGTCACGGGATCCGTCTGCTCGGGCGCTTCGATCTCCGCGTTCGTCTTTCCGGCGCTGCGGCGTCGGCCTGCAGGCTTGTCGAGGCGGGTGCGGCTGTAGATGCCCGTGCCCGGCAGCCCTGCGTTGAGGTAGGTGCCGCGCTTGCCGACCGAGACGCTCGCGCCCTTGCGCCCGACCGTGGCGCTGACGCCCGACTTGGAGAGGTTGAGCGTGACGCCGGGAAGAATCTTGATGCGCTTTCTGAAAAAGAGTGCCATGGCTGTTCGGGAAGCTTGTTTGCCGGGAGGATTCGGCCTCGGACGGTACAGGCGTGCGCGGTCGGAGCTCGATAGCAAAAAAGGCAGAAAGCCGAAGCTTTCTGCCTTTCGAATTCTGGCGGAAGGGGAGGGATTCGAACCCTCGATACGGAATTTCCGTATGCCGCCTTTCCAGGGCGGTACATTCAACCACTCTGCCACCCTTCCATAGGTGTCCAGCAGACATGCCGGCCGTGGTGATTGGCTTTGTCGACACGTCGAATTTGCTGAGGAAATGAAGTATGCCTGAGCTTTTTGAAAAAGTCAAGAAACGTTTGAAAAAAATCTGCAGACGGCACGCGAGATGCGCCGGAACGCCGCTGCACGCATGAAAAAAAAGGCAGGAAGCCGAAGCTTTCTGCCTTTCTGAATTCTGGCGGAAGGGGAGGAATTCATGAATTAAGTCGTAGCAACGGTTGTAGAGGCTTTAATGTCAAAAGACCCACCAAAAGACCCACCGACGAAAAAAAGAAGACTAACGGTTTTTTTTGCTTGTGGCGTTGCGAGATTCTCTGGCTACGCGACTCAGGAACTCGCGTAGAGCTGCGATGGGGTACGCAGTAATGCCTGGATAGGCTACAGGGTCCGGGAAGCCGCTTTCCAATGCCCAACGTCGAAGTGTCGGCTCTGATGTATCAAAGGCGGCGATGACTTCATCTCGCGTTAGAAATGCATAGTCAGGAACTGCCGGATCAAAGAGCATCTCGCGAAAACGCATGCCGTCGCGAATCTTGTTGGACGCCGTCATCATTTTTTCATCATCCTGCTGTTTGTTCAAGTCTTTCATTCCTGGTGACCTTTCCTTCTTTCAGGAGTGCCTGATAAAGCCTGTACAGCCCTTTCGGAGTAACGTGCGCCGTGATCGACACGCTCAGTCCTTTTTCCGGGTGCGTGAAGTTCGACACGCGAGGGCGCAGGACGCCTTGCTTCACGCGGTCCGCGTAAGGTTCATTTTTCATTGTGATCCACGAGTGTGCGCGTAGCCAGTCAAAGAGAAGCGTCGCTGGATAGCCGAGCGTCTTGGCGGCTTCTCTGATGAGCATGTCACCGTAGGACGCTTCGACTATCTCAGCAAAGGCTACCTTCGGAGCGTCCTCCGCGACCTTGTGTTCAAGCGCAGCTTGCTTCTCTAATGAAGAGGCGAGCTGTCGCAGCGCCGTTGGATAGTCCGGCAGCGCCGGAGCGGTAGCCTTGGCCTTTGCGATTTTTTCGCACTCGATGAAGTAGAGGCGGGCTTGCTTGCCTTTCGCGTTTCGTTCGACCATCGCCAGCTCTTTTGCCATGCCGAGGGAAACGGAAAATTCCTTGCTCGGACGACCGCCAGAACTTTCGCTCAAAAATGAGCAAAAGTCCGTGTTCTCGACAAAGCCGAAGTCTTTGATGCGACGAGCTATCCAGTCCTTGAACTCGGTCTTGACGCCGAGGAACGCATGAAGGTCACGCGCGTTGACGGTCTGGATTTGTTCGCCGCCAATGTTTGCCGCACTCAGTGCGATAATTTCGTTCATGCGCTCTCCTTAAAACGGTACTTCGCCGTCATCGTAGGTCTGGGTGTTCTCTTGCACGCGTGAACGCCGTGCCGGTTCAGCCTGTTGCTGTTCAGCCCTGTCCTTCGCGCTCTGGACGAACTGGAAGTTTTCGCAGATGACTTCCGTCACCCACCGGTCTGCGCCGGTTTTGTCTTTGTATTTGCGGGTCTGCAGACGGCCACGTACCCAGATCGATGACCCCTTGTGCAGATACTCGGCAATCGTCTCGGCAGTCTTGCCAAAGGCGACGACGGTGTTCCAGTCTGTGACGCTTTCGTATTGGCCGTCCGCGTTTTTCACTCTACGGTTTGTGGCGACGGCCAGGGAAACGAACGCAAGGTTGTTCGTTCCGTAGCGGAGGTCAGGGTCGCGGCCAAGACAGCCGCAGATGGTCACTTCGTTGATGTTCAGCATTGTTGTTCCTTTGAAATTCGGTTGATTTGTCGTTCAATCTTTTCGTGCATTGCTAGGTCGACCTTGGCGCTGAAACCGGGGATCAACAGGCGCAGTTGACCGATCATCACGAGGCAGTCGGCACACTCTTCCGCAAGGTTGTTTTCAAGCGCCGTGATGCACCGATACTTGCCGCCGGATGCTTCGGCCTGTCGGGCGAGCGCAAGACGTGAAGCCGCAGTTGCAGCCTCTCCGAACTCTTCGGCAGCCTTGAGCGTCTGATGGTCTCGCCCGTAGTGTCTGGCAATGTCTTTCAGTTCTTCGTCGATCATTCTTCGTAGTCCTCACACCAAGGCCGGAAAGAAAGCTGATACCTGCTGACGTCCAGCTGTCGATTGTGCTCGTCGAACCAGTCCCGTCCGTTGAAGTACGCGTACATGCAGAATCCTTTGTGGCCGTCACGAGGGACGAGGCTGATCTGGTAGTGCCCGGGTTCCGGACGCTCTTTCTTGAAGGGGCGCCAGCGTTCGTTGTCTTGTTGGTTCATTCCTGCTCCTTGATCTCTTCAATGTCCTGCCACTCGATACGGACGTGCGCGAGGCAGGCGCCTATCCATATGCCGACCGTGATGCCATCGGCAAACTCCTGATCCGTCACGCGTCCGGCTTTGTGAGCCTCCGCGAAGTTGGCTGCGTACATGTTCAGACGCTCGTGGAATTTGCCACCGGACAGCGTTTCTAGTTTTCTTCGCGCTTTTTCGTCGCGCAGTCGGTATTTCATTCGATCAGTCCTTCCTCTTTCATGATGCGAACAGGCTTCAGATGGTGCTTCATGACATAGTGAAGCGCCTGGTCCATCTCTTTGTAGGAGAAGCCCTTGAATAGCTCGATAAGGTTCGGCAACAGGGCTTCGGCTTGCAGCAGGTTTTCTTTCGCGATCACGTGGTGTTCTTGCCAGATGCGCCAGGCGGCGTCGACCTGACGCCACGCCGACTCAATCTCACGCCTGAACTCTTCGCCTTCTTCGAGGTCGTAAGAGAGGCGATCCGCGAGAAGCAGAAGCCCAACGAGGTAAGCCCACGATTCGTGCGAAGGCTCCGTTCTGAAGGACTGCAAGTGAATGCGGTAGTCAAGCTCGATACTGGCGGCGGCGCGATCGCTGAGCCCCTTATTCGCCGAGATGTCGAGCATGTCGAGGTAACCGATGCGGTGCTTCTTCGGGTCGTACTTCTTCGTGCGCTTTTTCTTAGGCTTCATTCCTCGTCCTCCCACGGAGCATATCGGGCGGTCACATCCTCGCGTCCGAAGGCGTCCAATCGGCCGTTCCAAAAGATAGGAAGCCGGTGGAACGAACCAAACGGGATGAAGTCGTGCCCGTCGAAAACCGCAAACCCCTGAAAAAGCGTCTTGCCGTAGTACGGTTCCGGCGTGCCAGTGTTTTGATCCTTTTCTTTGACTTCGAGCCTGAGCGGCAAGCCGCGCGGCGGCGTCGTGTCCGGATACGTTTTCCATTGCGTCATTCCTTATCCTCCTCGCCATCCGGATCGTCCCACGGGCGGAAGCGGTCGACGTCTATGGAGAGGTTGGCTTCACTCAACCATTCGTAATCTTCGGAGTCCCCTACGGGAACGTAGCGAGCGGCGAAGTGGTACGTTCTCCCGTCTACGCAGCGCTCGACTCTCATCCAGACGTCCTCCGGCGGCTCGACTTCGGGGAAGTCGTTCCATCCGTGCGGGTCGTACTCGTGGACTTCTTCGATGTCATCGACGGGAATCCGCACGGAAAATTCGCGGGTTTCGCCGAAGGTTATCTGAACTGTTTTGGCTCCGCACATATTCGCCCACAGGTTGACAGGTTCGCCCGTCATAAGCTCGTCGAGCCTTCGAGAAAAATCCCCGCCGCTCAAGGCGTCGAGCTGTACCTGCAAATCCTTGTTTTTGAGTCTGAATTTCATCGTTTGTTTGTTCCTTGTTCTGCCATTCCGAAGGCGATGTCCTCGATCATCGATCGCTTAACCGGAGGAATTATCGCGACCTTGGTCTCTGTCTTCTTCTTGGCTTTCATTCCTTGTCCTCATTCGCAGAGGCCGTACTTTGACGAACACGTGGTCAGCTCATGCTCGCCGTCCGCGAAGATGTCGAGCTGCTTCCCGCCGCGTGCCGTTCTAGACCACTCAACAGCAGCTCGGATGCCTGATCCGTTTCCGTTGGCTTCCGGGAAGAACGTGCCGGACGAATGCTTGCCGGCCATCCGGCCGATGCGCTCCCACTCTTCGATGCGGTTGATCTCAGCAGGGAAGCGGTTCGCGATCTCCCTCAGCTCTGCCTTTCGGCAATTGACGCATGGCATGCAGCCGACACGCCCCATGCCCATCTTGTAGAGCGGGTTTGGGTCGATCCCGTGGCGGCGCATCATGTCGAAGCAGTCTTCAGCCGTCCAGTCGAGGATCGGTCGGTAGTTCCACATCTCCGCGCCCGTGGCTTCGTCCTTCATGGCGAAGTCCCGCTCAACGGCGCACGCTCTGGCCTTACTTTCGTCATGCCTGATCCCCTGCCACGAGACGACGTCGATCCCGTCTCGAAGGAGAGGGAGCTGAACCTGATTTTTTAGGACGTTCGCCTTCAGCTCGATCGAACAGAAGCGCATCCTGGTCGAAGGAAAGCGACCCTTGCAGACAATCATGTCGAGAAATGGATTGCCGGTTGGGTGCAGGATAGAGAGCGCATCGGTGATCTTCTCCTCCGAGATACCTTCTTCCCGCCACTTCGTTTCCACAGTGAGTCGTTTACGCTCGATGGCGGCGGAGAAGTCGGCTTTTACCCATTCGATCTCGATGCCGACCGCGTCGGCCGGATAGCGGACGTAGTCATATGTCAGAGGGTGTTCGTTGCCTGTGTCACAAAAAACGGGGCGAATGTTCTCCGTCCCGCGTTCTATGGCAAGCAAGAGCATTGCCGTTGAGTCTTTGCCACCGCTGACGCTGATGACGTTGACCTCGCTTTCATTTGTCAAGCTATTTTGTCCTTTGAAGGTCTCCCGCCCGCTAGTGAAGTGGGCAGGAGAAGATGGTGTTACTGGCGCTTGAAGCTGAGGCGAATGTCGCCGTTTTCTTCAACAGTCATGGACGTGCCAGCGATCTTTTTCAACGCTTCTGGATCAAACGTGGGCGTCTGTTCGGCGGGCACCGTTTCAGCGATGGGTTGGTCGACGGTTTCCTCGCTTTCTTCAGCGGTTTCTTCAGTGTCGTCATAAGCAAACATCAGAGCACTGATTTCGTTGCTTTCGATTTTGGCTCGCTCGATTGTGAGTGCGTAGTTGCAGACGGAATGGGCGATATTCTGGAGGACTTCCTTGTGTTCGCTTTTGTGGCTTTCGAAGGCGATCAAGAGAGCAGATTCGACGAGGAGAGAAGTGTCGATGTCGTCGATCCGGTTGTCATACTGATTGTTGATGTCGAACAGAGCGGACCGGATGATTTCATGGGAGGTTGCTTTTTTAAGCATGAGCTTCTCCTTGTGGAGATAAGGGGTTAATTGTTTTCGTGGATTTCGTCGTCAACGACCGGGGCTTCGAGATACTGCTCTGAAGCGGTGCCTTTCTCGATGAACTCGCCTTCGATGAAGTCCTGCTGCGTGACGGCCTCGCCACGGTCTGACTTCTCGTCGATCTCGACGGCGCGGACGGCCTCGATGCTGACGGGGAGGTACTTGAATAGGCGACGGATGACGGTGTTGTGGGTTACCGCCATGTTGTCGCCGCAGAGGTAGGTTCTGGACGGACTATCAACAGCGATGCACTTCGTCGGGACGCTTTCGATTTTTTCTATGGACTTGATCCCAAGGTACGGATTGATCTTTCTGCCCTGATAGTTCGCGGCCTTTCGAGCTAGGTGGAACGGGTTGAAAGACGGCTTCCATTCAACTTGGTACGTAGGGAACTTCTTGGGGAAGCCGTGCTCGTACACGACAGCCATGAAGTCTCGTTTGTGCGGGCATTCTCCAAGAGAACACGCAAGCTCGAACACCGAGTCTCGGAGTTTTCGGTCCGACGAGCAGAAGCTTGCTCGTCCACGTTCCTTATCGCAATGGCCGTCAGAATCAAGCAACCCAGCAAGTAATGCCTTACGCTGTTCAATCGAGCTTCTCATGTATGCGTCAGGAATATGCTTATTCAGAATGAGATTCATGCCGAGAAGTTTTGTTCTCATTCCGTCAGTAGCCCCTACTGTGACGGCTTCGGATCGGCCATCTGAACGAATCGTCCCAACAGAAAATCCTGCGGCCTTGATTGCTTCCATGACGTGCGGAAGATCTTCTTTCGAACACGTGATCTGTGCGCCTCTGGCAGAACCATCGCCAAGCCAGTAGCCAAGGATGTACGGATCAAGCGGTAGATTGGCTTCCGGGAGAGCCAGTGCTCCTTGAACCGGGATCGTCACTGATAGCCCATCCTCTTTGGCTTCATACATCTCATTTACGGTCATTTCTCTGTACGGCTGTTTCCAGGCATTGCTGCCTCCCTTTCGTGCTAGCCAACGATGTTCATCGTCACAAACTACAGAGCTACCATTTGAGAACGTGACACGGAAGCAAGGAAGGTGCTTTACCTCAGATATGGCGGTAACGGTTGTCACCTTGCCATCCTTGTCGAAAACCCTGTCGCCCTTTTGTAGAGCCTCCATCGTTGTCCATCCGTCCGGCGTCGGGATGCGCGTGTCGAGAGCAAGCCCTTTCTTTGCCATCTCGTCCCAGTGGCTCGACCATGGACCAGAGTTGCCAGCCTTCGAAGATGCGCGCACCTTTTCAATCTCGGCACGGCTCATCACTTCGAACTGGACGCCGCCGCCCTTGAGCTTTGCGACTGCATAGACGTGAGTGACCTTTCCTCGATCCGCAACCGATGCAGGGATGTGCTCGATGTCCGGATCTAGACCGAGCTTGTAGTTGAAGGTGTCCTGTTCGTGCACGCAGTATGCGGATAGGCTGACGATCTGACCGGATCGACGGGCGAGATCGATCATTCCTCGGTAGCCGATAATCAGCTGCGCGTTCGGGCGGCCTTGCTTGTCTTTGCCATTTCCGAAGGGCAGCAGATAGCAATGCCCGAGCGCGGAGCCTGGCTCAAGGCCCAGAGCTGCGCACTGGAGGACGGCGCCGTAAAAGCTCTCAGGGGCGCACTTCAGAAGAGCCGGTGCCTTGCGGCACTCAGTCATGACGATGCGCGTCAGGCGATCAGCAGTCATGCTCTTCGGAAGTGCCAGGGCCATCTGTGCCTGAAACTTTTTCGAGCGCACGACGTCGATGACGGTTGCGGCTTTGACCTGTTGCACGACGGCGGTCTGTTCGGCGGCAGGTGCGACCTGAGATTTGAGAACATCAGTTGTGGACATTGGTTTTCCTTTGTGTTAAGCGAGTCGAAGGATTCGGGTGGGGGTGACTTGTACGAAAGTTGCGTACAGGTCAGGGTGTTCTTTCTTGAAGGCGGTAGAGGAGAAGCGAGTGCTGTTCTGCGCCTTGTAGGTGACGGCCTTTTGACCGCCGATCGTGAGCCCGGTCTTTTCACCAATGGCGAGGATCACGCGAGAGGCGACGGCCTTCTCTTGCTCCTGAAGCTCTTTGATCTGTTCTTTGATCGTTCGGAGCTCGCCTATGTCGGCAGCTTCGTCGTTACTGGCTTCTTTCAGCTCGCCGTTGTCTCGGGAATAGAGCTTCTTGATGTCGTCGACGTTGATGGGGTCAGGGGCGACGTCAGCAAGGACCTTCTCGAACCAGAAGGCGCGGCACTTTTCGACGATGGCTTTGATCACGTCCTCATCGCGCTGCACTTCGTACATTCGGAAGTCCTGACCGCCGATGAGAACAGCGACATAGAACTTCTTGATGCCCGTCACCGCCATGTACCACTGAATCTGCGTTTCGTAGTAGAGCGGAATCTGGTGCTCGGTGACGACCTTGCCGGACACGATCTCATCTTCCTGCGAAGGTCCCCACTTGTCAGCCATGAAGGCGTTGGCGGTCTTGCACTCGAGGCCGACGTCCGTCGAAAGCATGAGGCCGGTTTCGGCTGCCTTCGCGGGCTTGTTGACGCGGACCGTTTTGGCAATCTGTTCGTTGACGATCGCTCGGTCGATGTTGCCGCGCATCCACCCGTCTTCGCCGGTCGAAAGAAGGAAGTTCACGCGCTGAATCTTCATGCCGGTGCGCTTGCTGAACTCTTTCGCGACAACGTCCTCTAGAGTCGTTCCCCAGTAGGCCGCTTCGCCTGCCGGGGAGCCTTTGGTCTTGCCGGTCTTTTCTTCCCACAAGCTCAGCGGCGTCTTGTAAGGGTTGAGGCCGAGGACGGTTGCAACGTCTGAACCGCCGATGCCCTTGCTGCGCTCTTGCAGCCAGTCATCGCGTGCCATCTCCGCAGTCTTGATTGCTGTCATCTAAAAACTCCTTGAATGAGTGCTCCGGCACTAACCGCAAGCGCTCCTACGAGAACAACGACCTTCCAGATCAACGATGGTTGTTCACATGAAAAAGGCTCGACGTTCTGCCGAGCCTGCTTTGCTGCGCGCCGCTGTTTGAGCGGTCGCTTTCGAGTAATTCGTTTCATGTCGAAATCCTGGGGGATGTGGTCGATGATTCGAACCGGGTCTGTGAAGCTCATTCGAGCACCTCGCCTTCGTCTTCGTCTTCTTCGTCCTCGTCCTCGTCTTCTTCGTCAGGGTCGGGGCCGCACCAGCGTTCGTAGTCGTCGGGTCCGCATCCGTCGGGGTAGTTCCAAGCCATATCGTTCTCCTTAATCGAAAATCCAGTGGTAGAGGGTGGCAGCCGCCATCGCCGGCAAGATCACCAGGCCGAAGAATCCGAGCAGGCCTTCGAGGCCCTCGATGAGGTACCCGAGTACGCCAGAGCGCTGAGGCTCGGTACCATCCGTGCCGAAGTAGGTCCGCTTCGCCAGGTCGTCGAGGTAAGTAATAAAGCGCTTCATGACGCCTCCGAAAAATGAAAAAAAGGCATTCAGATGCCGCCAAGGAGAGCTCCACAATGAAGTGGCCGGCGGCACGTGAATGCCTTCTGTTGAAAGTGGGGTGAGGGAGCCGGGGTGAACGCAAAAGCCTCTCGTCTGCAGATGCCCCGGCTTTGGAATCTGGCCTAGTGAGCCGCCAGATCGGCACATATCTGCGTCATGCCGTTGCCCTCGTAGCCTTTTACGGAAGTGCCTGGATGAAGCACTGGATATTCTTCGCGACCGCCTCGTACTTGTCAGGCGTGCGCACTTTCGACAGTACATAGGGGTCTGTGAACATGTAGAAGCTGAGCGCAGCGGCGAACGCTCTGCACTCAACGCTGAGCCTGCAGATGTCCTCTGCGGTCGGCTTCTTAATGCCGAGTCCGAGGAAGTACCCGGCGGCGAAGGTCTCGAAGTCTTTGATTTTTTGCATGATGTTCAGGCAATAAAAAAGCCCCCGGCGGTTGCCGAGGGCTGTGGCTGCATCTTAACTCAAGCCAACATCAGCTCTGAAACAGGGCTGAATGAGCAATGTGTTAGCGTCCCGCCTATCGCTTATCTTCTTTTACGTCATTGTTCCACAGTTTTGGCATGAATGAGCCAATGAGCGATGCTGTCGGGACAGCCAAGAACGCGCATGTCACGATCGTTGGTTTGTCCATTAGCGCACAGACGATGGCGCATAGAACGCAGACAAGGGAAATGGCCAGACCGATGTTCTGTCCTTTTTTCTGTGCCTCAAGAGCTCCAGCGCTTTCTTTCGCTGCTATGTCAACAAGAGTGGATTTGTTTTTGGCATCCTGATCGATGGCAGAGTGTCGAGCATTTTGTTCGGCCTCGGCCATTCTGACGATTCTGTCTGCGATGCCAGGGAGAATATTCTCATACCGCGCCAAAATGTCCGGGTGAGGCAAAGGTCCCTCAAAGGTTTCGGATTTTGCCGCGATTAGCTGAGTTTGAGCCTCTGTCTGGACGTCCGGCACATTGTCTTCAACGTCGGCAATGCGTTCTAGTTGCGTCGAGCTCTTTTCTGGCATAGGTCACAGCTTTGTCGAAGTCGCTTTTAATGTTGAGCATGTCTTCTGCCGGCGAGCGGTAGGACGTCTCGAACAGGCGACGATCAATTTTCGTTTGCACGCGAGGCGGGTTCAAGGCTACAAAAGGAGCCACCAGCCCATTGCGCACGCCTTTCATGAAATTCGTCATGAACGATGTGTTTGGCTGAGTCATGATATTCCCTTCCTGAAATCAGGGCATGTCATACAAGGTAGCCTCATCTTACCCGCTGTAGGCGCGGGTGTAAACCGCGCGGCCATTCTTTCTTGTGAAAGCTGGTTCAAGCGTCCTCTCGCCAGTCCCCTACGCTTGAACACATGCGAGAAGGCGCTTGAATCGGCTCCCTCCTTTGGTTGTAAGCTAAAGACGTCGGGATCTAGCAGTTTCGACGTTTGTTTAACCAACTCCCAAAGGAGGGAATATGGAGCTATATGAAGTTCAGCGATTGGTGCAAAGGGTCTCCGATTTAGAAAGCCGCGTTGAGGCGCTTGAGGAAGCCCAAATCAACCCGTACAACATCGTGTCGTTTACGGCCGTTGCTGTAGCCGGACAAATGAACCTCAAGCCGATTCAGATGGATCCGGTGAACTGCGGTCGAGTGTCTTTCGCAGGAGAGTTCGCTTACCGTCAAGACGTTGAGGTTCTTCAACTTCTAGCCAAGCGACATAAGCTTCTCTAAGAATCCTCTGGCCACTGGAAGTTCGGCAGCGTTCAAGCGCTTCACGCATCCAGTGGTCAGCGTTTCCGTTTTCTCTAAAAAGCTCTTCTGTTACTACTTCAAGAACCAACTCTTCGAGTAGCTCGTCGTCTGTACGTTCTGTCATGCTGTTCTCCTTTCGAAAACCCACCTAAGCCCTCTCGGTGGAAAGGGCTTAGATCGGCTTTCGATCAGGGCGCGGCTGCGCATCGTCTGCGCTCAGGCCGCTCGGGACGTGCGTCCTCTGCTTCGTTTCAGCTGATCCTGATCTAGCTCGTGGGGGGCGATCGTCCGTCGCCATCGAGCATCCGTCGCTTTCAGGTGGTCCCCATCCCAACCGCACTGGAAGATGCCCTCCAGCCGTCCTGCGTACTTTTCATACGCGACCTTTGCGACTACCGTTCCGTCGCGTGATGCGCTCCCGACAGACCCTTCTGTCCAGAATCGCGTCCGTTTGGCGGGCGGTCCCCGACACAGCTAAGTGCCGAGATTCGATGCCCTTCCCATCGACGCCAAGCCTTGCGGCTTGGGTAAGGGATGTGTTGAACCCCTATAGCTTTTATTATAAGCAAAGTAATGGCGGTGTCAATAGGAAAACTCATAATTTCAAACAAAAGCTATGTTTGCGGGCAAAAAAAGGCCACCGCGAAGGTGGCTCTTTGCGGAAATCGTAGGTTAGAGACCGCCTGCTCCAGACCTGTCGATGACTCTTCCGACGATGTAGACGAACTCTGTTTCAGTAGCTGGGATTACTTCTGGCTTCCATGACGGATTCTCTGACACTACATATAAGTCGCCATTCATGAGGCGGCGAAGACGCTTGACTCGCCACTCACCGCGATACGCGAAAACGTAGACGCGATCATTGATGATGTCTCGTTGGGCTTCGTCCACGGTTACGGAGTCTCCGTCAAAAAGAAGCGGCTCCATGCTCTCGCCAGATACTTCAAATACTTTTAGGTGCGACTGTTTGTACTGGTGCTTCTGGAGCCAGGAACGTCTGTATGACTTGGGTTCTGCGGTCTCGTCGATTGTGTAGGTTGGCGGCGTGTAGCCGTCACCGGCGGAGCATTGAATCGTATACACGGGGATTTTCACAAAGTCAGAGTCGTCGTCGATTTCCTCGGTGATGAGCGGCAGGACAGGTGTGGCTTTGGGCAAAGGATCGCCTACACCGGCAAGAAGCCATTCATACATAACGGGTAGTTTTTTGCAGATGGCAACGGCTGCCTCGGCACGGATGGAGGAGGTCTTACCGTTCAGCCAGTGCGCAACAGATGGCTGGCTAACGCCAGCAATGCGGGCAAGCTCTGACTGTGAGAGGTTGTAGGTGGACTGCAACCAAGAGATTCGTTCAGAAAGCGTACTCATAATTAAAAATCTTATAACAGAGCGTCATAACAGTTCCTCTAGTAAGCTATAATAAAAGCTATAACGCACAAGGAGTTGTTATGGACTTAGCCAAACAGAGATCTACTGCAATAGCGCGCTCGCTGGTTTCGGAGATTGGTACCCAGTCGAAGACCGCGAAGGTGGTCGGGGTTTCACAGCCCACGATTGCTATCTGGATCCGCAACGGGATTGGTCGAACTCGAGAGAACGATCTCCGGTTCCGATTCCCAAATTTAGAGACGTGGAAGCTTTTCCCGGCTTTGGAGGTCGTTGACAAGTGTTCGTCCGACCAGAGCTAAGAAAGGGCGACGTTGACGTGCGCCTCAAAGCCCCGAAAACGATGATCGAAAAGCTCGACTTGCTAAGCATAGCTTTCGGCCTCACGAGACAAGATGTGATCCTGATTGCTCTTGACGCTTATGTTCAAGAACTATCCCATGTCTCTAAGGTACTCGCCCCAGCCGTGGCGAAGCAACGGAATCGTGACGGAAACGGAACGGACGAGGAGAGATAGCGATGGGATTTCTTGCAGTTTTTAAGGTTCGCGGTTCTGGGTTGACGAACAAAACCGAAGTCGACGTTCTGGAGGCTTTAGCTTTCTTTATGAACGATCAATCTGGAGTGTGCTTTCCGTCGACCGATGCGGTCGCGCGGATTGCTCGTGTTCACCCGAATGTCGCCAGAAAGACGCTCAAAGAACTCGAGGCCAACGGCCTGATTTCCACGCGACAAGCTCCTGGCTGTCGTCGATATTTTGACCTGCATCTAGACCGCCTCCCCCTTAACGAAACTGCAGGGGGTAACGATCTTGACGGGGTTAAAGAAGTTGAACCCCTTAAAGATGTTGAAGGGGTTAAAGAAGTTGAAGTAGCCCCCTTAAAGAAAGTTGAGGGGGCCCCTTTAACTTCTTTAAGTACACCCCTTAAAGATCTTGAACCCGAACTAACAAAAGAACTAACAAGAGAACAAAGAAGGGAACTGACAAGTTTGGATGCACCCGAGCGCACGCTGTGGGAAACCGATCATTTTGACAACACCGTCAAAAAGATCGAAAAGCCAAAACGGCAAGCAACGGACAAGGGGTCTCGACTCTCAATCACAGAACTCCCAGACGACTGGAAAGCTTTCGCCGAACAGGAAGCCCCCGACCTTGATCCGCAACGGCTATTCGAAAACTTCAAGGACTACTGGAACGGACTATCAGGAGCAAAGGCAATCAAAAAGGACTGGACGGCCACATGGCGAAACTTCGTCCGCAGCTTCCATAACGCCGAAGACTGGAAACGTCGACCGATGCTGAAACGCGCTCCCGTTCATTCACCCTCTCGACCCGGTCAGTTCGTTGAGAAAAAACAATCCGAGCGTGACTACTTTGACTGGTAAACAAAAAAAATGACTACTGACATCACCACGAAACTCAAAACGGCCTGTGCCATTCCCGCCTCAAAGGAGGTGACGTTCGAATGCCAGATTCACGGCGTCCAGACGTACACCACCTATCTGCGTAGCGACGGATCTTGGGCTGAGCCGTACTGTCCAGAATGCCGAAGGATCGAGAAGGAACGCGCCGAGCTGCTTGCAGAGATGCAGGCGGACGCGAAAGAGCGTGCGGGCGGTCTCACACGTGCGCTTCACTGCGAACGTCCTCTTGACTTCGACGTGCCTTGTTTCTCCAACTATCAACCGGAGACGCAGGAAGAGGAGCGCAACCTATCCATCTGCCGCCGCTTTGCCGAGCGATTTACTGACCGTGAACTTGAGCGCGAGAGGGCGCATAACGCGCAGGCGCAAGACTGGCGCTCCAAGAACGCTATGGGCTTGCTCCTCTTCGGCAACTATGGCACGGGCAAGACGCACCTTGCCTACTCGATCCTGAAAGAGCTCGATCGTCAAGGGCTACCAGGGTTCTACATCACAATCCCCGACCTCTTCGACCGCATCTCCGATCGCGTCAATCGCATTGACGTGACTGACGTGCTCGGGAAACTCTGCATGGTGTCTTGTCTCGTACTGGACGAGATCGGTGTCCAGTCTGGCGACGCCGACGAGAAGAAGCGTCTCTACCAGATCATCGATGGACGCATCAAGAACGGACGACCGACGATCCTCGTCACAAACCTCGATCGCTCTGAGTTAGTGAACCTCTTGACTGAGCGCGTGGTTTCTCGCGTCATCCAGTCGTCTTACAAGCTCTTCTTTACTGGACGGTGCAGGCGTGAACCCACGCGCCGCTCTGCCGAGGAGGTTTTCTGATGGATCAGACAGTTTTGACGATTGAATATATGAACGAAAGAAACAAAGCCTTGACTAAGGCCGGTGAGGGCATTGTCGCCGCTCGCAAGAGCCTCGATCAACTCGAGGAAGCCCTGAGAGGAACTGTCTCCGGCAAGTTCCCCGACATCGGGCAAGTGGCAGACACGACGCACAGGCTTCGTGAAGAGATCGACCAGATTCTGATCGGCCTGGTGGAGTCGTGCGTCGTGCCGCCTGAAGAGGAAAGGATCATAACCTCACGCCGGAGCTGATCACTCTTGGGCCTTTGGGCTTTGGCTGATGGAACGTTTTGATGTACGCGCACCTTGGGCGAAGCATTAGCCGGCATACGGCGTCCCACGTTGTGGGGAGCGGGAGCAGGATGACGGCATCCGGGTGCGAAGAGAAGTTCAGCACCAGCGTCTGCTTCAGTCGGCCTTCGCTGTTGATGCCGATGTCGACTACGGCGCACCTGAACTGTGGCGCGATGGTCGGAGCAACGGAGAAGGGCGTAGGGGACAGGCATAGGGCTGAGAAGTCCGCTTCGCGAAGCGCGCTGGCTTCTGCGATGGTGAGCACGGCTTGGCTACCGCCGGTATCGGGTACGGCAACGACCATTTTGGGCCATTGCTTTCCTGACCAAAGCCACCAGAGAAGCAGAAGGATCGGGATGTAGATCTGAACAGGCATAACAGAAATAACGAATTGAACAATTTCTAACAAGCTTTCCTCCGTGGGTTGGTTGATGGACGTGTTGGGGAACACAGCCTCAATCATCTCACGGGGGGCCTAAAAAGGAGGGGCCATGAAAGAAAGTGACGAATATCGCCTCGGACGATCTGCCGCATTGCGTGGTGAGTCGATGGCGAAATACCAGAGCCTCACGGCTCGAATGAATCCCAAAAAGAGAGCAGCCTTCATTCAAGGCTATTACGACGGACTGAGGAGAAAGGAAAAATGATTGGTTTCACGATTGAGGGGGCTCCAGTCCCCAAAGGACGCCCGCGCTTCACGCGCACTGGGCATACGTTCACACCGGCCAAGACGCGTCAATATGAGGCGCTCGTGACGGCAAAAGCAAGGGAAGCCATGATCGGCAAAAGAAAGATCGAAAAGCCGAATGCGGTCCGGGTAGACATCCTCGCCATCTTCCCTGTGCCCTCGTCATGGTCCAAGAAACGCCGCACAGCGGCTCTGCAGGGTGTCGAGCATCACGTCTCAAAGCCGGACCTTGACAACGTGCAGAAGGCGATCCTGGACGGCATGAACGGGATCGTTTTTGAGGACGACTCGCAGGTGATCGACAGCCGGACCAGAAAGGCGTACGGATCCGAGCCGGGTGTAAAAGTTTTTATTGACGAGGTGAAGCATGGATGATGCAGACCGAGCAGCCAGAAGCGATGAGTGGATCATGCGCGCGGCAATTGAAGAGAGAAGGCCAGAAGGACCGAGGCCGATGCTTGTAACGATGTGCCTGTTTTGTGGAAAGGCGATTGAACGAGTGAGCCCCGATGATCTCAAGGCGGGTAAGTTGGTGAAAAGATGGTGTTGCGCGTCATGCAGAAACGCTTGGAGCAAGGAAAACGAATGAACGCTGAAGAAAAGATTCTCGAAGACCGTCTGCTCAACTGGGGGCGATGGAACCAAGACCCGAAACGACAGGGACGCTCTCCGTTGTGCGCCTTCATGGAAGCCGTGCCGTACGATGAGAAGGACGATGACGTGCCTGTCGAACGGCATGACGGGCCGCCTCCGGTGGATGTCAGCGATGCCCTGCTTGTGCAAAGGGCGTGGGAACGACTCCCGGTTGCACCAGAGCGCTACAGAAAGGCGAAAATGGTTGTCGGGGTGGCATACGCCTTCCACGTGCCTTTTATGGACCTGAAGCGCATCCTGAGGAAGTACCATCGCATCAATCTTCACGAGCGGGAGTTTGATGGACTGGTGGAGATGGGTAGGAAGATGATTCGAAACAATCTCCTAAAACTCGAAGGGATGCCGCCAAAATGAGTTATACTCAGCAGTAACAATTTGAAGCTGTGTGATCAGCGGGGCCGTTTTCGGGGATACGTGTATCTTTCAAAAACGGCATGCCTTTTTGCGTAGGTGGGGTTGTACCCCAAAAGATTGAGCCTGTGGGAGTGATCCTGCGGGCTTTTTTCGTTTCACGGGGCATTAGTTCAACTGGAAGAGCTTCGGTCTCCAAAACCGACGATGTAGGTTCAAGTCCTTCATGGCCCGCCAGAATTTCGCTACCTTAGGGCAGTTTGCTCCGAGGTCGGGGCGGGGAGAAATCCTCGCCCTTTCTCATTTTCGGAGGATCGCTATGTTCGATCGATTTGACAACTGGCTTATGGATAGGCTTGTTCGGCTCTATGTTGCTGCGAGTGCGCGCCGACGTCGCCGCCTTGGGCTTGCCGCTGATGGAGACTTCGAGGGTGTCCGCTTTATCGATACCGACGCAGGACAGGCAAGGTTCGTTTATTCGTACCGGCTACCGCACAAATCGGCCACGGTGTGAGCGAATTAGCTCTCTTACGATAGTGCCCGCATCGTCTGATTCGGTGAGGTCGAGCCATTCTTCTGGCGTTAGGTCTGGGATGAGAATTTTTCGTTCATCTCTCAGGAAAACGATGGCTTCGCAGCCGCATTGAAATTCAATGCAAGCAATCGTGGGGGCATCGACATCCAGAATCTGTAGATCATCATCGATGTAGGTAAGTGACATAAACGCCTCGTTGGTTACGTTGATAGGGTCAGAGCTTCAACAATACACCCAAGGGAGTCGCGCGGCATATCACGGTAGGTATGCCGCTTTTCTTTTATCTGCTAGGTTAGCGGGAGAAAAAATAACTTCGAGGTTTTTTGTTTAGAGTTGGCCTCTTTTTTTGTGTATTCCGAGATACCTTGTTTGCCTCCGTAAATTTCTGTACAAGGTCAGAAAATTGGAGTGTTTTAGCAAATTCAGTATTGTCGGTAGACGGCTGAAGTTGTTGGTTATCGTTTTCGACGAGCTTTTCTATCAAATAGTCAGGGTCAACTTTGCTTTTTAGCTGTAGCCATTGCCATGCGAATGTTATGCAAGCAAAAAGAGAGATTCCTGTTGCAACGAAGAATATTCCGGGCCAAAGATTGGCGGGTACGCCAAGAAATTCATTGAATTGCTGACTCGTAGATGCAACAGGCAAAACGGATAGAAAGATACCTAATGAGCCAAAAAACGAAAATCGCTTGGAGTTCGCTGAAATAACTTCAGCGGTGTAGAGCTTTATCGTGTGCTCAGAAGCGCAGATCATTCTAGGGGCTTTGTACACAACGTCGACCTTTTCGTTAGATCCAGGTAGCCTCAGAACACCATTACTCATTATTGGCTTTTCCCTTTTTGATGTGCAGGAGATCGGGCGACAGAATGCCTATGGCGTGCTGGCTTAGAAAGCCACAATGCGTACAGACAAACGCGACGCACGGAACAGATGGACCGCCAATTTGGAAATTGTTCAGGGACTGCTGGATCGAGTTAGTGAAAACGCCGTCAACAACTTCAAAGTCTCGTCCGTGACACATGGGGCATTCAACCCCAGCTGGCATGGATAAGTTCAGTTTGTTGACTAGCTTTGATAAGTCTTCTTTCTTCATGCTTAAGCTAGATATGAGTGTGAGGAAGTGCGGAGCGGTGTTGGCGCATCGCTCCGCGACTAACAGTGTACTCTGCCCGCGTGGGGAAACCTCGGGTGCTTTTCAATTTAGAGGGACAAAATGAAGAAAGCTATTGTGGCGGCCATTGCGGTCGCCTTTTTCGTTTCTACAGCAGCTGAAGCACGAGGTGGTCGTGGGTTCAGCGGCGGTCGTTCGTTCTCCCGTCCTGCTCCCACGAAGAGCTATGCACCGAAGCGCACGACCGTTGTGAAGAAGAACACAACAGTTATCAACCAAACAGTGAATCAGGTGCCGGCATCTTCCAACAGTGGCTTCTGGTCTACTGTTGCCGGATCGTTCGCAGGATCGATGGCAGGCAATGCTGTCTACGATCCTGCAAGTCGTCAAAAGATCACTCAAAGCCCAGAAACGAAGCAGACACTTCTCTTAAAAGCCCTGTTTAATCGGGGCTTTTTTCTTGCACCGCGATGGGTGCATATGATATAATTATAT